>Ga0335072_10007411_pt1 | contig 15971 bp, 17 predicted proteins | sample Lox_Sample_21_FD_206725 | JGI IMG/M metagenome (GOLD analysis project Ga0335072, IMG submission 206725) | Soil microbial communities from Loxahatchee National Wildlife Refuge, Florida, United States - Lox_Sample_2.1 | ecosystem: Environmental > Terrestrial > Soil > Wetlands | place: USA...
GGCGCGATAGTGGAAGGCCGCCGTCAGCTCCCGCACCGGTTGCATCGCAGCACGACCGGCCGCATCCAGCGCGGCAGGCGGAACAACCGCCTCAACCTCAGCCTGTTTTTCCTCACCGGCCTGAGCCTCGGCCTTCTCCGGGACCTGCTCCGTGCAGCGCGCATCGGAGCAGCTTTCCCCATTGCCCGAGCGCGGGCAGCAGGGCATGTGGCCGCGCTGGCAGTGCATCGCCGGCGTCACCGCGGTATCCGCGAAGGCCAGCGTCACCACCCACAGGACCGACAAAGCCAGCGCCAGCGCCCTCCCCGTCCGTCGATCCAGCCATCCCATCACGGCCTCAGTCTACGCGCGGCTCCGTATCGCGAAAAGTGACGCGGGTCACGGTCCTGGCTGCCCCACCGGCAGCAGGATCATCTTCTCTGCAGGGTTCCGATGCACCGCGCGCACGATGTGCGGCGTCACCACAATCGCCAGCTCCCCGACGTCGATGTTGCTGTTCTTGTTCGTCGTGCTCTCGAATCCCGGAATCTCGCTCAGTCCCGGCAACCCCGTCACCGCATTCGACTCCTGCCGCGTCAGCGAGCTCATCAGCAGCGCGCTCTCCCCCACCGCACACGTGGTGATCGCCGTGTATTGCCGATTAGTCAGCACCGGCAGGCTGTTGATCGACGATCCCGCCAGCGACGACAGCTGCAGGTCGAACTTCATCGCCACCCGGTTCGTGCCCTCGATGTTCGGCGTCACCTTCAGCGTCAGCCCGATGTCCTGGTATTCCACCTGCGGAATGTTCAGATTCTGCGCTGCCTGCAGCTGCGATGCGTTGATCCCCAGGTTCTGCAGCGTGCTCGACAACCCCGCATTGTTCAGTCCCGGAATATTCAGATTCTGGGTTGCCCCCAGGCTCGAGTAGCTCGACGTTTCGATCGGATACCGCTCGCCCGCCTTGATCGTCCCTTCCTCGCGATCCAGCACCCGCAGCTGAATCTGATCCAGCGCGCGCACATCCGACGAGTTCAGCTGCATGTTCAGCGATCCGCCCTGGTAAGCCACCCCCGTCATCGTCAGCCCGCCCCCGAATACGCCGAAGGGCTGCGTCAGAATCGTGTTGCTCAGCTGTCCCGATGCGATCAGAATCGCCAGAATGGCCTCCCAGTCGCCTGGCGCCGCCAGCCCGCTGGAAATAATCTCCTGCACCAGGCTTGAATTGCTGTTCAGGATGTTGCGCGCCTCCGAGTACACGTTGAACACCGACGTCTGATTGGGCAGGATCGCCCCCAGGTTCACCGCCTTCGTGCGATCCACCTCGAACATCCGCACATCGAGCAGCAGTTCGCTCCTGCCTTCCAGCAGATTCCTCAGGGTCGCGTTCAGAGCGTTGACATCCGCGCTTCGCCCCCGCACCGTCAGGGTTCCCCCCGTGGCGCTCGGCACCGCGGCGCGCAGCGCAAACACATTCTTCGCCGCGTTCGCAATCTCGGTCACCTCCGCCGATGCCATTCCCGGCAGATACACCGTCTCCACCGCCAGCCGCTCCAGCTTGTCCCGGTTCAGCCGCGTGTCCTTGGCCACCAGCGCGCGTACTGGATCGAGCGGCACCACAAAGGTTCCCGTGGCCAGCTCCACCGCTCGCTCCGCATCCGGCCACGCCATGTCATCTGCGTCGAACCGCACCACCTGCCCGTCCACGCTGTCGTCCAGCGTCGACTGGATCCCGTAGGCCTGCAGCACCTGCTGGATGAGCGTCCGCTTGCTGGTGCGAATGTGAAAGCTCAGCCGGGCCGCCTTCGGCGTCAGCTCGATCGGCGGAGCTCCCCGGATCGCATCGGAGCGCACCGCCGGCTCTCCGGCCACCGTCGCCGAGGCCATCTCGTTCAGGTGCTGCGTCACCACCGGGCTCGCCGGATCGATGCTGTAAGCCTCCGCGATCTTTGCCCGCGCATCCGCCGGGCGCCCAAGAATCTTGTCCCGATCCGATTGCTGGATCAGTTCCGTCACCAGATGCGAGCGCGCAATCTGGTCCGCCATCTCGTACCGCTTCTCGTCCGGATCCAGTTCCGCCGCCCGCGTAAACGCATCCATCGCGGCGCGCACCTTGTCCTGATCGAGATCCTTCGATCCCGCAACAAACAGCTTCGACGCCTCCACGCGATCCTGCTTCGACGCCCGTCGTTTTGCAGTCGCCGGGTCCGTGTCGTGGCTCACCGTGCCCGCCCCTGCTTTGGCCGATCCTGCTGCAGCTGCCGTCTCCCCGGTCGCGCCGGGCGCGGTCGCACTCGCGGACGGGCTCGTCTGTGCGGCCGTCGCCACGCACAGCGCCGGCATCAGCACCGCGGCCCAGGCGGAGTTAGGAAGCACCGGCGCCCTCCTTGACCGCGATCCCCGATGCCTCCAGCAGCGCTTCCAGCGTCGTCGTGCATACTTCCGGCCCGTGTTCCATCAGCTCGTCGAAACTCGATCGCCCCGTTGCCACCGCGATCGTCGGCAGTCCGTTCTGCCGCGCCGCCTCAATGTCCCGCGGCGTATCTCCGATCACGCACACCGTCGCCCGCGCCGCATCGCGCGTTCCATCCCCCGCGGCGAGAATCGCCCGCGCCTGCTCCGCCGCATGCGCAATCATGTCCGCTCGCGCCTCAAAGCGATCGCAGAAGCCGCCAAACTGAAACCACCGCCGCAGCCCCGCATTCTCAATCTTGATCCAGCCAATCTCTTCCAGATTTCCCGTTGCCACCCCCAGCAGCGCTCCTTTGCGCTCCAGATGCTCCAGCATCGCCTCGACGCCCGGCATGATCGTCCACAGCATCTCCGCGCGCCGCTCCGCCACATGCACGCACATCGCCTTCAGCACGTCCTCGCGATGCGGCCGCCACACGCTGTCCTCCACGCTGGCCAGCAGAAAAGCGTCCCGCAGAATCCCCGGATCGGTATTGCCCGACAGAATCACCCCGTCCAGCACCAGCTCGCGGCCCATCACGTCGCGCACCCCCTGAAAGAAGGCGTCCACGTGAACCCGGTCCCGGTGCCGCAGCAGCGTCCCGTCAATGTCGAAAAGATAAGCCCGCTGCTCGTCCCAGAGGAACCCTTCCTCCACGTAGACGCGCGCCTCCGGCCTTGCGCTCATGCTTTACAGGGTATCGTGTGCAATGCCGGCCCGGCGAGAGCCCTCAGAAAGCCAGGGCAGTCCAATCTTCCCCAGGGGCAGGGAACTCAAAATCGCTGCGTCCGCAACCCGCAACCTGCGATCTGCAACCTGTGACCTGGTTTACGCCCGCTGCTTTCCCGTATCCAGGCCGCTGCGCTCACGCTGCGGCGGGCGCCGCTGCGCCGTCCTCACCTGCGCCGGGTCAATCTTCAAATCCGTCAGAATGCGGCTCAGCGTGTTGCGGTGCACGCCCAGTTCCTTCGCCGCCTTGCACTGGTTGCCGCGATGGCCGGAGAGTACTTCGAGGATGAAACGCCGCTTGAATTCGCGCACGGCTTCTTCGTAGGTGATACCCCCCGTGTGCATCTGGGTGACAAGGTTGTCCAGCTCGCGTTTCACTCCGAACCTCTTTCCCGATCCCGGTTCCTGCCGGGGCAATCTTTCCAATGTATCGCAGCCCGGCTACGCCGCCGGCCTCATCCATTCGGGCTGCGCCTTCCGCAGGACATCAACACCGCTCCTGATCCGATCTCCCAGTTCGGCAGGAGCCACTGCCGCGGCAGCGTGCGCGACGCTCAGAAACTCCGGTGCGAAGCGCGACTGCCGGAACCACGACGCGTTAGGCCAGAATGCGGCAATCACTATCACCGCCACCGTCACCAGCGCGCATCCCTTCACCAATCCAAAAGCCGCCCCGGCCAGCCGATCCATCCAGCCCAGCCCGACCGACTTCACCGACCAGCGCACGATCCTGCCCGCGATCCCTGCTACCACCATCACGCCGATCGCAATGGCGATAAACGACAGCGTCTCGTTCAGCGCCTTCGAGTGAATCCACTGCCCCATCCATGGCACCAGCTTCTGATAATCCCAGCTGGCCACCAGCAAGCCCAGAATCAATCCCGCCAGCGTACAAACTTCCAGCACCAGTCCTGCCTTCGCCGCCGACACGATCGAGAGAATCACCACCACCAGAATCACCCAGTCGACGATCGTCATACCCGACTCCGCTATACCGCAAGGGGCCTGCCCGACAGCAGTCGATACGCATCCAGATACTTCTGCTGCGTGCGATTCACCACATTTTCGGGGAGGGATGGTGCCGGCGCCAGTTTATTCCAGTGAATGCTCTCCAGATAGTCACGAACGTACTGCTTGTCAAAAGAAGGCTGCGACCGGCCCGGCGAATACAATTCTCTGACCCAGAACCGCGACGAGTCCGGAGTCAGCGCTTCGTCCGCCAGCACCATTCCCATCGTCGTCGATCCAAACTCGAATTTTGTGTCTGCCAGCAGAATACCCCGAGATTCCGCGTGCGCCGCAGCTTTGTTATAAAGCGCCAGACTCAGGTCGCGCAGCTTCTCCGCCGCCTCGCCGCCCACCAGCGTCGCCATCTGGTCGAACGTGATGTTTTCGTCGTGCGTCCCGCGGAAGCTCTTCGTCGCCGGCGTGAAGATCGGACGGCTCAGCCGGTCCCCTTCGCGCAGCCCCGGCTCGATCTTGATCCCGCATACCGTCCCCGTCGCCACGTAGTCCTTCCACCCTGACCCCGCCAGGTATCCGCGCACCACGCACTCCACCGGATACATCTGCGCCCGCGTCACCAGCATCGACCGGTCCTTCAGATCCTTGCGGTACTTCCAGACTTCCTCTGGAAATTCTTTTACGTTGGAAGCCACCAGATGGTTCGGAACAATGTCTTTCAGGAAATCGAACCAGAACAGCGAGAGCTGCGTCAGGATCATCCCTTTGCCCGGAATTCCCGTCGCCAGCACATGATCGAACGCCGAGATGCGGTCGGTCGCCACCATCAGCAGGTATTCACCGAGCGCATAGATATCGCGGACCTTGCCGCGCGCTACCAGAGTCAGATTACGAAAGTCGGTTTCGAGCAGCGCTTTCAATGCGACAAGACCTTTCCCGCGGCTTCAGGGCGTAACGTGAGCCGTTTGCCTTTCCTGCGTACTGCCATCGTCGAGGCTGCTGCCGGAGGGAGCGCGTGGGTCGGAACGACCAGTCCCGGGATCCCGTGATGGGTAGAGTCCCGGAGGAGACGATGGAACCAAACTGAAATCCGATTGTGCGATTCACTCTGCGCTTTGTCAACGCTGCGTGAAGGTACCTCTTTATGCGTGTTTCGTGCGAATTAACTCCGCCCGCCGCGCCTGTCAAGAGGGAAAGTCTTCACCCCGCCGGCCGCGTTTCCCTCTGCGGAACGCCACGCGAAATCACGCGTCAATCCGCGCCAAACACGCTCTGCTTTTTTCGTTTCACCGCTCTTGCCGCCAGTTTTCCGCGAGGAGTCTGTCAAGCCCGGCAAGGTCGCGTGGCGAATCTCTCTTGCCCGCCAGCCAGCGTCTAACTGTTGCCTGTTGCCTGTTGCCTGTTGCCTGTTGCCTGTTGCCTGTTGCCTGTTGCCTACTGCCTGTCTCATCACTGCCGATACGCACTCGGCTTGCTCGCCGAGATCCGTACCCCCATCCCATTCAGCCGGCTCCGCGCCTGCGATGCTTCCGGCGTCTGCGGATACCGCGCAATCAGCGCCCGCAGATCGCGAATCCCCGCGTCCCGCTGATCCAGCGACAGCTCCGCCTCGCCCTTGCGCAGTCCTGCGGCCGGCGCCTTCGGATTCCCCGCGAACTGCTGCAGCACCACGTTGTAGTTCCGGATCGCGTCGGAATACTTCCCCTGCCGGTACGCCACTTCGCCCAGATAAAACTGCGCGTTCCCCGCCAGATCGTCGTTCGGGTAGTACTTCAGCACATCGCTGAACTCTCCCGCCGCCAGATCGTAGCGCGCCGAGTTGTAGTCCCGCAGCGCGCCCTGGTACAGATCGTTCACAGGTGGCGCCTGCGGCTGCTGCTGCTGTGGCGCCTGCTGTTGCCCCGGCTGCCCGTTCTGCTCGGCTCCCGGCTGCCCCGGGCCTGGCTGTCCCGGCTGCCCGCCCTGCTGCTGCACCGCGGCCTGCGTCGTGATATTCGACAGCTGCTGCTGCACCGCCTGCACCTCGGCGCTCAGCTTGTCGATCCGTGTCCGCAGTGCGTCCACCGAGTCGTTGATCCCCTGCATCTGCGTCGAGACCTGATCGATCTTTCCGCCCCCCGACTCGTTCTGCGTCTGCACCTGCTGCTGCAGCGTCGTCACCGTGGCACTCATCCGCCCCACGCTGTCGTTGATCTGCTGGATGATGTGCTGCATCACGCTCAGCTGCTGGTCCTGGGTTTCCTGCAGATGCTGCAGCGCATCCTGCAGCTGTTGCACCTGCGTCTGCAGCTGCACTATTTCCTTGCTGACCGCGTGGGCCGGGGGAGTCGAACACAACAAAAGGAAAAGGAAGACACTGGTGAGCGAAACAGCAATCTTTCGCATATACACATCCCCGCTGAGCGCAGGAAGCGCTCCCCTTAATAGTAATGAGTTGTCGCTGAAGGAGCGAACCAGAAACCGGTCGCGAAACGATTACGCGTCGCAGGATCCCGATGGCAGCAGGGGTCTCGCAGGCTTTCTGCGGGATGGTTGAGTCCACCGGGCAGATGCCCCTGCACCCTGTAAAGATCCCGGACCGCGGCCCTGCCGCCGCGATCCGGAACCTGAGCCCTGCGCTCTGAGCCCTACTGGTCCAGCGTGAACTGCGCCCGCCGGTTCTGCTGCCAGCACTGTTCGTTTTGCTCGCTGCAGAACTGCTTCTCCTTGCCGTAGCTCACCGTGCGCAGCCGGTCCGGGCTCACCCCCGCGCTCACCAGTGCCTGCTTGGCCGCGTTCGCACGATTCTCGCCCAGCGCCAGGTTGTACTCCGTCGAGCCGCGGTCATCGCAGTAGCCGCCGATCACCACTTTCAGGTTCGGATGCTGGTTCAGGAAATTTGCATCCGCCGAAATCGTCGTCTGCGCGTCCGGACGAACGTCGTAGCTGTCGTAGTCGAAGAACACCGGCTTCACGTTCTGCTCGAATGCGTTCTCGTCGATGTTGTTTTCCTGGATCGGAGCGGGCGGAGCGGCCGTCGTCACTGAAACCGTCGCCGTCGCGTCGGCGGTTCCGCCGTCGCCCTGCGCGATCAGGTGATAGCTCGTGGTCTGCGCCGGCGTCACCGTCTGCGTGCCTGCCGTGGCCACCTGGCCCAGGCCCTCGATCGTCACATTCGTCGCGTCCGTGGTTTTCCACGTCAGTGTGGCGCTGCCGCCTGGCGTAATCGTGCTCGGATTCGCCGTGATCGTGGCCATCGGCGCTGGCGCGGTTGCTGGCGGTGCGGGCGGCGGTGGCGGCGGCGGATTCTTCTTGTGGCATCCGGCCACCGTCAGCATCGCTGCCAGACCTGCAGCCACGACCAGGGACGTGCGATTCGAAGATTTCACGTGTCTCTCCTCCTTCAGGGAGCGTCTTGGGGGTTTTGTACAAGGCAAAAGGACGTTCATTTACCAGTTTCCTGCTGCTTTCTTCCTGCTTCGAGCTTCTTCTTTCCAGCTCTCACTTCCAGCTCCAGTTCGGCATCGTATTGCTTCCGCCGCCGTGCGTTAACTGCATCTGATCGGTCCCGTCCGCCAGCATCGACCAGATCTCCGTGTGTCCATTCTGCTCGCGCTGGAACACAATATGGCGGCTGTCCGGCGACCACGAGGGAAAATCGTTCGCCCCCGAATCGTGCGTCAGCTGCGTCCACCGCTTGCTCGCAATGTCCATCACGTAGATGTCGTACCCGCCCGGCGCTCCCGGTCCGTACTTCCGGTCCCACGCAAAGGTCAGAAACTGCCCGCTCGGCGACCACGACGGCGAGATCGCGTACCCGCCATCGGTCATCCGCGTGATGTTCGCTCCATCCGAATCCATGATGTAGATCTGCGGCAGCTTCGTCCGCCCGCTCACCCATGCGATTTGCCCGTTCGTCTTCGGATTCCATACCGGCGACACATCCGGCCCGCGAAACGCCGTCAGCTTCCGTGCCCCGCCGCCCCCGGCGTCGCTCTCATAGATGTCCGGATCGCCTCCCCGGTCGGAAGAAAATGCCAGTTTGGTCCCGTCGCTCGACCACGCCGGCGACAGCGTCGTCCCACCCCACGCCGGAAACGCCATCAGCCGCCCCAGATCCAGCGAGTACATCCGAATCGACCATCCGTTCTTGCCCAGCGAGCTGAACGCCACCCGCGAATTGTCCGGCGAAACGTGCGGCGACAGCGAAACCGTTCCCAGATGCGTCAGCTGATGCTCGTTCATCCCGTCGTAGTCCATCACCCAGATCTCTTTGTTGCCCGTGCGGCTGGAAACGAAGTAGATCTTCGTCTCCGCTATGCCCGGCAACCCGCCCAGCTGCTGGATGATCTCGTCCGCAAACCGGTGCGCAATCTGCCGCGACGAATCCACCGTCGCCTCGCCGCCATACTGCTTGCCCAGAACCTGCGGATTCTGCTGCCCCTGCGCCGTGTTGTAGAGGTAGCCCTGCACCGTCAGCCGTCCGCCGCTCGCCTGCAGCGCCCCAAATGCCACATACGCCGCATTCGCCGGCTGCGCCGACCACTCCGCCATGTTGATTTCCTGCGGCGACCCCGGCGTCGACGTCGGAATCATGCTCTTCGACACCACATCGAAAATGCCCGCGTAGCGCAGGTCGTTGTACAGCGTCTGGTCGAACGCCGACTTCAGCCCCCCCGCCGATGGATCCGCTGTCGCCGCCTTGAAATCCGCCGCCGCGATGCGAATCTTTGACACCCCCAGGTTCGTCCCGGTTCGTACCCAGTCCTGGGCCTGAACCCCGCTGAAGGAGAGTGCAGTCAGTGCAACAAATAGAGAGATACGAAGGACGACAGAACTCCGGGGAGGATTCGCGATCATGCTTCTTCCATTTCCAGTGGATTGAGAACTACCTGCCGGCTCGGTGGTGAGACCCCTGCGCTCGTGCTTGGACGATGCGGAACGGCCTCTGAAGGATGGCTCGCCGGTCTGCGAAATCGAGGACTCGACACGTCAAAAACGATCCGCACCCCGCTTAGTGCGACGGCTGATCGTAGGTAAAAGTGTACTCTACCGAGACGTTTCTGCCTGTGTACTGATCAGGTAACGGTCCGAAGTTTCCCACCCGCTGCACCGCCTCCCGCGCCGTCTTGTTCAGCGATGGCGACGAGCTCGGCTGCGGCAGCTGAATGCTGGTGAAACTCACGCTCCCGTCGCGCTCGATCGTGAACACCACCGAAACCTGGCTGCCGAACCGCGTGCTCGAGTCGATCTGGTACGTGTACCAGTTCTGGCTCACCAGACGCGTGATCTTGTCCACGTACCACGGAAACCGCGCCGCGAAATCGCCGCCCTGCACCTGCACCGGCGCGTTGCTGCGCGCCGCGTTGTTCATCGCGTGCGCCATGTTGGTCGACGGTGCCTCGCCGTACTGCGCCCGATTCGTCTCATTGGTCGGCTGCGCATGCTGCGGCGAGGCCTCGTGCGGCTTTTCCACCGGCTTCAGCTTCGGCTTGTGCGCCGCCAGCGGAATCGCATCCGGCGGCGTGATCGGAATCGTCTCTTTCGTGGGCGGAGCCGGTGCCGGACTCGGCGTCTGCGTCGCCAGCACGTTCGGCGTCGGCGGCGTGATCGACGGCAGCGGGATCGACGGCGCCGAGTTCACCAGATTCGCCTGGATCGCCCCCTTGGGCCCGTTCACTCCCCACTGATTTCCGTGAAAGCGGTCGCTGGCGAAAACCATCAGCGCAATCAGCCCAACAAACCCCAGGTGCAGGAACACAGACCCGGCCGCCGGCCCCCCAAAGGCCTCCTTCTGCTCCGCAATGGCCATAATGCTGTCCCGCATAGTTCCAATGCCGTGATCACGGATCACTGATCACTGACCACTTCCTGTCTCCTGTAGACAGTTTGACGCGCCAACCCCCTCCCCGACAACCCCGCGCCGCCAATTGGAACCCCTTCCCGCACCCTTGGTTGCATCTCCGCTAGTGGACTGTCGCAGAGAGTTCGTTACCGCTTTGAAAGGGCACGGCTTTCAGCCGTGCCGAAAATCGCGTGATCGAGCGTGGCTTGAGCCACTGAGGGAAGTTTTTGGGGTCGCATTTCCTGCTAACGTTTTCACTGCGACAGTCCGCTAGTCCACCCCACAGTGCCCGCAGAGCGCGAACATCATGCCAAACGCAACTCGCGTGTCCCCTTCCATCGGAGAATCGAACGGAAATCGCCGCTGAATCTCGAGATACGGCGTCCCTTTATCCCATCCCTTCGTTAGGAGAACCAGCACCTTGGCGCTCGCATAGCCATTGAAGGAGCCGGCTCCCGTTCTGTATCCAAGCCCGGGCTCGGCAAATATCTTCATGAAGTTCCGGGCCTCATCGGGCCGGAATCGCGGCATCCGGAACAGCGGAAGCACCGGTTCCCCTTCGATCGCAAATCCACTGTGTCCCCGAACCATGTCGTATTGAAGATCAAGGCTGAGCGGCCCTCCGATTTTCGCTCCCGCGAACCAATCCGCCTGGTTGGTCGACTCCACCTCCCCACCGCCTCCCGCCGCTGCCAGCAGACTTAAAAAGCCTTTGGAGTAGTCGTAGTCTTCAATCTCAAAAACCATGCGGATCTCAGTCCGATCGAAAACCAGTCTCGAAGCGGCAGCTGTGTCCGCCGGCGTGGGCGGCGCAGTCGAACAGAACAGCCGATCGTCGTCGGCCGACAAGAATTTGCAGTGGGTTTTTCCATGCCGTCGCGTCTCCACCGATATGGGTGTCGAAGGAGGAATCTTCTGAACCCATTTCCAGTCCAACCTCTCTGCGTCGGCCGTCACTGAGCATGCGATCAATGCCAGGCAAACGAGTATGCGCTTTGTCATGCCCGCATGCTAGGACTAGTCCGGACACCAGAGCGGCTCGAGTGGTTCAGTTTCGCTGACTGCAACAACAGGAAGGCCGCGGATTCTGATTGCAGCCGGGTACGAACAGAAATCGCCCCATCAGAGCGACTTTCCGTGCCATCAACTTCCCGCTGGACGGGTGCCGGCCATCACCGACGCCCCCGCCCACAACCTGCTACAGTCCCTCCCCGGATATTGAAACACCCTCTCAGGGAGCTCCCATGCATCACGCTGCTTCCAGCCGCACCGCAGTCAGGGGAGCTTGCTCTTCGCTCGCAAGCCTTCTCCTCGCAGCCGCTGCGATCGTCCTTCTCCTGACCGTCCCCGTCTCCCGCGCCCAGGATTCCAAATCGCCCGCCGTCCTGCCCGCCCCATCTCCCGGCAAAGCCATCGTCTGTATCTATCGCACCTACCGATTCACCGGCTCCGCCGCCCATGATGAGATCTTCGTCAACGAGACTCACCTCGGCCGACTCCTCAACAGCGAGTACATGTTCACAGAAGTCCCCGCGGGCACCGTCGTCATCGTCGGCTTGCCGAAAATGTATTACGCCGGCGGCGCCGTGATGTCCTCTTACACCGCCATCAGCAACGCTGCGAAGACGGGGAATGAACGCGCCCGCTTCGAGGCCGAGGCCGGCAAAACCTACTACTACAAATGGACCTCCTCCACCATGGCCACCGGCATCAAGGTCACCGCGGAAGACCCTGCAGCAGCAGCGAAAGAGATCAGCAAGCTCCATCTCTCCAAGCCGCCCGACGACACCAAACCGCCGGCCGAAGCGGCGGACTCCGGCAAGCCCGCTCCGCAGTAGTCCTGGCCACCCCAACAGCCCTCCCCCAACGGAACCGGGGCGAAGGGGATTGACTGCCGTTTCAATGACCCGGTGTCGTGTGCCGCAAATCACTGACCCCCGCGCCCGCTCCCGCTATCCTGGCCCCAAACCGTGAAGAAAACCCTGCTCCCCCTTCTCCTGAGCACCGCCGCCGTGTGCGTCCCCGCCCGCGCTCAGGAGAGTTTCCTCGATCGCCTCCGCGACAACAACCCCGCCATGTCCAAACTCCAGCCCGCCTGGATCGCCCCCCTCATCCAGTCCGATGCCCGCCTTGTCCAGGGCGCCCGCTTCTCCGTCGCCCGCTCCAGCTCTCCCGGCGCTGAGACCTTCTGCTACGGCAATAACCACGGCCTCAGCGTCATCGCCGGTACCCGCCTCCAGTTCGAGGCCGTCCCCCCCGCTTTCTTTCGCAACCACAGTGCCCAGCTCTCCGATGGCTGGGGCAGTGCCGCCACGCAGCTGAAATACCGCATCGCCTCCGGCGACCGCGACCATGGCAACTTCGCCCTCTCCGCGATCCTCGTCCACGGATTCCCCCCCGGCGCAAATCAGAACGGCCCGCTCACCAGCTACAACGTGCCCAAGCTCGCCGCCGGCAAAGCCTTCGGCCCCTTCAACCTGCAATCCACCCTCGCCGGCTTCCTCCCCACAAGTAAAACCGAGCAGCAGGGCCGCACCATCGAGTGGAACCTCACCGGCCAGATCCATCCCGCCTCCCGCCTCTTCTTCGACATCGAGAACAATGCCGCCTTCTACTTCGCCGGTCCCAACGACGGCCAGCGCGAGAACTTCCTCACCCCCGCCGCCTTCCTCGTCCTGAAGAAAAAGGACTGGGGCCCCCGCCACCCCGTCCCCGTCCTCGACGCCGGTATGCAGATCGCCACCTCCCGCTTCCACTGCGACAACCACAACCTCATCACCGAACTGCGTATCCTGTTCTAAGCCCCCAGCCCCCAGCCCCCAGCCCCCAGCCCCCAGCCTCCAGCCCTGCGACCTGGACCCTGCCTTTTGTTGACTCTCCCCCCGAATTCCCGTATCCTGAATTCCTTGCGCAGTGTGCGTTTCCGCGTCTGTGCGTTTGCGCCGCAGACCGGGGATGGTCGATCCGGAAAACCTGCAGTCACCGGCAACCGGGACCTCAAATTCTGCGCCAACTCACGCGTACAGCATCCGTAAGCCGCGGAAGAGTTTCGAATCCGCGGATCGGCGTTGCGTGGACAATTTTTGGGTTTTCACGGCTTTGCCGGGAGAGAAGAGTTAGAAGATGTCGACCTATATTCCGAGCGCCCACGAGATCGACCGCAAGTGGTACGTCGTCGACGCCAGCGGCAAAACCCTCGGCCGCCTCGCCACCGAGGCCGCCAGCATCCTCGCCGGCAAGCGCAATCCCAAATACACGCCCTTCCTCGATATGGGCGACCACGTCATCGTCATCAACGCCGCCAAAATCCGCCTCACCGGCCTCAAGGCCGGCGCCAAGGTCTACCACCGCTATACCGGTTTCCCCGGCGGCCTCCGCACCGAGTCGTTCACGCGCCTCATCGAGCGCCGTCCCGAGAAAGTCGTCGAAGAGGCGATCAGGGGCATGCTGCCCAAGACCAAGCTCGGCCGCAAAATGGCCACCAAACTCAACGTCTATCGCGACGAGAAGCACCCGCACGCGGCTCAGAAACCTCAGCCGCTCGAAGTGAAAGCATAGGTTCAGGTAAAAGGGCAGGGCTTCAGCCCTGCTAATTCACGGCACGAAGAAGAGGGGCTTGAGCCCCGGAAAAGCTTAAGGACGATCATGGCAGATCTGGTTCAGTACTACGGCACGGGACGGCGTAAATCCGCCATCGCGCGCGTCTATCTCCGCCCCGGCTCCGGAGAGTTCAAAGTCAACGGCAAGGCCTTCGACACCTACTTCGTCACCGAACAGCAGCGTGTCGCCGCGAAGAAGTCCCTCGTCGTCAGCGACACCGCCGCGGCCTTCGATGTCGTCACCACCGTCTCCGGCGGCGGCGTTGCCGCCCAGGCCGACGCGGTCAAGATGGGCATCGCCCGCGCCCTGCTCCAGTTCAATGCCGAGTTGCGCAAGGCCCTCAAGGCGGAAGGCCTGCTCACTCGCGACGCCCGCGTGAAAGAACGCAAGAAGTACGGCCAGAAGGGCGCCCGCAAGCGGTTCCAGTTCTCGAAGCGCTAGCCGCTTTGAGACGGTTGTCAGTTATCAGTCCTCAGTTGTGAGCAGTTTTGCTGGGGACTAAAGACTAACAACGAACAACCAGGTTTGTTGTTCAATCTGCTCGCCCACGCGAGCATCAATTCCGGCCCGCAGTACCGTCCGGAATGCAGTCCATAAAGGAGGCTGTTTGGCCACGATCACTATGAAGGAGCTGCTCGAAGCGGGCGTCCACTTCGGGCATCAGACCAAGCGCTGGGATCCCAGGATGAAGGAATTCATCTTCGGCGAGCGCAATGGCATCTACATCATCGATCTGCAAAAGACCCTCAAGATGTTCAAGGAGGCATCGAAGTTCGTTACCGAACTCGCCGCCTCGGGCAAGGTCATCCTGTTCGTCGGCACCAAACGCCAGGCCCAGGATGCCATCGCCGAAGAAGCCACCCGCTGCGGCATGTTCTACATCAATCAGCGCTGGCTCGGCGGCCTCCTCACCAACTGGGTCACCGTGCAGAAATCGGTGAAGCGCCTTCAGGAAATCGATGAGATGGCCACCGACGGCCGCTACAACCTTCTCACCAAGAAGGAAGTCATTCGCCTCGAGCGCGAGCGCAAGCACCTCCAGGCCAACCTCGCCGGCATCAAGGCCATGCGCCGCCTCCCCGACGCCCTCTTCGTCGTCGACTCGTCCAACGAAGCCATCGCCGTCAAGGAAGCCCGCAAGCTCGGCATTCCCGTCGTCGCCGTCGTCGACACCAACTGCGACCCCACCGTCGTCGACTACGTTATCCCCGGCAACGACGACGCCCTCCGCGCCATCCGCCTCTTCACTTCGAAGATCGCCGACTCGGTCGCCGAAGGCGCCGCCGCCATGACCGACAAGGCCTTCGACCAGGGTGGCGTCACCGCCGATATCCAGGCGGTCGCCGCTGAAGGCGAACCCGCTGCCGAAGCCGCCGCTCCCGCCGAAGGCGAGAGCACCGAAGAGCTCGACCTCGAAGCCGCCCTCGGTGGAGGCATCCGCAAGGCTCCCGCCATCGTCGCCGCTCTGGACGAAGCCGAGGCCGCCGAGTCCGGATACTGAAGACGGTTCTGCGTTTCAAAGAAGCGTGGTCGCCGTCATTCGGGACCACGCTTTTTGTGTGTGTGGCAACTGCGGAAGGCTCATGGTCGAAGAACCGCGCAAGGATGACAAAACGGCGATCCGAAATCGGATCAAGCTCCTCTGGATCGGAGTTGTGCTCTATAGCCTTCTCATTCTGAGGGTCGCACTCATGGCTCTTCGCAATTTGCAGTCGGTTGGAAGCTCCCATATCGATCCTCGATTCTTCGAGGTCGGCGGCTTAGTCAATTTGTCAATCTTCGCAGTATTCATCGTTGCGCTGAGGAAGGCTTATCGAGGATTGAATGGATGAAATTCCGGGTGCTCGACGCCGGTAGTTCGAAGGTTCAGGTGCCGCGCGAGCGGCACGGCGGTAGAAGCCCCGGCCTTCAGGCCGGGGAATGAAGCCGCCCAGCCACAAAGGGCCTTCAGGCCCGGAGCTTTTGTACCGGGCACGGCTTTAGCCGTGCCGTAACAGGCTTGATCATCATCAACTGGGTGCCCCACATCCCTGGTTTTGGGGATGTGGGGATCTCCCCAACCCCCCGGAACGCCCCGCATTGCCGGAACCTTCCCCGGGATGAAAAGATTAAAGAAAGAAGGAATCAAGGATGTCCACCGTGACTGAAAAGATCGACGCAAAACTTGTCAAAGAACTTCGCGAGCGCTCCGGCGCCCCCATGGGCGACTGCCTCAAGGCCCTGCAGGAAACCAAAGGCGAAATCGAAGAGGCCTTCGTGGTCCTGCGCAAGCGCGGCATGGCCTCGGCCGCCAAAAAAGCCTCCCGCTCCACCAACGAGGGCGCGGTCGGCCAGTACATCCACGCCGGCGGCAAAATCGGCGTCATCGTCGAGGTCAACTGCGAGTCCGACTTCGTCGCCCGCACCGACGACTTCCAGGAGCTC
>Ga0335072_10007412_pt1 | contig 15971 bp, 12 predicted proteins | sample Lox_Sample_21_FD_206725 | JGI IMG/M metagenome (GOLD analysis project Ga0335072, IMG submission 206725) | Soil microbial communities from Loxahatchee National Wildlife Refuge, Florida, United States - Lox_Sample_2.1 | ecosystem: Environmental > Terrestrial > Soil > Wetlands | place: USA...
GGAGTACTACGCCAGCTTCACGCTGGACCGCCCGGCCAAGCTGCACCTCGGCATGCTCTCGGCTGAGGGCGGGGTCGAGATCGAGGAAGTGGCCCAGACCAACCCCGACGCCATCGCCAAGCTCCACATCAACCCCGTGGTGGGCATCACCGAGGAGACGGCCCGGGAGTGGGTCGACCGCGCCGGGCTCGACCCCGAGGCGCGCGACCAGGCCGCGAACCTGCTCGTCCGGCTCTACCACTGCTACGTCGAGGGCGACTGCGACCTCGCCGAGATCAACCCGCTCATCCTCACCCCCGAAGGCAAGGTGCACGCCCTCGACGCCAAGGTGACGCTCGACGAGAACGCCGCCTTCCGGCACCCCGAGTGGGAGGAGTACGAGGACGACTCCGACATCGACCCGCGCGAGCGGATGGCCAAGGAGAAGGGCCTCAACTACATCGGCCTGTCCGGCGACGTCGGCATCATCGCCAACGGTGCCGGCCTCGCCATGTCGACGCTCGACGTCGTCACGCAGGTTGGCGGGGAGGCCGCGAACTTCCTCGACATCGGCGGCGGCGCCAACGCCGACGTCATGGCGGCCGCGCTCGAGGTGATCAACGCCGACCCGGCCGTGAAGTCGATCTTCGTCAACATCTTCGGCGGCATCACGAGAGTCGACGAGGTGGCGAAAGGGATCATCGAGGCTCTGGGCCGGGTCAAGCTCGCCTCACCCGTGGTCATGCGCCTCGACGGCACCAACGCCGAGCAGGGCCGGGCCCTCCTGGCCGACCACCTGTCGGACCGCCTGATCGCGGAGCCGACCATGCTCGACGCCGCCCGGCGCGCGGTCGCGCTGGCGAAGTCGTAGGCGCATCGAAGTTCGCAGTCGCACAGAGTCGCAGGGCCACAGAGTCGCAGAGAGGACAGGAACCAAACGTGAGCATCTTCGTCGACGAGACGACCAAGGTCGTGATCCAGGGCATCAGCCCGACGAGCCAGGGGCTCTTCCACGGCCTGCGCAACAAGGCGTACGGCACCAAGGTCGTGGGCGGCACCAACCCGAAGCGGGGCGGTGAGGAGATCGAGGGCATCCCGGTCTACGCGTCGGTGGCCGACGCGGTGAAGGACACCGGCGCGACGGCCTCGTTCATCTCGGTGCCACCGCGGGGGGCGGCCGACGCGATCATCGAGGCGGCCGAGGCCGGCATCACCTTCATCGTCTGCATCACCGAGGGCATCCCGGCCCAGGACGAGGCGGTGGCCTACAACCGCCTGGTCGACGAATTCCCCGGGACGCGGCTGCTCGGACCGAACTGCCCCGGCATCATCAGTCCGGGGAAGTGCAACATCGGGATCACCTCAGGCGACATCGCGTTGGCGGGCGGCCCCGTCGGCATCGTGTCGCGCTCGGGCACCTTGACCTATCAGGCGCTCCACGAGCTCTCCCAGCAGGGCGTCGGCCAGACCACGTGCGCGGGGATCGGCGGCGACCCGGTGCCGGGCACCAACTTCATCGACTGCCTCGCCGCGTTCGAGGCCGACCCCGACACCAAGGCCGTCATGATGATCGGCGAGATCGGCGGCTCCGAGGAGGAGCGTGCGGCCGAGTTCATCGCGTCGTCGATGACCAAGCCGGTCGCGGCCTACATTGCCGGCGTGACCGCGCCCCCGGGACGCAAGATGGGGCACGCCGGCGCGATCATCTCGGGCTCGCAGGGCACGGCGCAGGCCAAGATGGAGGCGCTCAGCGCGGCCGGCGTGCAGGTCGCCCAGAACCCCACGGAGTGCGGCGAGAAGGTCGTCGAGATCGTGCGCGGCCTCGGCTGATCTGCTGAACGACGGAACGGCTGAACGACGACCGCCGGCCGCCGGCCTGCAGGAACGTCGGGCACGCCTGCAGGCCGGACGACCGGCCCCTGGTGGTACTGCGGGGTGTTGCGGTTGTGCGTGTTGCTGTGTGATGCAGATGGCAACGCCTAGTCGCCGGTCGCGCTCCCGTCCGACGTCTCGGTGACGCAGTAGCCGATCGGCGCTGTCGGCGACGCCGGCTGCGTACTCAGCGTGCTGCTGCCGTCCTCGACGTTGCTGTAGGTGCCAGTGACCGCCGAGCTGTCGGTGTCGACGTTGGCGGCAGCGAAGTCCCACGGCGATCCCGTCTCGTTGGCCGCGTTGTACTTCGACGCGCTCAGCCCGTCGTTCCACGCGGGATGGGGGATCCCTGTCGCCGTCGAGTTGTAGCCGGGGACGTTGGTGTCACTCTGGCCGTCCTCGACCTGCAGGTTGGGCAAGGGGAAGAAGCCCTCCGCCTCGATGGAGGCATCGATCTCACTGCGGTAGGTCGCTCCCGTGTTGGGGTCGATGTCCGTCGCGGTCGCCGGCTTGCACAAGAAGCCGTCCTCGCTCAGCGCGTTCAGCGTGGCGGGCGAGCTGACCGGGAGGTTCGGGTTCTCGCCGTCCGCGTACACGTTGTAGAGGAGACGGTCGCCGGGGAAGGCGTTCGACTCCAGGCCGGGCAGCTGATCGTTGATGCTCGCCTTGCTGAGGGTGATGCCGTTGATCGCGGTGCCGAGCTGGACCGCGTTGGGCACCGTCGCGTTCGTCGAGGTTCCGGCGCACGTGACGCTCGTCGACAGCTCCGAGGTGTTCGGCGCGCAGGTCTTGTTGAAGTTCCCGTACGAGTAGAAGAAGATCACGTCGCCGACGGGGACGGTCGAGGCGTTCTTCAGGATCGAGGCGGTCTCGTTCTCGAAGATGATCTGGTTCGACGGCCAGTGCGACGACGACCCCGGGAAGGTTGCCCCGATGGTGGACGCCCACGTCGACTCCGTGCCCGAGCCGTTGTTCGCCCAGTAGGCGTAGACCGGGTTCGAGCTGCATGCGGAGTTCCCCGGATCGAGGCTCGACCAGGTGACGTTCGGCACACCCGTGGTGCTGTAGGTCTCGTTCCAGATCGACTTCAACAACGCACCCGAGATGTTCGAGGCGCCGATCGAGCTGAGGCACTTCGAGGCGTCGGTGGTGGCGCCGTTGTACTTGCCCCAGTACAAGAAGCTCACGGCGTCCTCGGCGTAGGCGACGAAGTTGAGGCCCTGGAAGTCACCACCGGTCGTCAACTTGGGCGCCCGAGACGAGCGCGCGGCGTCGACCGGCGCCACCGGGACCGGGCCGATCCCGCTCGGGTCGTCTGTGTTGTTCGAGTGGCCGACGACGGTCGCGCCGCCGGTGCCCTCGAGCTCCTGGATCCCGTTGCCCGAGCCGTAGGACGGCTCTTCGAGGAGGAAGTCGTTGAACGGGTTCTCGTTCCCCCACGTCGTGAAGCCGTTCTGCCCCTGCTGGGGGACGACGTTGACGGTGAAGGTGTCCGAAGTGACGCTCGCCGTGGCGGGGAACTGCAGCTTGATCTTGCCGGTCGTCGCGTTCACCGACTTGATGGGGTCCGCGACGGGGATCGCACCGCCGCTGTCGGTCACCTGGTCGCCCTTCTGGAGGCTGGTGACGCTGCCCGACAGCGTGAACTTCTTGGACCCCGACGTCACGGAGACGCTCGAGAACGAGGTCGTCTGCGCGGCCGTCTGCGCGAGGCCGGGCTCCCCGTTGAGGCCGGGGCAGCCGTAGTCGAGCGTCTGCTCGGACCCGCTGAGGCTTGCCAGGTCGCAGCCGGGCGCCTGGTTGAAGAGGTCCGCCTCGGCCAGCATCAGCTGGTACGAGGTCTGGGCACCGCCCTCGGTGACGACGTAGTTCTGCGCGTTCGCGTTGTCGGCGTTCCCGTTGTTGACGTTCTGCGCCGCGAGCGCAGGCGTGGCGAAACCGATGGCGATCGCGGACGCCCCGGCGAGTGTTGCGCCGATCCGCACCGAGCGGTGACGTTGCAACAGCTTCTTCAGCATTGTCGGTGGACTCCTGGTCGTGGTGGGCGTCCGCACCGGCTGCAACGGCCCCCTCGTACGACCCCGCTCACTGACACGAGCGGACCATTCGCCGGGCGGACGGTGAAGGCGGGTCGAATCCTGACTAATCCAATAGGAATTGTCAATAACTGTGAAACGCCGGTGAACGGAGGGTGAACGCAGGGTGGGGGCCGACTTTGGAGGCCGGGTGCGGGCCCGGGTGCGGGCGCCGCGGGCCCACGGAGGAGGTGAATCAGGCGCGCGCCGAGGCGCCGGCGCGGAGGGCCGGGGCTGCCCCCGGCGCCGTCAAACGAGGGGCCTGGCGTCTCAGCCGACGCGCGGGGTGCGATGTGGCCCCGGGGAGGTCGCGGGCAGTGCCGCGGCGACCTCCCCGGGGATGATGCCGAATGCTTCCCGCTGCCTCCTAGGCAGCGACCGGCTGCGCCGGCATGGCCGGGACGGCTGCGCCGCCGCGCCCCGGGTCGCCGCCGAGCGTGCCGCGTGACCGCTTGACCGCGATCACGATGCCGGTCGCGAGCAGCCAGATGGGCAGCCCGAAGAGCAGGGCGAGGAAGCTGAGCGGCCCTGCGATGCCGACGAGCGCCACCAGGAGCGAGTACCACCCGAGCAGCTTCGGCAGTGGGGCGATCTCGCGATTGAGCAGGATGCTCAGTCCGGTCGACAGCGTCAGGAACACCATGCCGGCGAGGAGGAGCAACTCGTCGTTCGAGTTGTAGAAGTTCACCTGGTGCGCGATCGCGAACTGGTGGTTGTGCGACGCCAGGATCAGCGTGATCTGGAAGCTTCCGGCCACGATGATGCCCGCGACGAGCACGATCCCCGACGCGAAGACCAAGTTCGGCCACAGGCGCTGGCCCCCGGCGTCGACTAGCACCGCGCGGAGTTGCGTCACGTAGACGAGCAGCAGGAACAATGCCGCTCCGACCAGCCAGATCGTGAGCCACTGCTGGTTCACGTGGGTGTTGTACCAGTGCGCGACCGAGATGCCTGATGCGTTCTCGCTCGGCGAGCCGCTCGAAAGCGGCCCGAACGAGACGAATATCAACACGGCAGCCGCGAGACCGACGAGCCACAGCCATCGGTTCAAGCTCGAGTCCTTCATTGCCGTCCCTCCCTTTGTCCGTGACGGACTACTGGGAACGTGGCTCAGCGGGACGCCAGAGGAGACGCTCGCTCGCACGCTCCATCTCCAAGTGTGATCCCATGTCATGGTCATTGATAGGGGGGTACTACCGACGACCGGCCGGTGGGTACCACCACTCCGGGCACGACGGGAAACCCAGGTACCCCACCTCCGCAGCCAGGATCGTTAGCGTTTGCCCCATGCCGCCTGAGGAGCCGGCCGGCGGAGCGCCATGGGCGAGCTCGAAGCGTGGTCTCGGACGCGCCAGGCCGGAGGCGGCGACCCCGCTCCGGCTGGCGGACCTCGACGCGGGCCAGCGCCGCCGGGCGATCGCCCGCTGCGTCGCCACCATCGTCGTCGTCTGGGTGGTCATCGTCGGCGCCTACTACGTGCTCCCCATCGCCCGGGAGTCAGAGCTCCGGGGCGTGCTACGGGTCGGGGCCGATGTCGCCCTCATCGCCGCCGTCTTCACGTGGCAGGTGCGGCGCATTTCGCGGGCCGAGCTGCCCGAGCTGCGCGCGGTCGAGGCGCTCGGCATCGTGATCGCACTCTTCTTGGTCCTGTTCTCGGGGATCTATCTGGCCCTCTCACACAACCAGCACGCGTTCACCAACAACCTCGACCAGACCCGGGCGCTCTACTTCACCATCAGCGTGTTCTCGACGGTTGGCTTCGGCGATATCACACCCCGTACCGATACCGCTCGCCTCGTCGTGTCGGCGCAGATGTTGCTCGACCTCGTCGTCATCGGTGCCGTCGTGCGCCTGATCTTCAATGCCGCCCGGAGCCGGGTCACGCTTCGCGGCGCGGGCGCGGGCGCGGGCACGCCGACGCCGAGTGCCGCAGGCACGGGCGGGGAGCGCGTGACCACGACCTGAGTCCCGACGCCCCTGAGGGTGGGAGGGACGGGCATCGATAAGCTCACCTCGACGCGGTCAACTTCGCGCTGCGCTGCGTCGGCGCGTCCGCCTCGGTGGCACGCGATCTCGTCCCGATGCACACGTCGACACCAACCCCGTGCCCCCGCCTCCGCCCCAGCCGCTGAGTCCCCTGATCGGCTCCGGCGTCGTGAGCTGCACGGTCGACGCGGACCCGCGCTTCCATCACGACGCGCTGCGCTGGTACGCGACCGCGCACCACGTCGCCGGGATCGCTCCGGGCGACCTCGTCGTCCACGTGGCGGGCGGCGCCGGCTCCGACGCCCTGGCCTACCTGGGTGAGCGGGGTGTGCGGATCGAACCGGTCGACCCGTTCGACCCCCGGTCGCCGCACTGCAACAAGATCTCGGGCGCGCAGCACCTGGCTGGGAGCGCGCCGGCGCCCGGGGTCGCGGTCCTGACCGACACCGACGTGGCGATCCTCGAGGACCCCCGGTCGCTGCCCGTCGGCGAGAGCGCCGTCGCGTCGCGGCTCGTCGGCGGCCCCTACCCCCCGATCGGCGTGCTGCGCGACGTCTTCGCGGCCGCGGGGGTCGCACTCCCAGAGGAGCTACCGCTCGACCGCTACCCCGGCGAGGTCACCGTCGCCGGGAACGGCAACGGCGGCCTCTACGCGCTGCCCGTCGTACTCCTCGGCCGGGTGGCGGGGTCGTGGGCGAGCTGGGCGCGCTGGCTGCTCGAGCGGCGCGGGCTGCTGGCCGAAGGGTCGGTGCACGTCGACCAGATCGCGATGGCGCTCGCCGTCGCGGCGGACGACCTGACCGCGCAGCGGCTCGACCTCCGGTGGAACTTCCCCTCGCAGAACCCGCGCCGGATGCCCGCGCTCGACGGGCCGCCAGCCGTCCTGCACTACCACCGCCGCGTCGATCCCTCGGGCGTCCTCAGCCTCACCGGCGTGGCGCCGCTCGACCACGCGATCACCCGCGCGAACGACGCCATCGCCCTGGTCTGGCGCGACGTCTTCGGCGGGCCTGGCCGCGCCGCCGCCCCCCGCGCCACCCCCGACAGCGGCGGAGCCGCCCACGAGGCCCCCGGACCCGAGGGCCCCGACCCGCTCGAGCCGCCGCGCACCCGCGCCGAGATGGCCACCGTCCTTCTGCGCGCCTCGGTCGGGGGCGTCCGGCACCGCCGCGACTTCCGCGACGTCGAGTGCTTCAGCCTCCAGCTCGGCTATGCCCGCAGCGGCAGCACGCTCGTCGGCTCGTTGCTGAACGCGCACCCCGAGATGGTCGTGGCGCACGAGGCGGACATCCTGCGCTACGTCCGGCCTGGCGTGACGCGCGGCCAGCTCTTCAGCATCCTGCTCGAGCGCGACCGCCAGTTCGCCGCCATCGGGCGGCAGTGGCACGGCTTCGACTACGCCGTCCCGGGTCAGTCACAGGGCGGGTTCACGAAGCTCCGAGTCATCGGGGACAAGCACGCCGGCAAGGCGACCCGCCGGCTGCGGCGCGACCCGGAGCGCCTCGACCGGCTGCGTGCGCTCGTGAAGGTCCCGTTGCGGGTGATACACGTCGTCCGGGACCCCTACGACAACGTGGCGTCGATCGCCCGCAACCGGGGCATCGCCCTCGACGAGGCGATCGAGATCTACGGCCGTCTGGGCCGCGCCGTCGACGAGGTCCGGGCGTCGCTCGGTCCCGCCGAGCTGCTCGATCTGCACTACGACGCCTTCGTGGCCGACCCCGCGCGGTGGCTGGGCGAGCTCTGCCGGTTCGTGGGGCTCGAGGCGTCACCGGGCTACGTGCAGGCCTGCGCCGGGGTCGTCGAGCCCGGCGGGCGGCGTAGCCGAGAGGGCGTCGAGTGGACACCGGCGGCACGCAGCGCCGTGGCATCGGTCATCGCGTCACGTCCCGTGCTCTCCGTCTACGCGGACGAGGCCTGAAAGCACCGCGAGCAGGCATTTCGGTCTCGAAACGGCGTTCGCGCACGGGGGTCGCGCCCGCCTGGAGTTGCTAGCCTCCATTCGTGCGTCTCGCCGTCCTCGTCTCGGGCTCCGGGACGATCATGGGGGCGATGTTCGAGGCCGGGCTCCCCGTGGCAGTCGTCCTGGCGGACAGGCGCTGTGCCGCGCTCGACACGGCGGCCGAGCACGGGGTGGCGACGGAGCTCGTCGACCGGGCTCACTTCGGGGGATTCGGGGCGGAATTCGACCGCGAGGGGTTCACCCGGGCCGTGGCGGCCGACCTGGTCGCCAACCAGGTCGACCTCGTGGCCATGGCTGGATTCGGGACCGTTCTGACCGAGACCGTCCACCGGGCCTTCCCGGGCCGGATCCTCAACACGCACCCGTCGCTGCTGCCCGCCTTTCCGGGCTGGTACGCCGTGCGCGACGCCCTGGCGGCGGGGGTCGCCGAGACTGGGTGCACGGTCCACGTGGCCACCGTCGAGCTCGATGCGGGCCCGGTGCTGGCCCAAGAGGTGGTGCCGGTGGTGCCGGGTGACACGGAAGCAACGCTCCACGAGCGGATCAAGGAGACCGAGCGCGTCGTGTACCCCGGCACCGTGCGCTGGGCCTTGGCGGAGCTCGAGGCCGGGCGCGCGCTCGAGCCGCCTGGCCAGCCGCTCCTCGAAGATGCGCTGGCGCGCCAGCCGGAAGGGGGAACCGGTGGCCGCTGACCGTATGGCGGACCGGATAGACGCGGCGCAGCAAATGGGCAATGTGCGCGTCGCGCGCACGACGCCAGTGAGGCACAAGGGCCGATGAGGCACTGGGAGGGATTGGGAACGTCGTGAGAGCTCTGTTGTCCGTCTACGACAAAGAGGGGTTGGTCGAGTTCGCGCGCGGGCTCTCCGGGCTCGGCTGGGAGCTGGTGGCCAGCGGCAACACGGCCGCGGCGCTGGCCGGCGCCGGCATCGCGCACACCGAGGTCGCGGACGTCACGGGCTCGCCCGAGATGCTCGGCGGCCGCGTCAAGACGCTGCACCCCAAGATCCACGGCGGGATCCTGGCCGACCGCGCCAAGCCCGAGCACGTGGCCGACCTCGAGGCCAACGGGATCGATGCCATCGACCTCGTCGTCGTCAACCTCTATCCGTTCTCGTCGGACCCCTCCATCGAACTGATCGACGTGGGCGGGCCGACGATGGTCCGAGCGGCGGCCAAGAACCACGAGCATGTGGGCGTGGTGACCTCGCCGGCCGACTACGCCGTCGTCCTGGAGGAGCTGCACCGTTCCGGGACGCTCTCGGCCGCCACCCGCCGCCGGCTCGCCCGCGCCGCGTTCGCGCACACGGCGGCGTACGACGCGGCCATCGTCGCCTGGCTCGACGCCGGCGGCCCGCGGCCCCTCGGCGAGCTCGACGGTGCGACCGACGACGACCGCACGGAGGCGGAGCTCGCGGTCGTCCTGCCGCCGACGCTGCATCTTTCGCTCGAGCGCGCCGACGTGTTGCGCTACGGGGAGAACCCGCACCAGCACGGCGCGCGCTACCGCGTGGCGGGCACGTGGAGCTGGTGGGACGAGATGGTGCAACACGCAGGGAGCGGGCTCTCGTACCTCAACCTCTTCGACGGCGACGCGGCCTGGCGGCTCGTCCACGAGCTGGCGGCCGACGCGGCCGACACCGGCGCCGGCCGCACTGACGTGGCGGTCGCCATCATCAAGCACGCCAACCCCTGCGGCGCAGCAGTCGCGGATGATCTCATCACCGCCTACGAGCGGGCCCTCGAATGCGATCCCCTCAGTGCGTTCGGCGGCGTGGTCGCCATCGGCGGCGCCGTTACCGCGGAGGTGGCCGAGGCGGTCGCCGCCGGGCCCCAGGCCGACGTGATCATCGCCTCCTCCTTCGCCCCCGAGGCGGTCGACCGCCTGCGGGCGAGACGGAAGGCCACCCGGCTGCTTTCGGGGCCCGCTCCCGAGGAACCGGTGCGGCAGCTGCGCAATCTGGGCGCGAGCGTGCTCGTCCAGGACGCGGACCGTTTCGTGTCGCTGCGCCGCGACTGGCGCGTGGTCACGACCCGCACGCCGACCGAGGACGAGTGGCGTGACCTCGCGCTCGCCTGGCGTGTGTGCGGGCGGACGACGTCCAACGCCATTGCGGTGGTCAACGGCGGGCAGGCGGTGGGTGTCGGTGCAGGGCAGCAGTCCCGCGTCGTCGCGGCGGAGATCGCGGTGCAGAAGGCGGGTGAGCGGGCCAAGGGCGGCGCGGGCGCCAGCGACGCGTTCTTCCCGTTCCCCGACGGCCTGCTCGTGTTGGCCGATGCAGGCGTGGCGGCGGTCGTGCAACCGGGCGGCTCGGTCAAGGACGACGAGGTTGTTGCCGCGGCGAACGAGGCGGGTATTGCCATGGTCGTGACCGGCGAACGCCACTTCAAGCACTGATGAGCGCACCTGTGGAGGGTTCCGTGGACAGTTCCGTGTCGGGATGGACCGGGTGACGGCGAAGCTGCTCGACGGCGAGAAGGTTGCGGCGCGCATCCGCGCCGAGGTCGCTGACCGCACGGCGGCGCTGGCGGCCGAGGGCGTGCACGTCGGACTCGGGACGATCCTGGTCGGCGACGACGCGCCGAGCATGCGGTACGTCGCGCTCAAGCACGAGGACAGCGCGGCTCTCGGCATCTATTCGGCCGGCGAGCACCTGCCCGCCGACGCCACCCAACAGGACGTGCTCGAGGCCATCGCGCGCTTCAACGACGATCCCAAGGTCAGCGCGTTCCTCGTGCAGCTGCCGCTGCCCGACGGTCTCGACGAGGAGCAGGCGCTCCTCGCTGTCGACCCCGAAAAGGACGTGGACGGGCTGCACCCAGTGAACCTGGGCCGCCTCGTCCTCGGCACGCCGGGCCCGTTGCCGTGCACCCCGGCCGGCATCGTCGAGCTGCTCCACGCCTACGACGTGGCGGTCGAGGGCCGCCACGTCGTCATCATCGGGCGCGGCGTGACCATCGGCCGCCCGCTGGCGAACCTCCTGACGCTCAAGCGGCCAGGCCTGAACGCGGCGGTGACCGTGGTGCACACCGGCGTCGACGCGTCGGAGATGGCTGCGCTCACCCGCACCGCCGACATCGTCGTCGCGGCCGCAGGCCGTCCGTATCTGCTCACGCCCGACATGGTCAAGCCCGGCGCGGCCGTCGTCTCGGCCGGCACCACGTTCGAGGGGAAGAAGCTCGTTCCCGATGCACACCCCGATGTTGCGGAGGTGGCGGGCTGGATCACCCCCCGTGTGGGGGGAGTAGGCCCGATGACGCGTGCCATGCTGTTGCGCAACGCGCTGCGAGCGGCGGAGCGGGCGGCAAGGTGACGAACGGTGCACGAAATGCGGGAGCGACAGGCCGAGCCCATGGGTGAGCTGGAGTACTCCGAGCGGCCGTGGGGTAACTACACGGTCCTCAGCGACGACGCATCGGATCACAAGGTGAAGCGCCTCGTCGTGCACCCCGGCAAGCGCCTCAGCTACCAGCGTCACGCCAAGCGGGCGGAGCACTGGTTCATCGTCGCGGGTACGGCCACCGTCACGCTCGACGGTGTCGTCCATCTCGTGCCTGCCGGGGAGTCGATCGACATCCCGCTCGAGTCCGCCCACCGGGTCGGGAACGAGGGCGACACCGACGTCGTACTCATCGAGGTACAACGCGGCAGCTATTTCGGCGAGGACGACATCGTCCGCCTCGAAGACGACTTCGGGCGGGTCGAGGGCGGGACGAGTGCCGGGACGCAGTCGCCGTGACGCGCATCGCCGAACTGCTCGCGCGCGGCCCTACGTACTCGTTCGAGTTCTTCCCGCCGAAGAACGACAAGGAGCTGGCGACGTTGTCGCACACGCTCGTCGAGCTCCAACCCCTCGAACCCTCGTTCGTCTCGGTGACCTATCGGGGCGGGTCGGCGTCGCGCCAGCGCACCTTCGACCTGGTATCGGGCATGCTCCACACGACGACGCTGAACCCGATGGCACACCTCATCTGCGTGGCGCACACCCGCCTGGAGCTCGCCGACATCTTGGTCTCGCTGCGCAAAGCGGGCGTGGAGAACCTGATGGCGCTCGGCGGCGACCCCCCGGAGGACCCCTCGGCGGGACCGGGTGAGCTCGCGTACGCGGCCGAGCTCGTCGAGCTCGCCCACGCCGTCGGCGGCTTTTCCGTCGGCGTGGCCGCCCACCCGGCGGGGCACCCGCGCTCGACCGACATGACGAGCGACCGCGACTACCTTGCCGCCAAGCTGGCGCTGGCCGACTTCGCCGTCACGCAGTTCTTCTTCGAATTTGCCGAGTACGAGACGCTGGTGGCCGACCTGCGCGCGCGGGGCGTGGACACGCCTGTCCTGCCCGGGATCCTGCCGGTCACGTCACTGTCGACGATGGGCCGCCTCGGAGCCATGGGCGCTGCCGCGCCGGAGTGGATGGAGTCGCGCCTGCGCGCGGCCGACGAGCGCGGCGGTGCCGATGCGGTGCGCAAGGAGGGGGTCGAGCTTGCGACAGAGCTCTGCGCGCATCTCGTCGAGGCGGGGGTACCCGGTCTCCACTTCTACACCTTCAACACGTCGAGCGCGACGAGAGAGATCTACGCCGCCCTCGGACTCGGGCCGGCCACCAAGGCCTGAGCCCGGTCTCCTCGCCGGAATTCATTCGGCGATCACGTTCTCATCACCTACTTCTTCACGCTGTCACCCCTGCGACGGCCGAAGGCCGCTCGAGCGCCGTCGCACCGTCGCGCGCTGCGGGCGATGTGCCACACTCGGCCACGCGGACGGGCCCGCTGGCGTGTTGGGCTCCCTCGCTGTTCGATCACGACGACGCGCGACGTGCGCACGGAAGGCAAGGAGGATTCATGCGGCTCATTCGAGGCGGTCGGTTGTGCCTGGCGGCTCTGGCGGGAGTCGGCGCGCTGGCGAGCGTCGCGGTGATGGCGACACAAGACGTCGCCGGTGCCACCGGTTCGGGCGGCACGCTCTACGTGAGCAGCACCGGCCAAGACACCGGTACCTGCCGGGCCAGCGCACACCCCTGCGCCACCATCGCCTACGCCATCACGCAGGCGAGCCCTTCGGCGACCATCGACGTGGGGTCGGGCACCTACCCCCAACAGCTCGTGATCAACAAGAGCCTCTCGATCGTCGGGACGGGAGGCCACGTCACGGTCGACCCGAGCACGTTGGCCGCCTCGGACACCGACTCTGACTCGTCCACGCCGCAGTACGCGATCGTCGACGTCACGTCCGGAGCGAACGTCACGATGTCGAACCTGGTCGTCGACGGCACGAACGCCCAATCCCAGTTCACCGGGTGCGGCGACGACTTCGTCGGCGTCTACTACCACGACAGCTCCGGAGCGCTGAAGAGCTCGACGGTGGAGAACGTCGAGCTGTCGCCGTCGCTGTTCGGCTGCCAGGACGGTCTGGGCGTCTACGTGGCGTCCGACGCCGGGGACCTCTCGTCTGTGAAGTTGACCGGTGACACGGTCAAGGCGTACGACAAGAACGGGATCACCTGCGACGACGCCGGCACGTCGTGCACCGTCAACACCACGACGGTCACCGGCGTCGGGCCGACGTCGTTGATCGCGCAGAACGGCATCCAGGGCTATGCCACCGGCTCGCTCAAGCTCAACGGGGACACGGTCTCCGCCGACTCCTACACGACGCCGGGATACCCGAGCTACCAGGCGACCGGCCTGCTCGTCATCGACGTCGCATCGCTCAGCGCGTCCTCGAACACGCTGTCGGCCAACGACATCAACGCCTACCTCGGATCCGACGGGACGGGGCCGGCGCCGGGGACCTGGACGTTCAGCGGGAACACGGTGACCGGCGCGACGGACAACGTCCCGGGGGGTGAGGCCGGGTACGGCGACGGCGTGCAGGTGGACAGCACCACCAACCCCGTCTACCTCACCGGCAACGTCGTAAAGGGCTCGGCGGAGAACGGCATCATCACGCTCGGCGCGAGCAACGTCACGTTGCAAGGCAACACCACCAACCAGAACACCGGCGACGGCATCGACCTCGGCGCGCCGGCGAGCTACTCCGTCTCGACGACGCCGAGCTCGCACGACACGGTGTCGGGCAACACGTCGAAGTCCAACGGGCTCGACGGCATCCTGGCCGAAGCCGGCACGACGGCGAACACGATCACCGGCAACACGGCGAAGAGCAACGTGCGTTACGACCTCGAGGACCGCGGGAGCGGGAACACCTGGACTTCGAACGCCTGCAAGCCGGCCTTCGACTCGAACCGGCCTGGCCTCTGCTCCTAACCCGTGGCCGCAAAGCGGCAGCCGATCTTGGCACTGTGCAAAGGGTCCCCGGGCATCGCCCGGGGACCCTTTGTGTGTGGCGGCAGGTCGCGCGTGCGCGCTCGATTGCTGGGCGTCAGCTGGGCTTCTGCAGCAGGCCGCGCGGCGGTTTACTCCGCGATCACGCATTCATCACCGATGTAACGCAGGCTGTCACGAGACAGTCGCGCGCGGCGGTCACAAGGCGGATTTTCTCTGCAAAGTGACGTCGCGTGTGTCACACTCGCCGCAGGCGGTGGCGACCTTTGGCGCGTGATGGGGGCACCGTGCATCGACGACAAGGACGCGTGCACGCGTCAACGAGCCAAAAGGGAGGGTTCATGCTGATTCGGTGCGGTCGTTTGGCACTCGCGACGCTGACGGTCGTGGGTGCAGTGGCGAGCGCGATCGTGCTCTTCGGTCAGGACGTCGCAAGCGCGACGACGCCGGGTGGCACGCTCTACGTGAGCAGTTCGGGCACTGACACAGGGACGTGCAGGCTGTCGACGCATCCTTGCGCGACGATCACCTACGCGATCGCGCAGGCGAACCCGAATTCGACCATTGACGTCGGAGCGGGGACGTTCCCGGAGCAGTTCACGATCGCGAAGACCCTGACGATCGTCGGGGTCGCCGGGCAGACGAACATCGTGCCGACGAGCCTGAGCCCGGTCGACACCGACCCAAACCACTCGACCACGCCGTATCCGGTGGTGGACGTGACGTCGGGCGCCATTGCGACGTTGAAGAACCTCACCATCGACGGCACCGCAGCCCAGAGCACTTTCAACAGCTGCGGGCAGGACCCGATCGGGATCTACCTCCACGACGCATCGGGCGAGCTCAAGCACGTCACGGTGAAGAACATCGCCGAGACGGCGCCGACGAACGCGTCGTTGTTCGGCTGCCAGTCCGGCATCGGCGTGTACGTGGCGACGGACTCGGGATCGTCCAGCCTGACGATGGGCGGCGACACGGTCACCGGGTACCAGAAGGACGGCATCGCCTGCCGGGACGCCAACACGAGTTGTGCCGTCAACAACTCCGTCGTCACCGGGGTCGGGCCGAACGCCTTCCAGGGCGCCAACGGGATCGAGGTCTACGGCGCCGCTGACGCGTCGGTCGTCGACGACACGGTGACCCAGAACTCGTACACCGCCGGCGGCGCAGGCAACCAGGCGACCGGCCTGCTGCTGCTCGACGACGGCATCGTCAACGCGCAGGGCAACACCCTGTCGGGCAACGACATCAACGCCTACCTGGGCTCGGACGGCAGCGGGCCGCACGAGAACGGCTGGAACTTCACGCAGAACACCGTCAGCACCGCAGCGGACAACGTGGCCGGCGGCGAGGCGGGGTATGGAAACGGCGTCGACATCGACGGCACGTCCAACGACGTGGTGGTCCAGCAGAACGTCGTCAAGACGTCCGCCAGCAGCGGCATCGTGCTCACGGGGGCGAAGAACGTGACCGTCTCCGGCAACACCGCGAACTCCAACGGCGGAGACGGTATCTACGTCGGTGGTCCCGGCGGCGTCTGGGGCGGCCCGGCGCCGACGACGAGCACGGTCGACTCGGTGACGGGCAACACGGCCAAGAACAACGGGGGCGACGGCATCAACGCCGACACGGACTCGTCGGGGTCGACGTTCTCGGGGAACACCACCAAGAACAACCAGCGCTACGACCTCGAGGACAACGGCACGGGGAACAGCTGGTCGAGTGACCACTGCACCCCAGCGGGTGACTCGCACCCGGCGCTCCTCTGCTCCTGAGGCAGCGGTGACCAGAGGCAGGGTCGGTCCTGCCTCGTAGAG
>Ga0335072_10007413_pt1 | contig 15969 bp, 14 predicted proteins | sample Lox_Sample_21_FD_206725 | JGI IMG/M metagenome (GOLD analysis project Ga0335072, IMG submission 206725) | Soil microbial communities from Loxahatchee National Wildlife Refuge, Florida, United States - Lox_Sample_2.1 | ecosystem: Environmental > Terrestrial > Soil > Wetlands | place: USA...
AGGCGGCGGAGCACCAGCTCCAGGTCGAAACGGATTATCAAGCTCGTCCATCTATATCGAGCTTATCAGGCTTACCGTACCTTATCGATCTTACCTCGCAGGACGATAAGGTCAGTTGGATCGGATCTGGCAGCGCGATCACGCCGGTGCCGGCGCGCGGGTCATCGCTTTCGTCGAACGCACCGATCGGCGCTAGCCAGAATCGAGTAAGCACCGGCTCCTCCACTCGCGGGATAGGAGGGCAGCCGACCGGAGCCCACGGTCCACGGCACCGAGATGCGCACCTTTGGCGAAACTCAGGTCTCTTGCCTCGTGCGCGGCGAGCTCCGCATTCACATTCGGACGGGCATCCGCCGCCGCGGTGCGCGTGACTGCCTGTGTCCGACCGCGGTCGCGTTCAGCGACCGCCAGTCCATCCACGCCGTGGCGCGTTGGGTCTTAGAGCTGCAGCGCGGTCGGCGAGTTGACCGCCACATCCGATCAAGGCCTCAAGCCCTCGACCGCTCCTGCTCCGTTTGCGTCGAACTGTAAGCGACGCGGGTGTCCCAGCGGCCGTCCGTGGCCGCCTTGTCGGCTTCGGACGGGGCGCTCCTACATTTGTTGGATCGCCGGAGTTCCGGGGCTCCGGGTGCTCCGGACGGCGTGAGCGGCGACGCGGCCTCGATGCTCAGTGCGTTTCACGCAGTGGGGAACCTGGTTTGAGCGTTAGATCCAGCCCTTGCGCCGGAAGAAAATGACGAGTCCGATGCAGGTCACGACCATGCTGCCGAGCCCGAGCACCCAAAACGTCGATGTTGCGGCGATGTGTTTGACCATGAATCCGAAGTTCTGGCCGAAGAAGCCGGTGATGAACGTCAGCGGGAGAAAAATCGTCGCAATCACCGTCAGCTGTTTCATGACATCGTTTTGGCGGTTGCTGACGGTCGACAGGTAAAGGTCGGTGGCGCCCGAGAGCAGGTCGCGGTAGGAGTCGATCAGGTCGCTGATCCGGATCAGATGGTCGTAGACGTCGCGAAAGTAATCGCGCTCATCTAGCTCGAGGCCGGGAAGCTCGGCGATCTGGTCGACGGCTCGGGCGAAAAGGTCGCGCTGCGGCGTGACGACCTTGCGCATGGCCACGAGTTGGCGCTTGAGCGAGAATAGCTTCTGAAGTTGCTCATCGGTCGGGCTGGCCAGAACGGCCGCTTCGAGTCCGTCGATGTCGTCATCCATGTCCGCCAAGATCGGGAAGAAGGTGTCGACGACCGCATCGAAGACGCGGTAGAGCAGAAACTGCTCGCTGTGCAGCGTACGACCATCGAGCTCTTCTCGTTCGCGGTCCAGCGAGGGAAGCGGGTCACGATGCACCGTGACGAGGTAGCGGCCGGAGATGAAGAAGTGGACTTCGCGTAGAGGCATCGGGTCGTCGCGCCGATGGCGCCACGCGCCGTAGAAGACGACGAAGACGTAATCGCCGTAGTCGTCGAGCTTGGGGCGCTGGGCGAACTGCTCGGTGTCCTCAAGCGCGAGCGGATGAAAGCCGAACAGCTCGCGCAGTTTCCCCAGATCGTCGTGAGTGGGTGCGGTGAGATCCAGCCAAAAGAAATAGTCGCGCTGCAGATGCTCACGGATGCTCGCCTCGTCGATCCGTGTTAAGCACGCCACCGCAAGCGGAAAATGGTCGTTGGCGACCTCCGGCGCTAACACTTTTGCTTTTCCGACTGACATGGGCGTTTCCCGAAGCGCTTCTGGTGAGCAGGATCGTCAGCGAAAACCGTCGGGCCTCATTCCGGCGACGGAGCACCCGTCAACCGGCCACGCGGGCCGATCGCCATCTCGCCAGAGGGCTCTGACTGCACGGCGACCGGCGCGTAGTAGCTCTGAGCGACCGTTACTCCCGCCCGCCGGCGAACAGCTGCAGGAAGAGCAGGAAGACGTTGAAGATGTCCAGGAAGATGCTGGCCGCGATCGCCAGAGCGCTTGCGGCGCTGGCTCGGCGAAGCCGGTTGAAATCAACGATGGTGAACCCGCCGAAGATCACGAGTCCGGCTACGGCGTAGATGATGTGGCTGTGTGGGATCGAGGCGAAGATCGCAACGATTCCGAAGGCGATGAGACCGAGCAGCGCCCAGAACAGGCCGCGCACCCACGAGGATAGGTCCCGGCGGGTTGCATAGCCATAGCATCCGAGAATGGCGACGAAGGCGGCGGTGGCTCCGGCGGCCTGCCACAACGCTGAGGGATCTGCCTTGGCGTAGTCCGCGAGGATCGGGCCGACGGCGAGTCCGAGCAGGAGGCCCAGTCCGAATAGCAGGCCGATCGCTAGCTGCTCCCGGCCGCGAGATGAGGCGGCGTTGAGTCCGAAGATGCACGCGAACGCTCCGATGAAGAGAACGATTCCGGTGCCGCCGGTGAGGTTGCGCCCGAGGTAGGCGCCAAGCGCTGCGAATCCGACCGTCAAGGCCACGAGCCCCATGACCTGCCCGAGCAGAGCTCGGGTCTGGTCGTGTCCGAGCACCTCGCTGCTGGGGGCGGGTTGTGCATGGCCGGGCAGGGCGAGGGAATCGTGATTCAGCGTGGGCTCTTTTCCGATGCTTGTCATTGTGTGTCTCCTTGGTGTTGAGGTTGGTGAATCGAGCAACGGCATCCGTGGCTCTCATGCGCACCGTTCGGTCTCGCATTTGCCAGAGGTTCGGAGAGTGGCTAGTCGTGGCTCAGGAGGCGGGCTGAGAGATTGGGCGTGCGGAGCTGGTGAGTGGGATCTCGTATAGATCCGTGTCGAGTTGACGGAGGATGCCGTGGGTTATCGCCCATTGGAGCGCGTCGTCGAGCGTGATGGTGCGCCATTGATTCGCGCCGGCGAGGGACGCCAGTTTCCCGCGCTGCAGCACCCGATAGGGGCCAATGCCTCGACGAGGTCGTCTGCCGCATCGCGAAGCAACGCGTCGTAGTAGTCAGAGCTCGCGTTTGTTGCAACCGTCCTTGCTCTCACCATGGGAGCACGAAGATGACGAGCACGAGGCAGAGCAACCAGAGCGTGTAGTTGAATCCCATGACGTCGGCGCGACAGCGAGGTTGGGGCCGCGGGTGGTACCAGCGTCGTCCGCGGTCGTTGTTTGCAGTGCGACGGTAACCCGGGCTCGGGGGCTCAACCGCGCTGTCCTGCGGGGACTCTTCTGCGTTAGCCATGATGGCTCCTTTCGTTGATGGCGCTAGCGACTTTGGGCCAGCCGGAAGAGTGTCGTGTCCGCGGGCCGTGATCGCATCGGCCGCAGGACAGTGCGAGTGGCCAGTCTGTACAGGCAGCGCTGCCGACGCCGCCTGCGAGCGCGGCTACGCCGCGCGCGGGTCACAGCGGTTACGTGGAGGGTCACGCCCGGGGACGTTCGGGCTATGCGGGAGGCTAGATGCGGCCGTTTTCGGCGTGCGGAATCTGGGCGGAATACGCACGAGTGCCCGCGGTGTGGCCACAACTGCCCATTCCGACTGTCCTGCGGCGGATGCGACCAAGAGGCACGCCTTGGACACTCACAGCACGTCAAACAAGCGACCAGGCGAGCCGCCAACGGAGTGATATATGCGCAACAGCAATCCTCATCTTCTCTCGATCACCATCGTCGGGTGCCTATTCGTCGTGGGCGCGCTGGCGGCTGGCGCCCTGGCCGGAAGTCTGGTCGTCGTTGGACTTGCCTTTCTGGCCTTGCTGCTGGTGACCGCATCGATCGTCGAAACCCTGGTCCGGGCGCTCGGTGAGCAAACGGACGCACCGTCGGTCGGTACTAGTGGGGGGACCAATCCAACCCGGTGACGGTGGCCTAAGCGCTCTCAGACGCCTCGAACTGAAGGCAGGCAACAGCATGTTCACAAGTTCGTGGTAGCCCAGCGGCGGCTCAGCGACTACCGAGTAGGCCCACACAAAGAGGATCGAGCTCAGCGGGCATCGGGACGGGCGGCTCACGCTCTGCACAGAGCCGCGGCGCCGCCGGTGGTTGACTGAGTGCGGGTCGGATGGGCCGGGAAATACCGTTGTCGAGACCTTCGACGTCTCGGGGATGGCCGCAAGAGCACGGCACGAGACCGGCGGGCGGCGAGGATGCCGACCATGCCGTGAGCAATGCCGATGCGCTCGATCGCCGCTTGCGAGGGTGGCCTCGAACAGCGCGTGCACGCCGCGTCGGAGGGCCGCGCGTGTCTTTGACGCCCCAGGTGCGAGAACTCGCAGCACGGGACGTCCGCGACACCCCGATGCTCGCCCTGGTCGATAGGCCGCTGCTCCTCGAGGCTTGAGAAACCCGCGGTCGTCGGCGCAGTCGCGGCGCCTGACCGAGCCGTGCGGATGGCGCCGCACCGATCGCCCGTGAGGGCGGCTATCTGCGCGAGGCGTAACAGATCGGCCGGATTCGCGATCGCCGCCTAGGCCGACCGGGCGGGCGGCGTTATGCTGCCGATGGGATGACTCTTGGCGCGCCTCGGCACGCCGAAGCGGCGTTGGCTGGCCGTCGTGCTGAGTGCGCGAGGGTTGATCAGCTGTTGTCGGGCGCGCGGGACGGGCAGAGCGCGGCGTTGGTCCTGCGGGGCGAGCCGGGGATCGGCAAGACGGCGCTCTTGGGTTATGCAGCGAAGCACGCCGAGGACTGCCGGATTGTGCGTGCAGTCGGGGTGGAGTCTGAGATGGAGCTCCCTTTCGCGGGACTGCATCAGTTGTGTGCGCCGCTGTTGGATGGTCTGGACCGGTTACCAGTGCCGCAGCGTGATGCTCTCGGGACGGCTTTTGGTTTGAGCATGGGGGCGCGGCCGGATCGGTTTCTCGTTGGCCTCGCGGTGCTGACGCTTCTGTCCGACGCCGCCGAGGAACGGCCGCTTGTCTGTCTCGTCGATGATGCTCAGTGGCTTGATCGGTCCTCGGCACAGGTGCTCGCATTCGTGGCTCGGCGGGTGGAGGCCGAGTCGGTTGTCCTGCTGTTCGCAGAACGCGATGTGGACGAGCCCGACGAGCTGGCCGGTCTGCCCGAGGTGCGGCTTGAGGGGCTGTCGGAGGCCGAGGCGCGCGACCTCCTCGCAACGGTGATCGGCGGGCGGATGGACGAGCGCGTGCGCGACCGGATCGTTGCCGAGACGCGGGGCAATCCCCTCGCGCTGCTGGAGCTGCCGCACGAGTTGTCCCCGCCGAAGCTGGCAGGTGGCTTCGGCATCCTGGACGACCTCCACGTTCCCGGACGCATCGAGGTGAGCTTTCAGCGGCGAGTGCAGCAGTTGCCAGCGGAGACCCAGCGTCTGCTGCTCGTGGCCGCGGCCGAGCCAACCGGCGACGCAACGGTGCTCTGGCGCGCCGCCGCCGAGCTTGGCATCCCGGGTGACGCGTTAGCTCCGGCGGAGTCTGATCGGCTACTCGAACTCGGCGCTCGCGTTTCTTTTCGGCACCCGCTCCTGCGCTCGGCCATCTACCGCATGGCGACGACTGCGGACCGGCGCGAAGCGCATCGGGTGCTGGCGGAGGCGACCGACGTCGACATCGATCCCGATCGCCGAGCCTGGCATCGTGCCCACGCCACGCTTGCACCCGATGAGGCCGTCGCCCGCGAGCTGGAACGCTCGGCTGGGCGAGCGGAGGAGCGCGGCGGCCTGGCCGCGGCGGGCGCCTTGCTTGAGCGCGCCGCGGCCCTCACCCCCGGGCCCGCTCAGCGCGCACGGCGTGGGCTCCAAGCAGCCGCGGCCAAGCAGTTGGCCGGCGCACCTCAGGATGCGTTGACCATACTCACGAGTGTCGGCGCGGGACCTCTGGATGAGCTGGACCGGGCGATGCTCGTGCGCCTTCGTGGACAGATCGCGCTGGACCTCAGGCGCGGTACCGACGCCGTCCCACTTCTCCTCGACGCGGCCGGGCGGCTCGAATCGATCGACCTCAGCCTCGCACGCGCTACCTATCTGGAGGCGTTGAGGGCAGCGAGCATCGCCGGCCGTCTCGGTGACGGCGTGCTGTCCGCGGCCGAGGCGGCCCGACAGGCGCCGCCGCCGGCAGGCGAGCCAAGTGCCGTCGACCTGCTGCTCGACGGCATCGTTGTTCGGTTTACCGATGGCTGCGCGGCCAGCGCGCCGGCTCTCAAGCGGGCGCTGGGCGCTGTTCGCGCGGCGGACGGTCGGCCGTGGGCAGACGGGCGTCCCAGCCACGACGGGTACTGGCCGTGGATCGCTCGTGGAGTTGCGCCGGACCTGTTCGATGACGAGGCGTGGCATGACCTCGTGACGCGCAATGTTCAGATCGCCCGGGAGCTAGGCGCGCTCGGGGTGCTCCCGATCGCGCTCACGCATCTCGCGACGGTCCTCTGCTTGGAGGGGGACCTCGATGGCGCGGAAGGGGTGCTTGATGAGTCGGACGCGATCGTCGATGCGACCGGCAACTCACCGGTGGCGCTCTTTCCCGCAAGATTTCTGCTCGCCGGGTGCCGTGGCGACGAGGCGGAGTTGGCAGCTCTCCTCGAGGCCGGCGAACCCACGTTGATCGCGCGGGGGGAAGGGGTGGTGCTCACCTGGGGCGAGCACGCGCGCGCGGTTTTGCACAACGGCCTTGGCCACTACGAGACGGCGGTGGCCCCGGCAGAGAGCGCATCTGCCCAGGATGATCTTTGTGTCTCGGGTTGGTCGATGCCCGAGCTGGTCGAGGCGGCGGCGCGCACCGGCAGGAACCAGGTTGCGGCCGAGGCGCTTAAGAGCCTCTGCCAGCGAACCCGGGCCGTTGGGACTGAATGGGCGCTGGGGATCGAAGCGCGGTCGCGCGCGCTTCTGAGCACGGGGACGGTTGCCGAGGAGCTCTACCGCGAGGCGATCTACCGGCTCGGCCACTGCCGCGTCGCGCTGGAGCTAGCCCGGGCTCATCTCCTGTATGGAGAATGGCTGCGGCGCGCCCGCCGGCGCGTGGACGCGCGCGAGAACCTTCAGGTCGCGCATGAGATGCTCACCGCGATGGGGGCACACGGATTCACCGAACGCGCTCGTCGCGAGCTCATGGCCACGGGAGCAACGGCGCGCAAACGCACCGTGGAGACCCGCGACGAGCTCACCGCGCAGGAGGTCCAAATCGCGCGGCTCGCCCGCGACGGACTCTCGAACGTCGCGATCGGCGCCCAGCTGTTCATCAGTCCGCGGACGGTCAAGTACCACTTAAGCAAAGTCTTCACCAAGCTCGAGATCACCTCCCGCAACGAGCTGGGCGCGGCGCTGCCTGCCGCCGTCCGGACGGTCACCGCGGCAAAGTGATGAGCGAGGGCTTCGAGCCGAGTCAGGCTGGTGCAATAACAGCCGCGTTTATAGAAAGCCGCGTCGGACAACAGATGTTCCCCGTAATGCCGAACGGCGAGCTGGACACGCAGACACCGCGGGAGCCGCACGATGCGCCCGCGAGCTGACATCGTGCAGCTGAGCCAGCGGCTAGGTCTTGGGATCGGCGCGTCGGAAGTGGGTGACTACGAGCGGCTCATGTCGACGATGTTCGAGACAGTTGACAGATTTCAATCCTTGCCCTCGCCGGAACCGCGGATTGCGCGGACCACCCGTCGAGAGGCTCTTGGCCGGCCAGCCCGGGGCGAAGACCCGCTGAACGCCATCGCCCAGCGTTGCCTCGTCGATGGCGCCGCCCATGGTGTGCTGAGCGGCGTGCGGACGACTGTTAAGGACCTAATCCCAATCGCCTCGGTACCCATGAGCGCCGGCACCGAAGCGTTCGCCGATTACGTGCCAAGCGAAGATGCGGAGCTCACCCGAAGACTCTTGGACGCAGGCGCAACAATTGTCGCAACCACAAACATGGACGCCATGGCGTTCTCAGCAGGCGGTGATAGCTGCCGCTACGGCGTCGTACACAATCCGTTCGATCCCAGCCGCACCGCTTGCGGATCCTCCAGCGGGGCAGCCGCCAGCTTGTTCTATGAAGCTATCGATCTGAGTTGGGGCACTGACACAGCCGGCTCGATTCGCATCCCCGCCTCATGGTGTGGCGTGATTGGGCTGAAGCCAACCCACGGAATCGTGCCGGCAACGGGCATTCTTAGCCCGGATTGGAGCTGTGATCACCTCGGACCACTTGCCCGTTCGACCGCGATGATCGCTCGTGGGCTCGATGCGGTCGTCTCAGGGCATTCACTCGATATCGACTATCCAAATCCGGCGCGAACGGTGCCGACCGGAGGATATCTGGAGTCGGTTACGGCGGCCCCGACGTCCTTGAGTGGACTCCGTGTCGCCGTCATCGAGGAGGGGTTCCCCGACATTCTCGAGCCAGGCGGTGATTTCCCCGAAGGGACACGCGAGACGACGGCAGCTGTATTCGAGGCGGTGCGAGAGCTCGGCGCCCTCGGGGCGGTCGTCACGCGCCTCGGCTTCCCGCAACTACTCGACGGCGCAGACGTCATGTTCGCGTCCTTGGTGGAAGCGGCAACGTCGGCGGCGATGGGCTGGCCCACTGGTTCCCACCAGCTAACCGAGCCGTCCGAGGACCTCGCGCGTGGCTCGCATCACGCAAGGACCAACCACGCCAACGAGTTTCCCCCGGCTTTCAAGCTCGTATTGATGCTCGGCATGCACCTCAACGATGATTTCGGCGGGACGCTGAATGCGCGCGCCCGGCGACTAGCCATGACCCTCCGCGGCGCTGTCGACCGGCTGTTCGTAGATTTCGACGTCCTGGCGATGCCCACAACCACGCACTATGCGCACGGAGCAGATGAGACGCTTGGAATCGCTGATCGTGTTCTTCGAGGGTGGGACATGCTGGCCAATGCGCCAACATTCAATTTGACGGGCCATCCAGCCATCAGCCTGCCGTTGGCGGAGGCAGACGGCCTCCCTGTTGGTGTGATGCTCGTCGCACCTCGGTTCAGCGATGCAAAGTTGCTGGAGACATCCCAGGTTTGCGAGCGACAGATGGGATGGCTTCCGACCACTCCACCAGCCGCTGCGAAGTCACAAACCGGGTGACCTACGCGCTCCCGGCTGGTCGGGGGCCTAGCTTTCGCGCGAGCCGCGGCAACTGCCGGCAGCGGTCGAGATGCTCAATCTCATTTCCGCGTCGCGGTGCCAGAGCAAGCTAATTTCTTGTTACAAGGTAAGGCGCCGCCTCACCCGGCGCCGGGGTCTGGGATGAGAGTGCAGGGCTGAAGGCCGGACCCGGGTGCCAGCGCCTCGCGCTCACGGCAACCGGATCGCCGACCCGGCAAGTTGCACGCAATCGCGGGGGCTTGATCAGAGGCGAGTCCGCCGGTGAACTGCCGTTCCGGCCTGACGCCCGAGTCGAGGTGCGCCGTCGCGCCGCGCGGGCTAGGCGCGGCGACCACTGACCTCTGTGCACATAGCACGGCAGGACTGACCGATGCACTGTCCAGTGGCCGATGCGAACACGGACCGCCCACACGACACTTTCCGTACCGCCGAAACGGCCACAACCTCAAAGAAAGGCACCTCATGACCGCTGCTGGAGAAACCCCCCGAACCCGTCCCGATCACAATCAAGGCACGGACGAGCTGAAACCCACCGCGGACGCCCCGCGACGCTGGTATCAGGCCCGCCCTGGGAGCCGCGGAAGCGTCAACATCCTGGCTAAGGACTACCCGTGGTGGATTGCCGTCCTGATCGCTCTGTTCATCATTGCTTGACACTGATCGATCAGCGCCCCCGAACCCCGTGCCCATTCCGAAACCAACCGCACGCAGAATCGAGACCACCATGCTCCGCCAACTTGACCAACGTAACAGCGCGGGCCTGACGATCACACTTCAGTGGGACTCCGAGACCGACCAGGTATCGATCCGGTGCGAAGATGGACATACGGGCGATGAGCCTCTGCTCTGCTACCCGGTCGAGCCGCGCGAGGCGCGGTTTGCGTTCCTCCACCCGTTCGCGGCAATGCCCTAAACAAATCGAGATCGGCGGAGGAGCGGCACCGCGGTCCGTCGAGCACGATCCGCGGACGCCTGATCTGGATCACGGCGCAGGTCTCGATGTCACGGATGCAACATAAACACGAGTGGTGAGCCCCGTGGCGGGTATCAGGTGCCGTTCGCCCGCGGGCCCCACACCAATCTCACCGAGTTTGAGTACGGCGCGTGGTGGCGTCTCCGAGCTGAACGGCCCAATCGAGCCCGGTCTGGAGCCGCGTCGGCGCCGAGGAGTTAAGCGGAGAGCGCACCGGCCGGCGTAAGATCGACACCCGCCCCGGCCACGACGATGTAGGTGACGGCGGCGGCGCAGCCGACTGAGATCCCACTCGCGCCGGCGACCAACTGAAGCATCGGTTATCGCGCGGCGCCCGACCCAGGGCTGGCGGCCGACCACACTTTATGGCCAGCTTATTTGCCGCCGTCTGAGTCTTGACTCCCCGGCGTGAGTGCATGATCCACTCCAAATTGTGTAGGTCGATCGAGTCGGTTCAACGGTCAGGAACCCGCGCCGTGAGCCTCCATGCGGGGCAGAACGCGCCTCAGGCCGTCGCGTCCCGCGGTCGTCGTTCCCGTGAACGTTGCGGCTGCGCGCGTCGCCCATTCCTCCTCGCTGACCGCTTCCGGCTCGGCCGGCAGGTAGTGGGTGAGGATGAGCTCGCCCGCGTTTGCCCGTTCGGCGACTCCTCCAACCTGCGTCACGTCGGTGTGAAGTCCGGCCATCCGTTCGAGCTCGGCGCCGGTCGTTCCGTGGCGTCCGAGGTAACCGAGGTCGGCGACGCAGTGGACGAGGATGTCGGTCTCCTGGGCGAAGACGATGAGATCGTCGTTGACCGTGGTGTCCCCGGAGAACACGACGGTGCCGTCGGCGGTGTCGAAGCGATAGGCGAGCGCGGGCATCACGTGGCCGTGGGTGACGGCGATCGCGGTGACTCGAACGAGGCCGTCGTCCATGACCTCGATCGGCTTCTGGGCCTCACCTTCGACCGGCGCCGGGACTGGAATGTCGATGGCGCGGACGAGTTCACCGGCATCGGGCATCCGTGCGTCGAGCGGCATCACGTTCAGGTGGTACGCGTAGCCGGCGAGGATGCTCTGCACCAGGTCCGTGGTACCCGGTGCCGCGCGCTCGGGGTCGATCGTGGTCTGCCGCTGAAACGCACCGTCACCGCTGGGCAGCGTTTTCGGTCGACCCGGGCCGTGGACCCAGATCGGAGGCAGCGGGCCGTCCGGCCCGGTGCGGACCCCCCACGGGTACAACAGCATGCCGGGGAGATCGCCAACGTGGTCCGCGTGGAGGTGGGTGATGAACACGGCATCCAGACGCCGGAAATCGAGGCCCGCGTCGACGAACGCCGATGGCGCTCCGCGACCGCAGTCGACGACGAACACGCGGTCGCCGACGACGAGCGCCGACGCGATGCCGCCTCGCCCGGCCACCGGCATGGGCGCTCCCGCGGTTCCCAGGAGAAGCAGTTCGGTGGTCATGCGCGTCCGTTGAAGGCGGTCAGAAGTAGCGCGATCCACGCCGTGCCCACACCCACCGCCGTCCCAAGAGCCGTGTCAACCAGTCGGAGGATCGGCTGCTGCCAGGCGTCGTGCGGACTCAGCGACGCCACCCCGAGCACGATTGCCGTCGTGATGGCGGCGGTCACCGCGTCCTGCGATCTCCCGAGCGGCGTCGCGGCCAGCGCGCTGAAGCCGATCATCGCCGCCATGCCGACGGCGCTGACCGGGAGAACAAGGACGTAGAACAGGCACAAGAAGAAGCTCAGCAGGGTCGCCGCCATCCGGCCCAGCGCGGCGGCGGAGCTCTCGTCGTAGCTAGTCCGGTAGACGAACACGGTCGCGATCACCGCCCACAGGCCACCGAGAACATCGTCGCCCGTCGATACCGAGTGATCCGAGCCAGCCCGTGCACGGTCAGCCAGTAGGTGACCAGGCACGCCGCGGCCAGAGCGAGGCTGTGGAGGATCGCCTCGCCTCGTTCGCTAGTGGCCGAGGTAGCTGAGGGTGGCCGTGGCAAGAGTCTGAATGCCGGTTTCGAGCGTCGGGTGCAGGACGGGCGCGAACTTGGAGCTGTGGTTGGTGGGCACATCCTGAGCGATCCGGCCCGCCTGTGCGGCGCGGTGGTAGACGGCAGGGTCGGTGCCGCCCACATACCAGAACAGAGACGGGACCTTCCACTCCTGACCGAACAGGCCGAAGTCCTCACTGACCGGGAGCGGGTCGGTGAGCTCGGTCACGCGATCGGCCCCGAAGTACGCCCGGAACGCATCGCCGACGTGGTTGGCCGTGGCCGGGTCGTTGACCGTCAGGTCGAAATGGTCAAACGGGCTGAAGCTGGGGGGTTGAGGCGCTCCCGAGGCGGCCGCCTCCGCGGTCACGATCCGCTTGATCGCATCCAGCACCCGAGCGCGGACGCCATCGTCGAAGCTGCGCACGTTGACCTTGAGCACGGCCTCGTCGGGGATGACGTTGCCCTTGGTGCCGGCCTGGAGCGACCCGATCGTCACGACCGCGGGCTCGAACGCGGCGATCTCACGGGACACGATCGTCTGTAGCCGCATCACGGTGGCGGCGGCCATGACGATCGGATCGATCGTCGCCTCGGGCCAGGCGCCGTGGCCGCCGCGGCCGAACAGCCGCACCTCGATGTTGTCCTCCTCGGACTGCGTGACGCCCGGGCGATAGCTGATCTGCCCGGCCGGCGGAGGCATCACGTGCTGCCCCAGGATCACGTCGGGCTTCGGGAAGCGGTCGAACAGGTGGTCGTCGATCATCGCCTGGGCTCCGGTCCCCAGCTCCTCAGCGGGCTGGAACAGCGAGATCAGCGTGCCGTGCCAGGCATCTGGCGCCCGCGCGAGCAGCTTCGTGGCCCCCGACAGCCACGTGACGTGCATGTCATGGCCACAGGCGTGCATGACCGGAACCGTGTGCCCGTCGGGGTCGGTGCCCGTCGCCGTGCTGGCATAGGGCAGACCGGTGTCCTCCTTGACCGGCAGCGCGTCCATGTCGGCCCGCAGCATCACGGTCGGTCCGTCGCCGTTGCGGAGAACCCCGACAACGCCGGTCCCGCCGATCCCAGTGCTCACCTCGCACCCAGCCCACTCGAGCTGCTCGGCCGCCTTGGCCGCGGTGCGTTTCTCATGGTCTGAGAGCTCCGGATGGGAGTGAAGATCGCGGTAGAGGTCCTCGAGCGGCTTCATGATCCGGTCGAGCCCATGGAGGACCGAACTTGTCGTGGGGGTGTCGGTAGCGGTAGTCATTGCGTCTCCTTCAGTTCGTTCTGGTTGGCGCGTGCCGCCGAGTGCGATCACTCGACCGCGAGCTCGCGGAGGTTCGTCTTGGCGACCTCGAGGACCTCGTCGCCACGGCCGGACAGGAGGCTGCGGGTGGCCCAGAGGGTGAATCCCTTGGCCTGCTCCGCCGTGATCTTGGGCGGGATCGAGAGCTCCTGACGGACGGTCATCACCTCGATGACCGATGGCCCATCGTGGGCGAACGCCGCCTGCAGCGCATCGTCGAGCTCACCGGGATGCTCGATCCGCACGCCGTGCAGCCCGACCGCGCGGGCCACCTCGGCGAAGCTCGGGTTGTCGAGGTCCGTGCCGTAGTTGGGGATCCCGTCGGCTTTCATCTCGAGCTCGACGAACGCGAGAGCACCGTTGTTGAGGACGACGACCTTCACCGGCAGCCGCTGCTGGCGGAGCGTGATTAGCTCGCCCATCAGCATCGACAGCCCGCCGTCGCCGGAGATCGTCACCACCTGGCGCCCCGGATGAGACGCCTGCACGCCGATCGCCTGCGGCAACGCGTTGGCCATCGTCCCATGGTTGAACGAGCCCAAGAGACGCCGCCGGCCGTTCAGGCGCAGGTACCGCGCCGCCCACAGGGTCGGCGTCCCGACATCGACGACGAACACCGCGTCATCGGCGGCGACCCGGTCCACGGCCGTGGCCGTCACCTGAGGATGGATCGGACCGTGGTCCCCGTGGGTTTTGGCCAGCGCGTCGAGGCGTTCGCGAGTGCGACGGTAGTGGCCCTGCATCCGGGCCAGGTGTGTTGCGTCGCGGCCGTTGTTCAGACGGGGAAGCAGCGCGGCGACCGTGTCCTTGACGGTCCCGACCAGCCCGATGTCGACGGGGATCCGGCGGCCGATGTGCTCGCCGCGGACGTCTACCTGGATCACCCGCGCGTGCTCCGGGTAGAACGAGCGATACGGAAAATCGGTGCCGAGCATCAGCAGCACGTCGCAGTGCTCCATCGCCCGGTAGCCCGATGCGAACCCGAGCAGCCCGGTCATCCCGACGTCGTAGGGGTTGTCGTACTCGACGAACTCCTTGCCCCGCAGCGCGTGCACGACCGGGGCCTTGAGCGCCCCGGCGAGTGCGACGACCTCGTCGTGGGCGCCTTGGCAGCCCGCGCCGGCCAGGATTGTGACCCGCTCGGCGCCGTTCAGCGCGTCGGCTGCGGCGCTCAGTTCATCGTCGGAGGGGCGAATGACCGGTGCCGCGGGCGCGATCACGGCCGGGCGAACGTCATGTCCGACGTGGTGGAGGAAGATCTCGCCCGGCACCACGATGACGGCCACGCCACTGCGTTCGATCGCATGGCGCATCGCGATCTCGAGTAGCCGTGGCAGCTGTTCGGGCACGCTGACCAGCTCGGCGTACACGCTGCACTCCCGGAACAGCTCCTGGGGGTGGGTCTCCTGGAAGTAGCTGCCGCCGATCTCCACCGCCGGGATGTGCGACGCGATCGCCAGCACGGGGACCCGGCTGCGATTGGCGTCGAATAGGCCGTTGATGAGGTGCAGGTTCCCCGGACCGCAGCTGGCGGCGCACACCGCGAGCTGGCCGGTCATCGCCGCCTCGCCGGCGGCCGCGAACGCTGCCGCCTCCTCGTGGCGAACGTGCTCCCACACGACCTCACCGTCGCGACGGAGCGCGTCGGTAAACCCGTTGAGCGAATCGCCGGGCAGCCCGTAGACCCGGCGCACGCCGGATGCCTTCAAAGTTGCCAGCATGAGGTCGGCAACGGTCGCCGGCCCTTTCGCCAGGTGAGCGAGCGCGTGTTCGGCCTCGTGTCGTGTCTGCATGACGGTCATGACGCATCTCCATTCGTGCCTGCGAGCAGGCTCAGCACGGTCGCGGTGCCCAGCCCGTACACCAGGTGGGCGCTCAGATCCTTGGTCAACGTGACCCGGTCGTACTTCCAGATCGGCTCATACAACTTGGCGGCCGGCAACACCACGTAACCCGCCGCCCACACGCTCGCACCGAACGGCAGCCCGTACCGGATGCGAGGCCTCGACAACGAGCCGGCGACGATCCCGTACTGCACGCCGCCCAAGATCCCGTACGCCCAGTGGGTCACGTTGTTCACTAGCCGGGCCCGCTTCGGCGGCACCTCGCGCTCGAACAGACCCTCCACCAGGCGCTTGCCCACCTGTGCCGGCGCGGGCGCATGCTCCCAGTTGTCCAGGCCCGACGAGGACTCCCACTGCTCGAAGCCCTCTTCGCCATTACCACGGCGATACCGGGTATAGAGCAAGGCATCCATCGCCGCGGTGCCAGCGGCGCCGGCCACGAGCCCCCGCACCACCGCCCCCAACGGGGTCATGCCCCGAGTCCGGGCGGCGGATGACGGACGGGGCGTCGGGCCGCGGCGCCGACGCGCATGGACGTGGGTTTTCGACGAGGTGCTCATGGGTCGCTCCTGAGTGTTGAAGGTCTGCTGCACGGCTGATGGCATGGCTGCGAGTCTTCTCCCAGCGAGCCGTGCTCGCATCGGCCATAGGACAGTCCGGATGGCCAGTCGTGCCGCATCGGCTGCCCGGACGACCGTCTCGTCGGCATCGACCTGTCTGTGGGTCGCAAGCAAGCGCAACGCGCTGCGCCCCCATCTCGTTCGCGACCACTGTCCACTGGCACTGTCCACCGGCCGATGCGAGGGCCACCGCGCCGGCCTCACACTGGGCGCCGTCAACCCCCCAACCCAAGGAGATGGTCATGGATTACAAGCTGGAAGTCGTGGCGGTCCCGGTCAGCGACGTCGACG
>Ga0335072_10007414_pt1 | contig 15969 bp, 10 predicted proteins | sample Lox_Sample_21_FD_206725 | JGI IMG/M metagenome (GOLD analysis project Ga0335072, IMG submission 206725) | Soil microbial communities from Loxahatchee National Wildlife Refuge, Florida, United States - Lox_Sample_2.1 | ecosystem: Environmental > Terrestrial > Soil > Wetlands | place: USA...
GTGGCTGTTCAAATCGAGGGCTCCACGCTGCTGGAAACCACGTGGACGATTATTCCGCTGGGACTGTTCCTTGTGATGTTTGTATGGGGCGCGCTGCTGTATTTCCGCATCTATACGCCGCCGGCCAATGCCATGAACATCTACGTGGTGGGCAAGCAATGGATGTGGAAGGTGGAACATCCCGGCGGCCAGCACGAAATCAATGCCCTGCACGTGCCGGTTGGACGCCCGGTTCAACTCACCATCATTTCGCAGGACGTGTTTCATAGCTTTTCCATCCCGGCCTTTCGCGTGAAGCGCGAGGCGATTCCGGGCCGCTACACTTCGGCCTGGTTTGAAGCAACGAAGGTGGGAACCTATCACCTTTTCTGCACCCAGTATTGCGGGACCAACCACTCGCAGATGATCGGCGAGGTGGTGGTGATGACTCCCGATGACTACAAGAAATGGACTGAAGAGTCGACCAGCGGCAATTCGCTGGCGCAAAACGGGGAGCGCCTGTTTGCCAGCCTGAGCTGCAATGCGTGCCACAATACGCAACCCGATGCGCGCGGTCCGAGCCTGGCCAATGTTTACGGGTCGAAGCTGACCCTGTCGACCGGCCAGTCGATCGTGGTAGACGATGCCTATCTCCGCGACGCAATTCTGAACCCGTCGCAACATATCACCCAGGGGTATGCGCCGATCATGCCGACCTATCAGGGGCAGATCAGCGAAGAAGGCGTGATCGACCTGGTGGAGTACATCAAGAATCTCAACTCCGGCTACCGCGTGCAGCAGACGTTGAATACAACTGAACTGGCGCCCAATATTGAAGAAAAGGCACCGGCTCCGGGCCAGAAATCTTCGGCCCCGAAGGAGGTTAAGCAGTGAGTGCCGCCACTATCTTGAGTCTTCCCGATCAATCCACGGCCAGGATTCCCAAGGTGAACTTCCTGAGCAAGGAGAATGGTCTGCTCAGCTGGCTGCTCACCGGCGACCATAAGCGGATTGCCACGCTCTACCTCATCTCCATCACCTTCTTCTTCTTCATCGGCGGAGCACTGGCCGGACTCATCCGCCTGGAACTGTTGACGCCGCAAAGCGACCTGATGGCAGCCGACACCTATAACAAGGTGTTTTCGATGCACGGGCTGATCATGGTCTTTTTCTTCCTGGTGCCGTCGGTTCCGGCGACAATCGGCAACTTCCTCGTTCCCATGATGGTGGGGGCCAAGGACCTGGCTCTGCCCAAAATCAACCTTCTCAGCTGGTATCTCTACATCATCGCCGGCATGATGATGCTGGGAACCATGGCCGCGGGCGGCGTCGATACTGGGTGGACCTTCACCACCCCGCTCTCCACGCATTATCTGAATACCAACGTCGTTCCGGCCGCCCTGTCTGTCTTCGTGGCGGGATTCAGCTCGATCCTGACCGGCCTCAATTTCATCGTCACCATCCACAAGATGCGCTGCCCGGGCATGACCTGGTTCCGTCTGCCCCTGTTTATCTGGTCCAATTACGCGGCCAGCGTCCTGATGGTGCTGGGCACGCCGGTGCTCGCCATCACCCTCACGCTCGTTGCCCTCGAACGCATCTTCCACATCGGCGTCTTCGATCCCTCTTACGGCGGAGACCCGATCCTGTTCCAGCATCTGTTCTGGTTCTATTCGCACCCGGCCGTCTACATCATGATTCTGCCCGGCTTCGGCGTGATCTCTGAGGTCATCTCGACGTTCAGCCGCAAGCGCGTTTTCGGATACACGGCAGTCGCATTCTCATCTGTCGCCATCGCCGTCTTCGCCTTCTTCGTCTGGGCCCATCACATGTTCATCATGGGCATCTCGAATTACTCGGCGATGGTCTTCTCGCTGCTCACCATGCTGGTCGCCGTGCCTTCGGCCATCAAGATTTTCAACTGGTCATTCACGCTCTACAAGGGCTCTATCACGTTTGAAACGCCCATGCTCTACTCCATCGGGTTCATGGGCCTGTTCACCATCGGCGGCATGACCGGGGTCTTCCTCGGTGCAACCGGCACCGACATTCACCTGACCGAGACCTACTTCATCGTCGCGCACTTCCACTTCGTCATGGTGGGCGGCATGCTGATGGCGTTTCTCTCCGGCATTCATTTCTGGTGGCCCAAGTGGACCGGCCGCATGTATCCGGAAAAGATCTCGCAGCTGGCGGCTCTCATTACGTTCATCGGCTTCAACCTCACCTTTTTCCCGCAGTTCATTCTAGGAACCCTGGGCATGCCGCGGCGTTATGCGGCCTATCCGCCGGAGTTCCAGGTGCTGAACGTGTTTTCGACCGCGGGCGCCAGCGTGCTCGGCGTCGGCTACCTGCTGCCGATTCTTTACCTCACCTGGTCGCTGAAGTATGGCGCCATCGCCGGTGACAATCCGTGGCAGGCAACGGGACTGGAATGGCAGACGCAGTCGCCACCGCTGACCGAGAACTTCCCCGAGATCCCGATCATGGACCACGAAGCCTACGATTACGAGTGGCTCGAACGTCACAATCAAAAAGAGGTAACCCGTGTCGGATAGCCCCGTCATGACGCATAGCGCGGACGCTCATCACGAGCATCCGTCGTACCAGCGCCATCACTTCGAGACCGTCGACCAGCAGTTTGACGCCACCAACTTCGCCATGTGGCTCTTCCTGCTCACCGAAGTCATGTTCTTCGGCGGCCTCTTCATGTCCTACCTGCTCATGCGCAACTGGTACTACCAGGCCTTCGTCGAAGGCTCGCACCAGTTGAGCATCTTCTGGGGAACCGCCAACACCACTGTCCTCATCATCTCCAGCTTCACCATGGCCATGGCGGTCTGGTCGGCCCAGACGCGGCGCAAGGGCGCGCTGCTCGGCTTCCTCGGCATCACCTTCGTGCTCGGCATCGCCTTCCTTGGCATCAAGGCCATTGAATGGCACGAGAAGTGGGAGAAGCATCACGTACCCGGCATTCACCAGTTCAGCGAGCAGTCATTCCTCAATCCGCCGTCCGATCCCGAGGTCTACAAGGAATATCACGACAAGCCGCTGAGTCCTGATATGGCTCAGAAGACGGAAGAGTACTTCTTCCTCTACTTCGCCATGACCGGCATGCACGCGCTGCACATGGTCATCGGAATCGGACTTCTGATCTACATTTTCATCCGCGCACGAACCGGCGCCTACACCAACGGGCACTTCACCTTTGTTGAGAACTTCGGGCTCTACTGGCACTTCGTCGATATCATCTGGATCTTCCTGTACCCGCTGCTGTATCTGATCAGCAGATACTGAGGGAATCACGTTATGAGCGAACACAAAGAAACCAACGCAGAAGCCGAGTACCACGAGCAGCACCACATCGTGAGTCCTGCACTCTACGCCGTGATTCTCGTGGTGCTTCTGTGCGCCACGGCATTAACGTGCGGCATGTCCTATATCGACTTGGGCGAATGGCGAATCGCTCCCGGCCTCACGCTCTTCTGGAACCCGGTGGTCGCGCTGGCCATTGCCTGCACCAAGATGACATTCGTGGTGCTCTTCTTCATGCACATCAAGTACAGCCGCAAGCTCACCAAGCTCACCGTCATCTCGGGATTGTTCATCTTCCTGGTGCTGATCGGCATGACCCTGTCGGACTACTTCTCACGCGCCTGGGGCCGCTGGTAAAGACACCGTCGTGAGTGTTCAGGGATCAGTTGTCAGTTTAGGCCGCCTTCGGGCGGCCTTTCTGCTGGCGATGGCTTTGGTCTGTCATCCTGAGCGAGCCCGATTTGGGGCGAGCTGAGGGATCCGGAGCGCATTCAAAGCCACTCCTCCACTTCGTTTCCGTATTGCAGAAGGATGTTTGCTGAATTGTTCAGATATCTGGATCGACTCGCACGCTCTCCTATGAGCCGCGACCTAGACAAGTGAGAATAGAGGCGAATAAGAGAGGAACCTTTCATCCCGATACACGAACTGCTTCCTAACGAACTCGCCCGCATCGCGAGCCATCCCCGCGTCCTCGTGCGCCGCTCCGGCCCGCCCCGCAAAGACGCCGGGTGCGTCGTCTACTGGATGCAGCGCGCCATGCGCATCGAGGGCAATCCCGCGCTCGACGTCGCCATCGAGGCCGGCAATGCGCTCGGCCTGCCCGTGGTCGTTTACTTCTCCGTCATTCCCAACTATCCGAATGCCAATCTGCGGCATTATCACTTCATGGCGCAGGGATTGCGCGACGTCGCCGAAGACGCGGCCGAACGCGGCCTTGGATTCGTCCTGCGCCGGCATCCCGACAACTCGTTCGAGAAGTTCCTCGATGAAGTCGACGCCGCCCTTCTTATCGGCGACGAGAATCCCTGCCGCGAACCGGAACGGTGGCGCAGAGTGCTCGCCCGGCGCCTCACGCTGCCCTTCTGGACCGTCGATGCCGACGTGATCGTGCCCTCGGCGGTCTTTGGGCAGACCTACTTTCTGCTGCATCATTTCCGGCCGCATCTGCAGGCCCAGTTGCCCAAGTATCTCGTCGCGCCAAAGAAAATCAGACCCGACCATTCGTGGAGGCCCTGGAAGAATCTCGCTAGCTATCCCGTTGATCAAGACATCACCTCCGGCTTTACCAAACTCGATCGGAACATCCAGCCGGTCGACACCTTCACCGGCGGAGCCCGCGCCGCGCAGCGCCGGTTGAAGGAATTCATCAAGGACGGCCTTGCCGGGTACGAAAAGAATCGCAATCATCCAGAGTTCGAAGGCACGAGCCGCCTGTCGCCCTATCTCCATTTCGGCCACATCGGTCCGCTCACCGTCGCTCTGGCAGTCGAGAAAGCCGCACGCGATGGCAAGGCGAGCGGCGCTGCGCGCGACCGATTCCTCGACGAGCTCATCGGATGGCGTGAACTGGCGGTCCTCTTCGTGCGGCACACGCCCGATTACGACAACTGGGAGTCTGCCGAGCCGTGGGCGCGCAAGACGCTCACCGAGCACGCGGGCGACGCACGTCCATACCGCTATAGCCTCGAACAGATGGAACGCGCCGAAACCGGCGATGAGCTCTGGAACGCTGCGCAGAAGCAAATGGTCGAGACAGGCTGGATGCACAACTTCATGCGCATGTACTGGGCCAAGAAAATTCTCGAGTGGTCGCCTGACCCGGCGCGCGCCTTCGAGTGGGCCGTGCTCCTCAACGATCGCTATGAACTCGACGGCCGCGATCCCAATGGTTATGCAGGCATTGCGTGGGCGATTGTCGGGCGGCACGACCGTCCCTGGTTCAACCGGCCTGTCTTTGGCCTTGTCCGCCCCATGAGCGGCGCATCCCTGGCGAAAAAGTTCGATGCGCGCGCGTATATCGAGCAGAACAGTTAGCCTCGCCTTGCCGGCTGCGCTGATGTAGCGGCGGTCACATCCTGCCTGTCCGGGCTCTGTCCTAGAATGGGACACAATTTCAATTCCGGAAATTAGAGCTTCGATAAAGCGCAATCCACTGGATCTTGCCGGTTTCCCCTTCGGAATATGAGAGAGGGAAGGCGGGAACGGGGATCGAGCACGTGATAACTTCGTTTTCTCCAAAAACTCTTGATACTTTGAATGGCCTGTGCAATGCGCACCAGGATGCGCTCGCCATCAGAAGGCGGTCGATTCCGCTCACAGGCGCGGTCCTGCTGGGGTTGGCGGTCTTCGCAGCGGCCCAGACTGAAAAACCGGCTCAGAGCGTACCGCCTCGCGTCGTCCAGGCGCAACGATTTCTCAGCCGCCGTGCGCTACCCGCGAATGCGCGGATCTCTCTGCCGGCGGGCGTGCAACTGCTCGCTCAGCCTCGCCCTGCGGTGATATCGCCCGCGCAATCATGGCAGCCGCTCGGGCCTGCGCAGGTGCAATCACAGAACTATGGGCTGGTGACCGGAAGGATTTCCTCCATCGCCTTCGATCCCGAGGACGCGACCGGCAACCATGTTTATATCGGTACGACCGGCGGTGGAATGTGGGTCTCGCAGAATGCAGCCGCCTCGCCCGCATCCGGTGTGGTCTTTACCTCGATGATGGACGCTCTTTCCGCCATGGCCGCGGCGCAGGATGCCTCCATCAGCATCGGCGCGGTGAGCGTGCAGCCCGGCGGTACGGGGGTGATCCTGGCCGGCACTGGCGACCCAAATGATGCGCTCGATTCGTATTACGGCGCCGGCATTCTTCGTTCGGCCGACGGCGGAAACACCTGGAGGCTGATCCAGACCACGAGCGATCAAGAGTACGTTTTCGCGGGCGAAGGCTTTGCCGGTTTCGCATGGAGCACGGTGAATCCGCAGCTCGTCGTCGCGGCGGTTTCCCAAGCCTATGAAGGAACGCTGGTGCAGGCGGAGCGGAGCGGCCAAAGCTACGAGGGCCTCTATTATTCCCTCGACAGTGGCGCGACCTGGTTGCTGGCGCACATCACCGATCCTAACGGAACCGATGTGCAGGGACCACAGGATCAGTTCGACGGTCCGCATGGAAATGCGGCAACCTCGGTGGTTTGGAATCCCGTGCGAAAGTTGTTTGTCGCGGCGGTGCGCTACCACGGCTACTATTCATCGCCAGATGGCGAGACATGGACGCGGCTTGCCGCGCAGCCCGGGCCCGGATTGACGACAGCCATGTGTCCGACCAACCCGGGTTATACAGGCTCGATCGATTGCCCGATCTTTCGTGGCACGCTCGCAGTGAATCCGCAAACGGGCGACACGTTTGCGTGGACCGTGGATGCCAACAATCAGGACCAGGGAATCTGGCAGGATGCGTGTGGCCTCAATACCGGGTCCTGCACCAATCCGAACATCACCTTTGCCGCGCAATGGAGTACCGCGCCGCTCGAGACGAACACAAATCTCGGCGCGGCCACCATTGCCAACGGCAACTACAATCTTGCCCTCGCCGCTGTCCCCTCCGGACAGGACACGCTGTTGCTGGCCGGTGCGAACGACCTGTGGAAGTGCAGCCTGACGATGGGATGCGTCTGGCGCAATACCACCAACGCCAATTCGTGCATGAGCGCACAGGTGCCGGGCTACCAGCATGCATTGGCCTGGAATCCAGCGAATCCCTCTGAGCTTCTCATTGGCAACGACAGCGGGTTGTGGCGCTCGATGGATGCAGTGGGCGAATCAAGTGCGGCGTGCTCGCCGGACGACGCGAATCACTTCCAGAACCTGAACGGCGCGATCGGCTCGCTGGCCGAGGTGGAGAGCATGTCGGCGCCAACCGTATCGCCATACACCATGATGGCTGGCCTTGGAGCCAACGGGACAGCGGGTGTCAAGAGCACGGCCGGGCCAACCGCGGTGTGGCCGGAGATTCTAAGCGGCGAAGGCGGACCGGTAGCAGTCGATCCCACCAACAGCGCGAACTGGTACGCGAACAACCAGGCCGGGGTCTCGATTGCGGCATGCATCGAGACGGGCGCTTGCTCACCGGCCAATTTCAGTGCCGCTGTGACTGAAGCCGATGTGAGCGGCGATGGCTACGCAATGACTGCGCCGGCGCCCTTCCTCGTCGATCCCCTGGATGGATCGCAGTTGATCATTGCAACCTGCCGCATCTGGCGCGGCCCGGCCAGCGGTCAAGGTTGGACCGCGGCCAACGCCATCAGCCCGTTCTTTGACGCGGTGACCGGCCAGCCCGCGTGCAACGGCGATGCGCTGGTGCGCTCGATTGCCGCTTTGGCGCTGCCCGGCGGCGGGGAGATCGTCTATGCGGGGATGTACGGAGCCCAGGATGGCGGCGGCATCCGCGGCGGCCATGTCTTCAGCGCGAAGCTCGACCCGGTGAATGGATGGTCAGCCTGGAGCGACCTCACGCGGAATCCCGTGCCCAACGACAACCTTCCGTTCAATGTCTACGGTCTCGATATCTCCAGCATCTTCATCGACCCGCATGATACGACGGGGAATACGGTCTACGTCACGGTCGAAGGCATGACCACACCCACCATGCCGGTGCGCGTCGCCTACCGCTCCACAGACGGCGGCTCTCATTGGATGTCGATCACCTCAAACCTGCTTCCCGCTCCCGCCAACAGCATCCTGGTCGACCCGCAGGATGCCAACACCGTCTACCTCGCGCTTGACCGTGGCGTGTATGCGACGACCGATATCGCCGCCTGTGCTGTTCTCGGCAACCTCTGCTGGTCGGCGCTGGGAAGCGGTTTGCCCGTAGCGCCCGTAATGCAGTTGAGCGCGACGCCTTCCGGTATATCACCAAGCATGTTGCTGGCAGGTACCTACGGTCGAGGGATCTGGCAGATTCCGCTGCTGAGCGCGGCAGCGCAGTTGACCACGGCAGCAGTCGATCCGGACGAGCTGGTTTTTGGGACTCAGGCGACTGGAACCAGCAGTGGAGCGCAATCGATCTCGCTCACCAACACCGGCGGGATTGCGCTGTCGGTTTCGTCCATTGAAACGACAGGGGATTTCAGCGAGACGGATAACTGCCAGAGTGGAGTCATCGACGCCGGCGCAACCTGTACGATCGAAGTCACTTTCACACCGGCTGAATCCGGTGACAGGACCGGGCAGCTAACGATCTCGGCCAATGTGACCGGTGGACAGCTGACGGTGCCATTGAGTGGAACCGGCACAGCCGGTGGGGCAATCACTCTCAGTCCACTCACGCTCAGTTTCGGTTCGGTGGCTACGGGATCCACTTCAGCGGCGCTCGCCATCACCGCGGAAAACAGCAGCGCGAATGCAATTTCGGTTACCAGCCTGAACGTGACCGCTCCGTTCACGCTTGCAACGAATGCCTGCGGCAGCGTGATCGCCGCGAACAGTGACTGCCAGTTCACTCTCGCGTTTGCGCCGGTGCAGGCAGGACCCGCCGCGGGCACGATGACGCTGCTGACCGGCGACGGGGAGATGCTGACGGTGCAGCTCTCCGGTACCGGAGCGGCGCCGCCGACGGACTCGCTCTCGCCCGTCTCGTTGAGTTTTCCGGCGACCGTGATTGGCTCCCTGTCCGCGTCTCAAACCGTGACATTGACCAACAGCGGCGGGGTTCCGTTGACCGGAATCACCCTCTCAGCGAGCGGGCCCTTCCAGGCTTCGAATAACTGCACGAGCCAGCTGGCCGCCTCCAGCAATTGCGCAATCGCCGTCCTGTACGCGCCCACCGCACCCGGTACGCAGGCCGGAACGCTCACCGTTACGGATGCTCTTCGTTCGCAAACTGTCGCGCTCTCTGGAACGGGCCTGGAGCCGCCTGTGATCAGCGTCAGCGCGGCGGCGCTCAACTTCCCAGCCCAGACGATCGGCACAGCCGGCACGCCCCTCACGTTGACCGTAACCAACACCGGTGGCTCGGCGATGGCCAATGTCGGATTTCAGATTACGGGCCAGACCGCGTCGAGCTTTTCGGTAGGCACGACCACCTGCGGCACAACGTTGGGCGCAGGAAGCAGTTGTACCTCCCAGGTGATGTTCACACCGGCGATCGCTGGAGCGAACGCTGCCACTCTGGCCGTTTCCTCGTCGACAACCGGGGTGAAAGCGGTTTCGGTTGCGCTGAGCGGAACGGGTGTTGCGGCAAGCGGTTTGAATGCCAGCCCTGCACAGCTTGTCTTTGTCGAGGCAGTGATCGGACAGGCCAGCGCAGCCCAGACCCTGACGATCAGCAACGGCTCGAGCGCTGCCGCAACCAGCCTGACGATCGCAGTTTCGCCTCCGTTCACCCTCGCTCAGAATGCCTGCGGCAGCAGTCTCGCCGGAGGCGCGTCCTGCTCCGTTGGAGTCGTCTTTACGCCCACTTTGAATGGCACAGTCGAGGGCACACTCATCGTCAGTTCGTCGTCACTCAACTCGGCCAATGTGAGCCTGAGTGGAATGGGCGGCCAGGCAGGCGCGGTTCAGCTGCAACCGGCTTCGCTGAGTTTTCCTGATACCGGTGTGGGCGCTGCCAGCAGCTCTCAAACCATCACGCTGACCAACTCAAGCGAGATCACGCTCACCGCCTTGACCCTGGCGCCCTCGGCCGGATTCCAGATTGCAGGGAGCACGTGCGGGACCGCTCTCGCTCCTGGAGCAAGCTGCACCGCCGGCATCGTTTTTAAACCGCAGAGCGCAGGACAGCAGACCGGCAACCTGACGGTTGCAAGTTCCGCGCTGGCAACAAGTGTTCAGGCTCAACTGAGTGGCATGGGCACGGACTTTGCGGCAGCGGTCTCGGGCTCGCAAAGCCAGTCCGTGGCGAGCGGGCAGACCGCAAGTTACACGCTCATGCTGACGCCCGCCGGCGGTTCAAGCGGCAACTTCACATTTGCGTGCAGCGGGCTGCCTGAAAACGCAATCTGCTCGTTCAGTCCGAATAGCGAGACGGTTGCGGCCAACACGACCGGCAACGTAGCCGTGCGCATCGCGACAGGGTCATCCAGTGCTTCGGCGAAGCGTCGGGGCATTTGGCCCTTGGGCAGCGTGCCCGCGCTCTGCGCGGTGCTCCTGCTGCCGATCGCGAAACGCCGGGGGAGACGGCTGCTGCTGATCGCGGCAGCATGCATTGGGATGTTCGCAGCTTCGAGTTGTTCCGGATCGGGTGGCGGAACGGGGGGAACGCCGCCTGAGGGTGATAACGGCAACACGCCGCCGGGAACGTATTCGGTCCAGGTTGCGATCACCTCCAATGGTGTTTCGCACAGCGTGACGCTGTCGCTCACTGTCGACTGAGGACGGACACTTGCGGTCGCGGGAGGGAATTGGTGACCGGCTATACTTGAGGTTCGGGTTTTTGCGCAATTGTGAGGATCAATCGGGAATGGCAATCAAAGTCACCGTCGAGGATGTTCACCGCGTTGCCGAGTTGGCACATCTGGAATTGACGGCGGTGGAATCGGAGCGAATGCTCAAGGATCTCAACGCGATTCTCGGCTATGTGGATGAATTGAATGAGCTGGACACGTCCGCCGTGGCGCCTCTGGCGCAGGTGAGCGAACTGGAAGGCGCCGCCGGAGCTGTCGCTCTCCGAAAAGACGAGACGGTCCCCTCATTGAACCGCGCCGCCGTGATGCCGCAGGCTCCCGACACCGACCAGGTGTTCTTCAAGGTGCCGAAAGTGATTGAACGCTGACCGGATCACCGCGCAGCGCGACATCCGGACGCAACACAAAAAAGCAGGGAAGGGCGATTGGCAACCGAGAGCAAAACTGAGAGCTACGTGCAGAAGCCCAAGAGTTTTGCGGAACTGCATGACGGAATCGTTTCGGGTCGGACCAGGGCCGCCGACCTGGCGCAGCTCTACTACGCTCGCATTGCCGAAGTGAATCCGCAATTGAATGTCTACTTGAGCCTCACCAAGGACCGGGCTCTGGCGCAGGCTGAACGCATCGACGCCGCTGCCGCGAAAGGCGAAAAGCTGGGGCCGCTTGCCGGTATTCCAATTGGCATCAAAGATGTGCTGGTGATGCGGGGTGCTTCCGCCACTGCGGGATCGAAGATCCTCAAAGGCTACCAACCGCCCTACGACGCCACGGTGGTCCGCAAACTGGAGGCGGCGGGTGCGGTTCTGCTCGGCAAGCTGAATTGCGATGAATTTGCCATGGGCTCGTCGAACGAGAATTCCGCCTACGGCCCGGTGCACAACCCGGTCGACACCGAACGCGTACCCGGCGGGTCGAGCGGCGGTTCGGCGGCGGCGGTTGCGGCGAACTTGGCCGTTGCCACGCTGGGCACCGACACAGGCGGTTCCATTCGCCAGCCGGCAAGCTTTTGCGGAGTGGTGGGCGTGCTGCCAACCTATGGCCGCGTCTCCCGCTACGGATTGATCGCGTTTGCCTCGTCATTGGACCGCATTGGTCCGTTTGCAGCCAATGTGCTCGATGCGGCCACAATGCTCGGCGTGATGGCCGGGCATGACCCGTGCGATGCAACCAGTTCAACGGCGTCTCTCCCCGACTATGCCGCCGAAAGCGGCAAATCCATCGAAGGGCTGCGGATCGGTGTTCCCGCGGAGTACTTCGGCGAGGGCCTCGATCCTGAGGTTCGCGCAGCCGTGGAAGCAGGCATCGAGTCGCTCAGGCAAGCCGGTTGCACAGTGAAGCCTGTCTCGCTGCCGCACACAAAGTACGCGATTCCCACTTACTACATCGTGGCGACGGCCGAGGCCAGCGCCAACCTGGCGCGTTTTGACGGAGTGCGCTACGGCTATCGGTCGCCCGCGTCCGACACGCTGGCGGCCATGTACAGCCACTCGCGCGAAGAAGGATTTGGAGCCGAAGTCAAGCGGCGTATCCTGCTGGGAACGTATGCGCTCAGTGCCGGGTACTACGACGCCTACTATCTGAAGGCGCTGAAGGTTCGAAGGCTTCTGGCCGAAGAGTTTCTGCGGGCGTTCGGCGAAGTGGATGCCATCGTGACGCCGACCGCGCCCACCCCGGCATTCAAACTGGGCGAGAAGGCAGACGATCCGCTGGCCATGTACCTGGCCGACATTTATACCGTCACGGCGAGCCTCGCGGGAATTTGCGGCGTCACCGTGCCGTGCGGCACTACCGCATCCGGGCTGCCCGTCGGCATGCAGGTGCTGGCGGCGCATTTTCATGAAGGGACGGCCTTTCGCGTGGCCCGCGCGGTGGAAGCAGCGCAAGGAAAGTGAAGTGATGAAAGTTCGGGTTCTGCTTGTTGCAATGGTGCTGTCATCGGTTCTGGGAGGCGGGCAGCAGGCTCGCGCCGCGGCCCGTAAAACTCACGCCGTCTTTCTCGGTGCGGCAAAACGCGTCGCCTACTCGAAAGCGGGCGATCCGGCAGGAGCTGCAGCGGACGAAAAGGAATTGAAGATTCGTGCGCTCGTGGTCGACGGTGTGGTGAAGGAATGGACCACCGGTGAGTCGCACGACGTCACGGATCGCAGCTTCGTGGTACGCCGGGCGCTTCGCCTGAATGACAGCCTGCCGGGTGACAAGCCAGGCGCAGCCGGCAAGTGGGTGTGGCAGCGCGGCCCCTGGATCCTGGTCGATCGCGTGACCGGCCACGTGACCGCCCTGAAGCTCCCGGATTACGATCCCGGGGTGAGCCAGGTGAGCTGGTTTCGCGACTACGGCGCCTATTGCGGAGTAACGTCCAGCGGTAAAAGCCTGTATGCGGTGGTGGCGCAGCTCGCCGTGCGTAAGCCGGTCTTGTCGAAGAAACTCGCGGCCATCGAGGCGGATCATCGTCCTGACCCGGCGTGCGGACTGCCGGAATGGCAGCGCGAACCGTTGCAGGTGACGTTTCATCCGGCGGGCAATGGTGCGCAGAGTTTCAACATTGTTCCGGGCTCGGCGGCTCTGGTGGAGGAATCGGACGATGAGCCGGAGAGTCCCCAGCCGGCTGCAGGTGCGAAGCCGAATTAGCGAGCTGCGGAGGGGCTTTTCTCGCACAGCTTCGCTGCGGAAGCTTTTCTGAGGGCTGGAGCCGATTCATCGAGACTGGAGGGAGGCAAGGATGGAATCGCTGGATGAGCTTTTGCGGCAGGCTGAGGCAGTTCACGGACACATGTGTCCCGGGCAGATCCTCGGTGTGCGCATGGCTCTTCTGGGCCTGAAGCACCTGGGGATCGATGATCCTCGAGGCGCTGATCGAAAGCGGCTCGTCACGTTTGTTGAGATTGACCGTTGCGCGACGGATGCCATTGGAATGGCGACCGGCTGCCGCCTTGGCAAGCGGACACTCAAGTTCCGTGACTGGGGCAAGATGGCCGCCACCTTCGTCGATCTCGAATCAGGCCGGGCCGTCCGGGTGGTGGCTCTCGAAAACTCGCGCGACCTGGCGCAACAGCTGCATCCCCGGGAGAGCAAAAGCCGGCAGCAGATGATGGCTTACCTCGAGCTGGCCGACGAGCAGCTCTTCCGCACCCAGCTCGTCAAGGTTCACGTGGACCCTGCCGAATTGCCCGGGCATCGCGGCGAACGCTTCACCTGTCCGCGCTGCGGCGAGGGCGTGAATTTCGGACGATTTGAAACAGTAGGCGGCGAGCAACTGTGTTTGAGTTGCGCTCGGGCCGACCTGCGCTACTGGACGCCGGACGCCTCGCAACAGGAACCGGGGCAGTGAAGGCCTTGGCCATCGCACGCCGCGCCGCGCACTGGAGGCTTTTGCGGGGAATCGGCTGGTTGGCGGGCCCTGGCACGGTGAGCCGCAGCCTTGACACGTGGATGGCTCCGCATTTCTTATCTTTTTAGGTCTTCTTTGGGGATTTGGCGGGAGTGTGTGGCAATAGACGGATCGCTCCGATGCCGGACGCCAGTGGAAGTCCGTGTCGAACAGGAAGCGAACGGTAGCGGTTCAAGGTTTGCAATGCGCCGCCTGAGAAATGGGGCTTGCGCGTGATTCCTCGACCCACCTTGCAGAGCCTGCGCTGGACCGAATCGGAAGCCAGGACATTCCCGGAGACAAATCGCGTTCGGCAACAGCCGGGCATGCCACGATCGAAAGCAGATGCGGACGACGGGGCGAGCAAAGGACGAGTGTGACACTGAGTTTTGCACTTCTTGCAGCAGCACCAGCTGGTAGCGGGATTTCGATTCTACTGCCCCTCCTTTTGATTCCTCTTCTGTATCTGGTCATGATTCGCCCGCAGCAAAAGCGTCAAAAGCAATGGCAGGAGATGCTCAAGGGAATCAAGACGGGTGACCGGGTTACCACCGCGGGGGGCATCCGCGGCATTATTCTATCGATTAAGGACGACGCAATCATCATCCGCGTGGCGCCTGACAACCTGAAGCTTGAAGTCTCGAAGAACGCGATCGCCTCGGTGACGACGCAGGATAGTTCGTCAGGTTCGTGATGCGGCTCGAGCCTCCTGGAACCAAAGAAGTGGACAAATGAAGAAGAATCTCAATAAGAAAATTGCGGCAATCATTGCGATCCTCCTGATCTTCGTGTACGGGATCTTCAGGGTGCCTTCGGGGCTGAGCGGCGCCGCTCTCAAGGACGCCATTACAAAGAACATCCATCTGGGCCTCGACCTGCAAGGTGGCGTGCACTTGATCCTCAGGGTCATGGTGCAGGAGGCCGTGGGCGACGAAACCGACGCCGCCATGGCGCGCATCCAGCAGGATCTTCAAGCGGCGCACCTGAGCTTCTCGCAGGTCGTCAAGCCGGACCCCACCAAGCAGCCTGAGTTGATCCAGATCGAGGGAACCAACCCGACCCAGTCGGGATCAGTGCGCTCCATTCTCGACGACAAGTTTTCCAATGAGTATGACATCGCCTCGGCCGGCGGCGAGAGCAGCTTCACGCTGACCATGAAGCCCCCCATCGAAAAGGCGATTGAAGACAAGACCGACCAGCAGGCGATTGAAACCATCCGGGACCGGGTCGACTCCCTGGGCGTGAGAGAGCCCGAGATTGCACCCTACGGCCTCGGCGCCAACGAGATTCTCGTCGAGTTGCCCGGCATCAGCGATATCGATCGCGTGAAGGCAATTATCAAGTCCACGGCGCGCCTTGAAATCCATCCCGTGGTGGGCGGGCCCTATCCGGATGAACAGGCTGCCTTGGCCAGCGTAGGCGGCAACCTGCCTTCCGAGGACGAAATCGTCCACGGGTCCGGAACGATGGCGAGCGGCTCGGATGCCGACAGTTTCTACGTGCTCCAGCGCGTGCCTGTCGTGGCCGGCAGCGACTTTCGTTCCGCCGAGCCCGGCACCGACACCAACACCGGACAGAGAACAGTCCATTTCACCCTGACCAACGAGGCCGGGGACCGCTTCTACGACTACACCAGCAAGAACATCAATCACTCGATGGCAGTGGTGATGGGGGGCCAGGTAAAAGAAGTGGCCAACATCGAGAGCGCCATCCGCGATTCGGGTGAGATTCGGGGCAGCTTCTCCGAAGACGAAGTCGAGATCCTTTCGAAGCTCTTGCGCACCGGAGCTTTGCCGGCCTCTCTGGAATATCTCGAAGACCGCACGGTAGGCGCATCGCTCGGGGCCGACTCGATTCGCGAAGGCGTAACCGCGGCGATCGTGGGTGTGCTGCTGGTCATGGTCTTCATGCTGGTGTA
>Ga0335072_10007415_pt1 | contig 15967 bp, 10 predicted proteins | sample Lox_Sample_21_FD_206725 | JGI IMG/M metagenome (GOLD analysis project Ga0335072, IMG submission 206725) | Soil microbial communities from Loxahatchee National Wildlife Refuge, Florida, United States - Lox_Sample_2.1 | ecosystem: Environmental > Terrestrial > Soil > Wetlands | place: USA...
GGCGGACGCAGTCAAACAGTGGAAATACAAGCCCTACCTGCTCGACGGCAAACCGGTCGAGATGCAGACGCAGATCACGGTGAACTTCAAGTTGCCTGAATAGACGCGTCGCAGCGATGACAAAAAAACGGGCCACGCTTCGAGCGTGGCCCGTTATCTTTCCACCTACAAAAGAGACTCGCTGCTTGTCAGACCCCAGCGTCTTACGGGTTGACCAGCCCGGTACTTGGATCAAGCACCAGTTTCGGCGCCTTCTTCCCGCTGATGAAATCGAACATGCCGTTCAACGAACCTGCTTTGGCATCCGACGATCCATTGCCGATCGCCGGCAGATTCCAATTGGTTTCGATGAACTGAATGATCGAAGACTGGTCGGTGATCTGATGGTCGATGTAGTTCTGCCGGGCATAGGGTGAAATCACCATCAAAGGCGTACGCGGACCGTATCCGCAGCGCCCCTGCGTGGTCGAAGTCGTGTTTCCTCCGCAGACGCCCGCGCCGGTAAGGGCATCGTCGATAGCGCTCTGCGACTGATTGACGAGGGGATCCATCTGGTGGTCGTACCAGCCGTCGGAGTCGTCATAAGCGATCACGATGGCCGTATCTTTCCAGTACTTGTTAGCCTGGATCTGGTTGATCGTGTTGACGATGAAGGTCTGCTCATCCAGAGGATCAGAATAGCCGGGGTGGCCGTCGTATACCGCCTTCGCTTTCAGGAAACTTACGGCCGGAAGCTGACCGTCGGCGAGGGCAGTGAAAAAGTCCGACAGGTCATATTGATGGTTTGCCTGATCAGTGGTACCAATGGCGGCGTTCGAAGTGGGCGGCAGGTGGTGCGGATTGGCCGTCTCGGGGTAAAACTGGAAGGGTTCGTGATGGGCCACGTAATCCGCGGTGGTGCCGGCGAGACCTACGCTGGCCGCGGCGCAGGTTGCAATTCCGTTGTTGAAGCTGGTAGCGCCAAATCCTCCCTGGAACCATCCCCAGGTGTAGGTCGCATTGTTAAGGATATCGCCGATGTTATTCGTGCCGGCGGGAAAGTTCACATACGTCTTGCCGCTCGGATTGCAGTCATCCCCCGCGGGGCGGGCATCGCCAATCAACGCGCCTGAGGTACCGCCGCCGGCGATAATGCCGGTTGTGGATCCTCCGCTCACATACTCCACATTGGCAGTATTCCCGCTGACCAGGTTGACGGCGCCCGGGGCGGAAGGGCCGAACTGCGTGTTGTAGGAGTTGTCGCTCATCGCATAGTGTTGCGCGTAATTCCACATCGCGGTGACGGTGTTGCCGTCGTAGTAGCCCATCACCAGCCCGGTGCCATGACCGTAATCGCATGTGCTCCCACCCACGCCGGTATTCTGCACAAACATGTCCATCGCGCCCAGGTCGAAAGCCAGTTGTTCAGGCGTGTAGCTATGGTTCTGATCGCAAGTCACAGCCTGGTTGCGATCCAGGCGAAAGGGCTGGGCCGAATTCGGATTCTCGGTCAACAATCCGCCGCTCAACAGGTTGTTCGGACGCGGAGTGTTCACGAGAGGTGTGAACTGAGGTTCACTGCCCGGATTCGTTGCGCTGGGGTAGGTGGCGAAGTAGTGATCAAACGAGACATTCTCTTGAAAGATCACGATGAGATGCTTGATCGGAGTCGTGGTGGTATAGCTCTCCGCTGGATTGGGTTGGGTGGCTGCCCCGGCTTCAACCAACGGGTTAAGAACCATACACACGGCACAGAGAGCGGTTGCCAGAATGCGAAGGTGCTGACGAATCATCGGTGTCATCTCCTCAGGTGTACTGGAAATGGATGCAATGTTCAGGGATTGTCTTTGGTATCGCCGCGCGGGCGGCGAACCCCAGAAACAACTTGCGGTGTGTGGAAGCTATCAACCGCATCTTTCTGGAGAATGACAGCAGAATTAATTTTTCGTGACAGAGGGGTGCGATCTGTGGAAATTCGATTCGGGAACGCGCTTTTCAGCGTTGAGTTTTCCTGAGGCCGGTTCCACGCGAATGGTTCCCATCATCCCGCCGTCCTCGTGTTCCAGAAGGTGGCAGTGATAGACGAAGGTCCCGACAATGTTTGGATCGCGGAAATCCATGCGCAGCTTGACGGTTGGATATACCCGGCTGTGGCCATCCCAATAGGCGACGTTGATGGTATCTCTGAGATATGGTTCGTCGACAGGAACCCCGTTCCATTCGAGCAGTTGGAAGTGCAGTTGATGGATGTGGAAATCGTGCAATTCCTGTGAACGGTTCTCAATGATCCAGTCTTCCACGTCGCCCTGGCGAACGACGATGTCGGGCTCGGCCGCGTTCGGGTCAAACGGAGTCGGGATCTTGCCCTCGACGGTGAGGTAAAACACCGTTGGGCTGTTCGGGTTTTTCGGATCCTGCGGCTTTTCTGAGAAGTAAAGCCTGCGCTCGCGTACCGGGGTTATGTCTTTCAGGGGTGTCGAATGCTGCGAGGCTAGAACGGGGGGAGAGAGCGGTAAACGCGAGCCAGTCTCCGGTGCCTCCGAACTAGCCACGATCGTAGCCAGTGGACGGGTGGGATCGTTCTCCCCGGCTGGACCGGTGTCAACCGTTCTGGTCACCAGGCTGGCTCGAACACCTTCTTTTGGGCCCTTTACGATAAATTCTTCTCTTCCGGCGGGCGGAATCAGAACGTGCCGCTTCCATACGACCTGTTGCTTCTCGTTTCCGTTCTCGTTGACCGGCACACCATCCAACGCCACTTCTCCGACTGCCTGAGGCTGATCGTCGAAGAGCACTTGAAGATCAAGGTAGGTAATCGCGGATGCGTTCAAAACCCTCCAAAGCTCCCGTTCCTCCGGACGGATGGAGATTGTGGCGGGGCGATATTCCGGGTAGGGGACTGGAACGAAATTGATCGAGAGATCTTTCGCCGGCTTGCCCGTGCCGGTACCGGTGTTCAGGATGTCTCCTTCCGCATCGCGCAGAACCTGTGGGGGAGGCATGGAATCTGTCTGCACTGGCGCGGCGTTAGGATTCATCAGGTCCTGATCGCGAATTATGATCACGCGTTCCGGCAACCCCGAAACAGCGGAGTTCACCATCTCAATTCCCTCTACGATCAGTGCTCCTGAGGCGCCCCCGAGGACTTGCACCTTGTTGAACCCATGAACATGAGGGTGGTACCAGTACAAACCCGGCGGCTCATCCGCGGGAATCCTGAAGCTGTATTCAAACGGCGGCGATTCGGGCTGGATCATGGTCTTCAAGACGTCATCCTGATGACAAACCGGCGGGATCGTAAGACCGTGGAAATGCAGATTCGTAGTGGAGGAAGTCATGGGGCCGCCTGCGCAACTTGAGCTGCGCCCCGCCATCACGTGATCTGCGCCGGCATCCGCGGGGGGAAGATCATTGCGCAGGGTGAGAACAAGCCGGTCCCCGGGCTTGGCCCGCAGGGTTGGCGACTCGCTGCGGTCTTTATCTATATAGCAGTATCGGGTAAGGCCGTTTGCATCAACAGAACGACGGTAAAAGAGTTCCACTCTCAGAACGCCGTTCGTGCTGCGGAGATCCTTCGGTTCGGTAACGGTGGCGCCGATGGCTCCGCGCGGGCAGACTTCTTCCGAAGCAGTCTGCGCGGACGATTGGTTCGCAATTAAACAGGTAAGTACACCGAGGCAGAGATAAGAGTAGTAGGGTCGCATAACCGAGATTGAATGGAAGAGAAGCGCGCGAGGAACGAGGGCCTCGGAAAGAAGTCTAGCAAGCCCTCGTCGGGACCAAGTTAACGGGATGTGAATTCTCCCACTTGCTCCTGACCCGCAGTGCTCGGTTTTTAGGTTAGGGTCAGGCTATTGTCGCTGCAGAGTCTCGTCGACAACCACTTTGCCGCCCTTATCGACACTGATCACCTTGTGGACCGGCGCGTAACCGCTCAACGTGATATCGACGATGTAGTTGCCGGGATCCAGAACAAACTCGACCGGAGAGTTCTTTTCAAGCATGTGCTGGTTCACGGCGATTTGCGCGCCCTTGGGCTGGGTCCTCACGCTGACGGTGCCCATGCCCTGTTCTCCGCCGCCACCAAACAGTCTCTTCATTCTGCCGACGGTCTTGATGTCGTCCACGTTGCCTAGCGGACGCAGAGCAGGAGAGAAATTGACGGTTTGTCCGAGGACAAACTGGGCGCTGGTAGTTTCGTCAAGATAGCCGCTCTTGCGGACCAGGATGACGTGATTTCCTTTGTCGACGCTGACTTGCGCAGGAGTGGTTTTACCGCTATTGCGGCCGTCGACGTAGACGTTGGCTCCGGCGGGCGTGCTGCTGACCGCCAGTGTTGCCATCAACTGCGCAAGGTGGCTGATGACGAACGACTTGCTGCCTGACGTCACCGTTACCGATCGGGTGTCGGAAGAGAAACCCGCTTTGCTCACCGTGACCGTGTGTTGTCCGGGATCAAGACCGGTAAGCGTGAACGGGGTGACCCAGCTCGGATCGGTTTTTCCATCCACCTGGACTTTTGCTCCCTGGGGTGTTGAATCGACAAGCATCTGGCCGGGTACAATGGCCGGAGCCGCCGCCGCAACTTTTCGATGCGCATTTCTGTGCCTGGCGGCCCGCGTTGTGCCGCGCGCAGATTCTTCTTCTTCGGCCGGTGCGGCGGGTTGCGCTGCAGCCGGGCTTGCAGCCGATGCAACCGGGGCTGCAGCTTGCGGCGTGCTCTGCGCCGCGGGCTGGGATGCCTGCGAAGTGGCGGAATCTGAAGGCTCGTCCGCGGTGTTCAGATTGTGAATGTGAATGAACAGCCCGGCAACAATAAGCAGAATCAGCGCGACCGCGCCGCCGACTGAGTACATAACCAGGCGCGGCGGAACGCCTTTGATTTCCTTGATCGCCTTCTGGGCTACGACGCGGGGTTGAATCTTCGGCTTTTCCTCTTCTTCGCGCGCCCCTCCCTGGAATACTGTGGCGCCCTTCGCGGGCCGTGGAGGTTCTAAGACAGGCGGAGGCGGTGGTGGCTCGACATACACTTCCTTCAAGGGAGGAAGCTCCGTCATCTCCGAGAAACTGATGCCGGCGCCTTGCGCCGGACCACCCTCTGCCATCAGAGGGTCGACGTTGATTTTGGGCGCCGAAGTCTCCGGGATCTCGATCTCCAGTTCATCGACCGCGGACGACATCGTAGCCTCTTCTTGCGACTCCGAATCGATCGTCGCCTTAACACAAGAAGAAATGAACTGATTGGAGGAATCGAGTTGCGGCGTTGCAGCCGCCGAGGATGCCGCTTCGCCACTCCAGCCGGCCGCCGCGGCGGCGGCCTTTGGTGCTTGAGCGACGGGTTGAGACTTTACCGCTGCCGGACTTGGAGCTTTTGGGACGGCCGGTTTCTGTTGAACCGGAGTCGCCACCGCGGGTTTCGGCTCCGGAGAGCGCTTCGGAACGGATACGGCGCTGGGTGGTTTGGCAGGCGCGGGGCGAGCCGAGGGCTGCGCTGCGAGTTTCGCCTGTGCCGCTGCCGATGCCTGGGGATTGACCGCAGCCGATTTGGGAGCTGCAGCCGGCGCCTTGGCAGCCAGCGGTTTCGATTCTTTGCACTTCTCCAGGTCGTCGAGTAATTCCCTTCCGCTCTGGTAGCGCTGCTCCGGATCCTTGGAGAGCGCCTTGAGGATGAGGTCACTGAGCATGGGGTGCAGCTTGGGATTCAAGTGCATCGGAGGAACCGGCGTGCACTCCAGGATGCTTTGCTGCAGCGATTCCACGTCCTCGCGGTCAAAAGCCTTACGGTCGGTCACCATCTCGTAGAACATGGCGCCCAAACTGAAAAGATTAGAACGCGAATCGATGGCTTCGCCGCGCACCTGCTCCGGCGACATGTAATGCAGCGGCGGCAGAATAGCGCCGGGAGTCTGTGCCGCAAACTTGCCTGCGCTGGAAATGCCAAATCCCAGAATCTTTACAGTTCCATCCCACCCGCACATTATTTTCGCGGGCTCCATGCTGTAATGGAAAATTCTGTGGGAATGCGCGTGATCCAAGCCGCTGCATACCTGCCGGCCGACATCGAGGAGATCCCAGATGGAAAAACCTTCTTTGCGCGCCACCATGGTGGCAACGCTGTTCCCTTGGATATATTCCATGGAAGCGCAGAATTGGCCCTCAATTTCCCCCGTGCCGTATAGAGGAGCGAGGTTCGAGTGACCAAGCGCCTTCGCCGTTTCCGTCTCTTCCGCAAGACTCTGCAGCAGGGCCGGAGCTTGATCGCCGAAAGCAGAGAGTTGAATCGCCTTCAGCGCCACAGTCTGGCCGCTCTGTGAATCGTTGGCTTTGTAGACCTCAGAGGTAGCAGACTTCGCCAGTTCACTGAGAATTTCGAAGTGGCCAATTTTGCTCGACATTATGACTCAGCCTCGTCGCGAAAAACGCGTCCAGTCCCCATTTCTGGAGGGGCGATTCCGGGGCAGGGTATCGGTAGGATATATCGGTTGAGATCGGGCTTCGAGTTACCAAAGTACTGAAAACAAAAGCGGCAGGGCGGGAGCGAACGGGCCGAGCCGGGTGAAGCCAGCCTCATTTTTCATCAAATTCTTAATCGTTGGACGTAACTTTTTGCGTCCCGCGAAAGTTCTGCTTTCTGGCAGAAAACCGGAAATGACATTTGTCATGTGAGTCGTGTGACGATCTCCACTGGAAACTGGAGGCCGCCCCTTGGAATATGGATCAGTGCGATGGTTCGTTCTCGAATGATCTTCCGTAGGTCGCGCGAAGCTGCAGAGTGCGCGGTTGTGGGCCGGGAGCCGGTTCATTTATTCTGGGATGGCACGCGGGCAAGTTTTATCTACTGGGATTTGTGCCGCAGTCTCCTTGAGGTTCTCCGATGACCCTGACCCGCTTTATCGGCAAGAACGCCTTTCGCAACAAGCGCCGCAGCACGCTCACGGTGCTGAGCATCGCTTTTTCTTTGCTTTTGCTGACTCTGATGATGACGATCTGGCGGGCGTTCTATCTCGATCCGGGAAGCGCCGAATCGGCGGAGAGACTGGTGGTGCGTCATCGTGTTTCGTTGACCTTCAGCCTGCCCAGTTTCTACCGGGAAAAGATTCGCGCTGTGCCCGGGGTGGTCGCGGTGGTTCCGGTTTCGTGGTTTGGCGGCATTTATAAAGACCAGAAGCCGGAAAACTTCTTCGCTCAATTCGGCACCGATCCCGATGAATTCTTCAAGGTGTACCGGGACTTCAAGATGCCGGCCGATCAGGTTGTTGCCTGGCAAAGGGATCGCCAGGGAGTGATCGTCGACGATACTCTCGCCCAGAAATACGGATGGAAACTTGGTGACCGGATTGTGCTGCAAGGCACCATTTATCCGGTCAATCTTGAGCTCTACATTCGGGGTATCTTCCATTCCGACCCGGACAACAAGTCCGTCTACTTCAACACGAAATACGTCGAAGAAGCGGTTTCTTGGTTCAAGGGGCAGGCAGGAACATTCAGCATTCTGGCGGACTCTCCGCAAGACGTAAGTCGCATCGCCAGCACGGTGGATAGTATGTTCCGCAACTCACCGCAGCCGACGAAAACGGAAAGCGAAAAAGCCTTCGGGCTGGAGTTCGTGGCCATGCTGGGCAACGTAAAGGCGTTTATTCTGGGAATTTGTGCGGCCGTGGTATTTGCGACACTGCTGGTCTCGGCCAACACGATGGCGATGTCGATCCGCGAACGGACGCGCGAGGTTGCTGTGCTCAAGACCCTTGGCTTCACGCGGAACAGCGTTCTGGGATTGTTTGTCAGCGAGTCGGTAGCTCTGGCGTTGGCCGGCGGTGTGGTCGGAGTTGGCTTAGCTTATCTGCTCATCTTCGGCGCCAGCAAGTCGCCTTTTTTCACCTTCTATCACTTGAAAGTAACGCTGGGAACTTGGCTCATTGCATTGCTGGTTGCAGGGGTAGTCGGATTGGCGAGTGCTCTGATTCCTTCCTATCACGCTTCGGAACTGAACATCGTAGATGGATTGCGCTACATCGGTTGAGTTTATGACACTGGGCAGTTTCGTGGTGCGCAACACGTTTCGCAACAAGCGGCGCAGCCTGCTGACGATGATAAGCATCAGCTTTTCGCTCCTGCTGCTGACGTTGATGATTTGCATCTGGCGATCCTTCTATATCGACCAGGTTGCGCCCGAGGCAGCACGGCGCTTAATCACCCGCGACCGGGTTTCCCTGGCATTTTTCCTGCCCGCGTATTATCGCGACAAGATACGAGCGATTCCCGGCGTGACCGCCATTGCGCCCCTGACATGGTTCGGCGGACGGTACATTGACGACCGTCCCCAACATTTCTTTGCGCAGTTGGCCACCGATCCTGATGAATATCTGAAGGTCGCTTCTGACAAGATCGTTCCACCGGACCAGCTCGCCGCCTGGCAACACGACCGCGCTGGCGCGCTGGTTGACGTCACGCTCGCCAACAAGTACGGCTGGAAGATTGGCGACCACATCACCTTGCAGGGAACGATCTTCCCGGCAAATCCGGAGTTGACGATTCGCGCCATTTACCACCGCGATCCGCCGCAGAATTCTCTTTATTTCAATGCAAAATACTTGGAAGAGGCCGTGCCGTGGTTCAAGGGTCAGGCCGGCTGGTACGCCACCCAGGTTGATTCCGCTGACGATGTGGCGCGCGTCTCCAAAGAAATCGACGAGATGTTCCGTAACTCGCCGCTGCCGACCAAGACGGAGAGCGAGAAAGCGTTTCAGCTCGGATTTGTCGCCTCTCTGGGCAACGTAAAGGCATTCATACTGGGAATCTGTGGTGCGGTGGTCTTCACCATCATGCTGGTTTCGGCAAACACCATGGCGATGTCGGTTCGCAGCCGCACGCGCGAGGTGGCCGTGCTCAAGGCGCTGGGCTTCACCCGGCAGGGTGTGCTTTCGATTTTCGTGAGCGAATCCGTGGCGTTATCGCTGGCTGGCGGAGTGCTGGGAATCCTGACAGCGATTCCACTGATCGCCCTGTTAACGCGCGGTTTCATCGGTTTGGGGATTCCGCTCAACATGAGAGTCAATGTCCCTACGGCGGTTTTGTCGCTGTTGGTCGCGGTGAGCCTCGGGTTGGTAAGCGGATACCTGCCGGCTCAGAGGGCGTCGCGCATGAATATCGTGGAAGGGCTGCGTTATATCGGCTGAGTTGCCGGAGCTTAGTTCTTGAGTTCATCTTATGGCCATACCGATCAGTTATAACGTTCGCAACCTGATGCTCCGCAAAGGGCTCACTGTCATGACCGCGCTTGGCATCGCGCTGACGGTAACCACCGCCGTGTTTCTCATGGCGCTGTTGTCGGGACTGCATCGTGCTTTCGTCTCGAGTGGCGATCCATTGAATGTGCTGGTGCTGCGCAAGGGATCGGAGGCCGAGCTTTCCGGCGGCTTTGACGCTTCGCTGTTTCCGATTCTCACGACCCTACCTGGAATTGCCAAAGACAGCCACGGTCAACCCATGGCATCCGGCGAGTGGGTGGTGGTGATCGTGCTGCCGCGCAAGGACGGCACCGGCGAAGTGAACGTCACCGTTCGCGGAATGATGCCCGATGGGCTGGAGCTTCGTCCCAGTGCCAAACTGATCGCCGGGCGATGGTTTCGCACCGGTCAGCGCGAGGTAGTAGTCAGCAAATCCATTCGTGACCGCTTTGCCCACGCCAATATTGGCGACACCATGGAGTTCGGCAAGGGAAAATGGACGGTGGTGGGCGTCTTTGACGCAGGCGGATCGGCTTACGAGTCAGAGATCTGGGGAGACGTCAACCAGATGGCCTCCGATTTTGACCGCCAGGGCGGATACGCTTCGGCTTACTTGCGCGCAACCGATCCTGTGGCTGCCGACGCGCTCGTGCATCGCGTCAGCGACGACCAGCGGTTGAAGCTGGAAGGAATGCTGGAGACGAATTACTACGCCAAACAGACCAGTTCTGGCGCGCCCATCAAGTACATAGGAATCGTCGTTGCGGTCATCATGGCGATTGGGTCGAGTTTCGCCGCCATGAACACGATGTATGCAGCAGTCGCGTACCGCGGACGCGAGATCGCGACGCTGCGCGTGCTGGGCTTCTCACGACCGTCGATTCTGACTTCGTTCGTGTTGGAATCGTTGATGCTGGCACTGCTGGGCGCAATCGTGGGGATTCTGCTGATGCTGCCGTTTAACGGAATGGAGACGGGAACGTCCAATGCTGTGACGTTCAGCGAGGTGGTATTCAGCCTGCAGATTACCCCATTGGTGGCTGCGGTAGCCATAGCGTTCGCGCTGGTGATGGGCCTGGCGGGCGGCTTTGCTCCGGCGTGGCATGCGGCTCGGCAAAATATTCTGAGCGCTTTGCGCGGATGAATTTACGGGTGGAAACTGCAAAGCGGAGTGGACTCATAGGTAATTCATATTGGTGATTATGTCGATCGATGCCAAACATCACGATTTGCAGAGCCTGCGGATCGACCGCACGGGTGGCAGCAGGGGCGATGGCGAGCCTTCTGCCTGGGCCCGGCGATACATCATCATTGGCATCGCAGCCGTTGCTGTTCTTAGCCTTTCTGCCCTGGCGTACCGTCTTTTTTCCGCAGATGTGCCCGAGGTCGAAGTGACGCGCGCCCTCGCGCAGAACAGCGACGCGGGCGACGTGGTGCTTTCGGCGACCGGCTATATCGTGGCCCATCACACCATCAATGTGAATTCAAAAGTCACCGGACGGGTGGCGTGGATTGGCGTGGAAAAAGGCGACAAAGTGAAGGCCGGCCAAGTCCTGGTGCGCCTGGAGGATGAAGAGTTTCGCGCCTCCTACGAGCAAGCCAAGGGCAGCTATGAAAATGCGCGCGCCTACCTGGAAGAACTTCAGCACGGCTCGCGCCCCGAGGAAATTCTAGAAGCGCAACATAATCTGGACGAGGCCCGGGCCACTCTGGTGGATGACAGGCTTACGCTCGACCGGACCAGGCAGCTGGCCTCTGGAGGCGTGGTTTCGCGCCAGTCGCTTGATGACGCGACGGCCAAGTTTCAGTCCGACCAGGAGCGAGTAAATTCTCTGCAGAAGGCATTTCAACTGATGAAGATTGGGCCGCGACCGGAAGAAATCGAGCGGGCCAAGGGCGCTTTGGATGAGGCTAAGGGGCAACTGGACTACGCCAGGTCGCAACTGGATGCCACCGTCATTCGGGCCCCGGTGAGCGGGACAATTCTGGATCGCACCGCCGAAAAAGGAGAGCTCATCACCGCGCAGTTCGCCAGCGCGGCCGCGGGGGGGCCGCAGGGCTCGGTCGTTTCGCTCGCCGATCTGAACGACATTCAGGTCGAACTGGATATCGCGCAAGCGGATTTCGCCCGGCTAGGCCCGAAGCAGAAAGGCATCGTCAGCACAGACGCTTATCCGGACAAGACCTACAACGGGGAAATTGCGCAAATCTCTCCTGAAGCAAACCGCCAGAAAGCCACGGTTCAGGTAAAAGTTCAGGTGTTGAACCCGAATAAATATCCCAACATTATGTTGCGGCCTGACATGAACGCAACGGTGAAGTTTTTGGCCAACGATCAAAAGATCGGAAGTGCGCAACCGGCCGGCGCCGTGGTTCCGGCCAGCGCTGTCCGCGATCATGATGGCAAGAAGATCGTTCTGGTCGCTTACGACGGAAAGGCAATCGCGAGAGAGGTGCGGGTCCTGAGCCAGCGCAGCGACGGTTTGCTGGTGGATGGCTTGGTTGGTGGCGAGAACGTGATCCTGGGCGGTCCGCAGAATCTGAAAGACGGAGACAGAATAAAAATCAAGGGGCAATCATGAGCACTGCGATCGAAAACCAAGTGGCAACCGGAACCAAGGTTGTACAGGCCCGCAATGTCAGCAAGATCTTCAAGCGCGACGCTTTCGAAGTGAAAGCGCTGGATGACGTCTCTATTGATATCGCCGCGGGAGAATTCCTGGCGCTCATGGGACCGTCGGGCTCGGGCAAAACCACGCTGCTGAACATGATCGCGGCCATCGACCGCCCAACCTCGGGCGAATTGCTGGTGCAAAATCAGAACGTATTCCGCTTCAGTGATGCGCAATCGGCGCGCTGGCGCAACGAGCATATCGGGTACGTGTTCCAGACCTTTAACCTCATCCCCGTGCTCACTGCATTTGAAAATGTTGAGTTGCCGCTGCTTTTGACCCATCTGAGTGCGAAGGAAAGGCGCGACCATGTGTTGACGGCGCTTAAATTGGTTGGTCTGGAAGAACGAGTGAATCATCTGCCCAAACAGCTTTCGGGAGGGCAAGAACAGCGCGTGGCTATCGCCCGCGCCATCGTAAGCGATCCCACGCTAGTGCTGGCCGACGAACCTACGGGCGATCTGGACAGTCACTCTGCCACTGAGGTGCTGGAAATTCTGAAGCGCCTGAATGAGGACTTCCACAAGACCATCGTGATGGTTACGCACGATCCTCACGCCGCGTCGTACGCGCACGTTACTCGACACCTGGAGAAGGGCATGCTGTTGCCGCCGGCGTAAGAAAGTGGGAGGCGGCAGGCAGGGGAACCACGGCCGCCTAACTGTTTTCAGCTCACTCGCGCTCTGGCTTCTGCTGCGGTGGCCCGCGCAGTTTCCAGTCCGGCATCGGCAATCCATTGCCACGCTCGTCTGCCATTATCCAGCACTACCGGCTTGGCCTCTCCATACTCGACCAGGCGGTTGAGAACGGTTGTAACCGAGGCCATGGGATCCTTGTGCCGCTCCAGCATCGCTGGAATCCGCTCTCGAATCTGGTCGCACACGTCGCGGGCACTCAGCGCGCGATTGGCTTCCATGAGAATCACGCGGCAAGCCTTAGTGAAACCCGGCTGGCGGCCGTTGCTCTTTCGGTCCACCAACTCCAGCAGTTCGTCGCTCAGAACGTCTTCGCCAAAAAGGTTAGCCAGACCGGCAATCGTCTGCTTGACAGTACCGATTCGCCGCATCACCTCGGAACGTTGTTGCAACAACTGACGCAATTCCTCGTGCGCCTGCCTAACCACCTCCTGCACATGTCCATTTCGATTGGAGTTGGCCTTGACCGAAGCGGCGTTTTCCGTATTTTCCATAGGTCCCCCTTGGCGCCGATGCCCGCACACACTTTTACCTGCTAAGCAATACGCAGAAACTCTCGCTGGAGTTCCGCACTTTTATCGTCCGCTCCCGGTCCAGTCCAACTTTATTGCCTGCCAATGGCGCTTTCGGCGTTAGACGGGCGAGTTCAGAGTTGGTCAACGAGGAAGCAAAATGTGCGGAGAGAGTTTCGTCGGCCTGCACGCGTGGGCGAACATATGCCTACAAACTCGATATAACCAAAGATCGCTTTTATTGCAGGAAGATCACCAGCAACCGTCCGTCGGACTGGTAGGTGTCCCCGGTTGCGTTCTTTGCATCCTTCACGCCGTCGGATGGCAGATAGTAATACAGACTTTTCACTTTGCCAGCTTTCTGCAAGCTGATTCCGATATTGTCGCGTTCGCCGTCGACCCTGGGATCGATCTTGTGCGTGATGCTCCCGTTGCGCTTGTCCTTGGCAAAGCCGATGTCGTGTGTTCCGGCTCCCACCCACACCTCCTGCCCCTTCCAGACAAACGGAGCCTTCCAAATCCGAAAATGATGCCGGCTGGCCACCATCGCGATCGGCTCGGCCATTTCATAGCCAAAATCCTGGGCGCGGCCGAACAAATACAGCGTGCTCATCGGCATGGCTAGATAATCTTTGTTCCCCAGCGTTGCCTCCACTGCATTGAGGACAGCATTACGATTGCCTGAGTCGGCGGGATGCCAGTTGGCCGCATCAAGTGCGCTTTGCAAGTCCTTCTGCGATCCCACAATCACAAAGTTCACCATGTCGCCGAGGTTCTTGAACTGATCGTTTACGCGGCGCGGCAAGCCCTCAAGATCCTTGCGCAACTGCGGGTCGAGCGGCGCGTCTGGAACTTTGAGCAGAGGCGCGGCGCTTGCCGTATCTGCGGAACCACCGCCGGCAAGATTCGATGAACCGCTGGCATCCTGCTTCCCAACGCCAAACTGACCTTGCATGAAAATCTGCGCCGCTGTCGACAACTGTGACTTGAGCTGTTCGCCTCGCGTCTCGGATTGTTTAGACCCGTCCGACGAAACCCCGCCGGAAGAAGCCGAAGTAGGGCTGGCTGTTGCCGCTGCTGCAGAGGGCACACGATGGACCTTCACCAGAAAGCTCCCCTGGCAGGGTGGCGTTCCGCTCGAGTTGACGCCCAGGAACAGATGAGACGCCTCTTTGATAGGTACCTCGCTACTTGCCCCGATCAGGAGGGGCGCAGTCCTTTGGCCGTGTAGCCGCGCAATCAGCGCGCCGGCCGGCGCGGTGGGTAGTGGCAGAGCGGATTCGGACGCTTCACCGCTCGCGCCCCGCGGGTCGCATCCGGCAGCGCTGGCCGAAATCTGAAGCAGGTCGCCGCTTTGCAGGTCCAAGCCAGTGTCAGTCCATGCCTGGCCTGTTGTGATGGTGTAGGTAAGATCCTGCGGCCCGGTTTGTCCCGTGACAAGCCGAACACTCAAATAAAGAACCATGAGCAAAACAGGTGCACGACTTCGCCGCAATACGCCCATAAACGCTATGCCCGCAACTCGGAAGAACGCATGATTATTATCCTCTAATCTCCCGGGAAAGAGCCACTTGGCTCGGCGACGAGCATCAGTGCAGTTCGCATCCTGAACTGGACTCGCTTCCAATCTGGGATTGGGTCGCAACGCGATATCCAGTCTACGTTTTCACGGGCCCAACCTTGAGTCAAACCTGCACCGATGAAGTGTAGGAGCTTTTTTGTGGTGACCGGCGCCAAGCCCGAAGTTTTTTCTTCCTCACTTCGCGTTCTGCTGGTGAGCAGCCGGGAGGAGGATTTTTTTCTGATTCGCGAGATTCTCGACCGCAACCGCTGGGATCTCCGAGCTGAACTGGATCACGCGGGCTCCATACAAGAGGCAAAAGACATGTTGGCGCAGGAGAATTATGGCCTAGTTCTATTCGATCATGCGACGGGAAATACAGCCACGGTGCAAATGCTCTCGGGGTTCCTGCGTTCGGGAGTGAACGTACCCTTCGTGCTGCTGACTGAACAGGCGGACGAGAAAGCCGTGGCCGAGATTATTCACGCCGGGGCATTCGACTGCATGGAAAAATCGCAGCTCAACGGCGCCAATCTGGCCCGCACCCTTCGCTGTTCCGTAAATCTGCATTCTTCCCAGCGGCAGCAGCAGGCGGCCGAGGAATCGCTGCGCAAGCTGTCCCGTGCCGTCGAGCAATCGGTCGATACCGTTATGATCACCGACCTCAACGGTGTGATTGAATACGTGAACCCCGCGTTTGAGGCGGTAACCGGTTACTCGCAACGAGAGGCCATTGGTCAGACGCCAAGAATTCTCAAGTCTGGCGAACAGGATGCGGAAACCTATCGCCAGCTTTGGCAAACCATCCTCGCGGGAAACACCTACCGCGGGATTCTTGCCAATCGAACCAAACGCGGAGAGATTTATTACGTCGAGAAAAATATCAGCCCGATCCGCAATGCGCAGGGACGGATCACGCATTTCGTGGCCAACGGCCGCGACCTCAGCGAACGCCGCCGTTTGGAAGCGCAGTTGGTACAGGTGCAGAAAATGGAAGCCATCGGCCGCCTGGCCGGCGGCGTGGCGCATGATTTCAACAATCTGCTCACTATTATCACCAGCTACGCCGAGCTTGCTCTGGATGCGGTGATTCCGGGAACGCCTCTTCGGGCCAAAATACAGGAGATTCTCTCCGCCTCGCGCCGGGCCACCGAATTGACGCGTCAACTGCTCGCCTTCAGCCGCAGGCAGCCACAGGCACTGCGGGTCGTCGAGCTGAATGCGGTGGTGGGGGGCATAATCAAGAGCCTGCATCGCCTGATCGGGGAAGACATCGAGCTCGATTTTATTCCCGGCAAGGACTTGGGCCAGGTTCGTCTCG
>Ga0335072_10007419_pt1 | contig 15959 bp, 12 predicted proteins | sample Lox_Sample_21_FD_206725 | JGI IMG/M metagenome (GOLD analysis project Ga0335072, IMG submission 206725) | Soil microbial communities from Loxahatchee National Wildlife Refuge, Florida, United States - Lox_Sample_2.1 | ecosystem: Environmental > Terrestrial > Soil > Wetlands | place: USA...
GGGCGTGGATGACAAGGTGGACGTGCAGGGGCATGCGGACCCGCGGTTCGCTACGGTGCGCGAGTGCTTCGCGGCCGTGCTGGACGGCCAGCGCGGTGCCGGAGCCGCGTTCGCGGCGTCGTGCGACTGCCGCCTTGTGGTGGACCTGTGGGGTGGCGCGGCCGGCCCAGGGCCGGGCCGACCGTGGCAGGCGGAAAGCCTGGTCCAGCCGTACTCGGTGAGCAAGCCGTTCGCGGCGGTCTGCGCCCTGCGCCTGGCCGAAACTGGGCAGCTCGACCTGGACGCGTCGGTGCAGCGGTACTGGCCCGAGTTCCGCGCCCCGGCCACGGTGCGGCACGTGCTGTCCCATCAGGCCGGGGTGGTGCTGCTGGACCGGCCGGCGCCGACCGAGGTCTTCTACGACTGGGAACGGCTCTGTTCGCTGCTAGCAGTCCAGGAGCCATGCTGGGAGCCGGGAACCGCGCACGGCGAGTCCGCGCTCTTCTACGGGCACCTGGTCGGCGAGATCGTGCGCCGGGTCGACGGGCGCGGCGTCGGCAGGTTCCTGCGCGAAGAGATCTGCGGGCCCATCGGACTGGAGTTCTTCTTCGGGCTGACTCCCTCGGAGCAGGCCCGGACCGTGGACCTGACCGGGCTGGACGCCGCGTTCCGGGCGGCGAACTCGGCGGGGCGCCCCGCGCTGTACGAACGGGCCATCGCCAACCCGCCCGGCGCCCAGGACGCCGCCGTGGTCAACGGCGCAACCTGGCGGGCGGCCGAGATCCCGGCGATCAACGGTCACGGAACCGCCCGGGCGGTGGCGGGGTTCTACCAGGCCCTGATGTCGGGCGACGTGCTGGGCCCAGGGATGCTGGCCGAGGCCGTCTCGGCGCAGAGCACCGGCGTAGACCAGGTCTTCGGGCAGCCGAACTCGTGGGGTCTCGGCTTCGGGGTCGACGACGGTGGCTACGGCATGGGCGGACTGGGCGGAAGCTACGGTGGCGCCAATACGGCCGGGGGCTACACGGTGGGGTTCGTCACCGGCAGCGCCGGAAACCACGACCGGGTCGACGCGCTGGAGAACGCGCTGCGGGACTGCCTCGGGCTGCCCGCACTCTGAAACGGCTCGGTCAGGTGGAGGCGAAAGCTACGGGCGAGACTAAGGCCGCCGGCGGACGCGGACGCGACGCGGCCCGCAAGGCCCGCCCCGGCGCAGGCCGAACACCCGCCGCATCACACCGCGGATCGCCGCCAGGATGGCCACGAAGATCGCCAGCTTGCCGGGCCACGGGAACATCCGCAGGTGCAAGTCGAACACGATCAGCCACGTGGCGAGCGCCGCGATGATGACCGGGAACACTCCCAGCCGGACCCGGCGGCCCGATCCCCGGGCGCCGCCCTGCCCTCCGCCGTGATACCCGGCCGTGCTGGCCACGGGTAGGGGCGCCGAGGGCGCGGTGGCATGCGGAAGGTCGGTGGTGATCCGGTTCAGATCGCGACGGGTGGTCGCCTTGAAGACAGCGTCGAGGCGCTGGTTGAACTCCTCCAGCGTCAGCCTGCCCTGGGCATAATGCTCGCGCAGTTCTGTAGCAGCCGCCTCGCGCTCGGTGTCCCCGATGCGAAGGTCTGGTCCTGTCGCCATCTGATCCTCCGTCTGCGTTAGCAAGACGATATATCTCGAAGCCGCCCACGGCAAGTCACGGGGAGGATGAGGCAAGGAGGGTGGTTGGCGGGGCTGGCTGCCCGGGCGGGTATGCGACGGGCGGGCGCGTTGCAGGCGGGTATGCGACGGGCGGGCACGCTGCGGGCGGGCACGTGATGGGCCGGAAGGCGGGCGCGGCCTTCCGGGCGGTCAGTTGAGGAAGTAGCTCGAGCCGCCGCTCTCGGGATTGGTGACCTCAGCCGCGATCGAGACCGTGCCGCCCTTGGCGAAGACCAGCGTGAGCGTGATCTGCGTGCCGCCCTTCATCGGGCCCGCGTCGGTGATCAGCAGGTGCGAGCCGTCGGGCGACAACCGCAGCAGCGTGTCTGCGGGGATGCCGATGGCGGGCACCGTCCTCATCGCCGAGCCGCCCGCGTGGACCGGCTCCCGGAACGTCACCCGGCCGCCGGCGCTCGTCCGCGCGGACACGAGGCGGTCGGCGGGCCCGTTGTTTCGGATCACGAGGTAGGCGGTCGTTGTGGCACCAGAACTCGGCACCTCCACATAGGCCGTTCCGAGTTCGATGGTCGCAGCGGCCGCGGCCTTCTGGGCGCAGCCGGCCAGGGCGCCGCCGCCGATGACCAGCACGCACGCCGCCACGATCGCTTTGACCGCCGCCCACCGCCCGCGCGCCGGCATCCGCCGCCCGATGGCGGCCGGCCGACCATGTTCTGCCCGCATCTACCCTGTCCTCGCGTCCGTTCTGGCGGTGCCATGGTATGCCCGCCGCGTTGCGCGCCGAGCGCCGGCTCGCTCCCGGTCGCAGGGCTCCGCGGGATCGTTGTACCGATGGGTGGGGTCGTTGTGGGGCGGGGTTGGGGTGACTCGTGCGGGGCGGGGTTGAACCGCCCGGGGCGCCCAGCTCAGGAGTAATCACGGAACGCGGGCCAGGACCGGGCCCAGGTCGTGCGCAGGCCGGTGGCCAGGTATACCGCGGCGCCCTGCTCGTCGTCGCTGACGCCCAGGCCGTTCCAGAACGTGGTGACGAGCCGGACGTGGGCGAACTCACGGCGCAGCAGAGCCGGGTCCACGTTGATCGCGATCGCCGAGGTGTCGGTCGCGGGCGGCGGGCCCCAGAGCCAGAAGTTGTTGGCGCCGCTGAAGACCTGCGGCAGCCGCAGGCCCGGTCCGTAACGGTCGATCGCCCCGGCCTCGCCGTAGTTCCCGGCCAGCACTGTCGTCCGACGTCGCAGGCTGGCGGGCAGCGCGTGGTACTCGCGAGCGACCAGTGCCGCCAATTTCGGCCAGGCGATCTCCTCGCCGAGGTCATAGTTGATCTTCTGTACGGGCACGGCGTGCAGGGTCCTGGCCGGCAGCACGGGCAGAGCCACCGGCAGCGTGATCAGCGCACCCGCGACCATCGCCAGGCCCATCCAGGCCGCGGGCGCGATCGAGTGCCCCGTCCGGCGCCGGCCCGCCAGCCAGCGCTCCAGCGGGACGCAGCCCGCCGCGAGCAGGAACGTGAACGCCGCGCCCGGGTAGTACGGCTTGCCGCCCAGTACGAACTGCACCGCGATCACGACGACGCAGGCGATCGCGACCGGGCGGAAGCGGCGGGCCGCCTCGCTGCGCAGCGACCAGATCAGGCCGGCGACCCACACCGGGGTCAGCACCGGGCCGGTGTACAAGACCTGAGCGACCCAGTAGACCGCCCGGTTGTGCCCGGCCGCCGTCTGCAGCGTGCGAAAGACGTCCAGTGTGGGCCAGCCGTGCGCGGCCTGCCAGATCACGTCCGGGGCGGCCAGCGCCGCGGCGATCACGCACCCGATCAGCAGCCACCGGCTGCGCGCCAGGGCGCGGGCGTCGGTGGCCGCGAGGCCGACGGCCAGCGCCGCGACCAGGAACGCGATGTTCCACTTGGCCTCGCTGGCGATTCCGGCGCAGGTCCCGATCGCGAGCCACCAGCGCGGGTCGCCGCTGGCAAGCAGGCGCAGCACCAGCAGCAGGGTGGCGGCGCCGAAGACGAAATCCGGCGTGGTCGTGGTGAGTTCGTGCATCGCCGCGAGGTATTCGCCGCAGGTCGCCGCGGCGAGCGCGGCCAGGACCTGGCCGGTGCGCCCGGCCCCGAGCACCCTGCTCATCGCGGAGGTGAGGACGACCAGAGCGGCCAGGCCGAGCGCAGGCAGCACCCGGAACCCGGCCAGCGTGTTGCCGCCGGCGATCGCCGACAGCCGGGCGAGCAGCGGGGTGATCGGCGGCTGGTCGACGTAGCCGAAGGCCGGGTGCTGCCCCGCCGCGAGAAAGTACAGCTCGTCGCGCACGTAACCGTAGCGGGCGCTGACAAGCATTTCGATTCCGAACGCCCCGGCAGCGATCAGGCCGACGGCGATCCACGTCATGCGGGTCTCGTGGCCGGCGGCGGAGCGTGCGGGCGTCCGGGCGGCAGACGGGTTCCCGATTCGGGCGATGTCCATGCGCTCAGCATGCGCAAGCGGACGCCCGCGCCGCATCGGGCGCGAAGGCGATTCCGCGGCTCGTCTGTCAGCAGGAACAGAGCCGCCGGTGGCTGAGACCGCTCCGCCTGACGGCGGAGCGGCCAGGTCAGCCGGAGGTAGGGGAAAGGGGCGGAGCGGTGGGGCGGCCGGGTCAGCGTGAGGTTGGCTGGTGGCTGGTCAGCCGCGCTCTACGGCGGTGCCGAGGAGACCGAGCACGGGGGAGCCGAGGTCGAGCAGGGCGGTGTGGAACCGGCGCAGCGAGAAGTTCGCGCCCCACTCCTTCCTGGCCCGCTCGCGCAGGCTCATGATCTCCAGCTTGCCCCAGGTATAGCGGCCGTAGGTCGGATCGAAGGTGGCGCGACGGGCCTCCGACAGCGCGGCCGAACCGGACAGGTGCGTATCCGTCTCGAACCGGCGGGCGCCCTCGGCCACCGTCATCCCCGTCGTGTGCACGCCGATCGCGCAGGCCAGCCGGGTGACCCGGACCAGCGCCTCGAGCCAGATGCCGATGGCGAACCGGGGATCGTCGGCGCAGAACCCCTCCTCGACGCACAGCTCCTCGGCGTAATGTGCCCATCCCTCTACGAACGCGGCCGAGTGCAGCGTGCGGCGTAGCTGGGTGGGGGCGCGGCGGATCGCGCGGCCGTGCGAGAAGTGACCCGGCGCGACCTCGTGCACGGTGATGCCGGGCAGGGTGGTGTCGCTGAACACCTCGAGCCATTCCTCGACCTCGTGCTCGGGCCAGGACTTCTCGGGCGGCGTGATGTGGTACCAGGACGGGCCTTCGGGCTCGCCCGGGGCGGCCGGCGACATCATGGCCATCGCCCAGCGCCGCGACTCGGGCGCCAGCCCCACGCGGCACTCGCCGTCCTGGTACGGGACCAGGTCGCGGTCCTTGGTGAACGTGATGGCCAGATCGGTCCAGCGCCGGGCCGCCTCGATCACCCCGTCGGCATCCGGGTGATCGCGGACCAGTTCCCTGGCCACGTCCAGGGGCGGCCGGTCCGGATCCACCTTGGCGCAGCTCTCGGTGAGCAGCGCGGTGAGGCGATCACGTTCGGCGTCGGCGCGCTCGGCGAGGCGTCCCAGGTCGACCGGCATCGCCTCGCCGCTGCCCATGATCTTGGTCAGCGCCGCCGCGCCGAGCGCGGCGTCGGGATCACCCTGTTCGGCGGCCCGCCTGATGTGCGTCATCAGCCGGGCATGGGCTGCGAGCGCGGCGTCGCGCACGCCCTCGTCGGCGCCGGCGGGGATGCCGGCAGCCAGGCCCGCGATCGCGTTGACCAAGGCGTCCGCTACCGGGATGCTCACCCGGTCGAGACTCTCGATCGCGGCGTCGATCGCCTCGGGCCACTTCGCGAGGTGTGCGGCGCGGGCGGCGTCCCGCTCGGCCTGCGGTGCGTACTCCCGGTCGTAACAGGCCAGATCGAGGCCGCCCATGTGCAGGATCGGGTTACGCCGGTGCATCTGCTCGTCGCCGAACAACACCCGGGTGGCATCCTCGAACGCGGCCAGATGCGCCTCGTCATGCGGGTCCTCGAGCCGCTCGCCCTCGGCCGCCGTCCGCGCCATCAGGGCCAGGCCGGTTCTGACCCCGTCCGGCGACAGGTCCTGGATCATCCCGTCGTACTCGTGCCGCCCGCACTCGCGCGCGTCGGCTACCGATAGGTCACACACAGCGCGCAGGCGCGGGGTCAGATCGTCCATGCCCGCACACGCTACCGCCCGGCGAGCCGTCCCGGTCTGGGGGCCGGGGTGGCGGGTATGTGCGCGCCCGGTTTCCCGGTCTGAGGGCCGCCGTGGTGGTGTGTGCGGCCGAGTGAGCTACGTGCCCGACGCGCCGGCTTGGACCGTCTGCACGGTCAGGATCTGCTTAGCCTTCGTGCAGGTCTGCGCCGAGAAGCTGACGTACAGCGGGGCGGTCTGGTTGGGCGGGAAGATCTTCAGCCAATGCGCGGTGACCATGCCGCAGTCGGCGGGCGGGTAGTTCCCGGCGTCCACGACCTGAAGCTCGGCGTGCACGGTCTGGCCCGGGGCCACGGTCACCAGTTGCTTGGGTGTGACGGGATTCCTGGTCGCCGCGGGGCCGATCTGGCTGCCGCCCTGCGCCGTGACGAAGGAGACCCCGGGGTAGCCGTACAGCGTGCACGAGGAGCTGGAGGTGTTGACGAACTGAAGCGGGTAGTAGGTGCTGCCGGCCGCGGCGCCGCCGCCGCTGGTCGACACGGTCACCTTCAGCGCGGAGGTCGCGCACGGCGCCGGGCCCGACGGCGTGGTGGCGGCAGGGGACGGGCTCACCGAGACCGGCGTGCCGCCGGGGTTGACCGACGGCTGTGTGGTCGCGGTGGCCGAGGCGCCGGAGGAGGCCGTCGTGCCGTTCGAGTTCCCGCAGGCGGCGACCAGTGCCGCGCAGCAGCCGAGAACCACGGCCACGGCCAGTGCCCTGCCCGCGGCGGCGGCGGCGGATGAGCGGATCAAGGTTCCCTCCCCGGGACGGCGGGTTTATGACGACAGATATGACGTCAGTTCCGGCGCCGTGGTTGCCACGGACCCTGCTTGGCGCATATCACGGTAGTGATACGTCCTGACCCGTCCCTCAAGGAGGCGTTTGTGCCCGGCACTTCTTCGTTCACTACCAGGCCGCAACTGGCAGGCACGTTCGGCATGGTGGCATCGACGCACTGGCTCGCCTCGGCGGCAGGCATGGCGGTGCTGGAGAAGGGGGGCAACGCGTTCGACGCCGCGGTCGCGACGGGGCTGGTGTTGCAGGTGGTCGAGCCGCACCTGAACGGGCCAGGGGGCGAGGTCCCGGTGATCGGCTTCGACGCGAGACGGGGCGAGGCGTTCGTCGTGGACGGGCAGGGCGTCGCGCCCGCCGCCGCGACCCTGGACGGCTATCTCGCGCTCGGCCTGGACCTGGTTCCCGGCACCGGGATGCTCGCGGCCGTGGTCCCCGGCGCGTTCGGCGCCTGGATGCTGCTGCTCGCCCGGCGCGGCCGGATGCGGCTGCGGGACGTGATGCAGTACGCGATCGGCTGCGCCGGCGGCGGTTACCCCATGCTGGCATCGGCGAGCGCCGGGATAGCGGCCGTGGCCGGCACGTTCCGCGAGCACTGGCCCAGCTCGGCCGAGGTCTACCTGCGGGGCGGCACCGGCCCGGCGCCGGGCGAACGGTTCACCAACCCGGACCTGGCCGCCGTCTACAGCCGGATCCTGCACGAGGCCGAGGCGGCGTCCGCCGATCGCGAGGCGCAGATCGAGGCCGCGCGGAAGGCGTTCTACGAGGGGTTCGTGGCCGAGGCGATCGTCGCTTTCACCGAGCACAACGAGGTCATGGACGTCACGGGGCGGCGTCACATTGGCCTGATGACCGGAGCGGACCTGGCCGGGTGGCGGGCGTCGTTCGAGGCCCCGGTGACGCTGGACTACGAGGGCCTGACCGTGTGCAAGACCGGGCCGTGGGGGCAGGGACCGGTGTTCCTGCAGCAACTCGCCCTGCTGGACGGCTTCGACCTGCGGGCGATGGGACCGGGCAGCGCTGAGTTCATCCACACGGTCACCGAGTGCGCGAAGCTCGCCTTTGCCGACCGCGAGGCCTGGTACGGGGACCCGCGCCAGAGCGACGTGCCGCTTGCCGATCTGCTGTCGCCGGGGTACGCGGCTGAGCGCAGGAAGCTGGTCGGCGACGTGGCGTCGGCGGACCTGGTCCCCGGACCGGCCGGCGGCCTGGAACCACGGCTGCCGGGGTACGCGCTGGCCGGCTTCGGCGGCGGTGATGAGCTGGCGGGAGACCGCGCTGACGGCGGGCAGCGCGGCCACGGCGTGGGCGAGCCGACGCTGGGGCCGGGGGACACCTGCCACCTGGACGTGGCCGACTCGTTCGGCAACGTGGTCACCGCGACGCCGAGTGGCGGCTGGCTGCAGAGCTCGCCGGTCATCCCCGGGCTCGGGTTCTGCCTGAGCACCCGGGGGCAGATGTTCTCGCTGACGCCGGGCTTTGCCAGCAGCCTGGCACCGCGGCGCCGGCCGCGGACCACGCTGTCGCCGAGCCTCGCCCTGCGCGACGGCGAGCCGTACCTGGGGTTCGGGACACCGGGCGGCGACCAGCAGGACCAGTGGACGCTTGGGTTCTTCCTCAACCACGTGCTGTTCGGCATGAACCTGCAGGAGGCGATCGACGCGCCCGCGTTCTCGACCGACCACTTCCCGTCCTCGTTCTACCCGCGCGGGTCCGAGCCGGGCTCGCTCAAGGTCGAGGAGAGGGTCGGCGAGCCGGTTATCGCGGAGTTGCGGCGCCGCGGGCACGAGGTGACCGTGATGCCCCCCTGGTCGCTGGGCCGGATCAGCGCGGTCGCACGGGACCGGGGCTTCCTGTACGCGGGTGCGAACCCGCGCGGCATGCAGGGCTACGCGGCCGGCCGGTAGCCCCGCGGCCGGGAGCCGTGAAAGTGAGCACCACGCCGTGAACCGATGTCGCGTGATCCGCGTTATGGCTTCTGGAGGGAACCGGGACATTGGTGCTGAATCGCCCCACGCTTCAGGGCACGTTTGGCATGGTAGCCGCGTCCGACTGGTTCGCCGCGGCGGCGGGCATGGGGATGCTGGAGACCGGCGGCAACGCGTTCGATGCCGCGGTCGCAGCCGGGTTCGTCCTTCAGGTGGTCGAGCCGCACATGAGCGGGCCCGGCGGCGAGGTGGTGGCCGTATTCGCCGCCGCCGGCGACCGGACGCCGACGGTTCTGTGCGGGCAGGGACCCGCTCCTGAGCGCGCCACGCCGGAGCATTTCCGGGGCCTCGGGCTGGCCGCGGTGCCGGGAACGGGGGTGCTGGCCGCTCCGGTTCCGGGGGCGTTCGACGCGTGGATGCTCCTGCTGCGCGACCACGGCACGAAGAGCCTCAGGGAGGTGTTAGGCCCGGCCATAACGTACGCCGCAAACGGCCATCCGGTGCTGCCGGCGACATCCCGCAGAATCCGCGCCAGCGAGTCTTTGTTCAAGCGGTACTGGCCGGCATCGGCCGCGCTTTACCTCGTCGATGGCAAGCGGCCCATGCCGTATTCCGTGCATCGCAACGGTGCTCTGGCCGCCACCTACCAGCGCGTGCTGAGCGGGGCGGAGGCCGCCACCCGGCGGCGGGAAGGTCAGATCGACGCGGCTCGCCGCACCTGGTACCGCGGATTTGTGGCCGAGGCGATCCATGAGTTCGCGCGGCTGCCCCAGTTCGATGCCGAGGGGCGGCGTTACCCCGGGGTGATCGGCGCGGACGATCTCGCGCGCTACGAGGCCCGCTACGAGGAACCCGCGTCGCTCGACTGGCGGGGCTGGACGATATTCAAGCCCGGTCCCTGGAGCCAGGGACCGGTGCAGCTACAGCAACTGGCGCTGCTCGACGGGCTGGACGTGACCGGTGACGACGCTGTTTCGGCGCAGCGCATCCACCTGATCGCCGAGACCGCGAAGCTCGCGTACGCCGACCGGGACGCCTATTACGGGGACGTTGCTGACGTGCCGCTGAGCGCCCTGCTCTCGCCGGAGTACACGCGGGAACGATGCCGGCTGGTCGGCTCCGATGCCTCGCGCGAGCTGCGGCCCGGGCGGGCCGGCGAGCGCGCGCCGCGCCTGCCGCCTGGGCTGGCCACCGACGACCGGGTGCTGGCCAGCGGCGACACCTGCCATATCGACGCGGTTGACCGGCACGGGAACATGATCTCGGTGACGCCGAGCGGCGCTTTCCTCATGAACTCGCCGGTCATCGCGTCCCTGGGGTTCCCGCTGGGAACACGCCTGGAGATGACGCGGCTCGAGCCGGGGCTTCCCAACACGCTGCGGCCTGGCCGCCGGCCGCGGACCACGATCACCCCGACCCTCGTCACGCGGTCGGGCGAGCCCGTACTCGCCTTCGGATCGCCCGGCGCTGACGTGCAGGAACAGTGGTGCGTGCAGTTTTTCCTCGGGTTCAGTTCCGGCCTCGAGGCGCAGGCGGCCGTGGAGGCGCCTCGTTGCCACACCACCCATCTGATCAGCTCATTCGTTCCCCACCAGGCGGAACTTGGCGGACTTGTCGTCGAGCCGCAGATCAGTGACGAAGCGGTCGCCGAACTCCGGGACCGCGGCCACGACGTCACGGTGGCCAGCCCGTATTACCGGCGTCTCGGCGGCACGGGCCGGATGACGGTCGTCGGCCGGGATCCGGCGAGCGGCCTGCTGTTCGGCGCCGCCGACGCACGCGCCGAGCAGGACTACGTGTGCGGGCGCTAGCCCGCGGGACGAGGGGCGATGAGCAAGGCACTGGAGGGTGTCCGCATCCTGGACCTGACGCACGTTCAGTCCGGGTCGGCGTGTACTCAGCTCCTCGCCTGGCTGGGCGCTGACGTCATCAAGGTCGAGCCGCCCGGCCGCGGTGACGTCACCCGCGTCCAGCTTCGTGACCTGCCGGACGTGGACAGCCTGTATTTCGCGATGCTCAATTGCAACAAGCGAAGCGTCACGCTCAACTTGAAGTGCGACGAGGGGAGACGGGTCTTCAGCCGGCTGGTGCAGCGCAGCGACGTCCTCGTCGAGAACTTCGGCCCCGGAGTGGTCGACCGTCTCGGATTCGGCTGGCCGCGCCTGCAAGAACTGAATGCGCGGCTGATCTTCGCGTCCATCAAAGGTTCGAGCGCGGGCGGGTACGCGTCGGCCAAGGCCTACGAGCCCGTCGCCCAGGCCATGGGCGGGGCGATGAGCACGACCGGGTTCGCAGACGGCCCGCCGACCGTGAGCGGTGCGCAGATCGGTGACTCGGGCTCGGGGGTTCACCTGGTCGCCGCGATACTCGCCGCGCTCTATCAGCGCGCCCGTACCGGCCGGGGGCAGCGGGTCACGGTGGCGATGCAGGAGGCCGTCCTCAACCTGTGCCGGGTGAAGCTGCGCGACCAGCAGCGCCTGCAGCATGGTCCGCTGGCGGAGTATCCCGGCCCCGGCCGCGGCGACGAGGTGCCGAGGTCGGGCAACGCGTCGGGCGGCGGAAATCCCGGATCGGCGCTGCGGTGCGCGCCCGGCGGCCCCAATGACTATGTGTACGTGGTCGTCCAGCCCAAGAGCTGGGCGCCGCTCGTGCGGCTGATCGGGCGCCCCGAGCTGGCGGGCGATCCGGCCTGGTCCACGCCGCAAGGCCGGCTCCAGGATCTGGACGCCATCTTTGCCATGCTCGAGGCCTGGACCATCAGGCATTCGAAGTTCGAGGTCATGGAACTGCTCATGGGCGCCGACGTTCCCTGCGGGCCGGTGCTGTCGACGAAGGAACTGATCGAAGACGAGGCGCTGTCGCGGTGCGGGGCGGTGGTCCGCGTGCCCCATCCCCGGCGCGGGGCTTTCAAGACGGTCGGCAACCCGCTGCGGCTCTCCGACTCCGAGACGGACATCACCTCGCCGCCGCTGCTCGGCGAGCACAACGACGAGGTGCTCGCCGAGCTCGGCTACGCAGATGAGGATCTGACCCGGCTGCGCGATGAGGGCGTGATCTAGCCGGTCGCTGAGGCCGGAAGGGCGAGGCCGCCGACCACCACGGCGGCCAGCGCGGCCAGCACCGCCATCAGGTCCGCCGTGGACCCGGTGGCCGCGGGCAGATAGGCCGCGCCCACCGCGAGCGCCAGCAGTCCGAGCCCGGCGGCGATCAGCGGGGCCTGCGGCCGGAGCACGGCCGCCGCGGCCCGGGACTCGGCCAGGTGCACGGCGAACAGGTAGGCGATCAGTGCCGCGCCGAGCAGGCCGGTGTGCCAGGGCCGTGACCGGTGCAGCGCCTCGAGCACCGCCGCCGCGACGACCAGGCCCTCCGCCCACGGCACCGCGCGGATGAGGTCAGCGGCGGCCCGGCCGGCCCGCGCCACCGGGTCGAGGAAGGTCGCCGACTCATCGGACTCCGGGCCGAGCGCCAGCCGGGCGGTACCGAGGACGGCGCAGGCCGCCGCGGTCGCCAGCAGCAGGCCGCCGGCCACGCCCGGGCCGGGCACCGGGATCGCGGACCACGCAACGCAGGCCGCGGCGAGCAGGCCAGCGGCGCCGGCCTGGCGCTGTCTGCTCACCGGTGGCTCACCATGACCCTTCTGGTGTACGGGGCGAGCGGCTCGTCCAGGCTCTGCTCGCCGTCCCACCGCACCAGCGGGATGCCGAGCTCACGGAGCGAGAACCTGATCGCCTCCTGTTCCATCCGCCAGATCCTGCGGGCGAGCCCGCTGAGGCTGTCCGAGCTGCCGGTCGGCTCGGCGTTCAGCACGTCGACGATGAGCACGGAGAACCCGCGCTCGCGCAGGTCGCGCAGCGTCTCGGTCAGCCTCCGGTCGAGCAGCGGCGTGAACACCAGGATCAGCGCGCCGGGCGGCAGCGCCGCCCGTGGCAGCCGGGCGAGCCCGCCCGCACGGGTCAGCGGGCCGCTCGCCCCGCGGCCCGCCACCATCAGGTCCACGATCCGGTAGTACTGCCGGGTGCCGGCGCCCGGGCTGATCCAGCGCACGCCGTTCTGGTAGACCACGAGGCCGACCCGGTCGCGGACCGCGAGGTACGCCCGGGCCGCCGCGGCGCAGCCGCGCAGAGCCAGGTCGGACGGGGTCGAGCCGGGCTCGCCGACCTCGGAGGTGGCGTCGGCGATCAGGACGACGCTCTGGGTCCGCTCGGCGGCGAACGTGTTGAGCTGCAGCCGGCCCCGCCGCGTCGTGGCCGGCCAGTTGATCCGCCGCTGCCGGTCGCCGGGAACGAACTCGCGCACCCCGGTGAACTCGAGGCCCTCGCCCGCCGACCGGGACGGGTGTTCGCCGAGACGGCTCGGCAGGCGGCTCAGGACCACCCTGCTTCGCTGGGCCGCCGGCCGCGGGTAGCAGTCGACCGTCGGGAGCTCCACCCGGGCCTGTCCCTCGGCCAGCCGCAGCCGGTCCCTGAGCGTGATTCCCAGCACGCCGAGGTTGCGCCGCCCGGAACGGGTCACCTGGAACGGCAGGCTGGCTTCGCCGTCGGCGGGTGGCCGGCCTGCCTCGGCGGATGGCCGGCCGGCCCGGGAGCCCGCGTCGGCGGCCGGCACGACCGCGTGCCGCGGGTGCATGATCAGGTCAACGGAATGCCCGTCCGGCCCGGTCACCGTCACGTCGAGTTCGGCGTCCTGGCCCTCGGTCAGCCGGGACGAGCTCGTGCGCACGCCCACGCCGATCTTGCCGGGCCGCCCTCGGCGCCGGGCCGCGAGCAGCAGCACCGCAGGGGCGGCAACGCCCGCGAACTCCGGCCGCCGGGTCACGACCGCGATGATCAGGCCGGTCAGCGCCAACGTGACCAGCCGCTGGGCGTGCGCGGACGGCGCCCACGCCAGCTTGACCTGGCGCGCCCGGGCGGCCCCTGGCGGTCCCGGCGCGGTCTGGTCCGGCTGCGTCGTCATGGCCGGTCAGGCCCGCGACCGCGCGGCGGGGTCGGTCTGCGGGGTGGCCACGGTCGCCATCAGCCGGGCGATCACGTCGTCGGAACTGACCTGGCGCACCCACAGCTCGGGATGCAGCGTGATCCGATGGGCCAGGGCCGGGACCGCGACGCTCTTGATGTCGTCGGGGACCACGTAGTCGCGCTGGCGCAGCACCGCCTGGCCCCGGGCGAGCTGGACCAGCGCGAGCCCGCCGCGCGGGCTGGCGCCGACCTGGATCTGCGCGTGCTCCCTGGTGGCCCGGATGATCGCGACCACGTACTCCAGCAGATCGGGCGAGACCTCGACCTGCTCCAGCGACCGGCGCATCCCGGTCAGCTCGGCCGCGTCGGTGACCTGGCCCAGCTCGGCCCGCTCGGTCGCCCGGTCCAGCCGGCGCTGCAGCATCGCCACCTCGTCGGCGGCCTGCAGGTAACCGAGCCGCAGCCGCATCAGGAACCTGTCGAGCTGAGCCTCGGGCAGCTCGTAGGTGCCCTCGTACTCGATCGGGTTGTCGGTGGCGAGCACGACGAACGGCTGTGGCAGCGGCCTGGTCTCGCCGTCCATGCTCACCTGTCCCTCGCCCATGGCCTCGAGCAGCGCCGCCTGCGTCTTCGGCGGCGTGCGGTTGATCTCGTCGGCCAGCAGGAGCTGGGTGAACACCGGGCCGGGGCGGAACACCATCTGCCCGGTCCGCTGGTCGTAGAGCGGCGCGCCCACCACGTCCGACGGAAGCAGGTCGGGCGTGAACTGGATCCGGGTGAAGTCCAGCCCCAGGGTCCGCGCGAACGACCGGGCGATCAGCGTCTTGCCGAGACCGGGCAGATCCTCGAGCAGGATGTGGCCGCCGGCCAGGATGCCGATCATGACCAGCTCGAGGGCGCGGCGGTTGCCGACGACCGCCCGCTCGATCTCATCGAGGACCGCCGCGCAGCGCTGCGCGGTCTGGCCTGGTGTCGCGGCGAGATCAGTCATAGTCGCTCCAGTCGGTCGAGAAGCCTGGCCAGGGTCCGCGGCGGGATGCCGGACCGGCGTTCCTTGGTGACCGGCGGCCGCGCGGGGTCGATCCAGTACCAGAGGGCGCCGTCGCGCGGGCCGCTGCACAGCAGCCGCCGGGCGGCGTCGGGGTCGTCGCGCAGGCTGACGCCGTGCCGCTCGGCGAGCCGCGCCGCCAGCAGGTGCTGCAGGGTGCCGCGCAGCTCGGCGTCGTAGGCGGTCATCGACCCGGTGGCGTCGGCCAGCCCGGAGCGCTTGCGCCAGTACCCGGTGAACGTGGCCGGCAGCGCCTCGGCGTCGGCCGGCCGCCGGGCCTGCGGCGCGGCCGCTGGCGGCGCGAGCACGCGCAGCACGAGGAGCGCGACCGCCGCAGCGATCAGCACCACCACGGTCACGCCGGGCAGCCCGGCCGCGGCGTAGCCGGCGGCCGCGGCGACCGCGACCACGACGGCGGCGATGCAGATCTCCGGAGCCGCCGCCCGCCAGCCGTCATCCGGCGGGTCGGTGTCCTGGGCCGGCCCGGTCACCCCGGGCATGCCCGTCATCCGGGCGCTCCCGCCGCGGGCTCGGGCTCGGCACGACCCGCCTCGGCCAGGCTGGCGGCGAGCTCGGTCAGGGCGCGCCGCGCGTCGTCGCGCCGGCCCGGCGGCATCGGGTGGCTGGAGAACCTCGCCTCGTAGAACAGCCGGGTCAGCAGCGCCGCGGCGCCGGTCCGGATCAGGCCCCGGCCCGCCGCCCTGGCCAGCAGCTCGTCGGGCGTGTCCGCGGCATCGCGTTCGGCTCCGGCGTCGGCCAGGCTCTGTTCCATGGCCACGTAGCAGGCGATGATCGCGGCCCGGGCGTCGTCGAGCTGACGCAGCGCGCTTGCGCCCGATTCGACCGCCTCGAGCAGCCCTGGCTCGTCCGCCTCGCCGGCCGAGGGCTCGATCGCCACGCTGGCCGCGCCCCGGCGCCAGCCGGCCCTGGTCCAGTCGTGCGAGAGGATGAACCGCGCGACGACGTAGATCAGGATCGCGGCCACCAGCGCGAGCAGGACGATGACCACGATCAGCCCGCTGACCGAGCCGCCCGGGTGCGCGGTGGCCAGCGGCCGCGGCGAGCCCGACGGCGTCGGCTGCGGGGCCGGCCGGGGCCGCAGATGCGTGTTGTTGGCCTGGTTGAGCAGGTAGGCGACCGGGATCGCGACCAGGCCTGCGCCGACCAGGTAGGTGAGCAGTATCCGCAGCCTGGCGGCGAGGATGGCGTCGCGCGGCGCCCGCCTGTGCCGGACGACCAGCGCGACCAGCAGGCAGGCGAGCACGCCCTCCAGCACGGCACCCACGGCCAGGCCGTCGCGGCGCAGCGGCCCGTCGAGGGCGGGCGCCGGCAGTCTGCCGCGCAGCGCGACCGCGGCGAGCACGAGCAGGCCCGCGGCCAGGGCTACGCGGCCC
>Ga0335072_10007420_pt1 | contig 15959 bp, 21 predicted proteins | sample Lox_Sample_21_FD_206725 | JGI IMG/M metagenome (GOLD analysis project Ga0335072, IMG submission 206725) | Soil microbial communities from Loxahatchee National Wildlife Refuge, Florida, United States - Lox_Sample_2.1 | ecosystem: Environmental > Terrestrial > Soil > Wetlands | place: USA...
GACGCTGTATTACGTGAAGGACGACGGGGCCGGCTTCGATCCGAAGCTGAGCGATCAGCTGTTCCAGCCATTCCATCGGCTGCACGGGCGCGGAGAATTTCCGGGAACGGGGATCGGGCTGGCGACGGTGCAGCGGATTCTGGCGCGGCACGGGGGGCGGATCTGGGCCGAGGGAGCGGTGGAGCAGGGCGCGACGTTCTGGTTCACGCTGAAGAGCGGGGCGGCGGCGAGTGGGTAGGGCCGGCGGGGCGCGAGCGGTGAGAGGTTTCTAATTTTCCTGTTTCGGGTTGGGGCATTGAGACGCAGGAAGCTGCGTTCGATGGCAGGCGAAGCGGGAAATCAGGCGACAGTTCAGGGGACGGGCGGACCGGGTGCGGTTCCTCCAGGGGTGCTGATGGCAGGCGCTGGAGGAGCGGCTGCGGGCGGCAACGGAAGCGGCGCGGCTCTGATGGTGGCTGAGACGTCCGACGAAGCGGCGCTTGAGGGCGAGGATCGTCACGAGCGCCTGGACCGGCTGGCGATGCAACTGGACGTGATGGTTCGGGTGCAGTCGATGCGGGTGCGGGATCTGCTTGCCATGGAAAAAGGAACGGTGGTGGAGACGATCCACGAGCACTCGCAGGATGTGCCGGTGCGATCCGGGGGTGCGCTGCTGGTGTGGGCGGAGTTCGAGGTGGTGGAGCAAAAGCTGGCGGTGCGGATTACGCGGCTGGCATGAAACGAGCGGAGGGGGCGGGAAAAGTGTCGCAGGCGATCGACGAGAGCTATCGGAGAAACCGAGACGAGGGGTCAGGGAGAAAGGCCATGGGCGTGGTGCTGAGTCCGGTCTTTGACGGGAATACGCCGATGCCTCGCTATAGCTGGACGATGCGGCTGGGGCTGTGGCTGCGACGGCTGATGAGCCTGCCGACGGCGGGCGAGATGCCGATTCGGCTGGAAGGCAGGCTGAGCCTCGGACCGAAGAAATCGCTGGTGCTGGTGAACTGCCGGGGTAAGACCGTGCTGCTGGCGCTGGGCGCGGAGGCGATTACGCCGGTGATGGAGGTACCGGCGCGGCGGCGAAAGAGAAAGGAGCCGGCGGAGTGAACTCTCTGCTGCTGCTGGCCGTGCGAGCCGGGGCGGGTCTGCCTGCCGGTGTGCCGGGCCTCGACCTCGGCAACAACAATACGGTTCCCTGGACGATTGTCTTCACGCTGACGCTGCTGACGCTGGTGCCGGCGATTCTGCTTTCGATGACGCCGATGGTGCGGCTGCTGGTGGTTTTCCATTTTCTGCGCCAGGCACTGGGGACGCAGACGGCGCCGTCGAACCAGGTGCTGATGGGGCTGGGTCTGATGATGACGTGGTTCCTGATGCAGCCGGTGCTGGTCGAGGTGGATCGGCAGGCGGTGGAACCGTTTCGCGCGGGGCAGATTTCAGGATGGGAGGCGATCGATCGGGGATCGGAGCCGCCGAGGATTTACATGCTGCGCTATGCGCGGGAAAAGGATCTGGCGCTGTTTGCGTCGGCGTCGATGACGGCGCGGCCTGCGAAGCCGGAGGATCTCCCGCTGCGGGTTGTGGTGCCGGCGTACATCCTGAGCGAGCTGAAGGCGGGCTTTGAAATCGGCGCGGTGTTGTTTTTGCCATTTTTGCTGGTGGACATGGTGGTGGCGTCGATCACGACGTCGATCGGGATGTATCAGCTGCCGCCGGTGGTGATTTCGACGCCGCTGAAAATTCTGCTGTTCGTGATGGTGGACGGGTGGAATCTGCTGGCGGGTTCGCTGCTGAAGAGTTTCTAGCGAGGAGAAGGAATGGGACCGGATGAGGCGGCGGAGCTGATGCGGCATCTGCTGCGGGAGGCGCTGATTGTGGGTGCGCCGGTGCTGCTGGCGGCGTGCGTGACGAGCTTTGTGATCAGCCTGGTGCAGACGCTGACCTCGCTGCAGGACCAGACGATTTCAACAGTTCCGCGGCTGCTGGTGGTCGTGGGTTTGCTGATGGCGGGGCTGCCCTGGTTTCTGGGGCGGCTGATGCGCTATACGCTCGGGTTGTTTTCGGATTTTCACCGGTTTCTGGGCCAGGGATGATGCCGGTCGGGGCCAATGCGGGCTGGGCCTGTTCCAGCCTCGGGAGCGCGCCGGGGGCGATGACGCTGGTGCTGGTGCGGGTAAGCGGCCTGATGGTCTTCGCGCCGGTCTTCTCATCGGGCGCGATTCCGATGCGGGTGAAGGCGGCCTTCGTGCTGGCGGTGGCGTGGCTGATCGGGCCGGTGGTGGCGGGGTTTCCCGGGGCGCATGCGGAGCTGGGGACTCTGGCCGTGATCGGAGAACTGAGCGTGGGGCTGGTCTTCGGGATGACGCTGGCGCTCGTGTTTGCGTCGCTCGAGTTTGCCGGGCAGGTGCTGGGATTCCAGTTCAGCTTTTCGCTGGTGAACGTGATGGACCCGAATGCTCCGGTGGAGACGTCGCTGATGGGGCAGATGTTCGGGCTGCTGGGCACGCTGGTGGCTGTGGGAGCGGGGCTCGACCGCACGATGATCGCAGCATTGCTGCGGACCTTTGTCGCCGCGCCGGTGGGAGCGGTGACGCTCGATGCTCGAGCCGGAGCGGCGCTGGTGGGAATGGCGGGAGGAATTTTTGCGGCGGCGCTGCAGCTGTCGGCTCCGGTGCTGGCCGGGACGATGCTGGCGGAGCTGGCGGTGGCGCTGGCAGGGAAGATGTCGCCGCAGCTGCCGGTGATGGCCTTCTCGGTGCCGCTGAAGACGGTGCTGGGCTACGGCGTGCTTCTGGGGTCTCTGGCGCTGTGGCCGCACTGGATCGAGGCGCGATTTGCGGCGCTTCTGGATGCTGCGGGGCACATCCTGTCCGGTGCGGCGGGGGCGGTGTGAGCGATGCCGGGCGATCGCACCGAAGCAGCCACACCGCGACAACGGCAGAAGGCCTCCGAGCGCGGCGACCGGACGCGGAGCCGCGATCTGATGAACGGCGCGGCGATGCTGGCCGGAACGCTGGCGCTGGGAGCGGCGGCGCAGAAATGGATTGGCGTGTGGTCGGGGGAGTACCGGGCGTTTCTGCAAATGGGACAGCCGGGTTTCTGGGAGCGCGCGGCCGCGCAGGAAACGGCGCTGGCTCTGCGCGGCGCAATTCTGCAGGGGCTTGCGCCGGTCGGCATCGTTCTGGCGGCCGCCCTGGCCGGAGCGGTGGCAGCGGGACTGGTGCAGGGCGGAGGATGGGGCCTTCACTTCGAGACGTTGTCGCCGAAGCCGGAGCGGATCAACCCGGTGGAGAACGCGAAGAACATTTTCTCGCTGCGCGGCGTGGTGCGGATGGGGAAGTCACTCGTGCCGGTGCTGGCGCTGGGATTCTTTGCGGTGCGGGCGATCGAGGCCCAGGCCGAGATTCCGCCGCTCAGCGTGGAGCGGTTTCCCGACCTGATGGCGGAAATGTACAACCTGCTGCTCGATGGCGCGTGGATTTTTCTGGGATGGGCGGGGATCGATTACCTGATGGAGTGGCGGAGCCGGGAGACGCGGCTGCGCATGTCGAAGCAGGATCTGCGCGACGAATTCAAAGAGAGCGAGGGCAGTCCGCAGATCCGGGCGCGCATTCGCGGGCTGCGGCGGCAGATGCGTCGGCGGCAGATGAAAGCGGACCTTGCGCGGGCCTCGGTGGTGGTGACGAATCCGACCCACTACGCGGTGGCTCTGAGCTTCGACTTCGAAACCATGGAGCCGCCGCGAGTGCTGGCGAAGGGACGCGATCTGCTGGCGGCGCAGATTCGCGAAGAGGCGCAGTGGGCGGGCGTGCCGATTGTCGAGAATCCGCCGCTGGCGCGGTCGCTCTATCGGCAGGTGGAGGCGGGGCAGGCGATTCCGTTCGAGCTGTATGCGGCGGTGGCGGCGATTCTGGCGTGGCTCTATCGGCGCGAGGTGGAAGAGCGAATCCGGCGCGAACGGGCTGCGGCGATGCGGACGGGAAAAGACGCGCGCGCCCCGCAATGAGGGCGCGCGGTGCGGGTGAGCGGCGCCGGCGAGGCTGCGGCGATGGGTGGGGAATGAGGAGACCGGAATGAGAGGGCGGGGATGAGTACGGGGGCTCTGGCGTTGGGCGGCATGGCGCAGGCGGGATCACCCCCGGCCGGTCCGGGAAAGGCGCTGCGGAATCTGGCGCTGCCGGTGGCGGCGATCAGCGTAATTTTTGTGATGCTGGTGCCGGTTCCGGCGTTCGTGATGGACATGCTGCTGGCCTGCTCGATGGCGCTGTCGATCCTGGTGTTTCTGTCGGCGGTGCAGCTGCGGCGCGCGGTGGACTTCTCGGTTTTCCCGACACTCCTGTTGCTGCTGACTCTGTTTCGGCTTTCGCTGAACATTGCGTCGAGCCGGAGGATTCTGCTGCACGGAAATGAGGGGACGGCAGCTGCGGGGAACGTGATCGAAGCCTTCGGTCAGTTTGTGGTGGGTGGGAATTACGTTGTGGGCTTCGTGCTGTTTCTGGCCCTGATTGCGATTCAGTTTCTGGTGGTCAGCCATGGCGCGGTGCGCACGGCCGAGGTGACGGCGCGCTTTACGCTCGATGCTCTTCCCGGAAAACAGATGGCCATCGACGCGGATATGAACGCGGGCCTGATCGACGAAGCGACGGCGCGGAAGCGGCGTGCGGCCATTGCGCAGGAGGCAGAATTCTACGGCGCGATGGATGGGGCGGCGCGGTTCAACCAGCGGGATTCGCTGGCGACGATTCTGATTACGGCGATCAATATCGTGGCCGGCCTGCTGATCGGGACGCTGCAGCAGGGGATCGATCTGAGCGAAGCTGTGCGCACGTACACGATTCTCACGGTCGGGGACGGCCTGGTGACGATGATTCCGTCGCTGCTGGTTTCGGTGGCGGGCGGCATGGTGCTGACGCGGGCTTCTTCTTCGGGGCAGCTGACGACGGAGCTGGGGGCGCAGCTGCTGGGCAAAGGGGGAACCCTCTATGTGGCGGGCGCGGTACTGGGGGCGCTCTGTCTGATTCCGGGATTGCCCAAGCTGGCCTTTCTGCTGCCGGCGGTGGTGCTGGGTTATGCAGGGTCGAAAGTATCGAAGCGCGAGGCGCCGGCGGCTGAGGCGGAGACCGCGAAGAAAGCGGCAGAGAAGCCGGAGAACGTGGCGGCGATACTGCGCCTCGACGAACTGAGTCTCGAGATCGGATTTCAGCTGATCCCGCTGGTGGATGAGAAGCAGGGCGGGCAGATGCTGGGGCGGGTGAAGACGCTGCGACGGCATCTGGCAGGGGAACTGGGATTCCTGATCCCGCCGGTGCACATCTCGGACAATCTTCGGCTGCGCGCGCGCGAGTATGTGTTTTCGCTGCGCGGGGTGGAGATCGGTCGGGGACAGACGGAAGGGAATTGTCTGCTGGCGGTGAGCACGGAGGCGCATCCGCGGCCGCTGCCGGGGAAGGAAGCGACGGAGCCGGCGTATGGGGCTCCGGCGCGATGGATTCAGGCGGCGCTCGAGGATGAGGCGCTGGCGGCGGGCTACTCGGTGGTGGATCAGGGAACGATGATCGGAACGCATCTGGCGGAGATGATCCGCCGGCATGCGCACGAACTGCTGGGCCGTGCGGAGACGAAGCGGCTGCTCGATTCGTTGGGGGAGAGCCATCCGAAGCTGGTTGAAGAGCTGGTGCCGAAGGTTCTGTCGCTGGGCGAGGTGCAGAAGGTGCTGCAGCAGCTGCTGCGGGAGCGGGTTTCGATTCGGGATCTGGGAACGATTCTCGAAGCGCTGGTGGAGACCGGGCAACAGAGCCGCGGCCTGCCGCAGCTGGTGGAAGCCGCGCGCCAGGCGCTGGGAAGACGGCTGACGCAGCCGCTGCTCGAAGCGGATGGAACGCTGCGGGTGATCGCGCTCGATCCCGCTCTCGAGCAGGAATTGATCGGGTTGGTAGCGCCGGAGGCACAGGGCTCGCGATTGCTGAGCGGAGGCGGGAATGCTCCGGTGCTGCGGCGAATCGCCGATTCTTTGAAGCGTCTTATCGGACCCGGCCCCTCTTCGGCCCAGCCCGTGCTGCTCTGTTCCAGTCCGGCGCGCTATCACCTGAAGCGGTGGCTGGAGCCGGCTGTGCCGCGTCTGACGGTCCTCGCTCCGGCAGAGATTCCGGCGGAGACTCCCGTGCGGGCGGTCGGGATGGTGCGTGCAGGGTAGCAGGGGGTTGAGGGGCATGAACTACGCGGGCCAGTTGGCGGAAACAAAGGAAGAAGGATGGAAGGGACCTCTGGGCGAGACGGCGAAGGCAGGGGACGCGAAGCTGCCGCCCCCGGTCGCAGGCACGACTTTTGAGAGCGGCGGGAGCGGTACGGAGGATCGCGGGATGCGCGAAGGAGAGGACGAGCGATGGCCTTCGGACAAGGAGCAGGAGCGCATGATGCTCGAGCACATGCCGGCGGTGCGCTGGATCGCGCGGCGGATTCACGAGCGGCTGCCGCAGCACGTGGACATGGAAGACCTGGTGAGTGCGGGAACGCTGGGATTGCTGGATGCCTTTCGGAAATTCAATCCGGCACGGAAAGTGCAGTTTCGCAGCTACGCGCAGTTCCGCATTCGCGGCGCCATTCTGGACAGTTTGCGGACGCTCGACTGGAGCCCGCGCGATCTGCGCCGCAAGGGCCGTGCGGTTGAGGAAGCTATCCGGCGGTTGACCGCGCAGTACGGAAGGGCGCCTGCGGAACCGGAGATCGCGCGGGAGATGGGGCTGGGCCTCGAAGAGTATCAGCAGCTGCTGGGAGAGCTGAAGGGTCTCGAAATCGGAACGCTCCATCTGGAGCATGCGGAGGATTCGGGGGAGGAGGAACTGGCCTATATTCCGAACGACCCTGAGGACGATCCGCTGTTTCGCTGTCTGCGCGGCGAGATGCGGGAGCGGCTGGCGGGAGCCATTGACGGTCTGCCGGAGCGGGAGCGCCTGGTCGTGACGCTCTACTACTACGAAGAGATGACGATGAAGGAGATCGGCCTTGCGCTGGGGGTGGTGGAGTCGCGGGTCTCGCAGATTCACTCGTCGGCGGTGGTGCATCTGCGCGCGTCGCTGGCGGACGTGGGGCAGAAATAAGAGACAGAACGCAGGAAGCAGAAGCAGGGGACGGAAATAAGGGGCCATGGCGATCGAGAAGGAGCTCGGGCAGGACGAAATCGACGCGCTGTTTCAGGCGGCACGGACCCATAGCGGTACAGCTGCCGAAGAGCCGCGCAGCCGCGTGCTGCCCTGGAGTTTCTCGCGTTCCGGGCAGATCAGTACCGAACAGCTGCGGTCGATCAGCATGATCAACGACATCTTCGCGCGCAACCTGACGCACCATCTGGGAGCCTGGTTTCGCAGCCGTGTGGAGGTGAGTCTGGTGTCGGCGGAACAGATTCCTTTCAGCGAATTTCTGCTGCGCATTCCGGAACTGGCGTATGTGTGTTCGGTGAAGCTGGAGCCGCTGCGCGCCGTTTCCGTGCTGCAGATGGACCTGACGACGGCTCCGTCGATGATCGATCTGCTGTTGGGAGGAGAGGGAAAGCCGGCGGAACCGCGGGAGCTGACGGATATTGAAGAGGCGATTCTGTCCGGCGTCGTCGAAGCCGTGTGCCGGGAGCTCACGACCGCCTGGCAGCCGGTGGGGCTGACGTTCAGCTTTGAGAAGCGGCAGATGCAGACGCAGACGCCGCGGCTGATTCCGGTGTCGGAGAAGACCCTCTGTCTCAGTTTTGAGCTGCGGCTGGCGGAAGCGAGCGGTCTGCTGAACCTCGCGTTTCCGGCCGTGGTGTCGAACGCGATCCTGCGCCGTCTGGCGGGAGAGAAGACGCGGCAGAGGCGCCACTCCCCCGAGACACGACAGCGAATGCGGGAGCTGGCGGGGAAGACGAATACGCGGGTTTCTCTGCAGCTGCCGGCAGTACGGGTGGCGGCAGAGTCCCTGGGAAGTCTTCGCCCGGGCGGGATTCTGGCGCTCGGGGTGCCGGGGCGCAGTGCGGCGCAGCTGCGCGCGGGCGACGTGGTGCTGTTCTCGGCTGCGCCGGTGGGTCAGGCGGAACACCGGGCTGCGCATCTGCTCGAAGCGAGCGAACCCAGGAGCTGAGGGGACGGGATGCCGGATCAGAGTGCAGGGCCATGGATCGGAAAGCTGGAAGCGGAGATCGCCCGCGAACTGGGCCAGACGGTCACGATTGCAGCCGGAGGGCCGGAACCGGAATCGGGCCGCAGCCTCAGCGACGTTCTGGAGGTTCCGGGTGCGCGGCTGGACCTGTCGGTCGACGCAGAGGACGCGGCCGGCCTTCTGGTCGAAGGCAGGGTTATCGAGGCGGGTCAGGCGGATAGCGAGATGGTGCGCGAGCTGTGGTCGGGGATTCTGACCAGCGTGGCGGCGCGCCTTGGAGGCAGGCGAGTGGACGGCGCGCCGGAGTCAGTTTCTCCCGGCGCTTCTTCGTGCACGCTGCGCCTGGGCGCCGCGACGATGCGGATGGCGCTGCGTGTGGAGGGCATCGGAAGTGACGCCGGCGTTGAGACGAGCAGCGCGGCGGGCGTTGCGGAGGGACGGGAAACGGCGCCTCGCAGAGAAGCCGGTCCGCCGGGGCCGGCGAATCCGCAGCCTCCCGCCGGAAATTACGATCTGCTGCTCGAAGTGGAGCTGGAGGCTTCGGTGCGCTTCGGATCGCGCGAGATGGAACTGAAGGAACTGCTGGAGCTTGGACCGGGGGATGTGGTGGAGCTGGACCGGCACGTCTCCGATCCGGTGGATCTGATTGTCGGCGACAAGATTGTGGCCCACGGCGAAGTGGTGCTGGTGAACGGCAATTTCGGGTTGCGGGTGACTGCGGTGGCGGAGCCGGTGCGGCGGCTGGAGAGCATCCGATGCCTGATGTAACCCAGGCAGCCGCCGCGCAGGCGGCCCGAAGTCCGGACCGGTGGCGGGAAGCCGAAAAGGCGAACGCGCCTGCGGCGTCGCTGTTTCCGCGCTGCGGAAATCCCGGATGTGGAACCGGGTGGATGCATGTGTGGAGAAATCGGCGGCTGCCCGGCTTCGAAGGGCGGTGGGCGTGTTCGCCCGAATGTATGAGGGCTTTGGTGGCTCTGGCCTTGCGGAGGGAGGGGAGTGCAGGCGCGGCAAGCGGGGCATGGTCGCATCGGATTCCCATCGGCCTGCTTCTGGTGCAGCAGGGACGGATCACTGCGGCGCAGCTGCGCGACGCTCTGGAAGGCTGGCGCCACCGCAATGCAGAAAAGAGAGATGGAAAGCGTCTGGGCACATGGATGGTGGAGAGCGGTTTGCTGACCGAGCCGGCACTGACGCGCGGGTTAAGTGCGCAGTGGAGCTGCCCGGTGTTCTCGCTGGAGCACTTTCGTCCTGAAGAGACGGCTGCGGTGATGCCGCGGATTCTGGTGGAAGCGTTTGGAGCGCTGCCCGTGCGCGCGGCGGGGCGGAGGGTGTATCTGGCCTTTTGCGGCGCCATCGATCGCAGTCTGAGCTATGCGGTGGAACGGGCCACCGGTCTGCGGGTGACCGCGGGGATTGCCGGCGACGCGGAGTTCCGACGGGCCCAGGAGGAATATCTGGAAACGCCCGGGCCGCGACTGCGATGTCTTGAGGCGGCGAATCCGCTGCGCCTGGTGCACGCGATTGCGGCGCGGATCGAGCGGGAGAAGCCCGTCGAAGCTCGTCTGGTGCGGGTGCACAACGATTACTGGCTGAGGCTCTGGCGGTCGCCCGAACCGGAGCCGGGAATCGCGGGCCGGGGCGATGTCGACGATGTCCTGTGTGTGGTGCGGAGTGCCGGTGCGCCGGCCGACTACAGAGAATCGAACAGCCGCCGATAAGGAAGAAAGTGAAAGGGAAAAGCCGCGATGTCCGATATGACTGTGCTGATCGTCGACGACTCGTCTGTCATGAGAAAGATTGTGGAGCGAGCGCTCCGCCAGGCGGGACTGAATCTGACGCGAGTGATTGAAGCGGGCAATGGCCGCGAGGGGCTGGAGGTGCTGGGCCGCGAGCGGGTGCAACTCATCGTTTCCGACATCAACATGCCGAATATGGACGGCCTGGAATTCCTGCGCCAGCTGCAGAGCCAGGACCTTGCGAAGGGCGCTCCGGTGGTGATGATCACGACGGAGAGCGGGGAAGAGCATGTGCGCGAGGCGCTGACGGCGGGCGCTCAGGGGTATATTCGGAAGCCATTTACCCCCGATCAGGTGCGGGACCGGGTTTTGCCGCTGCTCGCGTCCGTCTGAAGCGGCGCCGCGGGTAGAAGCGGGCCGTCCGGGCAGGGCGGACGGGTCGAATGGAACAGATCTGGAAGGCGCACAGAAGAGGGAGCAAACCAGAATGGCAGCATTGCCGATCGCAGTGAAAGATGTCTCCCGGTTCGAGCAGACTCTGGACCGGGCGGTGGAAGAAGTCTTCAGCACGATGATGGGGGTGAGTTGCACGCCGGCCGAGGGAAGCGCCAGAAGCGGGTCGGAGCACGGGACGATTTCGGCGGTGGTCGGGCTGGCGGGCGCGATCAGCGGCTCGCTGGTATTGCACAGCGATGGCGATGCCGCGATGCGGATTGCCGAGCGAATGATGGGCGTGGCGCCGGAAGGCGTGGATGCAATGGTTCGCGACGCCATGGGCGAGGTGTGCAACATGGTCGCGGGCGCGTGGAAGGGCGCTGACCCGGAGCTGACCTCGGCCTGCCTGTTGTCCACACCGACGGTGGTGGCCGGAAGCAGCTACGAATTGTTCAGCCAGCGTGCGCCGATTCGCATCGAGCGCTCGTACCGATTCGAAGATGGGATTGTAGGCATCACACTCTTCTGCGAATGCGAGAAGTGAACCTTTTCTAATCTGCCGCTGTCTTCGCCGGACCTTCTCCTGCAGGGAATGGGACCAGGAGAGACGGAACGTGGACAGCGGCTATTATGCAGCCTTCGCGGGATTGCTGGCGCGCAGTGAGGCTCTGGATGTGGCGGCCGGCAACCTTGCAAATGCAGGCACGGCGGGCTACCGCGCGGAGCGGGAATATTTTCGCTCGGCGATCCTCGGACCGGATGCGCTCAACTCGCAGCTGAACACCACGGTGAATGCTTTTGGCGTCCTCGGAGGCAGCCGGCTCGATATGAGCCAGGGCGCTTTGACGCCCACCGGAAATCCGCTCGATCTCGCGATCGAAGGCGATGGATTCTTCTCGATCCGGACGCAACAGGGGATTCGTTATACGCGCGACGGGCAGTTCGAGCGTGCGCAGGACGGCACGCTGACGACGCAGGCGGGCGAAGCGGTGCTCGATGCGGCGCAGAAGCCGATCCGGGTTCCGGCCGGGCAGATTGCGGTGGGCAGTGACGGCGCGGTTTCAGTGAACGGGGCCATCGCCGGAAAGATTGCGGTGCTCGGATTTGCTTCGGGCGTTCAGCTGACGGCGGAAGGAGCCAATCGTTATGCGGCCGCAGACGGCTCTCAGCCGACTGCCGCTGCGGGCACCATTCGTCAGGGTGCGCTCGAGTCGTCGAACCAGGACGTGATTGACGGGAGCCTGAACCTGGTGCTGATGCAGCGCCAGGCTGAGATGATGCAGAAGGCCGTTTCGATGTTCAGCAACGATTTCGACAAGACAGCAAGTGAGGAGCTGCCGCGCGTGCAATGACGCGACGGCGGCCGGGAGGCGACAGTGATTCGAGCCTTATACACAGCGGCGAGCGGCATGAGCGCGCAGCAGATGAACCTGGACACGATTGCCAACAACCTGGCGAACTCCTCGACAGTCGGTTTCCGCCAGCGGCAGCTGCAGTTTCAGGACATGATCTACCAGAATCTGGTGACGCCGGGCGCGGCGCAGAGCCAGGAAACGGTTTCCGCGGGGCTGCAGATCGGTCTCGGAACGAAGTCGGCGGCGACCGAAATCATCATGAGCCAGGGAGATATGAACCAGACAAACAATCCTCTTGACCTGGCGATTCAGGGGACGGGATTCTTTCAGGTCTCGCGGCCGGATGGGACGCTGGCCTACACGCGCGCAGGGAATTTCTTTCTCAACAATCAGGGTACGCTCGTCGATGCGCAGGGCGATCCCGTGGTCCCGAACATCACCATTCCCGCGAATGCGACGGCGGTGACGATCACGCAATACGGCGTGGTGAACGCGACGCTGCCGGGGCAGCAGAATCCGGCGCAGCTCGGGCAGATTCAGCTGGCGACGTTTGTGAATCCGGGGGGGCTCGAGAGCGTGGGATCGAATCTTTTCACCACCACGTTGTCGTCGGGCGATCCGGTGCTGGGGAATCCTGGTGGAACGGAAGGACTGGGAACGCTCGAGCAGGGGTATCTCGAAAACTCAAATGTGGACGTGGTGGGCGCGTTTGTGCAGATGGTGCTGGCGCAGCGTGCGTACGAGAGCAACTCCAAGGTGATTCGCGCAGCGGATGACATGTACAGCCAGGTTAACAATATGGCGCGGTGAGCGATGCGAGCGCACGTAATTCTTCTTCTCGGAGCGGTTCTGGCTGCCGTTCCGGCGCGGGCCGCATGCGGTGGCGGTGAACGAACAGTTCGGGACCCGGGTCTGCAGCGGCAGTGGGTCGTGGTCCGGGATTGCGCACATCCGGAGCGGCCGGAACTGCTTCGGGAGATTGCGTGGGACGGGGCGGCGGGCGGTTCGCGGCCGGCGGTAGCCGAAGCGCAGAGGCGAACCCGGACGGCTGATTCGTCTCGACCGCCGGAGGTGAGGTCGGGGATGCGGGTAGCAGTCAGTGGCCAGAACGAGCACTCGCAGGTGCATCTGGTGGGAACGGCGCTGGGAGCGGCACGGGTGGGCGAGAGGGTTGCGTTTCGTGTCTCCGTGGATGGCGCGGTGCGGCATGGTGTGGTGCGCGGGCCGGCGACGGTGGAGCTGATCCCTGCATGGATCGAGAGGTAAGCGGTGTTCAGGCAGATTAGAGCGCTGCGGATGGGGCTGCTGCTTTTGACGAGCGTCGGAGCGTGGGCGGCAAAGCCGAAGCAGGCGTTGAAGTCGGGAACGCCGCCGGACGTGGCGCTGCGGGACTACATCACGCACGTACGCGCGGAGAATGCTGCTGAGACCCGGAGTCCGGGATCGATCTGGGCGGCGTCGGGGCGGCTGACGAATCTGGTGAGCGATGTGCGGGCGTCGCGGCTCCACGATCCCATCGCGGTTGTAGTTTCGGAGACGCTGGCGGCTTCGACGGATGGGACGGTGAAGAACCAGCGAGCCTCCTCGGCGACGTCGCAGGTGTCGGCGCTGCTCGGCAAGCTGAAGGCTTCGAATGCGCTGAACAATTTGCTGAACCAAAGCTCCTCGTCGGCGCTGAATGCGCAGGGGCAGAGCGTAACGAATTCGGCGATCACGACCATTCTGGGCGGCGAAGTCGCGGATGTGCTGCCGAACGGGATGCTGGTGATTCAGGTGGTGCGGCAACTGACGTTCAATCAGCAGACGCAGCTGATTCGACTGCGCGGCCTGGTGCGGCCCGAGGATGTGAACGCGCAGAACCAGGTGACATCGACGGCGATCACCGACATGGAGCTCGAGGTGGTGGGCAAGGGCATCGTGAACGATGCCACGTATCGGCAGAATCCGGTGGTGCGGTTTCTCGAACGGATCCTGGTGTTCTGAGAGCAGGCGATGAAGCCTTACGGAGGAATGCGGGGCGACGCGAGGAGAACGGGAATCCGCCATTGCCTTCGGTTAATGACGCTTGTGGCCCTGCTGCTGGGCGGGATGGCGTGTGCTGAAGATACCGCGAAAATGAAGCAGGCGCGTGTTGGCGATGTCGCTTCAATTGAGGGCGTGCGGGATAACCAGCTGGTGGGCTACGGGATTGTGGTGGGGCTGCACGGGACGGGCGACAGCTCGCAGACGGTGTTTCCTCTGCAGACGCTCGAGTCGGCTCTGCAGAGAATGGGTGTGAGCCTGCAGGGGAACGCGATGGCGTCGATGATGCAGACGCGGAATATGGCTGCGGTTTTTCTTTCCGGGACGCTGCCTCCGTTTGTGCAGCCGGGCAATAAGGTGGACGTGACGGTTTCCTCGGCGGGCGATGCGCGGAGTCTCGAAGGCGGCGTGTTACTGCTGACGCCGCTGTACGGGCCCGATGGGCAGATTTATGCGGAGTCGCAGGGGCCGATTGTTCTGGGCGGCTATGCGGTGACCGCCAATGGAAGCAGCAGGTCGGTGAATTATCCGACGACGGCGCGCATCCCGTCAGGAGCGATTGTGGAACGTGGGGTGTCGGTGGATCTGAGCCGATTGCGTCCTTTGTGCCTGCTGCTGAACGATGCGGATTTTCGGAGCGCAGAAGCGGTGGCGGGAGCGATCAATCGAGAGATAGGGCGGCCGCTGGCGCATGCCGAGGACAGCCGGCGGATCGAGATCGAGGCCACGGCGGGCGAGGATGTGCCGGCGCTGCTGGCGAGGGTGGAGGCGGTCGAGGTGCAGGTCTTTCCGCCGGCCAGGGTGGTGGTGAACGAGCGAACGGGAACGGTGGTGATCGGCGGCAACGTGACGCTGCAGCCGGTAACGATTCTGCACGGAGGGCTGGTGGTGAACGTCGTTACGCATTTCGAAGTGTCGCAGCCGAATCCGCTGGCGCAGGGCGCGACCCAGGTGGTGCCGCAGACGACGGTGCAGGCGCAGGACAAGCCCGCCAATCGGATTGAGCTGAAGGAAGGCGCGACGGTCGACGACCTGGTGGAAAACCTGCAGCAGATTGGGGCCACGGCGCGGGATATCGTCTCGATTTTGCAGGCGATGAAGGAAGCGGGTGCTCTCGAAGCCGATTTGGAGGTGCTGTGATGCTGCCGGTGGCGGCGATGGCCGCGATGACGAGTGGGACGGCGCAGGGCGGAAGTGTGGATCCGCGGCTGAAGCCCGCGGCGCATGAGTTCGAAGCCTGCCTGATGAAGGAGTTTCTGGAACCGCTGCAGCACGATGCGCTCTTTGCGGATGACAGGGACGGGGCCGGGGCTGAAGGCAGCGACAATGCGCTGATGAGTTTTGGGTCGGAGTCGCTGGCGGAGGCGATTTCCGAGCGGGGCGGTTTCGGGATCGCGAACAGGATCCTGAACGATCTGGATAATGCGAAGCCGGCGGCAGGAAAGGTCCGCAATGGATCTTAAGATTTTCTCAGAGGGGGCGGTGAAACGGGACTCATGTATTGCGGAGATGCGCCGATGAACGGAAGAGAGGAGACCAGGCATGAATGTTCAGAACAATCTGCAGGGAATGCAGCAGCTGTTATCGAGCCAGGAAGTCACGAAGGCGGAGAATGCGCGTCCGGGTGCAGCTGCCCACGCAACGACCGAGGGCAGCACAGATCAGGCGACGCTGAGTTCGGCTGCGAGCGTGGCGGCGCAGACCTCTCCGGATGCCGATGTGCGGATGGAAAAGGTGGCCGAGGTGCAGCAGGCGCTCGCGCAGGGGACGTACGGCGTTCCGTCGTCGGAAGTGGCGGGGAAGATGATCGATCAGATGCTGGGGAAGTAGGAACATTCCGGTTCGGGGAACGGATTAGAGAAGGCTGAAGATCGCGCGCGGGAGCGGGTTGTTGGAATGCTGCTGTCAGGCAGTATGGCGGCAAAGGCAGAAATTCCCGGAGTGCTGACGGAAGCGATCGAGGGCCTTGTAAGAGCCGATGCTCTACGGCTGGCGGGGTTAGGGGAAGCGGCGCGCAACATTGCAGCTCCCAGTGAGGGAGAGTGGACGGAGGCCCTTCGCCTGCATCGCGCCTTCGGACGACTGCTGGTGCTCACGCGGCGCAATCTGAGGCTGATTCGTATGGCGCGCGGTGTGGCCGGCGGTTACGAGCCGAAACGGAGCTGAGAGCGAGCGAGGAAAAGATGGCCACGGTTCAGACGGCATTTGGTATAGCGACGGGAGCACTGGACGCGGATCAGGAGGCCCTGAATGTCGTGGCGAACAATACGGCGAACGTGAATACGCCGGGATATACCCTTGAGGTACC
>Ga0335072_10007421_pt1 | contig 15956 bp, 8 predicted proteins | sample Lox_Sample_21_FD_206725 | JGI IMG/M metagenome (GOLD analysis project Ga0335072, IMG submission 206725) | Soil microbial communities from Loxahatchee National Wildlife Refuge, Florida, United States - Lox_Sample_2.1 | ecosystem: Environmental > Terrestrial > Soil > Wetlands | place: USA: Florida...
CCGCGCCGACATCACCTTCGACATCACGCTGGGGCCGGTGGTGAAGGTGCAGACCACGGGCGCCAAGCTGAACGGCTTCTTCCATCCGCACACGCTCAGCAGCCTGGTACCGATTTACGCCGAGAACGACGTCAACGACGAGCTGATCCACGAGGGCCAGCAGAACATCCTGTACTACTTCCAGAAAAAGGGCTACTTCGATGCCAAGGTGGATGTGACGCAAAAGCAAACCGCGTCGGGGATGCTGATCGTCTACGACATCCACAAGGACGGCCGCGGCAAAGTTACCGGCGTCGGCTACCAGGGGAACCATCACTACACCGACAAACAGCTCAAGTCGTATGTGAGTGTCGACAAAGCGAGCTGGCTGTGGTTTTCGCACGGCAGCTACAGCCAGGAGTTGCTGCGGACCAGCGTCGGCAACCTGACCGACACCTATCGCGCGGCGGGCTACAGCGAAGCGGTGGTGACACCCAGGGTCGCGCGCAGCGGGACGAACATCAACATTACGTTTGTGGTGAACGAAGGGCCGCTGAACCGCGTGCGCAGCCTGACGATTGAAGGCAACAACACCATGCCGGAATCGCAGTTTGCTCCGCACGGACTGAATCTGGGGTCGGGCAAGCCGTACTCGCAGGAACTGGTGTCGAAAGACCGCAGCCTGATTATGGCGAACTACCTGACGGCGGGCTATCTGAACGCGGCGTTTCGCGCCACCGCGAAGCCAGTGCCCGGCCAGCCGCATGAACTGGACGTGACCTATCAGATCAGCGAAGGGCCGCGCGTGATTATTGCCGACGTGATCACCGATGGGCGGCAGCATACCAAGCAGTCGCTGATCAACAAGCAGGTGCGGCTCTCGTCCGGCGAGCCGCTCGACGAAAACAAAATGCTCACCGCCGAGAGCCGTCTCTACAATCTCGACGTCTTCGACTGGGCGGAGATCGATCCCAGGCGGACGATCATCGACCAGACGCACGAAGATGTGGTGGTGAAGGTGCATGAGCGCAAGCGCAACTCCATCGTGTACGGCTTTGGCTTTCAGGTGCTGAACCGCGGCGGAGCGATTCCCAGCGGTACCGTCGCGGTGCCGGGACTGCCCGTGATCGGTCTGCCGCCGAACTTCGTTACCAGCCAGAAAACGTACTGGGGCCCGGATGGAACGCTGGAGTACACACGCCGCAATTTATGGGGCAGCGCGCAGCAGTTCACCTTCTCGTCCTTTGCCGGACGGCTGGACCAGCGCGGCAGCCTGTCGCTGATCGATCCCTTCTTCCGGGGCACGAACTGGAAGACCAGCGCCAGCATTTCCGGCGAGCACGACGAGGAGAACCCGATCTTCACCGACCGCATCGCCACGGTGGGCTACCAGTTCCAGCATGCCTTGGGCAAAGCGCAACATGGCAAGAAGACCACAAACATTTTTTTTCGCTACAACGTTCAGTGGACGCGGATCAGTAATCTGCTGATACCGCAACTGGTGCCGCCGAACCAGCTCAACGTTCTGCTTTCGAGCCTGGTGGCGAATTGGGTCCACGACACCCGCGACAATGAGCTGAATGCGACCAAAGGCATCTACGAGAATTACGCGCTCACCGTAAGCCCGTATTGGCTGGGCTCGAACTTCAGCTTCGCTCAATTTGTGGAGCAGACGGCGTTTTACAAGAACCTGCATCACACCGGGATTATCTGGGCAAACAGTATTCGCATCGGGCTGGAACAGCCGTTTGCCGGCAGCGAGGTTCCGGTCAGTTCCAAGTTCTTCGCCGGCGGCGGCAGCACCCTGCGCGGATTCCCGCTGGACGGCGCCGGCCCGCAGGAGATCATACCGGTGTGCGCCAATCCCAGCGTGCCTTCGACGTGCACCAAGATCACGGTGCCGCAGGGCGGCAATGAGCTGCTGATCCTGAATACCGAGCTGCGCTATCCGCTGGACTTCATCAAAGACGGACTGGGGATTGTGACCTTTTACGACGGCGGCAATGTTTTTCCCAGCATCGGCTTTCACGATTTCACCTCGCTCTACAGCAACAACGTCGGCATTGGACTGCGGTATGCGACGCCGGTCGGCCCCATCCGCATCGACGTGGGCCGCAACTTAAATCCAGTGCCGGGAATCTCACCCACGCAGTACTTCATCACCCTGGGACAGGCGTTTTAGTTATGGCAATTCGGGATTCGGGACTTCCGCCACGCGAGCCACAAAAGCCGTATCTGGTTTCCGGAACCAAGCGCGCAGGATGGAAGCGCGTGTTGCTGTGGGTTGCAGGCGCGCTGCTCGTGTTGCTGCTCGCGGCCGGCTTGCTGATATACAGCGTTCTGCACGGCGGGCCGGGGTCGCAGTACGTCGCCGGGATTATGCAGAAGAAGGCTGCCGCTGCGCTGAATACGCCCGTTCACCTCCAGAAATTCAACCTCGATTTCTCAAAGGACGAAATCACGCTGAACGGCGTGACGGTCGCGGGAGCGAAGGTCAGCGCGCCAAATGTAAGCAACACGGCGCCGCTGCTGCAGGTGCAGAAGCTGCAGATCGGCGCGCCCCTGGGGGAGTTGCTGCACGGCAAACTGGTGGTTAACAGCATTGTGATCGATCATCCGGTGGTGCACTTGATCATCAATGCACAGGGCGAGACCAACATCCCGAGCTTCTCGTCGAATAATTCCAGTAGTACCAGCGTGTGGGACATGGGCATCCAACACGCCGGCATCAACAACGGCGAGATCTATGTGAATGACGTCAAGAATACGCTGGACGCCGATCTGCATCAGTTGATGGTGCAGGCCAATCGCACCAGCAACGGCCCCCAGCCCTATTCCGGCACACTGTCCTACACTGACGGACATCTGATTTACAACTCCTATGCGCCGATTCCGCACGATCTGCAGGCCAAGTTCGAGGTGGGTCCCTCAGGACTCAATTTGAGCGACGTGAAGCTGACCAGCGGCGCGTCCCAGCTGCTGATGAACGCCTCGGTCGAGAACTACAGCAAGCCGGCCATACACGCCAAATATATCGTCATGCTGTCGCTGGACGAAGTACGCGGGATCATGAAAGACGCATCGATTCCCAGCGGCACGGTGCTGGTGAACGGCGTGGCGGACTACAACAGCGTTGCCGGCAAGCCGGCGCTGCAGACCGCATCGCTCAACGGGACGATCAGCAGTCAGCTGTTGCAAGTAAAGACCGCGACGCTGAACTCGGACATTCGCCAGCTAAGCGCGCACTACGATCTCTCGCACGGCAACGCCGAGCTGCGCGATATTTCGGCGCGGCTGCTGGGCGGCATTCTGACGGCGAATGCCACAGTGAAAGACATCACCGGCAAGCAGCAGGGACACCTGGTGGCCGATCTGCACGACGTTTCGGCGGGAGACTTGAAGCGGGTAGCTGCGTCGGCGGCGCTGAAGCCGGTGGCGATCTCCGGGCACGTGAATGCGCGGATGGTGGCGGACTGGACGGGCAGCATTCGCAACCTGCTGTTGCAGGCCGATGGCAGCGCGGCGGCGCAGGTGCGGCCAGCGCATGCGACTACCACAGCTGCGGTCCCGGTCAATGCCGTGGCTCACGCGCGATACGACGCGCGACAGCAGACGATCGGCTTGCAAAATAGTTACGTGATGCTGCCGCAGACGACGATTCGCCTGAACGGCACGGTGAGCCGGCGTTCGGCGTTGCAGGTCAGTGTGCATTCCTCCGACTTGGCACAACTGGAAGACGTGGTCGAAACTTTCGCCAAGCCATCGTCGCCGCTGCCGCCGGTCAGCGGCGCCGCGAGCTTCGACGGCACGGTACGGGGAACCACCAGCGCGCCCCAGATCGCCGGACAGCTGACCGCGACGAATCTTCAAGCTGAGGGCGCGGACATCGCCCGACTGAGCACGCGAATGGAAGCCAGTCCGTCGAGCGTCAGCCTGCAGAACGGCAGCCTGCAACTGGCGCATCGGCAGGGGCACGCGACGTTCGATATCCAGTCGGCGCTGGACGACTGGTCACACACGCCCAACGACGAATTCAACATCAAGCTGAATGCGTCGCAGGTGGCGTTGGCCGAACTGGCGCGGCTGGCGAAGCTCAACACCCCGATGAGCGGCACGCTGGAAGCGAACGTGGTCGCGCACGGCACCGAGTTGCAGCCGATCGGCCAGGGACAGATCAATCTCCGCAACGCCAACATCGACGGCGAACCCCTCGAACTGGCACAGGTGCATTTCCAGGGCACGGGCGAGGCGGTCAACAGCAATCTGCTGATCCAGGTGAGCGGCGGCAAGGCGACCGGCCAGCTGACGTATTACCCGAAACAGCAGGGCTATGACGGGGCGATTCAGGCGACTAACATCCAGCTCGGGCAGCTCGAGATCCTGCGCTCGCACAACCTGCCGATGCAGGGAACGCTGAGTCTGACGGCGAGCGGCCGCGGCACGTTCAGCAATCCCGAAGCCACGGCGTCGGTGACGATTCCACAGCTCGAAGTGCAGGGGCAGAAGATCCAGAACATCAGCTTCCAGGGCGATGTCGCCAACCATCAGGCGACATTCAATCTTTCCTCGGCGATCATGAACACGCCGCTGACGGCGCAGGGCACGGTTGCGTTGAACGGCGACTACTACGCCAATGCGACCATGAATACGCCGGTGATTCCGATTCAGCCGCTGCTGGCGATCTATGCGCCATCGGCCGCGGCCAACATCACCGGACAAACCGAGATTCACGCCAGCGTGCGCGGGCCGCTGAAGAACATGGAAGAGGTGCAGGCGCAGCTTGAGATTCCGACCCTCGCCGTCAACTACACCGCCAGCCAGGCACCGGGCGCGACGCCCAAGGTGCTGCGCATCGCCGCGGTCACGCCGATTCACGCGAATTACAGCAATGGCGTGCTGGCGCTCCAGCCCGGCGAGATCAAAGGCACCGACACCGACGTTCGTTTCCAGGGCAATTTGCCGCTGAAGGGAAATACGCCGTCGACCATTAACGTCCAGGGCGAAATTGATCTCGCGGTGATGAAGCTATTCGATCCCGACGTGACCAGCAGCGGGCAGATGGTGCTGGACATCAACGCCGCGGGATATAAGTCGCAGCCGAATGTCGAGGGGCAGATTCGCATCGTGAATGCCAGCTTCTCCACGCCGGACGCGCCCCTGGGAATGACGAAGGGCAACGGCGTGATCACGCTGCGCCGCGATCGCATGGACATCACGCAGTTCAGCGCCAACGTCGGCGGGGGAACGGTGACCGCTTCCGGCGGCATGATCTATCAGCCGGCGATCCATTACGACATCGGGCTGAAGGGCGACGATCTGCGTATGCTCTATCCGAGCACGGTGCGCACCGATTTCGGCGTCAACCTGGTGATGGCCGGCAACACCCGCGGAGCGCTGGTGACCGGGCAGGTCAACATCAATGGAATTTCGGTCACACCGGAGTTCGATCTGATTCACTTCGTCAACCAGTTCAATACCGTGGCCACGCCGCCACCGACGGCCGGCTTCGAGGACAACCTGAGGCTCAACGTGGCGCTGCGATCAACCTCGGAGCTGAATGTCGTGAGTCCAACGGTGAGCATCCAGGGCAGCGCCAATCTGCGCGTGATCGGCACGGTCAACGATCCGGTGATTGTGGGCCGCAGTAATCTGACCGGCGGCGATGTGATCTTCCTCGGCAATCGCTACCTGGTGCAGGGGGGCACGATTGCCTTCCTCAACACGGTGCAGACCGAACCGGTGGTCAACCTGGCGGTGACGACCACGATTCAGCAGTACAACATCACCATGCGCTTCCGGGGGCCCATCGAGCGGCTGCGCACCGACTACACCTCCGATCCGGCGCTGGCGCAGGCCGATATCATTCACCTGATCGCTTTCGGAAACACCGAGGAGGCGGCGAATGCCGCACCGCAGCAATCGGCGGCACTGGGCGCAGAATCGCTGATCGCCTCCCAGGTGACTAGCCAGGTGACCGGCCGGTTGCAGAAGGCGCTGGGTGTGTCGCAGATCTCGCTCGATCCGCAGCTAGGCTCGACCGTCGGCGACCAGCAGCAGGGGGCGCGATTGACCGTGCGGCAGCGCGTCACCAGCAAGCTCTACGTGACCTTCTCGACCGATGTCACCACCACGCAATACTCCGCCGTGCAGTTGCAGTATCAGATGAATCGCAAGTGGTCGGTGAGCGGCGTGCGCGACCAGAATGGCGGCTTCAGCGTGGACGGGCGGTATCACAAGGATTTCTGAAAACCAGCCCGTAGCACTTAGCGGTTAACGTTGCTGGTTGGCATGACGGGCGGTTATCCAGTATCCTCGGCTACCAGAATCACAGCTATTCCTGTCAGGTAGGCGAGGAGACTCCATGAGCGAAGCCGCCGCTTCGAAGAAAAAAAAGAAAAAGACTGCAAGTCCAACCGCTGGGGCGCCGGTGGAGCGAGTTTCGAGCGCCGAGCGCGGTATAACCACGCTGGCCATCGACATTGGTGGCAGCGGCGTGAAGGCCATGCTGCTGGACGCAGCGGGCAAGCCGATCACCGAGCGCCTGCGCGCCAAGACCCCGAATCCGGCGACACCCACGGCGATCACGGCGATCATCGCCGGCTTCGCCAAGCAGTTGGGCGATTTCGATCGCGTATCGGTTGGCTATCCCGGCGTCATCAAGAACGGCGTCGTCTACACGGCGGCGAACCTCGATAAGAAATGGATCGAGTATCCCTTTGCCGAGAGCCTGTCGCAGGAGCTGGGCAAGCCGGTGCGGCTGGCCAACGATGCGGTGGTGCAGGGACTGGGCGCGGTCACCGGAACCGGCGTGGAGCTGGTGATTACGCTGGGCACGGGCATGGGCGCTGGGTTGTACCTCGACGGCGTTCCCATCCCGTCGCTGGAGATGGGGCATCATCCCTTCCGCAGCGGCAAGACCTACGAGGATTATCTGGGCCGCCGCGCGCTGGCAAAAGAAGGCCGCAAGAAATGGAACAAGCGTCTGGCCGAAGCCATCGATCAGCTTTACCGCCTCTTCTATTACGACCGGATTTACATCGGCGGCGGCAATGCGGCCAAAATCGCGATCAAGTTGCCGAAAAACGCAAAGATCATCTCCAACCAGGACGGTATTCTCGGCGGCATCAAACTCTGGGAGAGGAATCTCGACGAAATGTGGAAGTGAACCCCGCCAGGCGCAAAATCAGCTCCGCGGGGGCCCCGGCTGAAACCTATGAATCTCAATCGTAAGAACCTTCCGCCACTCCCGTACGATTCGTGGAAGGACACGCTGGCGACGCTGCACATGTGGACGCAGATCGTCGGCAAGATTCGGCTGGAGCTGACGCCGCTGGTGAATCACTGGTGGAACGTTCCACTGTACGTCACCGCGCGGGGACTCACGACCTCGCCCATGCCGTATCGCGATCGCACGCTGGAGGTCTCGTTCGACTTCCTCGAGCACAAGCTGCTGATCGAAACTTGCGAAGGCGAGAGCACAACCCTGCCGCTGGTGCCGCAGAGCGTCGCCGAGTTCTATCGCTCGGTGATGGCGACGCTGACCCGGCTGGGCACGCCGGTGAAGATCTGGACGATGCCGCAGGAAATACCCGATCCCATTCCATTCGAAAAGGATGAGCAGCACGCCGCGTATGACGCCGACGCCGCGCACAGGTTCTGGCGGATCCTCGTCTGGGTCGATTCGGTGCTGAAGGAGTTTCGTGCGCCCTTCCTCGGCAAGGCGAGCCCGGTGCATTTCTTCTGGGGAAGCTTCGATCTGGCGGTAACGCGTTTTTCGGGACGGCGAGCTCCCGAGCGACCCGAGGCCGATCGCGTGACGCGCGAGGCGTACTCGCATGAAGTAAGCAGTGCAGGGTTCTGGCCGGGTGGAGGCCCGATCAGCGGACCCGCGTTCTATTCCTATGCGGCTCCCGCGCCGGAAGGATTTGCAGAGGCTGCGGTGCGTCCCGCGGCGGCTTTCTATCATCCAGATATGAAAGAGTTCCTTTTGATGTATGACGATATTCGCAGCGCCGATCATCCCGAGCAGTTGTTGATGGATTTCCTCGAGAGCACATATGAGGCGGCAGCGAATTCTGGCAAATGGGACCGGAACGCATTGGAACGTGGAGGAAGCCGTGGCGGAAAAGTGTAGTCATCTGAATACAGTCAAGGTAACGGAAACCAAAACCCATGTCTGCCCGGAGTGCGTCGAGATGGGCGATCGCTGGGTGCATCTGCGGCTTTGCGTGGAGTGCGGCCATGTCGGTTGCTGCGACTCTTCCAAGAACAAGCACGCGACCAAGCACTTCCACCATTCACATCATCCGATCATCCGCTCCATCGAACCCGGCGAAACTTGGATGTGGTGCTATGTAGACCAGGTTTATCCGGGGGAACTGGAAGCCTAGCTCCCCACCTGCGTCTTAAGCAGCAACGTTCTTTTGGCAGGATTTGCGGCACGACCGAGGATGCGCCGAGACGAACGCGATCCTGATTTTTCTTAATCGGGTGCCCAATGGGCTTTGTCGTTAGCCGCTAACAAGGTCTAAATTTCCCAATTGCACTACGCTGGATGGGTGGTGTAGGTTGCGGCTATGGTCCGCGCCATCGTCTGGTCTATCTGCCTCTCTCTGGGAATTCTTGCGCCCAAACTTTTCGCCGATCAAACCCCGAATGGCGATGCCACGTATCAGCAATTGCGAACGATTGCGCTTGGCACGGAAGCGATCACGGTAAGCGATATCTCACTGAACCGCGATGCGGCGCATTTCCAGTTGAATTCGGGCACCCTATGCTTCCTGCCGCCGGTGCAGGGAAAAGTGACGGGCGCGGTATTTGTAGGCGAAGGCCGGCTTTTGTTGACGCCGCCGATTCCCACCGAAGAACGCAGCCTGATGCTGCTCACCCGGCAGCCTGAGTTCAGCGAGACCTTCCAGCGCGCGCTGTTTCGCTTTACCGACGATAGCTACGCGGAGCTGAAGAAAGCCGGCAAGCCGGGTAGCGTGTCGTCGTGTGATGCCGGCTTGCTCGCCGACAGCCAGCACACCATGCGCAAGAAGCTCCACTACAACCTGGACGCGCGAATTTTGCAGGACGTGCTTAGCCCCGAGCCGGGAGGGTTCTTCGTCGCCTTTATCCACGGCCAGCGTTATAGCAGCAAGATGCTGCTGGTCATCGACCCGCATGGCGTGCCCGACGTTTATCCCGAAGAAATTGAACTCGAAACCTACGAGGACAATAAGGAAGGAGTGTGGGCGGCGTTTCACTATAGCTCGGAGTACGCCAACGGGACCGCTTCCAGCGCGCAGCAGAACAACGTAGTCCATATTGATCATCAGCAACTGGACACGGAAATAGGGAAGAGCGGGGAACTGAATGGCAAGGCGGTGACGAGCTTTGTCGCCCGTGTTCCCGGCGTGCGAGTGGTGCCGTTCTCGCTGTTTCCTACCTTGCGCGCGAAAACCGTAAGCGGCGATGGCGGTGTGCCGCTGAACTTCATTCAGGAAGATAAGCTCGACGATCCGCAGTTCTGGGTGGTGCTGCCTAAACCTTTGGCCCAGGGTGAGAAGTACACCATCACGACAACCTATGACGGCAAACAGGCGGTCATCAGCGAGGGCGGGGGGAATTACTTTCCGGTCTCGCGTGAGGACTGGTATCCCAGCGCCATAGCGGGCGCACTGGGCGAATACACCAACTACGACCTGACCTTTCGCATTCCGAAAGGGATGAAGATGGCTGCGACCGGCGACCTGGTTAGCGACAGCAATCAGGGCGACCACAATATCACGGTGTGGAGAAGCGAGGTTCCGTTGGCAGTCGCGGGCTTCAATTTCGGCAGGTTCAAGGTGGTTGAGGAGAAGCTCGACCGGCCGCCGATGGAGTTGCTGTCGTACGCGAACGAAGATCCGCCGGCGTGGGTGCAGAACCTCCGATCGCAGGCCCAGGGAGATACGGTGGGACCGATGCCGGGCATGATGAACCGGGGAGGCAGTCAGGCGATCGGCGGCGCGCTCGGCAACATGAGCACCGTCGATCTCAGCAAGAGAGCCTTGGCGGAGGCGGACCTTTCCGTGCGCATTTACACGGACTTCTTCGGTCCCATCGCCTACAAGCGGCTGGAGATCACGCAGCAGACCGCGACCAATTTCGGGCAATCGTGGCCCGGGCTGGTTTATCTGCCCATGTCGTACCTGTTCGATAGCACCACGCGTCATGCGCTGGGCAATATCATGCGCCAGATGTATCCCAGCTATTCCGATAATCCCTATGGCTATTTCACGGTGGTGGCGCCACACGAGGTTGCGCATCAATGGTGGGGACATGCGGTAGGTTTTAGTTCCTATCGTGATCAGTGGATGAGCGAGGGCTTCGCCGATATGTCGGCCTCGCTGTATCTGCAATTTGCCTATGCCAAGGACCCGAAGAAATACCTTCAGTTCTGGAACGACGAGCGGCGCATGTTGACCGAGCGGAATTCGCAGGGATTTCGCGCCATCGACGCCGGTCCGCTGGTCGAGGGATGGCGCGTGGCCAACAGCCGCGAAGGCTATGGCACGTATCGCCAGCTGATTTATCCCAAGGGCGCATATGTGTTGCACATGATCCGACAGATGATGTGGGACCGGCAGACGGGCGACGCCCGCTTCAAGGACACCATGCACGACTTCGTGTCGACTTATAACGGCAAAGTGGCGACCACGGCAGACTTTCAGGCGATGGTGGAGAAGCACATGAGTCCGGAGATGAATCTTACCGGGAACAACAAGATGGACTGGTTTTTTCGGGAATATGTCTATGGCACGGCGCTGCCTACGTATGCTTTCGAGTCTTCCTTCGGCAAGGACCCAAAAGGCGATGTCGTGCTGAAATATACGCTCACGCAATCGGGCGTGGATAAGAGCTTCGGCATGCCGGTGCCGATCTACCTGGAGCTGGCCAACGGCAACATTGCAAGGCTGGGCTCGCCGGTGATGGTTGGCAATACAACCGAAGAGCAAAGCATAACTCTCGCCGGCTTGAAGGACACGCCGCGCCGGGCGATGATCAACTACTACGACGACGTGCTGGGACTGTACTAGCGTCCTGGACTGCTGGGCGTGCGGGTGGCCGGGAATCGTTGCTCACACAACGTTTCGGCCGATGTTTTTACACATTTTTCAACTTCTCACCCATTACAATCTCATAACCTAGCTTTGGCCCCGGAGTTCCAATGACCACGGTCGTATGCGCCCTGAAGTCCTTTGAGCAGCATCTGGACGAGACCCCTTTCACCAGAACGCAACGCAAGGTCTGGCTGCTGTCGGCGATGGGCGTACTGCTCGATGGCTTCGACTTCTTCATCATCGGCGTAGCGCTGCCGCTGATCGCCCATCAGTTTCACCTGAGTCCCACAATGAAGGGGTTGGTCGCCGTCGCGGCGGTGGCGGGCGCGTTTCTGGGCGCACTGGCCTTCGGGCAGATCGCCGATCGCATGGGCCGCAAGGGAATGTTCCTGCTCGACATCATCCTGTTCGTGATGTTTTCCGCGGCATCGGCGGCGGCGTGGAACGCATGGTCGCTGATCGTCTTTCGCTTTATGCTCGGTATCGGCATCGGCGCCGATTATCCCATCGGTGTTTCCTATATCGCGGAATGTGTTCCCACGCGACTGCGCGGCAGGCTGGTGGTCAGTGCGTTCGCGTTTCAGGCGCTGGGGTCGCTGCTGGGGGTGCTGGTGGGACTGGCGATTCTCAAGATCGATCCTTCGATGCAGGCCTGGCGAGTGATGCTCGCCGTCGGAGTGCTGCCGGCCATCGCGGTGGTGCTGGCGCGCGAGGGTCTGCCGGAGAGCGTGCGCTGGCACCTGGCGCGCGGCAACTACGATGAGGCGTCGCACGCCGCCAGCCAGCTTCTGGAGTTTCCCGTCGAACTGAACGCGCAGAACTCGCCCTGCGTCGAGTGCAAGGTTTCTTTCGCATCCTTGTTCAGCAAGCGTTATCTGCGCCGCACCATCTTCGCCTCGGTGCCGTGGTTCCTGCAGGATATTTCGACCTACGGCATCGGCATTTTCACGCCTACGATCCTGGCCGCGATGGCGCTCGGTGGAACCGCAAGTTTCGTCGCCAAAGACATCGGCGCGACGGAAGGCGCGGCTGCGGTCGACCTGCTGCTGCTGGTGGGATTCATGCTGGCGATTGTGCTGGTGCGGCACATCAGCCGCGTGGCGTTGCAGATCGTGGGATTTCTCGGCATGGCGCTGGGACTGCTGATGGCGGGCGCGTCGTCGCTGTTTCCCGCCCATTCCGGCGCGCAGATGGGCATGATCGTCGGCGGCTTCATGGTCTTTAATTGCCTGATGAACATGGGCCCGAATGCGACAACTTACCTGCTGTCGGGCGAGACCTTTCCCACCGCGATCCGAGCGACGGGTGCGGGATTCGCGGCGGCGATGGCAAAGTTCGGCGCGGTGCTGGGAACGTTTTTCTTTCCTGTGCTGAAGGCGCAGTTTGGCATTCCAGCGCTGCTGGTTGGCCTGGCGCTGGCCAGCACCATGGCGGCCGCCGTGACCTACGGATTCCGCGTGGAGACGCGGAAGGCGCTCGATGTGCAGGAGCCGCAACCGGCGCTGGCGACGCGGGTGCTGGCCGCGGCAGGATAATGTAAGCGTCGCATCGTTTTACGTCGAGCATCTAACACCTCTTGAATAACTTTCATAAGGAATTCCTCGATGACGACCGAAGTTAAGATGCATGAGCACATTTCTCCACTCGCGGGCAAGCCTGCGCCCAAGGAGTTGCTGGTCGATCTGGCAAAGCTGGAGCGTGACTACTACGAGAAGCGTCCCGACGTAAACGATCCCAACCAGCTGGTTGCCTTCGGCACCAGCGGGCATCGCGGGTCATCATTGCGCGGCACCTTCAACGAGGCGCACATTCTTGCCATCACTCAGGCCATTTGCGAGTACCGCCGCGGGCAGGGCGTCGAGGGTCCGCTCTACATGGGCAAGGACACGCACGCGCTATCGGAGCCGGCACAGCGCAGCGCGCTCGAGGTGCTGGCGGCAAACGGCGTCGAAACTTTTATTCAGCAGGACGATGGCGTCACTCCGACGCCGGTGATCTCGCATGCGATCCTCATCTACAATCGCGGACGCCGCGATCATCTTGCCGACGGCATCGTCATCACGCCATCGCACAATCCGCCGGACGACGGCGGCTTCAAGTACAACCCGACCAACGGCGGGCCGGCCGATACCGATGTCACGGGCTGGATCCAGGACCGCGCCAACGAGCTGTTGCGCGGCGATAACGCGGGCGTAAAGCGCATCGGCTACGAGAAGGCAAACAAAGCCGCCAGCGTGCATTCCTACGATTTCCTAAAGAACTATGTTCATGATCTGAGGAACGTCGTTGATATCGACGCGATCCGCGAAGCGCACCTCAAGTTGGGCGTCGATCCGCTGGGCGGCGCGTCGCTGCCGTATTGGGAGCCGATCAACTCGCTCTACGGCCTCGACGTCGATATCGTGAATAAGAAGGTCGACCCGCAGTTTGCGTTCATGACCGTCGATCACGACGGCAAGATTCGCATGGACTGCTCCAGTCCCTATGCCATGGCGCGACTGGTCGGATTGAAGGATCAGTATCAGGTCGCGTTCGGCAACGATACCGACTCGGACCGGCACGGCATCGTGACGCCTTCGGCCGGGCTGCTGAATCCCAATCACTACCTTGCGGTCGCGATCCAGTATCTGCTCGGTCACCGCGATGAGTGGAGCCCGAAGGCGGTGGTCGGCAAAACGCTGGTCTCGAGCAGTATGATCGACCGCGTGGTAAACAAACTGGGTCGTACATTGTGGGAGGTTCCAGTCGGCTTCAAGTGGTTCGCGCCGGGACTGTTTGACGGCTCGTGCTGCTTCGGCGGCGAAGAGAGCGCCGGCGCCAGCTTCCTGCGGCGCGACGGCACGGTGTGGTCGACGGACAAGGACGGCCTCATCATGGACTTGCTGGCGGCGGAGATCACGGCGCGTACCGGCAAAGATCCCGGCGAGGACTTCCGCGCATTGGCCGAGGAGTTTGGCATGCCGTACTATACGCGCATCGATGCCCCGGCGACGCCGGAGCAAAAGGCGAAGCTCAGCAGGTTGTCGCCCGATGCGGTGAAGGAATCGGAGCTGGCGGGCGAGCCGATTACGGCCAAGCTGACCCGCGCGCCGGGCAACGATGCGGCGATCGGCGGCCTGAAAGTCACAAGCGCCAGCGGCTGGTTCGCGGCCCGGCCGTCGGGGACGGAGAACATTTATAAGATCTACGCCGAGAGCTTCACGAGCGAATCGCATCTGGAGGCGATCGTGGACGAGGCGCAGCGGATCGTGAACAATGCCTTACGATAGCGGCACGGCGAGCGCGAAACTATCACCGTGGGACAAACGGGTTGAGCGCGCTGCCGCTCTGGCGCGGCGCTTCGCGTACGCGGGAGAGATACTCGGCTTCTACGGCGCCGTGCTGGATCTGCAGCGAAAAATCTACCACCATATACCCGCGCAGACGATCACCCCGGCGGCAGATATCGATTCCTTTCGTCAGCAACTGGAAGCGCAAAGTGACCATGCACTGCGCTATCTGGCGGAGCTGGTGGCACTGGTTGAACGGAAGGGAACGGCGAAGCTGGCGAAAGAGGCCGAAGCGGTGCGCGCGGCTTCCAATGAGCAGCAGCGGAAGATGATCGCCCTCTACGCGATCCAGAGCGAGGGAGAGCACCCGTTCTTCGCGCGCACTCTATTGCAGCCGATCGCGGAGTGGCTGGCGCAGTGTGTGCCGTCCCAGAACGTGACGTTATCGACGTGCCCGGTGTGTGGCGTGCGTCCGCAGGCTGCAGTGTTGCGTCCTGAAGGCGATGGCGGCAAGCGGTTCCTGTTGTGCTCATTATGTCTGACAGAGTGGGAATTCCGCCGGATTCTGTGTCCGGTGTGCGGCGAAGAAGATCACAAGAAGCTGCCGCGCTATACGGCCGACGACTACAACTGGGTTCGAGTGGAAGCGTGCGACACCTGCCATTTCTATTTGAAGTCGATCGATCTCACGGTCGACGGGCTCGCGGTGCCGCTGGTGGATGAAGTGGCCACCGCGCCGCTGGATGTGTGGGCGACCGGGCACGACTACCAAAAGACCGAGCCCAATCTCATGGGCTTCTAGGACGGCGCACAATTAACAGCAGGTCCCTCGGATGCGCGTCCGCCCGACCCAAAACATGGGTCGAAAAACTTGCGGACGCTCCGCTCGGGATGACAATCGTAAAAAGGCCCTGGCCACGGCGCAGCTAAAGCTGCGCCCTTCAAATTTCGCCGAAACCAGGTTTTAGCGACCTACAAGACTTATGCCTTGGCGGATGTCCCCCGAACGCAGGGTCTTGCAGAAGCTGGTGGAGGCGTGCTCTGTGACCGAGTCACGTGGTACTCTTGGCATCCTGGATATGTCGTCGCCAGCCATTAGCGCCCATCCGGTTCGCTCGGTCGTCAAGCGCATGCCGATGTATGCCACGTTCAAGCAGATGGGGCACTATCCGGATTTCTGGTGGTGGAAGCTGCGAGGCGAGCCGCGGCGCATTCCGCATATCGTCAAGCAGCGCGCGGTGCTGGAGTACGCCCAGGCCTTCGGGCTGAGGACGCTGGTCGAGACCGGAACCTATTACGGCGAGATGATCGCAGCGGTGCGGCATCGCTTCCGGCGCATCTACTCGATCGAGCTTGATCCCGGGCTGGCAACACTGGCGTGCGAACGCTTTCGCCGGCACCGGCGGGTCACGATTCTTAACGGAGACAGTCACGTCATCGTGCCGCAGCTGGCGAAGGAGCGGCACGAAGCCTGCCTGTGGTGGCTCGACGCGGGTTACTGCGGCTGGGTCGGCGAGATGGGTAATCCTGATCGCCTGGCCACGGAGTTCGGCGCTATCCTCGGCGCCGGCAAGAACCACGTCATCCTGATGGACGATGCGGACGGCGTGGTCGGACTCGC
>Ga0335072_10007422_pt1 | contig 15953 bp, 8 predicted proteins | sample Lox_Sample_21_FD_206725 | JGI IMG/M metagenome (GOLD analysis project Ga0335072, IMG submission 206725) | Soil microbial communities from Loxahatchee National Wildlife Refuge, Florida, United States - Lox_Sample_2.1 | ecosystem: Environmental > Terrestrial > Soil > Wetlands | place: USA: Florida...
CGACCATTGAGAGTGATGGGGATCTCTCGCCGTTGCCGTGGATGATGACGCTGCCTTCGATCACTGCGGCGCACCTGGAGCGCGAAAAAAAGCTTACGCCCGAGGCAATGCAGAACGTGATTGCCTACACCTTTGGCGATTATGCTGAAGCGCTGCTGAAAGGCCGTTCCGATCCCGATGGCCAGGCGAAGATGATTGCACAGGTGACGCAGATGACGGGCCTCGATCCCTCCTTTGTGAAGTATTCAGGAGGCCGGTTGGAGACGGGCGCCTATCTGCGAGAGGTGTATCGCGAGGAAGGAAAGCTGGGGTCGGTGTACGACTCGAACGTCACGTCCTTTGATCCGTTTCCGTTTTCACCGGAGCAGCGAGCGAACGATCCGATCCTGGCCAGCATTATCGCGCCGGTGACGACAGCGATGGTGAACTTTGTTACGCAGACGGTGGGCTGGAAGGTGGACGCCCGCTACAATGCTCTCTCCTATGACGTGAATCGTCTGTGGGAGGGCGGAGCGGACTTGCGAAAGGGTTCTGTAACGCAGTTACGCCAGGCGGTGGCCGCCGATCCGAAACTGCGGGTGATGATCGTGCATGGATGGAATGATTTGTCCTGCCCTTTCATGGGTTCGCTGCTTTCGGTGGACCAGATGCCGGTGATGGGCGATCCCACGCGCGTGTCGGTGCATGAATATCCGGGCGGGCACATGTTCTACACACGGCTCGATAGCCGGCTGGCGCTTCGGAAAGACGTGATGGAGATGTATGAGAAGCATTGAGGGTTGAAGGATCAAGGGCCAAGAATTTAAGGATGGAGAACGGCCCGGCGCGTATCGCGGGCCGCTTTTTTTGGCAGCGGGGATTCGCTGAATTGGCCGGCGCCTGCCATTGACACTCTATCCATAGATAGACTATATATTGCTGCATGACAAAGAAGCCGGAACTGCTGCCGGGCACGCTGGACATGCTGATCTTGAAGACGCTGAAGCGGGCGCCTCTGCACGGGTACGGCATCGCGCAGTCGATCAAGCGGCTCTCAGACGATGTGCTGACGGTGGAAGAAGGCTCGCTCTATCCGGCGCTGCAGCGGCTGCTGCTGCAGGGATGGGTTAAAGCCGAGTGGAAGATGACGGAGACCAATCGGCGTGCGAGGTTCTATACGCTGACTGCGGCGGGTCGAAAACAGCTGGGGCTCGAGGTATCGCAGTTTGAAGAAATGATTGCGGCGATCGGGCGTGTGTTGAGCGAACCGGCATAGCTGAGCCTCTTTTCCGTCCGGCGAGCAAGCCGAGATGGATTTTGCAATTCCCGATGGAGCGAGGAGGTATGAATGGGCGGAGCCAACCGGTTCCTCAGGAAGATTGCACTTCTTTTCAGGCGCGATCGATTTCGCAACGAGCTCGACGAAGAGATGTCGTTTCACCGCGAGCAGATGGAACGCGAGCTGAGCCAAGGCGGCATGAGTCCTGGAGCCGCCCGTTGCGAAGCGATGCGCCGATTCGGTAACGCGGCCCGGGTCAGGGAGCGCAGCCAGGAAACCGTCGGCTTTCCCTTCGAGACTGTTTTGCAGGATTTGCGCTTCGCCATGCGCCAGCTTCGCAAAAGTCCGGGATTCGCCATCACGGCAATTCTGATCCTGGCTCTCGGCATCGCCTCCAGCGTGGCAATCTTCGCATTCGTGGATGCCGCGTTAATCAAGCCGTTACCGTACGAAAACCCCACCCGGCTCGTGCAATTGTTCGAGAGTATTCCGCTCGGTCCACGCTTTCACCTGTCATATCCCGACTACCTTGACTGGAAGCGCGACAACAAGGTCTTCAGTTCGCTCAATGTGTTTGCTCCATACGGATTCATGATGAAGACGCCAGAGGGACTGCGGAAGGCCGACGGCGCGCGGGTGAGCGATGGGTTTTTTCGCACGCTTGGGGTAAAGCCTGTTCTTGGACGCGATTTCTATTACGGAGAAGACCGGCCAGAGGCAGCGCGGACAACGCTGCTGAGCTATTCGGCGTGGCAAAGGCGGTATGGCGGTAGTCCCTCTGTTCTAGGGAAATCCGTGATCCTGGACGGGGACACTTACACGATCATCGGAGTTCTGCCCCGCGAGTTCAGCTTTGCGCCCGCAGAGCCGGCTGATTTCTGGGCCATTCAGAAGCCCGAAGAATGCCGCGGTTGCCACGGACTCTTTGGAGTCGCGCGGCTCAAGGATGGCGTGACCTTCAATCAGGCGTTCGCCGATATCAAGGCAATCGCGCAAAGGCTGGCAAGGCAATATCCCGATTCCAATCGCGACCAGGTCGCCTACATGTTGCCGCTGACCGATGTCATTGTCGGGGATATCCGGCCCATTCTGCTTGTTGTATTGAGCGGCGCCGGGCTGTTGCTGCTCATCGCGAGCGTGAATGTGGCAAGCCTTCTGATGGTCAGAGCCGAGAATCGAAGACGCGAGATGGCGGTGCGTGGCGCCCTGGGCGCATCGCCTCGGCGTCTGATCAGGCAGTTCGTCACGGAAGGCATGATGCTGGCCGTGATCGGCGGCGCGCTCGGGGTGGCGTGCGCGGGGCAATCCATGCACATGCTCGCGTCACTCATCCCCAAAGACTTGATGGCGGCGATGCCTTTCCTCCACGGACTCGGGTTGAACGCGCGGGTGATCCTTTTTGCTTGCCTGCTCACAATTCTGTCGGGCGTGTTGTTTGCATTCATCCCCATAGCGCGCATCCGGTTCGACGCGATCCGGGAAGGTCTGTCGGAAGGTGGTCGCTCGGCGGCGGGCATTGTGTGGAGGCGCTTCGGATCAAATCTTGTCGTCGTCGAGTTAGCCACGGCCATGGTGCTCCTCTCCGGCGCCGGACTGCTGGGAAAGAGCCTTTATCGGTTGCTCCACACCGACATCGGAATGCAGCCGGACCACATTGCGGTGGTGCACGTGGAGGCCCAGCCGGAAAAGTACAAGGACGATGCGGCGCAGTCGGCGTTGGCGCGCGAGATTGTGAGGCGGGTGGGGAGTTTGCCTGGGGTAGAGAGCGTGGGCATCACGACGAAGCTGCCGATCGAAGACGCGGATTGGACTACTGGTTTTCGCATCGTGGGCCGGCCCGATCACGGCGAGCACCGTGAAGCGGCGATTCGCAGAGTGACTTCAGGATACATGACGACATTGAAGACGACGCTCAGGAGCGGGCGGTATTTCAGGGAGGACGATAACGCGTCGCATCAGCAGGTCATGATCATCAACATGGAGTTTGCCAGGGAATATTTCCCGGGTGAGGATCCTGTGGGCAAGCAGCTATCCTTCGATGACAAGGCTCCGCCCATTCTCATCGTTGGTTTGATCGACGATATCCAGGAAGGGCAACTCGATGCGAAACCGCGAGCGGCGATGTATCGGCCCTTCTATCAGAATGCGAACAGTGGATTCGAGGTTCTGACGCGTACATCGCGGGATGATCGGGCGATGTTGCCGGTGATGGAATCGACCCTGCGGTCCATCGATCCGGGCATGGCAATCTTCGCCCCCATGACGATGGAACAGAAGATTCACGATGCTCCATCGACCTACTTGCATCGTTCTTCGGCGTGGCTGGTAGGTGGATTTGCGGTCCTTGCGCTGCTGCTGGGCGCGGTCGGCTTGTATGGGGTCATTGCCTATTCGGTGAGCCAGCGGACCCGAGAGATTGGGGTGCGCATGGCTTTGGGAGCCGAGCGTGCCACAGTGTACCGCCTCGTCATGCGGGAGTCAGCGCAACTGATTGTGACTGGAATTGTCGTGGGCATCGCCGCATCCGTAAGCGCTGCGATGTTGATCCGCAAGCTCCTCTTTGACGTCTCGGCCTGGGATGTGCCAACTCTGGCCGGAGTTGCGATTGTGCTCGCTTTGTCGGCACTGCTGGCCAGTTACATTCCGGCACGCCGTGCAGCATCTGTGAGCCCTGCTGAAGCGCTGCGCGCGGAATAGGGTTTGGATTGCGATCTTGATCAAAGCAGGAGGATAGCGCGTGAGCGTCGTTGGTCGATTCATCCATAGAGTTGCGTTCTTGCTGCGCCGGGACCGGTTCCGCAGCGAACTGGACGAAGAGATGTCGTTCCATCGCGAGCAGATGGAACGTGACCTTGTGGGGGAAGGTGTTTCGCCTGAAGAAGCGCGCTATGCCGCTGCGCGGCAGTTTGGCAATTCGGTCCAAGTGCAGGAGCAGACACATCAGGCGGTGAGGTTCAGCTTCGAGATCGTTCTTGCGGATGCACGATATGCGCTTCGGCAATTGAGGCGCAGTCCCGGATTCACACTCGTGATGCTCCTGACGCTGGGGCTCAGCATCGGCGCGAATACGGCGATTTTCAGCTTGATTGACGGCGTACTTCTGAAACGGTTTCCGTATGCAGAGCCTGAGCGCCTGGTGCGCATGTTTCTGTCGAGCCGCACGTTTCCCAAGTTCCCGCTGAATCCCTTCGACTTTCGCGATTTCAGGGCGCAGAACCGCACCTTTGAATCGATGGCAGTCTTCACGCGCGGCGATGTTCAGCTTTCAGGATCAGGCGAGCCTGTGCGGCTGGATGGATTCGGAATTACCTCAGGGTATTTCGGGGTGCTGGGGATTCGACCGGCGATGGGACGGGAATTCACTTTTGATGAGGAGATTCCTGGCAACGGTCTTGAAGTTGTAATCAGCGACCGGTTGTGGAGGACGCGGTTTGGAGCCGACCCGAACATTCTGGGAAAGAAGATCACGCTGAACATGCAGCCGTTCACGGTGGTGGGCGTGATGCCGCCGGGGACGGAGCATCCGGGCAATGAGTATCACGCGGTTGCCTATGGTGACACGGTGGATGTGTGGTGGCCATTTTCGTTTGGGGGCGACCCAAAGAATCGCGGCTCGCATTTCGTGGAAGGTATCGGGCGGCTGAAGAACGGCGTAAGCGTCAGCCAGGCGAGCGCGGACCTGAACGCGATTATGAAGCACATCTCGGGCGACCGCTCCTCCGACGATTCGGGATGGAAGGTGCTGGTGATTCCGCTATCGACCGAGGTTGTGGGCAAGAGCCGGCAATTACTGCTGGTGCTGGTGGGCGCAGTAGGCATTGTGCTGCTGATTGCCTGCGTGAACGCGGCCAACCTGCTGCTGGCGCGAGCCTCAGCGCGGCAGCGGGAGCTTGCGGTTCGCATGGCGATGGGCGCTCCGCGGCTGCGTGTGCTGCGCCAGCTGCTCACCGAAAGCCTCCTGATTTCGTTTGCCGGCGGAGCACTTGGGCTGGCAATGGCATTCGGCGGCGTGCGCTCTCTGGTTGCATTTCTGCCGGCTGATTTTCCGCGTGCAAACGACATCCGGGTGAACGGCGTGGTGCTTGGGTTCGCGTTCCTGGTGAGTCTGGCGACTGGAGTGCTTTTTGGGTTGGCGCCTGCGATGCAGGCAGCGCGCACTGATCCGAGACAGGGATTGCAAAAAGCAGGCAAGACCACGACCGGATCGAGAAGAGAGAGCCGTCTTCGCAGCGCGCTGGTTGTCTCCGAGGTGAGCCTCGCCTGCGTGCTGTTGATCGGCGCGGGTCTGATGCTGCGCAGCTTTTTGAATCTGCTCCATCTGAATCCTGGATTCGATGAGCAGCATGTGCTGACGGCGAGTATTTCTCTGCCGCACGCATTTCACAAAGAGAATGGGCGGACGGCGCGATTCTTCGGCGAACTGGTGTCGCGCCTTAACGAGCTGCCGGGAGTGATTGCCGCGGGCGCGGGCAGTGATTTGCCGTGGACGGGCTACGACGAGAACATCGGCGGGTTCACGATTGAAGGGAAGAAGCCGCCGCCAGGCCAGGATTTTCATGCGCGGTTTCACATGGCGACGCCGGGGTATTTTCGCGCACTGGGAGTGCCGCTGGTTGCCGGGCGCACATTTACCGAGGCTGACAAACAAGGCGCGGCGAAGGTGGCTGTGATCAATCGCGTGATGGCGGAGCGCTACTGGCCTCAGGAGGATGCCATTGGAAAGCGCTTCAGTTTCAGCGATGCGCCGAAGTCGGACGCCGACTGGTTCACGATCGTAGGAGTGGTGGGCAACATCAAGGACCAGCCCAATAGTCCGAGTGCGCAGAATGCTTTCTGGTGGCCGGAGGCGCAGACAGGGCAGACCGACATGTCGCTTGTTGTCAGGGCGCACGGGGACACGCACCTGCTGGCGGATGCACTGCGGAATGAGGTGCATCGGCTGGATCCGACGCTGGCAGTAGCCGATGTGCAGGAGATCGACAAGATTGTGGATGCGCAGATCTCGACGCCTCGGTTTGCATTTGTACTGGTGGGACTGTTTGCCGCGCTGGCCATTGTGCTTGCGGCGATCGGAACCTATGGCGTGATTGCCTATTCCGTCAGCCAGCGGACTGCGGAATTCGGGTTGCGCATGGCATTGGGGGCGCAACAGGAAGATGTGTTGCGGTTGGTGCTGAAGCATGCGGCGATGCTGACTTGTTCGGGGACTGTCATCGGCATCGTGGCTTCGCTTGCCTTTGCAAAGGAACTGAAGAGCCTCGTCTATAACGTGAGCCCGACCGATCCGGCGACTTTCGCCGGGGTGGCGGTGATTGTGAGCGTGGTGGCATTCATTGCGTGCTACGTTCCGGCGCGGCGGGCGACCCAGGCCGATCCAATGGACGCATTACGGGCCGAGTGACGGCCGGGAGATTGAAATGAATGCAGTGAGGCGGTTTTCTCAACGAATCTCGATTTTGATGGGACGAGGCAAGTTCCGCAGCGAACTGGACGAAGAGATGGTGTTTCATCGCGAGCAAACAGAGCGGGAATTCATGAATGAGGGAATGACGCCGGAAGAGGCGCGCTATGCGGCGATGAGGCAGTTTGGGAACGCCACGCGGCTCAGGGAACAATCGCAGGAGGCCGTCGGCTTCCGCTTCGAGACGGTGCTGCAGGATCTGCGATTTGCCTTGCGCCAGATGCGGAAGCAGCCGAGCTTTGCCCTTACAGCGATTCTGATTCTTGCCCTGGGCATGGGGGTGAGCGTGGCGATCTTCGGATTTGTGGATGCGGCGTTGATCGAGCCGTTGCCCTATTTCGCGCCGAACCGGCTGATGGATGTGGCCGAGAGTAGCTCGATGTTCCCGCGCTCGAACCTGTCTCGGGCCGACTATGACGACTGGAAACGCCTGAATCGCTCCTTCACCTCACTTGTGGCCTACGGCGGCACGGGCTATCTCCTGGGTACCGCATCGGGTCCGGAACCGGTGCCGGCGGCCCGTGTGAGTGCCGGATTTTTCAGAACGCTCGGTGTGAAGGCGATGCTTGGCCGCGATTTTCTTCCGGGTGAAGACCGCCCTGGCGGGGCGAAGATTGTGATGCTCCCTTATGGCACGTGGACGGGAAGGTTCGGAGGTCGCCAAGACATCGTGGGCCAATCCGTAACTCTTGACGGCGCCTCGTATACCGTCGTCGGTGTTCTGCCGCGCTCTTTTGAATTTGCATTGCGGGCCGATGCCGAGTTTTATGTGCCGCTGCTGGACCCAAACAGCTGCGAAAAGCGCCGGAGTTGCCACAATCTCTATGCTGTGGGCCGGCTGCGCGATGGCGTGACACCGCAGGCTGCACTGGAAGAGATGAAGGCCATCGCGGCTCGGCTTGCGATTCAGTATCCTGACTCGAACAAGGGTCAAAGTGCGTCGGTGCAGCCGCTGTCTGACGTCATCATCGGCAAGTTTCGTCCTGTTCTTGAAACGCTTCTTGCCGCTTCCGGGTTGTTGCTTCTGATTGCGGCCGTCAACGTAGCCAGTCTTCTTCTGGTCCGGTGTGAAGCGCGACGACGCGAGATCGCTGTTCGCGGCGCGCTCGGCGCCACGCCGGCGCGTCTCACCCGCCAGTTCGTCACCGAGATACTGGTTTTGGCTTCCAGCGGATGTCTCGGTGGACTCCTTGTCGCAAGCTGGACCATGACCGTTCTGAGGAATATGATTCCAAAATCGACTGCGGTCAATGTCCCGTTTCTCCATCATGTTGGCCTGCACGCCCATTCTGTTTTGTTTGCGGCAGCGATTGCCCTGGTCGCTACCGTGCTCATGGTCCTGACGCCTATTCTGCGTCTTTCGTTCCAGGACATTCGCAGCGGACTCGGCGAGGGCGGACGCGCCGTGGCCGGGCGTTTCTGGCATCGCGTGGGCGCCAACCTGGTTGTCGTCGAGCTGTCCATTGCTGTTGTGCTTCTCGTGGGCGCAGGACTACTCGGCAAGAGCTTCTATCGGCTCCTCCATGTCGAGGTTGGATTCGACCCCACGCATCTCGCAAGCGTTGAGATGGTCATCCCCGACCAGGCGTATGCCAAAACCGCGCAGAAGGTTGCGCTCATGCGCGAAGTCATTCGACGCATCTCCACGCTTCCCGGTGTTGAGTCGGTTGGCATGACCAGCGATTTGCCCATTGGGTGCAACTGCGATACAGACTGGATCCGGATTGTGGGCAAGCCGTTTCACGGCGAACATAATGAGGTGGACGAGCGCGACGTCACGCCCGGATATCTGCAGACGCTCAAAGCGCGGTTGATTCGCGGCCGGTTCTTCACGGAGGCGGACGATTCCTCGAGGTCACAGAAAGTCATCATCAATGAGGCGCTCGCGCAGAAATACTTCCCTGGCGAAGATCCGATCGGGAAAAAGATCGCCAATGGAGACCTCGACCCGAAATCGATGCGCGAAATCATCGGGGTGGTGGGGAATGTGCGTGAGGGCGGCCTGGATGACGACCTGTGGCCTGCGGAGTACGAGGCAATGTACTACGGTCCTGACAGCTTTGTCGCAGTCATGGTGCGGACATCGGGGGACGGAGGTGCGCTGCTGCCCAGTTTCGTCAAGACCATTCATCAAGTCGACCCCAACCTTGGCACTTATGGCGAGACCACCATGGCGGAACAGATCCAAAGCACGCAATCGGCGCTGCTCCATCGATTCTCGACCTGGCTCGTCGGCGGATTTGCGGCAATCGCGCTTGTTCTCAGCATCGTCGGGCTCTATGGCGTGATCGCATATTCCGTGAGTCAGCGCACGCGCGAGATTGGGGTGCGCATGGCACTTGGGGCGCAGCGGAGCGCTGTTTACCGCCTCGTAATGCGACAAGCCGGATGGCTGACGCTGGCTGGCATCGGCATCGGGCTGGCGTGTTCGGTGGGGGCCTCGATCGCCATGCGCAAACTGCTATTCGGGGTCCAGGCCTGGGATGTTTCGACGCTTGCCGGAGTTGCGATTGTGCTCGGCTCGGCGGCGCTGGCGGCCAGCTTCCTGCCCGCGCGCAGAGCTGCGTCGGTGAACCCGACAGACGCCTTGCGTGCGGAGTAAGACCTCACTTTCCGAACGGATTTTCTCTTGTGGGACGAGAAGTATTCCCGGGCTTCGGAGGCGGGAGATGGGACACTTCGGCGCCAGTTCAGACCAAACGCAGAAAGCGTTCGGAGCTGAGGCCGGCGCCCGGAAACACCAGTTCATACTTTGCGGCGCCGAGAGTCTTGTTGACGACTTCGGCGAGCACCTGGCGGTAGTCGGTGGTGAGGGCGAGGTCGCGGCCCTGGTTGAGCTGATCGTTGTCGAGGCCTGGCCAACGTCCGTAGACTTTGCCGCCTTTCACATCGCCGCCGAGAACGAACATAGCGTTCGCGTGGCCGTGGTCGGTACCGCCGGTTCCGTTTTCGCGTGCGGTGCGGCCGAACTCCGACATGGTGACGAGGGTGATGTTCTCGGCGCCGTCGCCCATGTCCTGCCAGAATGCGGCGATGCCGGCTGAGAAATCGCGAAGACGATTAGAAAGCTGGCCTTCGACGCTGCCCTGGTTGTGGTGCGTGTCCCAACCCTGCACGTCGGTGAATGCGGCTTCGACCCCGAGGTTGGCTTTGAGCAACTGGGCAATCTGGCGCATGCTGTCACCGAACTCCGACTTGGGATACTCGACGCCCGCGACGGGTGTGTATTGCGCGGGGTTGGCGGCGCGGAGCATTTTGACGGCTTCAAATGTCTCTTCGCCTGCGCGATGGAAGATGTGGTCGCCGCTGTCGCCGTACATGGCTTCAAAGGCGCTGGCAGCGGGTGAAGGAGCAGGTCCGCGGCCGCCCACAGCAAATGAGTTGATGTTGTTGAGGGCAATGGCGGGAATCTTGCCGGCGAGTGTGAGCGGCACCTCAGAACCTAGCGCGAGCGCCCGGAAAGCGGTGTGCTCTTCACGGCGGCGGAGATCTTCTGCCTGCAAGGCGCGGTTGAGCCAGCCATCCTGTGTGCTCTTGATGCCTGGTGTGCCGGATTCCATGTAATCCTGCGCGTCGAAGTGAGATCGAGACATGTCGGGCGATCCGACCGCGTGAACGACGGCCAGGTGGCCGCTGTCGTAGAGCGGCTTGAAGGGCGCGAGCGAGGGATGCAGTCCGAAGAAACCGTCGAGGTCGATGACCTGGTTCTGCGGGATGCCGATGCTGGGGCGCATGGCATAGTAGTTTTTCTCGCGATAGGGGACGACGATGTTGAGGCCGTCGGCCGCGCCTCGCTGGAAGATGACGACGAGGCGTCGATTCGGCGCAGTAACAGTCTGGGCAAGAACGGAGCGCACCAGGAAGCCGGGGAGGGCTGTGGTTCCGGCGAGCGCGAAGGCGCCGTTGCGGAGGAAGAAGCGACGCGATATGGACATAGGGTGTGCCTCCTTTAGCGGCGCTGGAATTCGGGTGAGCCGATTAGAAGACCGGCGAGAAGCTGATCCTGGCGTTCGAGCGGAGAAGCGCCGCGCGGGCGGAACATAGGCCTCACCTCAGTCGAGGCGAGACGATCCGTGAGATGCGACTGTTCGTTTGCACTCTGCTGCTGGAATTGATCGAGGACGGCGGAACGGGTCGCAACGCTGATGCCGCCGGCAACGAGAAGAGACTCAAGACGGGATTCTTCTGACTCGGTGGTGACAGGGGTCGCGCCGTCCTCTGAATGCCCCGTCCACTCGATGGTGATTCCGGGCAGATGGTTCGCAGCGAGGGAGAGAGCGAAGTTCATGCGGTCGACGAGGGCTCCGGTGCTCACCCAGGTGGAAGCCTGCCAGCTATAGCCCGTGGGCGGTACACAACCATAGACGGGCATGCCCATCTGGCGAAGCGCGTTGGCGAGGGGACGAAGATTTTCGATGTTTGCGTTGCTGGCCCGGAGGGCCGACACGACGTATTCAAGCGGCGTTTTCACTTTGGCGCGATAGACGCTCGTGGACCAGAACTCAGGCGAGCGGAAGAGCGTTTTCAGTACGGCGGAGATGTCGCCGCCGGAGGACAGGTACATATGGGCCATGCGATCGACCAAGGCCGGAGGCGGATCGTCGCTGACGAAACGCTCTGCCAATTCGCGAGAGATGAAGTGTGCGGTTGCCGGGCGCGTGGCGAGGAAGTGGAGTAATTCGCGGCCTTCGAGTTCGCCTTTATCCTTGAACTTCTGCCCCATTACCTTGTTTGTCCCAGGCTCATGACGATTGGGATTGAATTGGAAAGCGCCGTCGCGGGCCGGGCGATCGATGGTCCAACCGGTGAGGATTCGCGCGGCCTGGATGACGTCAGCCTGCGTATATCCGCCGTTCACCCCGACGGTGTGCAACTCCATTAGCTCGCGGGCATAGTTTTCGTTGAGCCCCTCGGGAGTTTTGCGCTGATTGGCTGGGCGGCGCCACGCGTTCTGCTTGGCGCGTTCCGCCGCCAGAGAGTCTGGGCCCATGCTGCTGGCATTGTCGAGGTAATCGAGCATGGCAGGGCTGTGCGCAGTTGATTCGAGGAGGTCTTCAAACTTGCCGAACGCAAAGGGACGGATCGAATCGCGCTCGTAGCTGACCAGGTAGTAGGGCATGACCTCGTTCTTGCGCAGATACACGTTGAAGTGATTGAGCCAGAAGTCGGTCATGACTTCCTCGAGTTGCGCATTGGAGTAGATGTCGCGGGTGAGGCGCGTGGCGATCAACTCTTCAGCGACGAGACGCTCGGGGCCGGCCAGGGCCTCGACCTGTTCCTTTTGCGCCGGGGTCAGGTCGGCGGCGAGTCGGGCGCGCTCGGCCGGCCGCAGAGATTTGATGAAATTGTCGAAACCCTGCTGTGGCATGTTTGCCAAGCGAGTCAGGCGCTGTGACGGTGAAAGTGCGAGAAGGGTATTGAAGGATGGTTCATCGAAAAGCGGTTGGGCCGTTCCTGGCGTGGCCGGGGGAGTTGCGGCGGACTCCATGGTCGCGGTGTCCTTGCTCATCGGCGTTGGAGATTCAGATCGTTCGGCATCGCCCTGCATTGCGTTGTCGCCGGTCATGGACTGAATCGCGGTGGCTACAGCTAGTGCATTCGGGGCAGGAGTGCCGGGCTGCTGGGCCGTCGAATCATCCTTCTTCTGCTGTCGCAATTGCTGGCGGGCGGAGATGCGGTCGATCTGGTTCTGGTAGATTGCGTGCAGAAATTCCTGTTGCGGGACGTCGACGCGGCCGTTCATTGCCTGGCGAATGATGGCGTTGCTGGGAAAGCGATAAAGCAGTTCCCGCATGCTCAGCTGCATTGCAGGATATTGTGCGAGACGGGCATTGAGGACCTGTTCATCGAGACTGGCCGGGTGAAGTTGCTGGTCAAACCATGCATCGAGGCCCATGGCTCGGACTGCTTCGAGGTCGCCAGGCCGGGGTCCGAAGGTGAACCGGTTCAGAGCGTGAAGAATGCGCTGGTCGCCGTGGAGCTGGCCGGACTGGTAAGAGGACCGAGCCTTCGCATGGTGGGTGGTCTCAGCCGGGTCGGGGGGGGCTTGCGCGGCTGCAGGGAAGGTCGGGGCCAGGAGGCTGAGGCACAGGAACGCTATCGTCGGTCCCTGGATTAACTGAACGGGGCTGAACTGCCTCATTGGCTCTCCTGCGAGTGAGGTGAGACGAGAAATACCGGGAAGCGTGCGCAGGTCAGGGACCTACTGATGGGAATGACGCCATTTGGCGGGGAAAGTTGTGGCCGGCAAGCTTCGGGAAGTTACGGCAGGTGCTAATCGAGGCGTTAGCAGCCTTTTTTACAGCGGGCCATGATGGCGGAATGGAGGCGTTCGCGGAGGTCGGGAGGCAGGTCGTAGATTTCGTGCGACCGATAGATTTCAATGGTTTTACGGGTGGTGTTGAGGGTGACTTCGCAATGCTCGCAACCGCGAAGATGTTCCTGGAGATCGGCGCGCATCCTTGTAGAAACGGAATCGTCGATCAGATCGTCGAGCATGGCAATAAACTCAGTGCAGGTCACTTTTCAACTCCCGTTGCCTTGGCGCCGTTTTTCCTGCGAAAGTACCGGGTCAGCCGCTCGCGAAGCTGAAGACGGGCACGAAGCAGGCGCGACTTGACGGCCGGCACGCTCAAACCGAGCGTTTCCGCAGTCTCCTCGGTGGAAAGCCCTTCCACGTCGCGGAGGACAAAGACGATACGAAACCCCCTGGGCAGCCCCTGGATGGTCTTGCGCAGAATTTCGGCGAGTTCGGCCTGGGAGTAATTCTGCTCCGGATCCGGAGCCCAGTCGGCGAGGTCGCGCGGGACGCTCCCCTCTTCGGTCTCGATATCCTCGTCGATCGAGACCATCCTGCCCGTGCGCCGCTTGCGCAACCGCATCAAGCTTTCGTTTACCGCAATCCGTACCAGCCATGTATAGAACTTCGAGTTTCCCTGAAATTGATCGAGCTTCTCGTACGCCTTGAGGAACGCGTCCTGCATCACGTCTTCCGCATCTTCGCGGTTCTGCGTGATATGCTGCGCGATCCGGAAAACTTGCCGGTCGTACTTCCGAACCAGCTCATCATAAGCCGAAACATCACCAGCCCGCGCTCTTTCAACAAGGGCAACGTCCGGGTGCTGCTCGTTTTGTCCTGCAATAGGTTGGATGGTCGACATGAGCGTTGGTTGCGGGAAATCGTTGGGGTTAGGGACAGCGTCCCGGTACGGACGGCCAGGACGCGTAAAAGAAGAGTGTAACGGACTCGGGGGCGGGAGACCAAGCCAAGAATTGCCGCTAACCAACCGGGAGGGGGCCCAGTCTGTTGAACAGTAGTAAACAGTAACGTAACGAGAGTGATTCCGCACTATCGTGCGAACTAAAACCAGCTTACATTGAAGCTATGAAGGCCAGTCGTATTCCAGTACGTTTCGCACCTGTTCGACTTGTGGTGTTTCTCTTCGCCGCCTTGCTTCTTGTCGTGCCGGTCACGCCGCAAGCGTCTGATGAGGGCGCGAAACCCCATTCCAAGGTCTCTTCCTCAGCCGGACAGAAGACAACCAGTACGCACAAGACGACCAGCAAGCACAGGAAAGCGACCATAGCCAAGGGATCGGCAGGGAGGGGGACAAAATCAAGAACCATCGCCAGCACGGCGAGAAGCCGGAAAGCGAGCCGCCGGCTGACGTCGCGCAGACACAGGCGGCCCTCGGCGAGGGCGCGACGGATCAGACAGGCCTTTGTTGCTTCGACCGAGCTGCGGCCGATGGCGCAGCAGCTTGCTACCCTGCGCACGCCCGCTGCTTATGAGGGTGTGACTGCTTACGCGCACCGGCACACGGGCGATGCGGCTGCGACAGCTTATCTTGCGCTCGGACACGCGTACCTGCTGGACAAGCGCTATGACGAAGCCATCGATTGCCTGCGCAAAGCGCGCCAAGACAGCGATGTACTTTCCGATTACGCGGATTTTCTGGCCGCAAAAGCCAACCACGAGGCGGGAAAAGAGGCGGCGGCCGAGACGCTGCTGCATGGGTTTGTGCAACGCCATCCGGACAGCATCTTCGATGCGCAGTCGCCGGAACTGGAAGCGACTGTGCTGCTGGCAATGAACGATGCGGCGGGCGCGCAGAGGGCGCTTGCTGCTGCTGCCGATGGACCGGCCGCCGATCGCACCGGGTATCAACTGGCGCGTGCACAGGTCGCACTGGCACTAGGAAAACCCGACGAAGCAGATCAGATTTTCAAACAGATTCTTCTGGAGCATCCGCTGACCCAGGAGGCGCAGGTTGCGCGCGCGCGACTGATGGCCGAGGGTGTGGAAGCTTCGCTGACGATCGCCGAACTGCGCAGCCTGGGGGATGCATATTACAAGGCGCACCGTTACGCCGATGCCGCGGAACAGTATCACGAACTGGCCCGTCGCGCCGGATTGAGCGAGCAGGGCCGCGTAGCATTCCAGGTGGCCGCGGCGGACTGCGATCTGAAGCTCAAGGTGCTGACTCGTGCAGAAGCGGAAGCATTGCCTGACACGGACGATGACAGCGGCGCGCGCCGTCTTTACATTCTGATGGAACTGGCGCGGAATCGCGACGACGAGGCCGAGCAGCAGAGGCTTGTCTCCCTAATGGAGAGCCGGTTTCCCCAAAGTGAGTGGTTGGCTGCGGCGCTGTTTTCAAGCGGAAATATGTACTTGCTGAGCCGTGATTATCCGAAGGCGGTGGAGTACTACAGCTACCTGGCGTCGCATTTCCCCCAGGACCAGGAGGCTGCGGCGGCTCACTGGCGAGCCGGCTGGCTAAGCTATCGCGAGGGGCTTTACAGCGATGCGGCGCACATGTTCGACGAGCAGATTCACCTTTATCCGGATGCAACTGAGACCGCGGCGGCGCTGTACTGGCGTGCCCGCCTCTACGAGCTGCAGGACAAGAAGCCGGAGCTTGCCGCGGCCAATTACCGGACGATCGTACGCGCCTATCAGCATTATTTTTACGGACAGATGGCGAGGGAGCGACTTGTGGCGCTGGGATCGACGATGCCGGTTGACGAGCCCGACTTGGATCGGTTTAAGGCGCCGGAGATTCCTCCCCTCGACGACAGTTTCCCCGATGACAGCGAGCATCTGGCAAAGGCCAAGCTGCTGGCAAATGCCGGGCTGAGCGACTACATTCCGCAGGAGATTGCGGCTGATCCGGATTCAGGCTCGTGGAGCGCTCTCGCAGAGGCACAGATCTATGCCTCGGATGGGGACAC
>Ga0335072_10007423_pt1 | contig 15952 bp, 12 predicted proteins | sample Lox_Sample_21_FD_206725 | JGI IMG/M metagenome (GOLD analysis project Ga0335072, IMG submission 206725) | Soil microbial communities from Loxahatchee National Wildlife Refuge, Florida, United States - Lox_Sample_2.1 | ecosystem: Environmental > Terrestrial > Soil > Wetlands | place: USA...
TGGTGACCTGGTCCGAGCAGCTGTCCCGCAGCCTCGATCCGGGCTTCCTGCTGCCGCCCGACGTCCGCGCCACCATGCGGGTGGCCCGCGACAGCTTCCACGCCTACCTCGGCGCGCTGATTCCAGAGCGGCGCGCCAACCCCGGGGCTGACCTGGTCTCCGGCCTCGTCCAGGTCCATGACTCCGACGGACGGCTGACCGAGGACGAGATCATCACCACCTGCAGGCTGCTGCTCATCGCCGGCCACGAGACCACGCGCAGCCTGATCGGCGGGGCGGTGCTGGCCCTGCTGGGCAATCCCGCGCAGCTCGCGGCGCTCAGGTCCGACCCCGGCCTCACCGACCGGTGCGTCGAGGAGGTCCTGCGCTACGACCCGCCGGTCCAGTTGATGGTCCGCTCGGCGCTTGAGGAGGCCAAGATCGGCGACGTGCTGGTCCCGGCCGGCGCGACCGCCCTGATGCTGGTCGGGGCGGCTAACCGCGATGAGGTGCTCGGCGACCGCCCGGACGCCTTCGACATCACCCGCAACCCTGGCCGCCACCTGGCCTTCGGGCATGGCATCCACTTCTGCCTCGGTGCCCCGCTGGCTCGGGTCGAGGCCGCGATCGCCCTGCGCCACCTGCTGCCCCGGCTGGCGCGGTGCCAGGTGGCGGAGCCGCCCCAGTGGAAGCCCCACACCGTGCTGCGCGGGCTTGAGCACCTGTGGCTCACGACGGCCTAGCCGGCCCGGGGGCCAGCTCCGGGCCCGGCGCCGTGAGGAGCCGGCCCGCGTAGGTGAGGGCGAAGTCGCGGAACGCCGCCGCCGGCGGGATCAGCGGCCGGTCGGCCATCCAGGCGACGCCGATGGTCCTGGCCGCCTTGGGCGCCGTGATCCTGACCGCCACGACGGCCGGGTCGGCCAGCGACGCCGCCGTGGCGGGCAGCAGCGAGACTCCGAGGCCCGCGCCGACCAGGCCGCGGGCCGTGTCGGCTTCCTCTCCTTCGAAGGCGATGCGCGGTGCGAAGCCCGCCGCGTGGCACAGCTCGTCGGTGATGGCCCGTAGCCCGAAGGCCTGCTCCATGACGATGAAGTCCTCGTCGGCGACCTCGGCCAGCCGGATGCCGGGGCGGCCCGCGAGCCGGTGGCCGGTCGGCACGAACAGGTCGATTCGCTGCTCGTCCAGTGCCAGGGACGTGATGCCGTCCCCGCCGCGCGGCAGTGGCGCGGTCAGGCACACATCGATCTCGCCCTCACGCAGCCGGGCCAGCAGCGCGTGCCCCCCGTCTTGCACCAGCCCGAACCGGACGGCTGGGTAGCGGGCGCGGAAGTCACGCAGCAGCCGGGGCACCGCGTCGCCGCCCAGCGTGTGCAGGAAGCCGAGCGCCACCCGCCCGTGCGCCGGGTCGGCCTCGCCGGCCACCCGGTGCACCCCGGCCGCCAGGGCCGCCAGCGACCGCTGCGCCGCCTCGAGCAGGACGTGGCCATGCCGGGTCAGCTGCACCGACCGGCCGGGCCTGGTGAACAGCGGGACACCAAGTTCGGCCTCCAGGCGGGCGATGGAGCGGGACAGCGTCGGCTGCGGGACGCCGAGGATCTCGGCCGCCCGCGTGAGATGCTCCTCACGCGCGACGACGGTGAACTGCCGGAGCCGGGGCACGAGCGCGTCGAGCGCCGCATCCAGGCTGGCCTCGGCGGCCGGACCGGATTCTTCATTCATATATGGATTATTACCCGTTCTTTCATGCATTGGACGTATGAAAGGTCCCGCTCTAGCGTCGAAGGCATGCTGGACGGAACGGCCCTCGCTGACGGGCCTGTGAAGCTGCGGCCGGGTGACCAGCGGATGCGCCGGGTGCGGCTTGGCCTGTTCGCCGCCGGGCTGGCGACATTCGCGCTGCTCTACACGCCCCAGCCGGTGCTGCCCATGCTGACCGCGTCGTTCCGGGTGACCCCGGCGGCGGCCAGCCTGGCGATGTCGGCGGGAACCGGGGCGCTCGCGCTGGCCATCATCCCGGCCAGCTCGCTGTCGGAGGTGCTAGGGCGGCGGCCGGTGATGATCGTCTCGCTGCTCGCGGCGGCCGTGCTCGGGCTGGTGGCCCCGCTCGCGCCCTCGCTGGCCGTCCTGGTCGTCATCCGCGTCGTGCAGGGCTTCGCCCTGGCCGGGGTCCCGGCGACCGGCATGGCCTACCTGACCGAGGAGGTCTCCACCGACGGCCTGGGCCGGGCCATGGGCCTGTACGTCGCGGGCAACGCGATCGGCGGCCTGAGCGGGCGGGTCATCTGCGGCGTCCTCGCCGACCACGGGGGCTGGCGGGTCGCCTTCGCCGGCGTCGCGGCCGCGTCGCTGCTGTGCGCGGTCACGTTCGCGCTGGTCTTGCCGCCGTCACGGTTCTGGACGCCCGCGCAGCCCCGGCTGCGGACGCTGGCCAGCACGCTGCGCAGCAATCTCGCCGACTCTGGCCTGCTGCGGCTCTACCTCATTGGCTTCGCGCTGATGGGCGCGTTCGTCACCGTCTACAACTACCTGACATTCCGGCTGAGCGCCGCCCCGTTCAGCCTGCCCGCCGCGGCCATCGGCGCGCTGTTCGCGGTGTACCTGGCGGGCACCTACTCCTCGTCGGCGGCCGGGCGGCTCGCCGACCGCGCCGGGCGGCCCGTCATCCTGGTCACCGGCGTCCTCGTGACCATGGCCGGGGTCGCGCTGACCCTGCCCGCCTCGCTCCCGCTCATCGTGGCGGGCCTGGTCGTCATGACGACGGGGTTCTTCGCGGCCCATTCGGTGGCGAGCAGCTGGGTAGGCGCCCGCGCCCCGGTCGCGCCCGCGCAGGCCTCGGCCCTCTACCTGTGCCTGTACTACATCGGCAGCAGCGTGGCGGGCAGCACCGGCGGCGTGTTCTACGCGAGCGGCGGCTGGCCGCGGACCGTCATCTTCGTGCTGGCCCTGCTGGCGGTGGCGCTGGCCAGCACGGTCTCGCTGCGGGCAGCGGGCCGGCGCCGCCCGGCCTGACATTCCCGTCGGCCGCGCCGTTCACCGTTTCTCCACCCCGGTAGCGGGCCTGTTCACCACGCGGTCACCGCCCCGGCGCGCATGCTGGCGACATGGGTGATTTCTGGGTAATCATCGGAATAGTGGCCTTTATGGCGCTCATGTTCGGTCTCATCAGAGGGCTGGACCGGATATGACCATCGTAACGGGAATTCTTCTCGTGCTCTCTATCGTGATGTTCGCCTACCTCGGGGTGGCGCTTTTTAAGGCGGAGTGGTTCTGATGAGCTTCACCTGGACCATTATCGCCCTGGTCGTGGTGCTCGCCATCGCGTGGCGCTTCCTCGGCTCCTATATGGCGGCGGTGTTCGAGGGCCGCGTCCGCTGGCTCTCCGTCGTGGAGCGGCCCGTCTACCGGGCGCTGCGCGTCAACCCCGAAGGCGAGCAATCGTGGCAGCGCTATGCGGTGTCGGTCATCGCGTTCTCCGGGATCGCGCTGGCCGTCACGTACGCGATATTCAGGCTCCAAGGGGTCTTGCCATTCAACCCGCAGCACCTGCCGGGTGTGACGCCCGCGCTGGCCTGGAATACCGCGGTGTCGTTCGTGACCAACACGAACTGGCAGGCTTATTCCGGCGAGACGACGATGTCCTACCTGTCGCAGATGGGCGCGCTCGCCGTGCAGAACTTCGTCAGCGCCGCGGTCGGCATCGCGGTCGCCGTCGCCCTGATCCGGGGTTTCTCCCGGCATGGCGCGAAGACGATCGGCAACTTCTGGGTCGACCTGATGCGGTCGACGATCTACATCCTGCTGCCGATCGCGTTCGTGGCCGCGATCATCTTCATGGCCCAGGGCGCGCTGCAGGCCCTGGCCGGCCCGGCCCACATCGCCGACGCGCTCAACGGCGTCAAGCAGGTCATCCCGCGCGGCCCCGTGGCCTCGCAGGAAGTCATCAAGCAGCTCGGGACCAACGGCGGCGGCTTCTTCAACGCCAACGGGGCCAGCCCGTTCGAGAACCCCACCGGGCTGACCAACTTCCTGTCGATCGTGCTCATCTTGTGCATCCCGGTCGCCCTCACCTACACCTTCGGGAAGATGGTGGGCAGCGTGCGCCAGGGCGTGGCCCTGCTGGCCGTGATGGCGGTGCTGTTCGGCGGCTGGCTCGGCATCGCCTCGGTCTCCGAGCACCAGGCGAACCCGGCGGTGGCCGCGGCGGGCGTATCGCAGACGTACGGCAGCGCCGGCGACGTCGGCAACATGGAGGGCAAGGAAGTCCGCTTCGGTGACACCTCCTCGGCCCTGTACGCGGTGACGTCCACCCAGACCTCCACCGGCAGCGTCGACTCGGCCGAGGACTCCTACACGCCCATGGGCGGGTTCGCGGTGCTCACCGGGATGATGCTCGGCGAGGTATCGCCCGGCGGCGTCGGCACCGGCCTGTACTCGATCTTGCTGTTCGCCATCATCACCGTCTTCATCGGCGGGCTGATGGTCGGGCGAACACCGGAGTACCTCGGCAAGAAGATACAGGCCAGAGAGGTGAAGCTGGCCTCGCTTGGGGTCCTGGTCATGCCGGTCACCGTGCTGGTCCTGACCGCGATCGCGGTGTCGGTCCACGTCGGCCGGATCGGGCCGCTCAATGCCGGCCCGCACGGGTTCAGTGAGATCCTCTACGACTTCACCTCGGTGACCAACAACAACGGCTCGGCCTTCGCGGGCCTGTCCGCCAACACCCCCTTCTACAACGTCATCGAGACGATTGGCCTGCTCCTTGGCCGCTTCGCGATCATCATCCCGGTGCTCGCCCTGGCCGGCGCGCTGGCGGTGAAGCGGCCGGTGGCCGCCTCGGTCGGCACCTTCAGGACCGACGTGCCCATGTTCGGGGCGCTCCTGACTGGCGTGATCTTGATCGTCGGCGCGCTGACGTTCTTCCCGGCGGTCGCGCTGGGCCCGATCGTCGAGCAGTTCAGTTCAGGGAGATTCTTCTGATGGGTGCCGGGAGCGAGTTCACAGTGTCAGCAGTTGACGACCGGCAAGCGCCGGCCACCACGCCGGCCCCCGGACAGTCCGGCGGGCGGCCGCGGCGCAGCGGCCTGTTCGACCGGGCCATCCTGGCCGAGGCCTCGGTAGAGTCCTTGCGCAAGCTCGACCCGCGGGTCCAGGTGCGCAACCCCGTCATGTTCGTGGTCCTCATCGGCACCGTGGTCACGCTGGTGGAGTCGATCGCCCATCCGAGCGTCTTCGACTGGTCGGTGACGATATGGCTGGCCCTCACGGTGCTGTTCGCCAACTTCGCCGAGGCGGTCGCCGAAGGCCGGGGCAAGGCCCAGGCCGACACCCTGCGGCGGATGCGCTCCGATACCGAGGCTCGCCGGCTGGCCGCCGACGGCCGCGGCCTCGAGGAGCGCATCCCGGCCGCCGACCTGACCAAGGGCGACCTCGTGGTGTGCGAGGCCGGTGACCTCGTCCCCTCCGACGGCGAGATCATCGAGGGCGTGGCCTCGGTCGACGAGTCGGCCATCACCGGCGAGTCCGCGCCAGTGATCCGCGAGGCCGGCGGCGACCGGTCGGCGGTCACCGGCGGCACCAAGGTGCTGTCGGACCGCATCGTCATCCGCATCACCGCCGAGCGCGGCAAGACGTTCCTCGACCGGATGATCAGCCTCGTCGAGGGAGCGAACCGGAAGAAGACGCCCAACGAGATCGCGCTGACGATCTTGCTGGCCGCCCTCACGATCGTGTTCCTGCCGGTGGTCGTCACGCTCGAGCCGTTCGGCCACTTCGAGGGCGCCAGCGTCCAGGTAGTGGTGCTGGTCGCGCTGCTCGTCTGCCTGATCCCCACCACGATCGGGGCGCTGCTCTCCGCGATCGGGATCGCCGGCATGGACCGGCTGGTCCAGCGCAACGTCCTGGCCATGTCCGGCCGGGCCGTGGAGGCCGCGGGCGACGTGCAGACCCTGCTGCTCGACAAGACCGGGACGATCACGCTTGGTAACCGGATGGCGTCCGGCTTCTACCCGGTCGGCGGCCACTGCGAGCAGGACGTGGCCAGCGCCGCCCAGCTGGCCTCGCTGTCGGACGAGACGCCCGAGGGCCGGTCCATCGTCGTCCTGGCCAAGGAGCGGTTTGGCCTGCGGGAGCGGGACCTCGGCGGCGAGCACGAGTTCGTGCCGTTCACCGCCCAGACCCGGATGTCCGGCATCGACTTCAGCGGCACGCAGATCCGCAAGGGCGCCGTGGAGGCCGTCCGGCGCTGGGTGGCCGACCAGGGCGGCACCGTGCCGCCCGAGCTGACCGAGATCGCCGACCGGATCGCCCGGTCCGGGTCGACCCCGCTCGCGGTGGCCGACGGCCGACAGGTCCTGGGGGTCATCGAGCTCAAGGACGTCGTGAAGGAGGGCATTCGCGAGCGGTTCGCCGAATTGCGCGCGGCCGGCATCCGCACGGTCATGGTCACCGGCGACAACCCGCTCACCGCGGCGGCCATCGCCCAGGAAGCCGGAGTGGACGACTACCTGGCCGAGGCCACCCCCGAGGCCAAGCTCGAGCTGATCAAGGCCGAGCAGAGCGGCGGCAAGCTCGTCGCCATGACCGGTGACGGGACCAACGACGCCCCTGCTCTGGCCCAGGCCGACGTGGGCGTGGCCATGAACACCGGGACGACCGCGGCCAAGGAGGCCGGCAACATGGTCGACCTCGACTCCAATCCGACCAAGCTCATCGACATCGTCCAGATCGGCAAGGAACTGCTGATCACCAGGGGCGCGCTGACCACGTTCTCCATCGCCAACGACGTCGCGAAGTACTTCGCGATCATCCCGGCGCTGTTCGTGGCCACCTATCCCCAGCTGAAGGCGCTGAACATCATGGACCTGCACAGCCCGGCCTCGGCCGTGCTGTCGGCGGTGATCTTCAACGCGCTGGTAATCGTGGCGCTCATCCCGCTGGCCCTGCGGGGCGTGCGGTTCCGGCCATCCGGCGCGGCCGCGATCTTGCGGCGCAACACGTTCATCTACGGGATCGGCGGGATCATCGTCCCGTTCCTGTGCATCAAGCTCATCGACATCATCCTCACCGCGACGGGAGTCTTCTAATGCTCGGGAGCCTTGCCCGCGCGCTCGGCATATCGGTCTTCTTCTTCGTCCTGCTCGGCCTGGCCTACCCGCTGGTCGAGACCGGTATCGGCCAGGCGGCCTTCAGCCATCAGGCCAACGGGTCGCTGACGGCCAGCGGGTCCACGCTCGTTGGCCAGCAGTGGCAGGGACCGAAGTGGTTCCAGGGACGGCCGGACGGGGACAACCCGCTGGCCACCGGGGGCAGCAACCTCGGCCCGCGGTCCAAGGCCCTGGTCCAGGCGGTGACACAGCAAGTCAGCCAGCTCAAGAAGGAAGGGATCACCCCGACCCCGGACCTCGTCACCACCTCGGGCAGCGGCGTCGACCCCGACATCTCCCCGGCCGACGCCTACGCCCAGGTCGACGCGGTCGCGCGGGCCAGGGGCCTGTCATCCTCGTCCGTGCGCGCCCTGGTCGCCGCCCAGGTCCAGCCGGCCCAGTTCGGCTTCCTAGGCTCTTCCTACATCAACGTCCTGCAGCTCAACGAGCGCCTCGCGGAGCTGCGATGAGCGAGTCCCTGAGCGGGCGGCGGCCCACGGTCACCCGGATCGCCGCCGTCCGCCCCGGGCGGCGGGTCACGGTCGCCGGCGTCATTCGCTCCACGGCCGCCGAACTTATCGGGACAAGCCCGGCATTCCGGTGCGTCATCGCGGACGGCGGTGGCGAGATCGATGTGATCTTCCTCGGCCGCTGGCAGGTCGCCGGCCTGGCGGCCGGGCGCCGCTGCGGGCTGCACGGCCGGGCCTGCGCCTACCGGGAGCGCCTGGTGATCTGGAACCCGCGGTACTGGCTGGAGCCCCTCGGCCCGGCCGGCGCGGCGGCGGCCCCGCGGCCTGGCTGCGACCGGGAGGCCGTACGGCAGTGCTGACGCTGTGTGATCATGGGGGATAATAGGGGGTGAGAGGTGGCAATGAGGAGAACCCTGCCTGGTACCGCCGCGGCCCTAGTGTCCATGGCGATCCTTACCGCCGTCATGCTCCCGCTGCGCGGCAGCCTGAGCATCGCCACGACGGCGCTTGTGCTGGTGGTACCGGTCGTGGTCGGCGTCGTGACCGGTGGCTTCTCGGCCGGGGCGATCAGCGTGATCGCGGGGTTCCTCGTCTACGACTACTTCTTCATCCCGCCCTACCGCACGCTGTGGGTCGGGGCCCCGGAGAACTGGGCGGCCCTCGGCGTCTACGTCGTGGTCATGCTGCCCGTGGCCCGGGTCGTGGCGCACATGGACTCCGTCCGATCGCGGGAGCTGAGACAGGGGCGGGAACTGCTTGAGCTGTTCAAGCTGTCGGACTCGCTCGTCGGGGACAAGCCGCTGGACGCGCTGCTGACCGTGATCGTCACCGCCCTGGCCGACGTGTCGGGCGCGCGGCAGGTCGCCCTCTTCCTGCCCGCCCCGTCCCCGGCCGGATCGGGGGACGGGGGCGGAAGCCAGCACCTTGAGCTGGTCGCGTCGGCGGGCGAGCCCCTGTCGGAGGAACAGCTCCGCGACGTGCTGCCCGCCCCGGGCGCCATCCGCAGCCTCAAGCCCCAGCAGCCGCGGCGGACCAGCCTGACCGTCCTGGCCCTGTCCGCCTCCGGGCGCCCGGTGGGCCTGCTGGCGTTGTCCGCTGACGCGGCCGCCCGGCACGAGCGGGCGCCGCTGCTGCTGTTCGCCAACCACATCGCCCTGGCCGTGGAGCGAGCGCAGCTGCGGGAGCAGGCGCTCCGCACCCGGGTCAACGAGGAGATGGCGCGGGTCGCGAAGACCCTCGTCGCGGCGGTCGCCCATGACCTGCGGGCCCCGCTGGCCTCGCTCAAGGCGTCCTCCTCCACCCTGGCCGACCCGGACCTGAGCCTCGCGCCGGTCGCCCGCCAGGGCCTGGCAGAAACGATCGACACCCAGGCCGACCGCCTCGCCGACCTGGTGCAGAGCCTGCTGGACATGAGCCGCATCCAGGCGGGCGTGCTCCGGCCCCGCTGCACCGTCACCGAGCCCGCCACGCTGGTCTCCGGCATCCTTGACGACCCGCCGCCGGCCTGGCGCACCCACGAGATCAGCACCGAGATTCCCGCTGACCTGCCGCCCATCGACGCGGACCTGGTGCTGATGTCGCGGGTGCTGGCCAACCTGGTGGACAACGCCGTCAGGCACAGCCCGGCCGGAGCGCCGGTGGTGATCCGCGCGCGGGTCCAGCCGCCCGGCGACGCGATCGAGCTGTCCGTCACCGACTCCGGGCCCGGGGTCGCGCAGGGACGACGCCAGGAGATCTTCGAGCTGTTCCCCCGGCGCGAGCATGACGCGGGGGCCGGACTCGGGCTGACCATCGCGCGGACGTTCGTCGAGGCGCACGACCAGCGAATCTGGGTGGAGGACGCCCCTGGCGGCGGCGCGCGGTTCTGCTTCACCCTCCCGACCTCAGCGATAGTTACCGAGGATGGACGAGTTGGCACGAGTACTCATCATTGACGACGACCGAGACCTGCTGAACGTCTGCCGGGTCGGCCTTGAGGCACTCGGGCACGAGGTGCGATGCGTGGGCAACGCCGCTGGCGGGCTGGCCGAGGCGGCGATCAGCCCGCCCGACGTGATCGTCTTGGACCTCGGGCTGCCCGACCTGGACGGCATGGAGGTGTGCCGGCGGGTCAGGACGTGGAGCACGGTCCCCGTGGTGGTGCTGTCGGCCGACGGCACCGAGGACCGGAAGGTGGCCGCGCTCAGCGACGGGGCCGATGACTATGTCACCAAGCCCTTCGGGATGCGCGAGCTGAACGCCCGCCTGCAGGTCGCCCTGCGCCACCGCGCCGCCGCCGGTACGGAGGTGTCGGAGATCGACTTGGGGGCACTGCACCTTGACCTGGCCCACTGCGAGGCCTCGCTGGACGGCCGCCCCCTCGACCTGACCCCCAGGGAGTTCGGCTTCCTCGGCTACCTGGCCAGGAACGCGGGCAAAGTGTGCACCCGGCGGATGATCCTGGAGAACGTCTGGGGGCCCGCGTACGCCAAGGAGATGCACTACCTCAAGGTGTACGCCTACCGGATCAGGCGCAAGCTCGGCGACGAGAGCGGCCACGTCCTGCAAAGCGATCCGTCGGTTGGCTACCGCCTGGTGCCGCCCGGCGAGCAGTATTGACTGTCATGAACGACAGCGCGCACGGAGATGACGTCGCGGCCCTGGAGCTGATGACCCGGGCGATGGTCGGGCTGACCATGCGAAGCGTGGAGGTCCTCGGCGGCGAGGCGAGCCTGCCCCAGTTCCGGCTGCTGCTCGTGCTTTCCGGCCTCGGGCGGGTCCCGTCGTCCCGGCTGGCCGCCGAGATGGGGCTGGGGGCGTCGTCCATCACCAGGCTGGCCGACAAGCTGGAGGTCGCCGGGCTGCTGACCCGCGGGACGGACCCGCGCAGCCGCTCGGTCGTGACCCTTGAGGCAACCCCGGCTGGAGTCAAGCTCGTGGCCCGGGTGGTGGCCAGGCGCCAGGAGCTGCTGGCCGAGGTCCTCGGCCGGATGTCGGCCCGCGAGCGGGCCGAGGTCAGCCGGGTCGCCCACCGGTTCGCCGACCTGTCAGGCGACGCGGCCAGGACCGCGACGGCCAGCCCGCTGCCCCTCTGACCCCCGGACTGACCGCCCAGCCCCGGCCGGGAAGGGTCGCGTACCGGCAAGTCTTGCACTATGCAATACTTTTCAATATGAACTATCTGGCTGGTGAGGCGAACGGTGCGGGAGCGGCGGGGACGGTCGGCCAGGCGGCCGAGCGGGCCATGCACCTCGGTGACTTCACCGTGCGGCCCCGGGTGCTGATGATCACCGCGATCGCCCTTGTGGTTGGCGGGGCGGGCGCGGTCGCCGCGTTCTGCCTGCTGCGGCTCATCGGCCTGATCACGAACCTCGTCTTCTACCAGCGGGTGTCCTTCGCCCTCGTGGCGCCAGGGGCGCACCATCACTCGCCGTGGCTCATCGTGCTCGCGCCGGTCGCCGGGGGCCTGGCCGTCGGGCTGATGGCCCGCTACGGGTCGGAGAAGATCCGCGGCCACGGCATGCCCGAGGCGATCGTGGCGATCCTCACCGAGAAGAGCAAGGTGGCCCCCCGGGTCGCGGTGCTGAAGCCGGTGTCGGCGGCGGTCAGCATCGGCACCGGCGGCCCGTTCGGTGCCGAGGGGCCGATCATCATGACCGGGGGCGCCGTCGGCTCGATCCTCGCGCAGTTCCTCCACCTTTCCGCGGACGAGCGCAAGACGCTGCTCGTCGCCGGGGCGGCCGGGGGCATGGCGGCCACGTTCAACGCGCCGCTGGCCTCGGTGGCCCTGGCCGTCGAGCTGCTGCTGTTCGAGTGGCGGCCACGGAGCTTCATACCCGTGTCAGCGGCGGTAACCGTGGCGACCCTGTGCCGCTGGGCGCTGCTGGGCTCCAGCCCCGTCTTCGGCGTGACCGAGAGCGTCCGGATCGGGGCGGCGCCGATTGGCCTGACGCTGCTGCCCGGCGTGACGGGCGGCCTGCTCGCGGTCGTCGCCACCGCGCTGGTTTACAAGTCGGAGGACGCGTTCGCCCGGCTGCCGGTGCACTGGATGTGGTGGCCCACGATCGGCGGCCTGATCATCGGCGTCGGCGGCCTGTTCCAGCCGCGGGCACTCGGTGTCGGCTATGACGTGATCGGCCAGCTCCTGACCGGGCGGGCCGGACTGTCGCTGATCGTCAGCATCCTGATCGTCAAGACGCTGATCTGGTCCCTGTCGCTCGGCTCGGGGACCTCAGGCGGCGTGCTCGCGCCCGTGTTCATGATCGGCGGCGCCCTCGGCGCGCTGGAAGGGCAGTTCCTGCCGCACGTGTTTCCCGGATTCTGGGCGATGGCCGGGCTGGCCGCCGTGGTCGGCGGCGTGATGCGCTGTCCGCTGACCGGGGTGATCTTCACCCTCGAGCTGACCCACGCCTGGAACACGCTGCTGGCCATGCTGGTCGCGTCGGTCAGCGCCTACGCGGTCTCCGTCTTGATCCTCAAGCGCTCCGTGCTGACCGAGAAGGTCGCCCGGCGCGGGATGCACCTGACCCGCGAGTACGTCACCGACCCGCTGGAGGCCCTGTTCGCTCGGGAGGTCGCCGTGCCGGCCTCATCGGCGCCGCCGCCCGCGGGGGAGATCCGCGTCTACGGCGACCAGACGCTGCGCGAGGTGGCCACGGCGTTCGCCCGGGCCAGGGCGACGTGCGCCACGGTGGTGGAGCGGGGCGACCCCCGGCGCGTCCTCGGCGTCATCAGCCTGGCCGAGCTCATGCACGCCCGTGAGCGCGACCTGCACGAGGAAGAGCACAGGGAGCGCCTGCTGACACTGCCGTTTCGCTAGCACTGCCGTTTCGCCAGCACAACCGGTCAGGTGCGGGGCCGCCGCCTAGGCGTCGCCGGCCGCGGTCCGCAGCTCACGCAAGGCGGCGATGATCTCGGCGGCCTGCTCCCTGGGCAGGTTGGGCAGGCCGAAGTCGGCCTCGTTGAGCGCGTCGGTCGCCGCGGCCACCACCGCGCGCCCCTCGTCGGTGATCGACGCGAGCACGATGCGCCGGTCGTCGGCCGACAGGTTGCGCTGGACCAGGCCTCGCGACTCCAGCTTGCGGATCGCGTTCGTCACCGAGGCCGGGTGCACCATCAGCCGCTCGCCGATCTTGCCCATCGGCAGCAGGCCGTGCCGGGTGAACGCCAGCAGCCGCAGCGCCTCGAAGGCGGCGAACGTGAGCCCGAAGGGCTTGAGCGTGTCCTCGACCAGGCTGATCAGCAGCTGCTGAACCCGCATGACCGACGTGACCGCCGCCATGTGGTCGGCGTGCTCGGGCCAGCGGGCCGACCACTGCCGGTGCGCCTCAGCGATCGGGTCGAAATCCACCACGAGCAAACCGTACGCTAGCCGCCCCGCGCTGGCGAGTCGGCTTGACGAGAGCGCTAAAATTCCTTTAACGTCCAAATATTGGGCGTCCAAGGAGCATGCCGCTCGGATGTCAGGGAAGACCCTGACCGGGGAAGGGGGTTCCATGGCTGAGCTGCGGAAGCAAGACCTTCACGTACCAGTCAACCCGGTGAGGTTCGTCACGGCCGCCGCGCTGTTCGACGGGCATGACGCGGCGATCAACATCATGCGCCGCATCCTGCAGGCCCAGGGGGCCGAGGTGATCCACCTCGGCCATGACCGGTCGGTCGCCGACGTCGTGGACGCGGCGATCGAGGAAGACGCCCAGGGCATCGCGGTCAGCTCCTACCAGGGCGGCCACGTCGAGTACTTCGAGTACCTGGCGCACCTGCTGAAGGAGCGCGGCGCCGGGCACGTGAAGGTCTACGGCGGCGGCGGCGGAGTCATAGTTCCGGACGAGATCGCCCGCCTCGAGCAGGCCGGGGTGCGGATCTTCTCGCCCGAGGACGGGCAGCGGCTCGGGCTGCCCGGCATGATCAACGAGCTCATCCGCGACTGCGACACCGCGCTGCCGGACAGCCCGCCTGACCCGGACGCGCTACTGGCGGGCGAGCGGGCCGCCCTGGCCAGGGCGATCACCTGCCTGCAGGCGTCGGCCCTGCCCGGCGCCCTGCGCGACCTGATAACAGCAAGAGGCGCGGGCGCCGGGTCAGCAGGCGCCGGGGCACCGGCCGCCGGATCAGCGGCTGCCGCGGCACCGGTCCTGGGCATCACCGGCACCGGCGGCTCGGGCAAGTCGTCGCTGACCGATGAGCTGGTCCGCCGGTTCCGCACCGACCAGCAGGACAAGCTGCGCATCGCCGTCCTGGCGGTCGACCCGACCAGGCGGCGCGGTGGCGGCGCCCTGCTTGGCGACCGGATCCGGATGAACTCCCTGGACGGCGAGCACGTCTTCTTCCGCTCGCTGGCGACCCGCGGGGCGCGCGAGCTGCCTGACAACGTCGAGGACATCATCGGCGCCTGCCGGGCCGCCGGGTACGACCTCATCATCCTGGAGACCCCCGGCATCGGCCAGGGGGACGCCGGGGTCACGGGGCTGGCCGACGTGAGCCTGTACGTCATGACGCCGGAGTTCGGCGCGGCGTCCCAGCTGGAGAAGATCGACATGCTCGACTTCGCCGACGTGGTCGCGGTCAACAAGTTCGAGCGGCGCGGCGGCGCGGACGCGGTCCGCGACGTATCCCGGCAGCTGCTGCGCAACCGCAGCGCCCTGGGCACCTCCCGCGGCGGCCGCCCCGACGACATGCCGGTATTTGGCACGTCCGCCGCGACCTTCAACGACACCGGCGTCACGGCGCTCTACCAGCACCTGGCGGAGCTGCTTCGCGAGCGTGGGCTGCCGATGGCCGACGGCCGGCTGCCCCGGGTCAGCGGGCGGACCTCCGCCGAGGCGGCCCCGGTCATCCCGGCGGCCCGCATTGGCTACCTAGCCGAGATCGCCGCCACCATAAGGGACTACCACCACGAGACAGAACGGGCAGTGGCCGCCGTCCGTCGCCACCAGCGCCTGGCCGACGTGGCGGCCGAGTTGCCTGACGACGCGGCGGTCGCCGAGAGGCTGAGCGACGCGGTCCGCGCGGTCCCGGCTGAGGCCGCGGCGCTCGTCGAGGGGTGGCCCGCGGTCGCGGAGTCCTATCAGGGCGACGAGCAGGTCGTGGTCGTCAGGGATAAGGAGATAAGGACCAGGCTGACCGGTGAGTCGCTGTCGGGAAGCCGGATCGCCCGGGTGGCGCTGCCGCACTTCGAGGACCACGGCGAGTTGCTGCGATTCCTGCGGAAGGAGAACCTGCCCGGCCGGTTCCCGTTCGCGGCGGGCGTGTTCCCCTTCAAGCGCGATAACGAGGACCCGGCCCGGATGTTCGCCGGGGAGGGTGACCCGTTCCGCACGAACCGGCGGTTCAAGCTCCTGTCGGAGGGCCAGCCCGCGACCCGCCTGTCCACCGCGTTCGACTCGGTGACACTGTACGGGCGCGACCCGGGGGAGTCCCCGGACGTGTACGGCAAGGTCGGCACGTCCGGCGTGTCGATCGCCACCCTGGAGGACATGAAGGCGCTGTATGACGGGTTCGACCTCAGCGCCCCGAATACCTCCGTGTCGATGACGATCAACGGGCCCGCGCCAACGATCCTGGCCTACTTCCTGAATGCGGCGATCGACCAGGGGGCGGAAAAGGGGCTGTCACGCGAGGAAGTGCTCCGGACGGTTCGCGGCACGGTGCAGGCCGACATCCTGAAGGAGGATCAGGGCCAGAATACCTGCATCTTCTCCACCGACTTCAGCCTCCGCCTGATGGGCGACATCCAGGAGTGGTTCATCAGGAATTCCGTGCGGAACTTCTACTCGGTCTCCATTTCCGGTTATCACATCGCCGAGGCCGGGGCTAACCCGATCAGCCAGCTGGCCTTCACGCTGTCCAACGCCTTCACCTACGTCGAGGCCTACCTGGCGCGGGGGATGAAGGTGGATGACTTCGCGCCTAACCTGTCGTTCTTCTTCTCCAACGGCATGGACCCCGAGTACACGGTCATCGGCCGGGTCGCCCGGCGGATCTGGGCGGTCGCGATGCGCGACCGATACGGGGCAGGCGAGCGGTCGCAAAAGCTCAAGTACCACGTCCAGACCTCCGGGCGGTCGCTGCACGCCCAGGAGATGGCGTTCAACGACATCCGGACCACTCTCCAGGCCCTGTGCGCCATCTACGACAACGCCAACTCGCTGCACACCAACGCCTACGACGAGGCGGTCACCACGCCCTCGCAGGAGTCGGTTCGCCGGGCCCTGGCGATCCAGCTCATCATCGGCAAGGAATGGGGGCTGGCGATAAACGAGAACCCGCTGTCCGGGTCCTTCATCGTCGATGAGCTGACCGACCTGGTCGAGGAGGCCGTCCTGGCGGAGTTCGAGCGGATCTCTGCGCGGGGCGGCGTGCTCGGCGCGATGGAGACCGGCT
>Ga0335072_10007424_pt1 | contig 15952 bp, 13 predicted proteins | sample Lox_Sample_21_FD_206725 | JGI IMG/M metagenome (GOLD analysis project Ga0335072, IMG submission 206725) | Soil microbial communities from Loxahatchee National Wildlife Refuge, Florida, United States - Lox_Sample_2.1 | ecosystem: Environmental > Terrestrial > Soil > Wetlands | place: USA...
CGCAGGCCGATGAGCGAGGCGACGGCATCGAAGAGGCGCCCGGCCGATGAGGTCGGGACCGTGTTGACATGCCGCTGCAGCATCGCATCGACGATGCGGAGACGCTCCGGCGCGGCCATTGCATCAGAACGCGCGCCGGCTGGAATTGCGCCGAGAGCATCGAGCAGGCAGGCGCGAGCGACGCGCCACGGCTCGCGGACACCGGAATCGCCGCCCGCGAGAAGGACGGGGCGCAGGCGGGCGAAGCGATCGAAGCCGAGGTAGCCGGCCACGAGAAATTCTCCGCCCCAGATGGTGCCGTCCGTGCCGAAGCCGGTGCCATCCCATGCAACGCCGATCACGCGGCCCTCGAGCCCGTGCTCCGCCATGCAACTGGCGATGTGCGCGTGGTGGTGCTGCACGCCGATGAGCCGCATGCCCTGGCGCTGCAGCGCGAACTGCGTGCTGAGGTAGCCGGGATGCAGATCGTGCGCGACGGCTGTGGGAGTGACGTGGAAGAGCCGGGACATGCGCTCAAGGGTTTCCTCGAAGAAGCGCAGCGTCTCGAAGTTCTCGAGATCGCCGAGATGCTGGCTAGGCAGAGCGAATCCCGCGCGCGTGAGGCAGAGTGTGTTCTTCTGCTGCGCGCCGCACGCCAGCACTTCCGCCTCGCCGCGTCCGAGCCACACGGGAACGGGCGCATAGCCGCGAGCGCGGCGGATCAGCATCGGCTCTTCGCCCACCACGCGCACCACAGAATCGTCGACGCGGGTGTGGATGCGGCGGTTGTGATGGGCGAAGAGATCGGCGATCCCGGCCAGCGTCTCTTCCGCCTCGGCATTGTCGACGACGATCGGCTCCTCGCTGATGTTGCCGCTGGTCATGATGAGCGCCGGAGGCGCATCCCAGCGCTCGCGCAAAATGCGGAACAGCAGATCGTGCATCGGCGTGCAGGGCAGCATGACACCGGTAGCGGGATTGCCGGGCGAAACACCCTCGGCCAGGTCGGCGCCGGGGCGGCGGCGCAGGAGGACGATGGGCCGCTCGGGGCTGAGCAGAACGTCGCGTTCGCGCGGCGAGAGCCAGCAGAGCGACTCGGCGGATTCGAGATCGCCCACCATGACGGCGAAGGGCTTCTCGCTGCGCTTCTTGCGGCGGCGCAGCTCTTCGACCGCGGCCGGCTGTCGCGCATCGCAGGCGAGCTGATAGCCGCCGAGGCCTTTCCACGCAACGATGCCGCCCGCGCGCAGCACATCGGCGACGCGCTCGAGAATGGCGCGAGCGCCGGCGCGCGGATCTTCGGTGGCCGGTTCGTTTGGGGAGTGCAGCAGCAGATGCGGTCCGCAAACCGGGCACGCATTCGGCTGCGCGTGAAAGCGGCGGTTCGCGGGATCCTCGTACTCGGTCCGGCAGGCGTCGCACATCGCGAACTCGGCCATCGTGGTCAGAGGGCGATCGTAGGGCACGTCGAGGATGATGCTGTAGCGCGGGCCGCAGTTCGTGCAGTTCGTGAAGGGGTATTCGTGGCGGCGATTCTGCGGGTCGCGAGTATCGGCGAGGCAGGCCTCGCAGACGCAGATGTCCGGAGGAATGAGCGCAAAGGCCGATTCGCCGCCTTGGCTGTGGCGAATGGCGAATTCTTTCTCGCTGAGCACCGGGATCTCCGTGCGCTCGATTTCGGCAATCCGGACCAGCGGCGGCGCTTCGGCAGGGAGAGCAGCGAGGAATGCCTCGATGGCCGCGGGTGCCGCTTCGATCTCGATAAAGACGCCGTGCGGCGAATTCAGAACGAATCCCACGAGGCGATGGCGGCGCGCGAGGTTGTAAACGTAGGGCCGGAAGCCGACGCCCTGCACCACGCCGCGCACCCGCAACTGCAGCCGGATTGGGGCGTCAGCGAGAATGACCGCCTCCTCGAGCTGAAAACATGCCGATCATTATCGGCGGGCGCAGGGAGGGGGGAAAGTGACGATTGCTACACCGCGAAGAATTAGGGGCGGCCGCTGAGGGCCGCCCGCAGAGGGAGTCAGTCCCAAAGGCGGGTTACCCCTTCACAAATTCGAGTTCGAGGGTGATGGAGACTTCCTCGCCCACCATCACACCGCCGGTTTCGAGAGCTGCGTTGAAGGTCAGCCCGTACTCGGTGCGATTGATTTTGGTGGTGGCGCGAATGCCGATGCGCTCGTTGCCCCACGGATCCTTCACCGGCGGGGTCGGGCCTTCGACGACGAATTCCGCCTCCTTTGTGACACCGTGGATCGTCAACGGGCCGGAAACTGTCAGCGTTCCGTCGGAGCGGCGGTTCGTGTGCGAGGAGCGGAAGCTGAGAGTGGGGTACTTTTCGGCGTCGAAGAAATCAGCGCTTTTCAGGTGCGTGTCGCGCTGTGGATCGCGCGTGTCGATGGTGGTTGCGTCGATGGAAGCCTCCACCTTCGACTGCGCCGGATCGCCTTCGTTCCAGGTGAGCGTGCCGCTTACGCCGGTGAACTGGCCGCGAACGTTGGAAATCATCAGATGGCGAACGCGAAATTCGGCGGTAGAGTGCACCGGATCGATCTTCCAGGTGCTGACGGCGGGGCTAACGGCTGGGGTGGTCATGGAAACTGTCCTCCTTTTGCCTTGGATTCAGGAGGAATATATTCGTTGCAACAAATAATTATGAACGGTGTCAGGGAGCCGGAGAAATGCAGGCGCGAAGCAAAGACTGGAGTTGCCGGAGCCGAGCGGCCCTGAGGTGCCGCAGCTGTCCCCGGTGCATCCGGCAGACGGGGGCATCGAGCCGGGCCAGCAGCTCCAGGCCAGCCGGCGCGATACGCACCAGAATGCGGCGACGATCCTCCTTTTGGCGCAGGCGAGCGATCAGGGCGCGATTCTCCAGCCGGTCCAGGAGCCGCGTAATATCAGGGTCGCGCGTGAGCATCCGCTCGGAGATCTGCCCGCAGAGCAGGCCATCGGGAGCGCCGCGCAGGATGCGAAGAACGTTGTACTGAGGGGCGGAGAGATCGACCGCGCGCAATAGCTGGGATACAGGGCGCGACAGAAGATCGAACGTGCGGGCCATTTCGACAAAGACGGACTCCTCGAGACAAGGCGCAACAGGACGGCGGCGGGATGACGCAGGCATAGGCATGGAATATATCCGTTGTAACGATTAGATGCCAGAGGAGCCGAATCGGATAAGAAGGAATCCGTTAGCCGGCGATCACCAGCTGATCGCCCGGCTCAATGCCGCAGCGATCGATTTCGCCGGGAGCCAGCTCAAGGCTGCTGTGAGATTTGCGGCTAATGGGCGTGACGCGCCAGGGCGGCAGGCGCCTCCAGACAGCCAGAACGCGGAGATCGCGGTCGAGGGCGACCACGTCGATGGGGAAAAGCATAAAGAACATGTGTACGCCGGACGAGGGCTGAATCAGGAGTCCGGACCCTGACGGAAGCGAGCGTTTGCCGAGAAGGCCAAAAAGGCGGGTGAGGGAAGTATCGGCGAGACCTATGCGCGATCCGATGGTGACGGATTTGGCCGGGATGGAGAGAGTGAGGATCTTCATCGCAGGCACCCAGTCCGATTAGCGCCGGTCAAAGGACAACCATGCCCAGGGATCCAGGAGGGACGCGTGGGGTGAGATGTGACGGAGAGAAATCGTGGAACTACCGACGGCGAAGAGCGAGCCGATTGGGAGTGGAATACCGTCTCAAGGGGCAAGGATTCACCGCGCACGCCTGCTTCCAGCCATGGCAAAGGGGGAACGAAGTGCGGTCCCCCTCCTCCGGCATTCTGCCGCGATTCAGAAAAACTCCGCCGGGAGGACGGAGAATTAAGCCGACTTCTTTCTGCGCATGACGATAGCGCCCAGTACGACCAGCGCGAGAACCACGCACACGACACGAAGAACGATAGGTGACATTAAGAATCTCCTTTCCGATGCGCTCCGTCGATCCCCTGCGCATCCAGGTTCAGCCCAGTTAGTACATCGGCCGATTTACTTGAACTGTTGAGACAGGCTCAGGACGGCTGGTCCCAGCAACACAATAAAAATACAGGGAAAAATGAAAAATACCAGCGGAAAGAGGATCTTGATTTTGGTTTTGGCGGCCGCTTCCTCGGCCCTCTGGCGGCGCGCTGTACGCACTTCTTCAGCGTAGCGGCTGAGCGCGCGAACGATGGGTGTACCGAAGCGATCGGTCTGCTGCAGCATGGCCACCAGGGCGATAAATTCGGGCAGCTTGGTGCGATCGGCAAGGCCCTGCCACGCTTCCAGACGCGGTTTTCCAGCCTTCTGCTCGAGGGTGATCTGGTAGAACTCCTCGTTCAGTTCGGGGTAGCTGACGGCCAGCTCCTGGCCGACGCGGAGCATTGCCTGGTCGAGGCCGAGTCCGGCCTCCACGCAGATGACGAGAAGGTCAATAGCGTCGGGGATGCCGCGCTGAATCCGCTTCCGTCTGCGGCGCACTGCCTGGGTGAGCCAGATGTCGGGAAGAAGGTAGCCGGCAGCCGCGAGGCAGAGGCACCAGAAGAAGGTATTGCCCTTGATGAAGCTGCCGCCGAGGATGCCGAGGATGGGGCCGACAAAACGGGCGATAAAGTACACGTCCATTTTGCCCTTGGCTTCAGCGCCGCGCATGCCGGCGCTGACGAACCGCTCGCGGAGCTTCTCGTCTTCTGTCAGGCCAAGGCGGGCGCGAAAGCCGCGCGCGATGGCGAGAAATTTGTCGCGAAGAATTTCCTTCGTGTGTACGGTTCGCTTGTCGGGGCGCTCGCTCTGCACGACATCGAGAATGCGGCGCGCCTCCATCGACGGACGCAGAAAGAACGGCGCGCCGATGAGGACGACCACGCAGAAGACCGCGAGCAGGAGAGCGACAAAGAAAATAGTCAGATTCATGCGGGGCTCCGGCTATACCTCGATGCTGTTGATGATCTGGCGGATGAAGAACGCGCCGAGCATGATGAAGACAATGCCCGTATAGATCAGTTTGCGTCCGGTCGGGTCGGTGAACAGAATCTTGGAATAACCCGGGTTGATCAGATTGATGAGGAGGAGCATGACGACCGGAAGCGCGGTCAGAATCCAGCCCGTAAGCCGCCCCTGCGCGGTCTGCACGCGAATTTCTCCCTGAATGCGCTGGCGTTCGCGAATGACGGTGACGGTGCGGTCGAGAATCTCGACCAGATTGCCGCCGGTATCGCGCTGCACCAGGATGGCGGTGACGAGCACGCGCAGATCCTGGGAGGGAACGCGGTCGAGCATCTGCATGAGGGCATCGCGCATGGGCAGGCCGAAATTCTGCTGGCGGAAGACCTCAGCAAATTCCGAGCCGCCGGGTTCCGGGCAGCCCTGGGCGACGATTTCGATGGAGCCGGCGACGGAGTGGCCGGCGCGGAGGGCGCGCGCCATCATATCGATGGCGTGGGCCAGAGCCACATCAAAGGCGCGCATGCGGCGGTTGCGCATGAAGGTGATGCGAATCCAGGGCAGAACGGCCAGCAGACACGCGGCTCCGGCTTCCACCAGAAGCCATGGATAGACCACGGCGGCGACGCCGAAGCCGATCGCGGCGCACACCAGCGACTGCACCAGAATCACGCCCGCCGTGGTTTTCACGCCGGACTGCTTCACATAGGTTTCGATCCGATGCGCGGGCTTGAATTCCGTAATGGAACGGTCCAGCCAGCCGAAACGGCTGGTCGGCTCCTTGCGCAGCAGCTCCGATGCCTCGAAAGGAATCTCAGCGGAACCAGGCGCGTGAACGGCGAGCCGGTTCATGCGGGCCTGAATCGTCTTTGCGTCCTTGGCGGGCGCCGTCGCGACCATGACCACGGTCATGGTCATCACCAGGATCAGCACAAATACGGTAATCAGAAGGACCATTGGGGAAATTCCTCCCTCAGACTTCCATGGAATGATCCATCAGTCCGGATGGCAGGCTCAGCCCGGCCGCTTTCAGGCGCTCGCCGAACTTCGGCGTGATTCCGGTTGCACGGAATCGGCCCTTGACTCGGCCGTTCTCGCCCAGGCCTTCCTTCTCGAAGACAAACAGATCCTGCATGCTGATGACGTCGCTGTACGCTCCGGTCAGCTCGGAGATGTGGGTGATGCGGCGGGTGCCATCGCTCATACGCGCCACCTGCACGATGAGGTGAATGGCGGCGGCGATCTGGAGGCGGATGGCCTTTTCCGGAAGCCGGAGGTCGCCCATCATGCACATGGTTTCCATACGGGCCAGAGCGTCGCGAGGCGTGTTGGCGTGGACGGTGGTCAGCGAGCCGTCGTGGCCGGTGTTCATGGCCTGCAGCATGTCCATCGCTTCCTCGCCGCGGCACTCGCCGAGGACGATACGGTCGGGGCGCATACGGAGGGCGTTGATGACCAGCTCGCGCTGGCGAACGGCGCCTTTGCCTTCCACGTTGGGTGGCCGGGTTTCCAGCCGCACCACGTGCTCCTGGCGCAGCTGGAGTTCGGCCGAGTCTTCGATGGTGACGATGCGCTCTTTCTCCGAGATGAAGCTGGAGAGCATATTGAGCAGCGTCGTCTTGCCGGCGCCGGTGCCGCCGGAAATCACGATGTTCATGCGGGCCTGGACCGCGCCGCGCAGAACTTCGAGCATGGGGTGGGTCAGGGCCTTATTCTGCAGCAGACGCTCCGCGGTGAGCGGGGAAGAGCCGAAGCGGCGGATGGAGAGGATGGGGCCGTCGATCGCGAGCGGCGGAATGATGGCGTTAACGCGGGATCCGTCTTTGAGGCGCGCATCGACCATGGGGGTCGACTCATCGACGCGGCGGCCGACGGCGGAAACGATCTTGTCGATGATCTGGAGCAGGTGACGATTGTCCTTGAACGTCACGTTGGTGCGCGAAAGCTGGCCGCGGCGCTCCACGTAGACGTTGTTGCAGGTGTTGACCAGGATGTCGCTGATGGTGTCGTCCTGCAGAAGGGGCTCGAGCGGCCCAAGGCCGAAGAGCTCGTCCAGAACCTCGTGGGCCACGCGGTCGCGCTCGGTCGAGCTGAGCGGAACGCCCTGTTCGGCGATAACCTGCTGAATGACGGCAAAGAGCTGTTGCTGGCCGGCGCGGGTTTCCTGAGCTTCGCCCAGCTTTTCCAGGTCGAGCCGATTGATCAGCTCCTGGTGCACCGCAGATTTCAGTTCCTGCTGTTCCTTTTCCCGCAGGGGCCGCGTATTCGGAGCGCCGTTTCGCAGACCGGGGCCGCGCAGGTTGCCCGTATCCGGGCGGGGTACGATGTTGAGGCTCAGGTCAGCCATGGTTACTCAGTCCTTTTCTGCGCCCAGGAGAATAAGCCCTTGCGAGCCGGTTGCGCCTGCTTCGCGTCGCCAGAGCCCGTGATGATGGCGGTCCACCGCATAAATTGAGAAGCGTACTCAGACTTCTTATCGGGGGACACGGGTTCACCAACGTTGATGGCGCGGAGGCACTCGAAATAGGCATTGTTGAGCCGGACTTCCACCGGAACCCGGATTGCCTTCTCGATTTGTTCGATCGCGATCGCGCCGTGAGAAGAATAGCGGTTGATAATCACGTGCAGTCTCGCTGAAGTCGATTCGTTGCGGCTGAGGCCGTCGATGTACCGGGAAAGATCGCGAATGGCGCCGATATCGGGCGTCGCAACAAGGTAAATCTGGTCGGAGCGATCCATCACCGCCAGGCTCGATTCTTCGAGCGACGTCTGGCAGTCCAGAATCACATAGTCGTACTCGCCGCGCAGAAATTCAAGCGTGCGCTCGAGCGCGTCCGGATCCATCGTGCGGGCCGGGTCGTGGGATTCCGGCGATGCCAGAACTTCCAACCCGCTGGAATGCTTGGCGATGAAGCCGCGCAGCAGCGCTGAATCCAGGCGATTGACGTTGCGGATCAGCTCATCGAAGTGATACCGCGCGCCGTCGAGGCCCAGATAGAGGCAAACGTGCCCGAATTCCGGATGGTTGTCGATCAGCAGCACGCGCTTGCTGTGCTGCGTGACCAGAAAGAAGGCCAGATTGACGGCGATGGTGGTCGTGCCGACGCCGCCCTTCGCCCCGAAGAACGAAATAATGTGCCCCGTGGAGCGGGTACGCCCCATCGTGGCGGACCAGTGCCGCTCCTGGCGGTCGAGCGCATCGCCAAGCTGGCGCGGGTCGAGCGGTTTGCGCAGGAACTCATTGCAGCCGGCACGCATGGCCGCCAGCAGCAGATCGGGATCGTTGCGGCCGGACAGGGCCGCGACGAAGATCCTGCCAAAGAACAGCTGATGCAGGTAGCCCGCCGACTCAATGGCTCCACGCGGGTCGCGATCGAAGTCGATCACCGCAAAGACGGCATCCGCGGTCTTGGTCTCCTGCGAGATCGCCGCGCGGCGCGTCGCCGAGAGGTATTCCTCAAAGGTTTCGTGAGACAGGGACCAGGGGAGCTGCGTTGCCGCCTGGACGATCCTGTCGGTCAGATCCCGGTCGACGCCCACAGTCACCAGGGCCACCGTCAAAGTTTGCGAATTACTGGCCTGCTGGATCATGGTTGAATCCTTCGGTTCATGGTTGCTGCGTCTCGCCATTCGACGTCGACTTGGGAACGATTCCGTACAGCTGCTGGTCAAACTTCTTCTGGTTGACGAACGGAACCACCATCTGCGGCTGCGTCGGGGTCGGGTTTTCTGACAACGGGTCAACCAGCGTGGGAGTCACGATGACCGCAAGCTCCGTCACGGAGTGCGTGCTGGTTCTCGCCTGGAACAACTTGCCGAGAATCGGGATATCGCCGATTCCGGGAATCTTCTGCAGTTCGTCGGTGGTCCGATTGTCCAGCAGGCCGGAGATCACAAAGCTCTGGCCGTTCTTGAGCTGCACTTCGGTGTCGGCGCGGCGGGTGTCGATGGCGGGAATCGTGTATCCCGAGATCGTCACCTCGTTGGTGTAATCGAGGGCGCTGACTTCAGGGCTCACCTTCAGCTGAATCGTCCCATCCGGCAGAACGTTCGGCGTGAAGTCGAGCTTGACGCCATAAGGACGGAACTGAATGGTGACGGACGTGAATCCGCCGGTGCCGCCCTGAACGACGGGGAAGGGAAATTCGCCGCCCGACAGGAACGAGGCCTTTTCGCCATTGATGGCGGAGAGGGTAGGCTCGGCAAGAATCTGAATGATCTGTTTTTGCTCCAGATCTTCGATGGCGGCGCCGAGACCCAGGGCGTCGTTGTAATAGAAGAGGGTGAGCAGGCCCTGCAGTCCGAGCAGGCCGCCCTGACTGCCGGAGAGGCCGCTGCTGGCGTTGCCGCCGACGGTAATGGACGGGAACAGGCCGGTGCCGACATTCGCGGTGTTCTTCCCGTTGGCAAACAGGTCGAAGCCCATCTGCTGTGCTTTCGTGCGATCGATTTCGATCACGCGCACCTTGAGGCGCACCTGAGGAAGATGCTGCGGCGCAACCAGAAGGGAACTGGCGACATTCTTGGTGAAGAGGCTGGCGAGCTTGTTGGCCTCGTCGGCGTCTTCCTGGCTCGATACCGTTCCAGACAGGCCGACCTGATCCTCACGAGCTTCCACATGGATGTTTTCCGACGGCATCGCGTCGTGCAAAGACGTACGCAGCCCCGCGATATCCACATCGGCAGTCACCACATAGGCCTGCGAGTGTCCCGTTTCATCCCAGAGAATCAGGCTGCTGATCCCTGGAACTTTCGCGGTGACCACGATCTGGTGCGGGCTGGACGTCATCGAATCGAGCACGTCGGGATTGCTGACGTAGACCCTGCGCAGCCGCTCGCTGGAATTGACGAACATAGACCGGCCCACGACGAGGCGCAGCGCATTGCCGACCTCGACGGTGCCGGCGGCGCCGGGCAATTCAGGCAGAGCAGGCTCAACCCAGGCCTGGTCGGCCGGCTTGGTCGCTGCCGGGCGGGGCGCGGCTTCAGCCGGTGCCGCCGGGGCTGCCGGAGCAGGAGTCGTCGATGCGGGAGCCTGCTGGGTCGGCGCGTTTCCGTTCGAGAGCGGCTGCTGCGCCGCCGCTGTCAAAACGGACGTGCAGAAGATCCCCGCGACCAGGGCGCCTGTGCTTTTCCGGATTATGGAATCTCGCTTCGTCATGACTTGCCTCAGTAAGAAAAGCTGTCTCTGGAACGCGTGGGACCCAGTTGCGTTTCCACAACCCAGGGCTTCGGTGCCACCGGCTTAACTTTATGCAGGGGGATGCCGGCTCCGCGCTTGGTGGGAAGGGAAGCCAGTTCCGGCAGAGTGACCGGAACGGTTTCCGCCGCGGCGTTATCCCGGCCGCTGCGAAGAATAAAGTGAATCGATCCCTGGGCGGCTGCCAGCACGGCCTTTTCGGCGTCCTGCGGGGTCAGCAGCAGGGTGACCACATCGACGTTCTGCGGCTTGCCCGAAGGATCCGGCTGCAGCTCATGCCCAACGGCCAGAATCTCGACGTCCTGGAGAACGGTGGCGGTAATCGGGTCTTCGTTGGCGATCGGGCGATAGGTCACCAGCACATCCACGTGGGTGGCCGGCATCAGAAAGCCCGCAACGCCGATGACTTCATCCGACTTCAGAGCGATCGCGCGCATGCCGGTGGGAATGCGGCCGGTGACGCCCAGACCCGTGCCCGACGCCAGTTCCTGATCGAGGACCGGCTGATTGGCCGCAAGGGGATAGAGAACCACGCGACCCACCACAGCGTCGACGGTGGTAAAGGGGCCGGTCAGAGGGTTCGACCGCGGCCAATTGATCAGGGTGAGATCCTCGCGCTTGAGAATGTCGCCCGGATCCACGGCGTGGGCCACCGCAACGTACTGCAGGGGCGGCTGGACCACGGGTTTGTTATTGGCCATCTTCTTGTATATGACCAGGACGGCGGTGCTCGAGATCAGCAAAGCCGCGAGGAGAGCGATCATAAATCGGCGTGCCATAGCGTTTACCTCTGGACCACCGTCATGCAGACTGTCGCCACGCTGCCGGCAGCAATGGCCAGCGCATAGGGCAGGCGCAGAGTTTGCGCATTGCCGACGTTCAAGTGCGGATGGGGTTTAAGACCTTCAAAGCGGTGGTGGAGTACGAGCGCACCCAGGTTCATGATCGTGTCCTTCAGCCGGCCGCGCCACAGCGCCAGTCCGATTGCCATTACGCCGCCCGCCAGCGCTGTGTAGATGAGGAGCCACACGACATGCATAGGAACGCCCAGAATGCAGCCGGTGGCGGTCATCAATTTGACATCGCCCGCGCCCATGCCGCCCGCGAGCCAGAAAACCAGAAAAACTACGAACGCAATGAGACCGGCCAGTGCTGAATGGCCGAGCCCCGTCCATCCATCCAGAAAAAAGTGCAGAAGGAGCCCTGCAACGATTGCGGGAAGCGTCAGGACGTTGGGTATGCGGCGATTCCGGAGGTCGAAAACCGATCCCGTGATGGCACAGGCCAGTGCGACGATCGGGTAGAGCAGCTCGCTATGGATTTTCGACATTCCGAAGTTCCCCAATTTTTTGCTCTCTCCGAGCCTTCGGCAGAGAAAGCCAGGACGTTATCTGTATCGAATTGCCCGGGCGTTCGGCTGGGGGGCGCCAGAAAACCGAGCCCATTCCTGCAAAGAACATCCAATGCCGGGCTGGAAACTGCTCCCGCCGGAAACGACCCCGCCGGACAAACGATTCCCCAACCGGGCAGAATTCAAGCTTCCCCGGGCCGGAGCACGTCCCACGCGAGAACGGCCAGGAGTCTTTCTCTGTCTCTATCGGTCTACCGTCAATTACCGGGATTTGGTAATCGAGTATACACATCACGCTGGACCGGTAAAGGTCTAAATTGTGCCCTTCTCCCCGCCTGCACCCACTCCGTTATCGGGGTGAAGATGATGATGAAGCCAATGGGTCCCGAGTTACCGACAAGACCCGTCCGGCAGGATTCGGCCGGACTGCAAACTCGGCCGGAACCCTCCGGCGAATCTCAGGCAGACATCAGATCGCTGCCGGCGATTCGATTCCCGAGAGAACGTCCGGCAGCTGGAACGATGGGTTTAGAGGTCGCCGCCGATTGCGGTGAACTCGGAGTTGATCTTGCTGGCAAGGCCGTTCAGGCCGGCGATGGCGACGAGAGCGATCAGGGCCGCGACCAGCGCGTACTCGATCAGGTCCTGGCCGGACTCATCGTTCAGAAGGTTCTTCAGAAGCTGTTTCATGTGGTTTTTTTCCTCTCATTGGGTTGGGTCGGTCTGCGGAGCGGAGTACCCAAAGGCACCCCAAACACCACACCTCGCCGGGTTCTTCACCTTGCGGTGTCTTCCCTGCCGGTATTGCCGCCAGCCCCTGCAATACGACCCGATGCCCGGACACTCGCCGAATCAGCAGGTTATGAGAGCGGATACTGGAGAAATTGCGGCAGGCTATCGTCAGGCTTCGGCAGCGGATAGAACATTCCGAATCCTTCGGAAACTTGTGTCGCGATCACCGCCAGTATGCCGGCAGCGAGCCCGAGGGTGGCTGCCGGCAACTGGGACGATGGGTTTAGAGGTCGCCGCCGATGGCGGTGAACTCAGAGTTGATCTTGCTGGCGAGGCCGTTCAGGCCGGCAATGGCGACGAGCGCGATCAGGGCCGCGATCAGAGCGTACTCGATCAGATCCTGGCCGGACTCATCGTTCAGAAGATTCTTCAGAAGCTGTTTCATTTTCCTGTTCTCCTCAATGATCCGCAGCGCGTCCGATCCTAAGCGCACCCCATAGTCCGCCCTGCGTTGTGTATTCACCTTGCGACAAGTGCCCCTGCCAGGCAATGACCATTAAGTGTTAGGGATTGCTACTTTTCGGTACGGATTTCCGGGCGCCCGAGGTATCATCGAACTCTTCCCGGGCAGTGGACAGGCGCGCAGGGGCATCGGTGTCTCGCGGTCTATTAACTTCCCGGTTAATCACCCGTTCGGGGGATCAGGCCCCGGCAAGTGGTATGCGGGATTCCTGCTCAGTTGTATCGACGAACCGTTCTGGGACGCCGAATATAATGAGTGAGTTCTCCCCCCGAGAAGCTCACAGGACCAGGAACCGCGCGGTGGATCCGCGAGTTCGGCAGTCGCAGGCGATCCTGAAGACGCGGATTGGAGCCGCGGCAGTGTGGGCAGCGCTCAAACCTGGAACGATCGGATGTCACGCAGTGCGAGGTGCATGATGAATGACTCGGTGATCGGAAGCAGCCGGAACCTGTCGGCCGCAGTTTTCCGCGCGGCACAGACAAAGCTTCGCTCCTGCATGGATCGCATGCGCTCGCGCCGCGGCCACGGCGAAAGCGGTCAGGCCATGGTGGAGATGGCATTCGTGGCCCCGGTGATTCTGGTCATTCTTACCGGTATCTGTTCCTTCGGCATTGCCATGAATCAGTACGAACTGCTGACTTACGGCACGTCCAGTGGCGCGCGAGCGTTTGCGCTGAGCAGGAACCAGTCGAGCTGGTCGCCTTACTACCCGCTGAAGGTTGGCACAACGACCTATACCGGCGACCCCTGCGAATACGCGTATTCGGTCGCGGCAGCGGCGATGCCGACCCTGAGCACGTCGAACCTGACGATGAACATGACTTTTACGCCGCCTTCGGGCGCCGATAACACAGCGCAAACGTGGAACAACGTGACCAGTACGTCGGGGTGCTCAACCTTTTCGCTGGACGGCACCGACATCAACGGCACAATTTCCATTACGACGAATTATCCCGTCTACCCGCTGTTCTGGGGATGGACAAAGCTCGAGTTCAATCTGACTACGACTACGGCCCAACAAATTGAGTAGCTGACCCCCGCAGCAATTCCATAGCAGCACATGCAGTGCAAATTCATTGCGGTACAGGTAAGGAGAGCTACCGATGCGGAAGTACAACGAAACTGGAAAGACGAGCGGTCGAGGAAAGCGGAATCGCCGCTCTCTTGTGCACCGCTTCATTCGGGACGATCGCGGCAACGTCATCATGTGGGTGTGCTTCGTGATGCTGACGATGCTGTTTATCTCGGCGTTTGCGGTCGATCTTGTCCATGCCATGGTTGTGGAACAGCAGCTGCAGGCCTCTGCCGATGCGGCCGCCCTGGCTGCGGCCGAGGATCCGTCCAACTATCCAACCGTGGGCACGAACTACACGCTGGGATCGTCCAACGCGGGCGCGTTCAGCGCGGGCAGCGGGGATAAGAATTCCTACAACGGCATTTCGCTCACGACCAATATGGTCACGCCTGAGTGTCTGAGCACAGTGGCCAGCTGGACGAAAACCACCTGCGGCACCGGCAGCAGCCCGAACGCGATGAAGGTGACCCAGGCAGCCACGGTCCCGACCTATTTCGCGAGGCTCATGGGGTGGACCAGCTTCACGCCGAGCGTCATTTCCACGGCGACCGTGCAGGGCGCCTCGCCTCTGCCGTATAACGTGGCGATCCTTGTCGACTCCACGCTCTCGATGAGCGCGGCGGACGGCAGCGCGGACTGCGGCACCCTGACGCAGGAGCAGTGCGCGATGCAGGGCGTCCAGACGCTGCTGGGGTCCGGCGGCAACGGCAGCTATGGCCTCGCTCCTTCCATGGACAACGTTGCGCTGTTCACCTTCCCGAACGTTTCCACCAGTTCCACGGCGGGCATTGTGAGCGGCGGCAACTGGGGCTGCACCACGCCCATACCCAGCTCCTATACGCCGAGCAGCGGAACCTATCAGGGGCAGAAGCAAAGCTACAACAAGAGCGGGAGCGGAAGCTCGGCCTATTACTACTCGATGCTGGGCGCCACCTGGACCAGCGGAACAGGCCGCGGAAGCGGATGGAACGGCTCGAACCAGATTCCCTATCCCAACGTGGCAACGGCGATGCCGTACTCGTTCCCGAATGTTCCTTCCGGAACATCGGCCACCTACTCCAGCCCGACCAATGGGCCTACCTATGAAGTCGTAGGTTTCTCCAACGACTATCGCACCTCGGACACAGCAACGACGCTGAACACCAGCTCGAACCTGGTGCTGGCGGCGGGCGGATCGAGCACCTGCGGCGGCCTTCAGCCCTCGAACTACGACGGCAACTACGGCACGTACTATGCCGGAGCGATGTATGCCGCCCAGGCTGCTCTGGTAGCGGAGCAGCAAACCAACGGCTATCCGAACGTGATGATCATCCTCGGCGACGGCAACAACAACGGGCCCAGCGATTCGCAGTCGCCGGATTCCAACAGCCCGTCGGTGGGGAGCACTGCAGCCGAGTTGGAATCCACGTTTCTGTCCACTTCCCAGCTGACCTATTCGCCATCCGGGAACAGTGCGGCCTATACGATTCCATCCGGTTGGACGTCCAACGCGACCAGCGGCGGAACCTATCCATCCTGGGTGGCAACGTGCAGCCAGGCGGTGACGGCGGGGAACTACATCAAGACGTACACGCCGAAGTCCACCGAGATTTATACGGTGGCCTATGGCTCTCCGGCGTCAAGCAGCAGCTCGAACTGCGGCTATGACAGAACCAGTGCGGCAGCCTACCCCGACATCACGCCGTGCCAGACGTTGCAGTGGATGGCGACGGGCGGAAGCTCGACGGAAACCACGCCGTCGAATTACTTCTACTCTGACTACACGGTCTCGGGCGGCGATTCCCACTGCACCGCGAACTCGTCGAACAACGGCATCACCTCGCTGATCGATATCTTCCACTCGATTGCGTCGTCACTCACACGCGTGAGGCTCATACCCAACAGCACCACTTAGAGAGCCGCGCAGAACGAGCATCACCCGAAAGGCCGGAAGGGAGCTCCCTTCCGGCCTTTCTGCATCTGCCCGGCGCTTGACATCGCGCCATGCGCACTGGAGAATTTTTTCTGGTTCGCTGAACGGGACGCCGTACCGAAGAGCGTAACCGGGACTTCATCGAATATGGCCATAACGGACCGCTTCCGGCTCGATGGCAAGACTGCTCTGGTGACGGGAGCAGCGAGCGGCCTCGGCGCCGCCATTGCTGTTGCGCTGGCCGATGCCGGCGCTGCCGTGGCCTGTCAT
>Ga0335072_10007425_pt1 | contig 15942 bp, 10 predicted proteins | sample Lox_Sample_21_FD_206725 | JGI IMG/M metagenome (GOLD analysis project Ga0335072, IMG submission 206725) | Soil microbial communities from Loxahatchee National Wildlife Refuge, Florida, United States - Lox_Sample_2.1 | ecosystem: Environmental > Terrestrial > Soil > Wetlands | place: USA...
CGCCGCGGCTCGCCACCAGATCGATGATCGGCTGATTGGCCTGGAAGACGGTCTTACCGTCGTACTCGGGCAGGCCATCACGGATCCGTCCAGCATTGTCGACGTGGCTGGTTTGGTCCAGGCCATAGCGGGCGCCGGTGTGAAAGTCGTCGGCGCCGTGGGCGGGCGCCGTGTGGACCGCGCCGGTTCCCTGATCGGCGGTGACGTAGTCGGCCAGCACGCCGAGAATCTGCCGGTCGAGGAACGGATGCCGGAAGGTCACGCGCTCCATGCGCTCGCCTCTCAAGCCGGCGATGGGCACAGCCGACTCCAGCTTGCACGCCTCGCGCACCGTCGGAGCCAGAGCCTGGGCCACGATGTACACCTGCCCCGCTTCCTCCAGTGCCACGTAATCGAACTCGGGATGGAACGCGACCGCCAGCGACGCAGGCAGCGTCCAGGGAGTCGTGGTCCAGATGATCGTCGCGACCTTTTTGCCAGCCAGAGCCGGATGGATCGCCGCCGGGTCGCTGGTCAGGTCGTAGCGGACGTAGATGCTGGGGCTGGAATGCTGCTCATACTCGATCTCCGCGTCCGCCAGCGCGGTTCGGTCATGGATGCACCAGTAGACCGGCCGAAGACCCCGGTAGACGAAGCCACCCTCGAGAAACCGGTAGAAGGTCTCAAGGATTTTCGCCTCATAGGGCCGCGACATGGTGGAGTAGGGGTTATCCCAGCGCCCGAAAACGCCCAGCCGCACGAACTGGCTTGTCTGCAGGTCGACATACTTCTGGGCATACTCGCGGCACTGGCGCAGGAACTCAGCCGGCGGCATCTCGAGCTTCTTGCGCCCGAGCTTTTCATCGACCTTAATCTCGATGGGCAGGCCGTGGCAGTCGAAGCCGGGCACGTAGGGCGAATCGAAGCCGGCCATCGTCTTGCATTTAACGATGAAGTCTTTGAGGCACTTGTTGAGGGCATGACCCAGATGGATCGGTCCATTCGCGTATGGCGGGCCATCGTGGAGGATCCACCGAGGCGCTCCGCTCCGGGCCGTACGGACCTGGTCGTAGAGCCGAGCCTTCTCCCAGGCCTCGAGCCGGGCCGGCTCGGTCTGCGGCAGATTGGCCTTCATAGGAAAGGCAGTTCGGGGCAGGGAAAGCGTATCTTTCAGGGCTACAGGCTTCGGGTCGCCGGTCGGCGGCGCAGACGGCATCTCTTCTCCAGCTGGGTTCGGGTAAAAGTTCATTGTATCCGGCGGAACAGCAGTAACTTCCTGAGGGATCAGGCGTCTATCCATGAAGAGAGATATTCAGGTGATTTTTTCCGGGGAAGCTGCATCTCAGCAAGTGCAGCAACGCTCCGGGCGCGACAGAGAGGGCGGCTGTCATTGATAATCAGGAGAAGCCGGTCGGCAACGCCCGGCACCGAAACATGGGGAATACGGTTTTGACGTCTCCGCACCTGGTACCGGATTCAACTCGGGGTAGATCTCCAGAGCCGCCTGCCTTGCACTTTGGCGGACTGGATTCGATCGTCGAAGAGCCGATCTGGAAAACGCTGTTCGCCAGCGTTGTCGACGTGCTCTTCCCAAAGAAGCTCCCGCCTCTCAGGCTCAGTTCTACGCCCATCGCGGTCCGGGACCCGATGGCGGTCAAGCGGAACCCTGCCGTCAGCGCGGTTTCGTTTATCACTCACGCCGTGGTCATCGGCCTCATCCTGCTCTTCACGCTTGAGCAGTGGCACGAGCGGCAGGTCCAGAAGAAGGCTGTCGTTACGCCGGTGGATATTTCTCCGTACGTTCCGCCTTCTCCGCTGAAAGACACGATGGGCGGCGGCGGTGGTGGCGGCAATCATGAGTTGGTCGAGGCTTCCAAAGGCAAGCTGCCGCCAATGATGAAGAAGCCGCTAGCGCCTCCTCAGATTCTGAAGATCGACAATCCGAAGCTGGCTGTGACTCCAGCCGTTCTGATGCCGCAGCAGATCAAGCTGCCTGACAATCCCAGCATGCCGAACATCGGCGTCCCGCAGTCGCCGCAGATCGCGCTGGCTTCGCAGGGCGGTGGATCGGGTTCCGGCTTTGGCAGCGGTTCCGGCGGCGGTATCGGTTCGGGTAACGGCAACGGTATCGGGCCTGGTTCGGGCGGCGGATACGGTGGCGGCATCTACCATCCGGGTGGTGGCGTCGGCAACCCCGTGCTGATTTACGCGCCCGATCCTGAATTCTCCGATGAAGCGCGCCGCGCCAAGTATCAGGGCGTTTGCGTCGTGGGCCTCATCGTGGACGCGCAGGGCAATCCGCAGCGCGTGCGCGTGGTGCGGCCGCTGGGCATGGGTCTGGACGAAAAGGCTCTCGAAGCCGTGCGTCAGTACAAGTTCAAACCGGCCACGTATCAGGGCAAGGCGGTTCCGGTGGAGATCAACATTGAGGTCAACTTCCGCATCTACTGACCCCTCGGCAGGAAACGCAAAGGCCTTCGCGGCTCTCCGGTCGCGAAGGCTTTTTGCATTCCGATGAAAATGCGGACGTCGAGGCTCGTCGTGAAACCCCTGGCGCCGATCCTGCGTATCACTATCTTTGAAGGAGAAATTCGATGACTCCCCAGGAAGCACAAATGCTGCAGGACCTGGTTCGCAAAGTCCAGGGCACGCAGCTTTCCGAGAAGGATCCCGACGCCGAAGGGTTGCTGAATGACGGCCTCGCGCGCGATCCCGATGCGCTCTATAAGCTCGCTCAGACTGTCCTCATTCAGAACATTGCCCTCGATCAGGCTCGCGCTCAAATGCAGAGGATGCAGCAGCAGCTGGCTCCGCCTCCGCAGCAACCCGCTCGCGCTACGAGCTTTCTTGGCGGACTTTTCCATCCAAACCAGCAACAGCAATACGCTCCGCCGCCCCCGCCGCAGTACCAGGCAGTGCCGCCGAACTACCCGCCTCCGCCCGGATATGCATATGGGCCGCCTTCCGGTGGCGGCGCTGGTGGATTTCTGCGCTCGGCTGCGACCACAGCGGCAGGCGTTGCCGGTGGCATGCTGGCGTTTGAAGGCATCGAGTCGCTGCTGCACGGAGGCTTTGGCGGCGGATACGGTGGGTTTGGCGGAGCACCGCAGGAAACCATCATCAACAACTACTACGACGACCCATCGCAGTCAGGCGATCCGAACTATATTTCCGGTCCCGATGAGCAGCTGCAGGGCCCTTATGATGCGTCATCCAGCACTGGCGGTCCGGACGAGCAGCCCCAGGGTCCGTATGATGACGGCGGAGACGATTCGCAGGGTTATCTCGACGATTCCGGCGGCGGCGACTTCGGGGATTCCGGAGGCGATTTCGGGAGCGACAGCGGGAACTGAACCAGCCGTTCAGCGACTGCGCTTCGCGCCGGAAGGAATTGCACTCACGCGCTGCGCAACGATTCCACCACAGCATCGTGGAAAACCGGCCGCACCTGCTTGATCGCCTGGTTCGACCGATCCGGCCAGGTACGGTTCGTCAGCAGTACGACAGCCAGTTCCTGGTCGGGATCGATCCACAGCGAACACCCTGAATAGCCGAGGTGTCCGATGGAACGCGGTCCAAACCAGCGGCCGGAAGACGAGCCTGCCGTCGGCACATCCCATCCCAGCGCGCGTGCTGTGCTTTCGTTCGGTCCCTCGCGCCGCGCAAACAGGTCCAGCGTTGCGGGTTGGAAGATCTGCCGGCCATCCGCGGCGCGTCCCCGCGCCAGGATGCACTGCGCGAAGGCGAGCACGTCGCGCGCATTCGAGAACAGTCCAGCATGCCCGGCAACGCCGCCGAGAACGTAACAGTTCTCGTCCTGGACTTCTCCCTGGATCACCCGGCCGCGAAAGGTTTGGTCATTCTCGGTCGGCGGAATGAGAGGCCGGCTCTCTTCTTCCGGACGAAAGCGGGTGGTGACCAGGCCGAGCGGTTCGAAGATCTCTCGCCGGCAAAATGCGTCCAGCCGTTCGTACGCCAGGACCTCAATCACCTTGCCCAGCAGGATGAAGCCGAAATCCGAGTATTCCGTTCGCGTGCCGGGTTTCGCCTCCAGCGGCAGCTTCAGCGTGGCGCGCAGCAATGCGTCGGGAGTGTCGCAATTCCGAAACAGCGTTTCATAGGCAGGCAGTCCGGAGGTGTGCTCCAGCAGCATACGCAGCGTCACGCGCTGTTTGCCGCTGCCTGCCTCCATGCCGATCACGAATCCCGGCAGGGTATCGCCCACGCGCGCGTCGAGGTCGAACTTACCGCGATCGACGAGGACCATCGCCGCAGCTGTTGTCGCAAGAACTTTGCTGATGCTGGCCAGATCGAAGACCGTGTCCGGCCTTACTTCACGCGAGCCAGGCTCCCAGGTGAACCGTCCAACCGCATCGAGCGCGATGACTTCGCCCTTATGCAGCACTCCGTACGCAGCTCCGGGAAAGGCCCGTCCAGCGACTGCATTTTCCAGCACGGTACGGGCTGCAGGGAACCGGGTTGCGGACGCGGCCGACGATGGAACGGCGACCTCGAATGGCATGAAAACAGAGTACTCCGCAAGCGGTCCGGCCAATGTATCGACGGTCACGAGAAGAGCTTTACAGCCCGGATCCGCTGTTCCGATTTACGACATCGCCCGCACATGCCGGCGCCTCTCACGGCTCCCCCGATTTGCGCCGATAATCACATCGGGAACAGCGACCGGAAGGGGAGGGAGTGACCCAGAGGGAAGACGATCGCAGGCGGCACCCTCGCTTCCAGTGCAGCGGCAATGCCGAGATGCGAAGCCTCTCTTCCGGCATCCGGGCCGTGGGCAAGATCGAGAACCTGAGCCTGGGTGGCTGCCGAATCCAGGTGGGGGACCGGCACACCTTTCGTGAAGGCGAGAACGTAGAGATGACCTTCACGGTCCGTCAGTTGCCGTTGCGCGTGCAGGCCTCCATCCGTCAGTTGCACTCCTCTGACGCGGTCGGAGTGGCCTTCACTTTGCTCTCCGAGCGTGGCCGCAGCCAGTTGCAGGCGTTGATCGAAGAACTCGGCGAGATTCTGCGCGATCAGGTCGAGAGCCTGATCCAATACCAGTCGTCTGTCGTGGCCTTTCCCGCGGCGCCTCCGAGCAGTCATCCTAGCCCGACCGTCGGGCCGAGCCAGAAGGAACCGCCCGGCTTCGGAACCGGGCCCGTGCCGATCAATCGAAGGCCTTCCTGAACCGATTCGCTCCTTTTTGCCTGCCCGCGACATCTATACTGAAGCCCCGATTCCCCAGGCGGCCCCACGATGCCGATCGCCCTCGACTTCTTTATCAAATACGGTTACGGGATCGTGTTTCTCTGGGTCCTCACCGAGCAACTGGGCATTCCCATCCCCAGCACGCCGCTGTTGCTCACCGCGGGCGGGCTGACCGCGACCCATCAGCTCAGTCTGCCGTACGTGCTGGCCTCAGCCCTGGCGGCGAGCCTTTTGGCGGACAGCACCTGGTACCTCTTCGGCAAACGCTATGGTTCGACGGTGGTGCGGCTGATGTGCCAGCTCAGCCTCGAGAGCACCGCCTGTGTGCGCAAAACCGAGGGCTACTTCACCAAACGAGGACCCGCCGCGCTGCTGATGGCGAAGTTTGTCCCCGGCCTGGGATCGGTGGCCGCGCCCATCGCCGGCCAGATCGGCATGAGCTACGGCAGGTTCGCGCTCTGCGATGCCGGCGGCATATTGCTGTGGACTCTGACCGTGACGCTGGGCGGACGCTTCTTTGGCGACGTGCTCAAGCATCATCCTGAGGCGCTTTCGACAACCGCGCACTTCTTCGGTGCGATCTTCGCGCTGCTTTTCCTTGGGTTCCTCGTCTGGCGCATGCTGCAGCGGAGGGCGTTTCTCCGCTCGATTCGCATGGCGCGGCTGGAACCCGGCGAATTGAAGCGCATGATGGATCAGGGCCAGCCGTTGTTCATTGTGGACCTGCGCCACCCCCTCGACTACCTGCCCGATCCGCGCACCATTCCCGGTGCGCTGAGCCTGACTCCCGACAAGCTGGTGGAGGAAAGCGACCGCATCCCGCGCGACCAGGAGATTGTGCTCTTCTGCACCTGTCCCAGTGAAGCCACTGCGGCAAAGATGGCGCTCAAGCTGCGCGCCATGGGCATCCACCGGGTGCGGCCTTTACGCGGCGGCTACGACGAGTGGAAGAAGCTCGGCTATCCGCTGGTTGATATCCCGGCCCCGGCTGCAGCCTGAGCCTTCACTCTAAACGCAGCAGTTTGCATGCGCGCGCCAGATCCTCGTCCCGCTTGGCAAAGCAAAAGCGGATCAGATTCTCGCCCCGGCCATCGGCAAAGAACGCCGTGCCGGCCACCCCGGCCACTCCCGTATCGCGCAGCAGCGTGCGGGCCTTCTCTCGCGCCGTGGCTCCCGGCAGTTTTGTAACGTCAGCGAGCACATAATAGGCTCCCTGCGGGATCGAGGGCGTGAGGCCGGCGTCGCTCAGCGCCGCACACAGCATGTCGCGCTTCGCCTGGTATTCCCCGGAGAGGCCGGTGTAAAACGAGTCCGGCAACTGCAGCAGGCCCGCGGCGGCCGCGTGCTGGAAGGGGGACGGTGCGCAGACATAAACCAGATCGTGGAAATAGCCGATGGCCCCCATCCAGCGGCGATCCGCGACGAGATACCCGATGCGCCAGCCCGTGATGCTGAACGTTTTCGACAGGCCGGAGATGGTGATGGTGCGCTCGGCCATGCCGGGCAGCGTGGCCAGGCTGATGTGCTCGGCGCCATCGTAGACGAAGTATTCGTAGATCTCGTCGGTGAGGACGAACAGGTCGTTCTCAAGGGCCAGCGCTGCGACGGCTTCGAGTTCCGCGCGCGAGAAGATCTTGCCGCAGGGGTTTGAGGGCGAGTTGACCACAATGCCGCGCGTGTGTGGTGTGATGGCCTGTCGCAGCGCGTCAAGATCGAGCGCCCAGTTCGGTGCTGCGAGCGGAACCGGGACCGCGTTCACGCGCGAGGCGCGCAGAGTATTCAGATGGTAGCCGTAGAACGGTTCGAAGAGGATGACCTCATCGCCAGGATCGAAGAGCGCCATGCAGGCGGCCTGGAATCCGGCCGTCGCGCCTGAGGTGACGAGAATCTCGCCGTCGGCATCGGCCTTCATTCCGTTGTGGCGCGCGAGCTTGTCCGCAATGGCGCGGCGGAGAACCTCGATGCCGTCCATACGCGTGTAGATGTTGTTTCCCTGGTGGATCGCTTCGATCGCGCGCTCCACGACCGGCGACGGAACGTCGGTATCGCAAACGCCCTGGGCAAGGTTGACCCCGCCTGCGAGATCGCAGGCCACAGTCATGGCGCGAATCTCAGACTGAACCAACCCCGGAGCAATTTCACTCAGGTGCAGCTTCTCTGCTACAGCTCTCATGGGTCACGTTTACCACAACCGAGTGAGGTCGCGCGACTGGGCGCTTTGGGGTTATGCGTGTCAGGCCGGATTCATTGAAGTTATAAATTTGTTGGAATTTGTCGCAACATTCCTTGCTTTTTCGCGTCGAACTATGGCAGAGTAATTACTGTACAGGAGACGTTCTATGCGAACCACACCGCATAACTCGATTGGATGGCTGCCACAGGCGGACGTCTGCGTCGGCGCCGGAACGTCATACCTTCGGTCTTTATAGCTTCGGCTAGCCGATCCTGTGCATTCCCGCACATCCTTTGCTGAGTGGTGAAGAGAACAGCTTCATCGACTGTCAATCGACGCCCTGCTTTGCAGGCAGCTGTTTTCGCTTGTTCCCTCAGCGGGATTGCGCAGGCCCGGTGGCCGCGACCATAACCAGAACGCACTGAGTGGCGAAGAAGACAGGTCCTTCGACTTGACACCCCTGGTACTGTCTTCGCTTGATCCCTCAGTGACTAACTCATCGCACCGGTGGCGACAGAAGGGAGTTACTTCTCGCCAAAGTGAACGGGCAGGGCGGAATCCCTGCCGGAGCAGAGAGATTCCGGGACGGGGGCGTAGCCCCGCGGTACAAGGCACCGGGATCAGCATGGCTCTGAAACTCTTTTCGACTAATCCCCGGTGTAACTAACAACTCGGCCGGTGGCGCAGATAACGGTTACTTCGCCTGGTAAGCCGGAGGTCGCGGGTTCGAGTCCCGCCGTGGGGCGACCCACGTAGCTCAGGGGCAGAGCGCCGCTGCGCTGTTATCGACCTATTCCCCGGCCCAACTCATCTCCGGCGTGGTGTCGGATAGAAAGGGCTGAGAAGCGGCGCCGGTGGCGCAGAGGACGGATCCATCAACGGTAGCGATGCAGGTTCGAGTCCTGCCGCGGATTTGTGCATAGGCCAATCGATTTTGTCGTAGTTACAGGTCCGTGTAGCAACCCGTCATCGACTATTCCCCGGCGCCGTGACTCAGTTACTCAACAGTTGTACCAACAACCAGCAGGAACCGCGCCGGTGGCGCAGACAACGGATACTTCGCTTTGGGAGCGGGGAACGCAGGTTCGAATCCTGCCGTGAGCGCGAGCTCACGTCGTCCAGTGGCTCAGGACCCCTTAAGACCGTTGTCGACTTATTCCCCGGCGTAGCATTGCAGTCGAAAGGAGGACCCGTGGCACGTTTGAACATCCTGAAGCTGGCGCATCTGGCGCCGCGCACCCATGAGGGAGCGCCTGCAAAGCGGATCACCGACGAGCAGGCTCTGCGGCGCAGCGTGCTGGCCTGCCTGTTGTGGGAGAGCCAGTTCTACGAGGACGGTGTGGAGATCGCGGGGCGCATCCGCGAACTCGTGCCGAAGGTCGAGGCTGCTAAGGTCGCGGCTCTGGCCATCGAGGCTCGCGAGGCGATGAAGCTGCGGCACGCTCCGCTCTATCTGGTTCGCGAGATGGCGCGTCACGCTTCACACCGCGTGCTGGTGTCCGAGACGCTCGCTCGCGTGATCCAGCGTGCCGATGAGCTGGCCGAGTTCGTGGCCATCTACTGGGCCGAGGGGCGCGCTCCGCTGTCCGGGCAGGTGAAGAAGGGACTGGCGGCGGCGTTCCCGAAGTTCGACGAGTACGCACTGGCGAAGTACGATCGCGCCGGAGCCGTGAAGCTCCGCGACGTGCTCTTCCTGTGCCACGCGCGTCCGCGCGATGAGGCCCAGGCCGCACTGTGGAAGCGCCTCATCGATGGCGAGCTGGCCACGCCCGACACCTGGGAGGTGGCGCTCTCGGCCGGTGGAGACAAGCGCTCGAGCTGGGAGCGTTTGCTGGCCGAGCGCAGGCTGGGGGCTCTCGCGCTGCTGCGCAACCTTCGCAACATGAAGGATGCGGGTGTGAGCGAGGACCTCGTGCTTGGCGGACTGGCTGCGATGAAGACCGAGCGCGTGCTCCCGTTCCGCTTTCTCGCTGCTGCGCGCTATGCGCCGCAGTGGGAGGAGGCGCTGGAGCAGGCTATGTTTCGGTCCGTTGAGGCACGCGAGAAGCTCGCGGGGCGGACAGTCCTGCTCGTTGACGTGTCGGGCAGTATGACGGCCGCGCTCTCGGGCCGGTCGGAGATGCTGCGCACCGATGCGGCCTACGGTCTTGCGGTGCTGTTGCGCGAGATCGCGGAGGAGGCGAGTGTCTACACCTTCTCCGACACGCTGAAGCGGGTGCCGGCACGGCGCGGGTTCGCGCTGCGCGACGCGATGGACCAGAGCCAGCCGCACAGCGGCACGCAGCTGGGCGCGGCGCTGGAGAAGCTCGATGAGCGGTACGACCGGCTCATCGTGATCACCGACGAGCAGTCGCACGACCGCGTGCCTGCGCCGAAGGGGCGCGGCTATGTGGTGAACGTGGCCAGCTACCGCAACGGCGTTGGCTACGGCCCGTGGACGCACATCGACGGCTGGAGCGAGTCGGTGGTCGAGTACATCCGCGAGCTGGAGCGCACCGAGGCGCAGTAACAACAACGAAGGCCGGCGAGGAGCAATCCTTGCCGGCCTTTTGTCAGCTGGTGAAGCGGTCTCTCCATCAGGCGTTCAGCTTGAGGATCAACATGGTCATGTCGTCGTGCTGGGGCGCGCCGGCGGTGAACTTATCCGCCGCTGCGAAGAGGGCGCGGAGGACGTCGTCGGCGGGCCTGGCGCTGACTTTGCGTGCGGCTTCGATCATGCGCTCCTCGCCCCACTCCTCGTCGTCGTGGGTCATGGCTTCGCTGATGCCGTCGGTGTAGAGCAACAGCAGATCGCCCGGTTCGAGCGTCAGAGCCTGTTCGGTGTAAGGCGCGAAGGGAAGCAGGCCGACGACCGGGCCTCCGGCTTCAAGGCGGATCACTTCGTCGTGCCGGAGCAGGACGGGCGGGTTGTGGCCGGCGTTGACGCATTCGAGGCGGCGCGTCTTCGCGTCGTACGCTGCGAAGAAGAAGGTGGCGTAGCGATTCGACGCTGAGGCTTCATACACCAGGCGGTTGACCTTATGCATGAGCTTGGCGAAGTCGCGGGGGTTATCGAGGGTGACGCCACGAAGCGACGCACGCAGGCTGGCCATGAGCAGCGCGGCGGAGATGCCCTTGCCGGAGACGTCTCCGATCGCCAGACCGAGGCGGCCGTCTTCAAGATGGATGACGTCGTAGTAGTCGCCGCCGACGCCCTGGGCCGCGCGGCAGGCTCCGGCGACTGAACCGCCGGCAATAGCGGGCATTTCCTGGGGGAAGAGGCGTTCCTGGACCTCGCGTGCGATCTCGATTTCGCGGTTGACGCGCTCGCGCTGGGCGGCTTCGGCAGCAAGGGAGTGGGCGAGCTCGGAGACTTCGAGCGCGAGGCCGGTCTGGCGTGCGACGGTTTGCAGCACTTGTAAATCTGTCCGGGACCAGGCGGCTTCCGAGCGCTTGGGGCCCAGCGCCATGATGCCCATGAGGCGGTTGCGGCCGGGGAGAGGGACGAGGAGTTCGGCGTTGAGCAGGTCGAGGGCCCGGCGCTCGGCGGTACCGGCCATGAGGTACCAGGCGTCGGGGTCGTCGCGATAGAGGCGGGCGGGCTCGTTGGAGTTGATGAGGTAGCGGATGGATGAGGCCTGAGCAGGAAGCGCGAGGGCGCCGTCATTGGAGACGCCGACAGCCTGCTCGAGGCGGAAGGTGTCGCCGTGGCGAAGCAGCATGGCGATCTGGCGGATGTGGAGGGTTTCGCAGATACGGTGGGCGACGGTTTCCAGCAGGGGCTTGGTTTCGGTGAAGTGGCGGACCTCGTCAGAGAGCTCGTTGAGCATAATTTCGGCGTTGTAGGCTTCGCGGAAGAACCGCTTGTCGAGCCACTGCTCGATGCGATTGGCGATACCGAAGCGGAGGGCAAGGATGATGGCGAGGAAGACGAGAGCGGTCCAGATGTCGGAGGGCTGGGGCTGGCGGCGCTCGATCATGGGGAGGAAGAGGCGGACGCCGATCACGATGAGCAGCGCGATCTGGATCGCCCACAGGGTGGCTTTGGCAAGGGCGTAGCGAGAGCCGATGCGGAGCAGGACGCGGACGTCGAGGGCGCGCTGGACGAGGACAACGTAGGCGAGGGTGAGAGGCGCAACCATGAAGAGGAAGGCGCCCGCGGTGCGGATCCAATAGCCGGTGGCGGTGTTGTTGTTAATGCCGAAGTGGGGAAGGACGACGAAGACCAGCAGAAGCGAACCCATGCCCACGCTCATTCCGGTGGTGAGGACGCGGAGGCGGCGCCGGGCGTCTTCAGTGGATGCAGAACGGAGCTTATCGAGGGTGAGGACGAGATAGAGGACGACGCACAGGAGGTTAAAGGAGTTGATAGTGGTGCTGGCGAGATCGCTGGCGCGCGTGAGGGACGGGCCATCGCCGCCCAGGTAGTACTCGGTGAAGATGGAGGGATAAAGGAAGCAGACGGCGATGCCAAAGATGGCGAAGAGGATCCATTTGACCCAGCGGGCGCGGGCGTCGATGCGGGAGCGCTCGGGGAAGTAGACGCCGAGGAGCAGCAGGGCCGGTGCGCCGGCGAGCTGCAGGGTATGGTACCAGGCGCTGCGCAGGAAGAAGGAGATGCCGGTGGCGAGGCCCTGATTGACGAAGACGACGCTGGGGAAGGTGAGCAGGACGAGGGTGAGCCACGCGTTGCGGTCGGCGGGACGAGAGAAGGCGACCCAGTAGCCGATGACGAGGGAAACAAGGGCGAGCAAGCCGGCGAGAAGAAAATCTTTCCAGAAGGCCCAGATGGGGGAGAGTCGGCCGTAGATATAGGCTGGACGGGCCAGGGTGATGGTGGCAGTCGCGCGGGAGCCGTTAGGTCGGGTGACGTCGACGTCGAGGATGTCGCCAGGGTGGCTGTCAGAGAGGATGGTGGACCACTGGGCGAGTCCGCTGTAGGGGGCGCCGTTGAGCTGCTCGATATGGTCACCGGCTGCGAGGCCGGCAGCGCGGGCTTCGGGAGAGAGACCCTGGTTTTCGATGAGGCGGGAGTCGGAGTCGTAGCGCAGGGGGATGTTGACGCGCTGATCCCAGTGGACGTGCGTACCCCACATGTCGACGAGGCCGGCAATCCAGTAGCCAAGGCTGGCGACGATCCAGAGGGCCAGAAAGAGGCGCAGGAGGCTGGGGGATGCGGACTTCTTCCTGGTTCGGCGTTTCATCCGTGGGGACATGGTAACGTGCCGTTCGGGAATTGGGCAGAGTCGAGGTTTACCCGCGGCGGTTCAGGGCCGCGAGCGGCGTATTCTTGATACGCAATCGGGAGGGGTCGGAGTTCATGCGTGTTTCGAGCGTGGTTTTGTTTCTGGCAGCAGCGTCGTGTGCGGCGCAGACGCGGCCGGCGATTATCGGGGTTTCGCATATTGCTGTGTATGCGAGCGACGCGGCGAAGACGGAGCACTTTTATGTGCACGATATCGGGCTGAAGAAGGGCGAGGATCCGGAAAACAGCGCAGGGGTGCGGTACTACGTGAACCAGGAGCAGTTTGTGGAGGTGCTGCCTCTGCCGGGTGACGCGGGGGCGAACCGGCTCGATCATCTGGCCTACATGACGAAGAGCGCCGAGCAGATGCGGGCGTATCTGAAGGCGAAGGGCGTAACGGTTCCGGAGGAAGTAAAGAAGGGCAGCGACGGCAGTTCGTGGTTCGACGTTCAGGATCCGGAGGGGAACAAGGTTGAGTTTGTGGAGCCGCCGGCGAAACTGCGGGACATGAACGGGACCGCGGGGCTGTATGCGCTCACAGGGGCGGATCCGATTGGGCGGCGCATCATTCATGTGGGGATGTTCGTTCGGGACCGCGAGAAAGAGGACACGTTCTACCGGGGACTGCTGGGGTTCAGGCCGTACTGGTACGGCGGGATGCACGAACATACAGACTGGGTATCGCAGCAGGTGCCGGACGGGCATGACTGGCTGGAGTACATGGTGTATACCACCCCAGCGAGCAACAACGGCTCGCCGGGGACCCCGGCTAACAACGGGGAAGGATCGCCGGATCACATTGCGCAAAACACGCTGGGGGTGCTGAATCACTTGTCGCTGGGCGTGACGAACATGGAGGAGGCGGTGACGAAGCTGTACCAGGAGGATCGGCTGGGCGACACGCCGGCTCGGCCCCAGATCGGGCGGGACGGGAAATGGCAGTTCAACGACTACGATCCGGATCACACGCGGGTGGAGGTGATGGAGTTCACGGCGAAGGCGAAGCCGTGCTGCTCGGAGTTCACGGCGGCGAATCCAACACCGGAGGGGCAGCCGTAGGGATCAGGTAGCGAAGCGTTGTGATCCCGAGAAGGGAGCAACGAGCGCACCAAATTCTGAACTCTAATCCCTAAACTTCGCTTCCAGCATCCAGCCTCCCCGCTTCCGGCGGCTTTCATCCTGCCCTGCTCCCATGTCACAAGCTGGCGCATCAGACAGTAGTGCGGCTCCGTTTCTTCAATTCACACTTGCTGTTACACATCCGTGGTAGGATGGCGTCCGCCGCCGCGAGGATTTGAAATGCCCAGGGCAACGATTGACGGAGTCTCCCGCGAGTTTAACGCCGGGGAGCGGCTGATTGAGCTGATCAACCGCAGTGGCGCGGCGGTGCCGCAGGTCTGCTATCACCCGCAGATGGGGCCGATTCAGACCTGCGATACGTGCATGGTCGAAGTGGACGGCAAGCTGGTGCGTGCGTGCGGGACGCCGGCTGTTGACGGGATGAAAGTCACGACCGAGTCGGCGAGAGCGCAGAAGGCACAGCGCGAAGCGTTCGATCGCATCCTCGGCAATCATCTGCTGTACTGCACCGTTTGCGACAACAACAACGGCAACTGCACGGTGCACAACACGACGAAGCTGCTGGCGATCGAGCATCAGCAGATTCCGTATAAGCCGAAACCGTACGACGTGGATTATTCCAATCCGTTTTATCGCTACGACCCCGATCAGTGCATTCTGTGCGGCCGCTGCGTAGAGGCGTGCCAGAACGTACAGGTGAACGAGACGCTGTCGATTCGCTGGGAGGACGAGCATCCGCGGGTGTTGTGGGATGGGGGGGCTCCGATTGGCGAGTCAAGCTGCGTCTCGTGCGGCCACTGCGTGACGGTATGTCCGTGCAACGCGCTGATGGAGCGGTCGATGATCGGCGAAGCGGGATACTTTACCGATCTGCCGAAGCCGGCGCTGGACGGAATGATCGATGTGGTGAAGGGCATCGAGCCGGAGCTGGGGTATGGAGCGATTCTGCAGCTCTCGGAAGTCGAGGCGGCGATGCGGGATTCGCGGACGAAGAAGACCAAGACGGTGTGCACTTACTGCGGGGTGGGGTGCAGCTTCGATATCTGGACGCGCGATCGCCACATATTAAAGATCGAGCCCGAACACGGCGCGGCGAATGGAATCTCGACGTGCGTAAAAGGCAAGTTCGGCTGGGGACACATCAATAGTGAAGATCGGCTGACGTCGCCGCTGATCCGCGAGAACGGAAAGTTCCGTGAGGCAACATGGGATGAGGCGCTGGGACTGGTAGCGCGGCGGTTCACCGAGATCAAGGCGCAGAACGGTCCGGATGCGCTGGCGTTCGTGTCGTCGTCGAAGTGCACGAACGAAGAGAGCTATCTGATGCAGAAGCTGGCTCGGGCGGTGATCGGCACCAACAATATGGATAACTGCTCGCGCTATTGTCAGGCTCCCGCGACGGTTGGCTTATTCAGGACTGTGGGGTATGGCGGCGATTCGGGATCGATCAGCGACATCGAGGCAGCCGATCTGGTAGTGATTGTGGGCAGCAATACGGCAGAGAGCCATCCGGTGCTGGCGACGCGCGTGAAGCAGTCGCACAAGCTGCGCGGGCAAAAGCTGATTGTGAGCGATTTGCGCAGGCATGAGATGGCGCAGCGCGCCGACCTTTTCATTCATCCGAAGCCGGGGACGGATCTGATCTGGATGAGTGCGGTGACGAAGTGGATCTTCGATCAGGGTCTGGAGAAGAAGGAATTTTTGGCGCAGTGGGTGAATGGGATTGAGGAGTATAAGGCAAGTCTTGCCCCGTTCACGATGGAGTACGCGAGCCGCCGCACCGGTTTGCCCGTGGAAACGCTGGAGCGCGTGGCGCGGATGATCGTGGAAGCGAAGAGCATGTGCGTGCTGTGGGCGATGGGAGTGACGCAGCACTCGATGGGGTCCGACACGTCGACAGCGATCTCGAACATGCTGCTGGCGACCGGGAATTACATGCGGCCCGGGACGGGAGCGTATCCGCTGCGCGGGCACAACAATGTGCAGGGGGCGAGCGATCACGGCGCGATGCCGAACAACTTCCCTGGATACCAGAAGGTCGAGGACCCGGAAATCCGGGCGAGGTTCGAAAAGGCATGGGGCGTGACACTGCCGCCGAAGAACGGGCTGGACAACCACCAGATGATTGACGCGATCCACGATGGGCGGCTGAAGGGGATGTACATCTTCGGCGAAGAGATGAGCCTGGTGGATTCGAATGCGAACTATGTCGACGCGGCGCTGGGGAAGATTGATTTCCTGGTGATCCAGGAAATCTTTTTCTCCGAGACTTGCC
>Ga0335072_10007426_pt1 | contig 15941 bp, 15 predicted proteins | sample Lox_Sample_21_FD_206725 | JGI IMG/M metagenome (GOLD analysis project Ga0335072, IMG submission 206725) | Soil microbial communities from Loxahatchee National Wildlife Refuge, Florida, United States - Lox_Sample_2.1 | ecosystem: Environmental > Terrestrial > Soil > Wetlands | place: USA...
TGCTGAAGGACGCGCCGATCCTGTTGCTGGATGAGGCGACCAGCGCGCTGGACAGCGAGAGCGAACGCGCGATCCAGGCGGCGCTGGAGCGGCTGATGCACGGCCGCACGGTGATCGCCATCGCGCACCGGCTATCGACGCTACAGCGGTTCGACCGGATCATCGTGATGGATCAGGGGCGGATCATCGACGACGGCTCGCCCGCCGAACTGGCGGCGCGGCCTGGGCCGTATCGCGAGCTGCTGCGGAAGCAGACGATGGAGCCGCTGCCGGCGGCGGCCTAGCCGTGAGCGCGTGAAGGCAGCGGTCGTTGCCGGGGCCGCCCGGGTCTGCGGCGGTACTGTATCGCGTGAAGCACTGCCGCAGTCGACACGGCGCATGGTGCGGGCGCCGGAAAGCGCAGCGCCAAATCATCTCGCAAGCACGGCACGCCAAGGCGGCCGGGGTGCCTTACCAGGACGTCACCGCCGGAATCGCAGGTCCATGCCCCGCAGCATCCAGCCGGCCTCGATCGCGTCAAGGTCAATGAACCCCGACGGATCGGCTTTGCGCGGCGCTACGGCGAGCGCTGGCGCGCGTTCGCGCCGCCAGATGTCCAGCAAGCGCCGCAATTCGGTCAACGGCTGGTCGTGATCATCCACGCGCAGGTCCAGATCCGGAAAATCCTCGGTGGTCACCAACTTCATGGCCGCCGATTGCCGACCGCGCCGGTCGCCACCCGCGGCTTCGCCGGCCTGCATGGCCGCCATCAGCCGTTCCGGCATCGACAGGTTCGGCTGCGCCAGGAAGGTCTCCAGCGTGGCCGCGATGGTGGGTTCGCCGGCCAGCATGTTGCCGGCGACGCTGACCCCCGGCGCGGCGACGGCGCCGCACCACGCCACGCAGTTCTGCCCTGTCCAGGCGGCGGTGCGGCCATGGCGATCGACCGCGTGCACCTGGCGGATGCCGCGTCCGGCATCGCCGGCGAGGGCACCTTCGATCGCGGCGTCGGGCGGCAGGCCGCGCGCGAGCATGTCCAGGATGGCGGGCGCGAGATAGCGGTTGGTAAACGATTGCGTGGAGACGGCGCCCACGCCGGAGCGCACGAACGGGCAGGACGCGCCAACGGCAAAGGCCTTGGTGGCGACGGCGACCGCGAAGGCGCCTGTGTTGGGATCATGCGCGACGATGGACCATGTCATGGTTGCATCGCCAGGTTCGCTGCGGCGTGTGCGAGCGGTTTGATCGTTCGCCCCACGCCTGGCGGTAGCGGCCGCGCAACGTGCGCCTTCAGCGCGGTTTCGATCGCGGCCAGGCGATCGGGGGGAAAGGGCGCGACGCGCCGTATGCGCATATCGATATGCAGCGCCAGGAGTTCCTGCGCTGCGACGCGATGGCCTTCGGTCGCGTGGAACATTTCGTGGAAATAGTGCAGCCGTTTGGCATCGACGCCAAGCAAGGTGGTGGCGACGCGCAGTTTCTCGCCAGCGGCGACTTCGCGTTCGTAGAGCGTGTGGGTTTCGGCGGTGAAGCAGGAGTTGCCGGTTGCCTCGCGATAGGCGTTGCCGATGCCCACCGCATCATACAGCCGGTCGGTGCCGAGATCGAACACGACCACATAGTAGGCAAGATTCATGTGGCCGTTGGAATCGATCCATTCCGGCCGGACGGTATCTGTGTATTCGACGATATATTGGCTCATGGCGAGGGAGAGTGTTGGCGGGGTGGCGCCGGGTCAAGCGGTGACGCACGCCGCCTCTATGTCATCGTTGGGGTGGAGGGAGCCGCGCGGCATCGCGCGGTGCGTAAGGCGGGGCGGGCGCCAGGGCATTGTCCGCGCACAATTTCGAACGAGGTTGCTTCGTCGCTGCGCTCCTCGCAATGACATTGGTGGTGTCGATTGCGCTTCACAGACAGAGGGTATTGGAATCAGCCGTTCGGTTGCGCCAAATATCGCTTTTCTTCCGCCTTGCTCTCCCGCCCCAAGGCCGCGTTTCGATGCGGAAACCGCCCGAACCGGCGGATGACGTCGCGATGGCGATAAGCATGCTCCACGGTCAGATTGCCGAGCCACAGGCGCATCGTCTCGAAGAGCCGCACCGATTCATCCTGATCGGCCGGGTCTTCCGAATGTTCGAAAGGCAGGTAAATGAACGCCCGTTCCATGGGTTGAAGCCGGCGATCGAAACCGCGCGCCACTGCGTCGCGCGCCAGGGCGCGCGCCTGCGCATCGGCGGCGAAAGCCTGTGGCGAATCCCGATGCAGGTTCCGTGAAAACTGGTCGAGCAATAGGATCAAGGCCAATGTGCCTCGCGGCGTTTCTGCCCAATGATCCAGCGCGCCGTTGCGCGCCGCCTGCAAGGCCTTGGTGAACCGCCCGCATGCTTCGTCGAACGTTGCGTCCTTTCGGAACCAGACGACGCGGTGCCGCGTGGCATCGCCATGGAACCAGAAATCCAGCACATCGTCCGGTGTGATCATCCCAGCGCTTGCTCCAGGATGCGCACCGAGTGTACGGCGTCTCGGCCGGACAGTTCGCGGATCTGGTGCCGGCAGGATGTGCCATCGGCTACGATAAGGTCGGTCGCCGCCGCTTTGCGCACTGCGGGCAGTAGGGACGCCTCGGCCATGGCACGCGAGACATCCTGCGTTTCCGCCTGGTAGCCGAAGCTGCCGGCCATGCCGCAGCAGGACGAAACGATCGGTTTCACTGTCAGGTCCGGCACGCTTCGCAGGGCACCCAGCGCGGCGGGGAAGGCACCGAAGGATTTCTGGTGGCAATGGCCGTGAACGTGCGCCGTTGCCGCGATCGGCTGCAGTGTCAGCGCAGGCTTTTCCTGCGCGAGGAACTCCGACAGCAACATCGCGCGTCCGGCAAGGTGATCCGCCGCGTGGCCTGGCAGCAGCGACCGGAACTCATCACGCAGGGTCAGCAAACAGGAAGGTTCCAAGCCGATCACGGGCCGGCCACCGGCCAGACGGCCAAGCGTGCGGCGAGCCTCGGCGCGTGCGTGGTCCAGCATGCCAGCGGCGAGGAAGGTGCGGCCGCAGCATAAAGGCCGGCCGCGACGCTGCGGCATCACCGCGCGATATCCCGCCGCCGCCAGCACGCGCACGGCCGCACGCAGGTTTTCGGGTTCGAAATAGCGGTTGAACGTATCGGCCAGAAGAAGCACTTCGCCGCGCGGGTTGGCGGGCGCCAGCGCTTCGGCTTCGGCATCGCGGAACCAATCCCGGCGCCATGCCGGCAACGTGCGCGTGGCGGCGATGCCCAGCGTACGTTCTCCGATCTGCCGTAGCCGCCTCAGGTGATTGCGAAGGTTGGCCAATGGCGCGATGCGCGATAGAGTCGGCGCGTAACGCGGCAGCTCAGCGATGAGAGATTCGCGGTGTGGCACGCCATGGCGTTCGGCGCGCGCGGCGAGCACTTCGAGTTTCATCTTCGCCATGTCGACGCCGGTTGGGCATTCGCGGCGGCATGCCTTGCACGAGACGCACAGCTTCATCGCGTCGGCCAGCGCATCGGAGGCCATGGCTTCGGCGCCGAGCTGGCCTGTCAGCGCGAGGCGCAGCGTGTTGGCGCGGCCGCGGGTGAGGTGGGTTTCGTCGCGGGTAACGCGGAAGGACGGGCACATCACGCCGGCATCGAAAGCGCGACAGGTGCCGTTATTGTTGCACATTTCTACCGCGCCCAGCATGCCGCCAAGCGGCCCGGGATGATCCGACCAGTCCAGCTTCGGCGTGAAGCCGGCGATCGGGGCGTAGCCGGGAGCGTAACGGAACAGACTGCGGTCGTCCATGCGCGGGGGACGTACGACGCGGCCGGGGTTCATCATGCCGGCGGGATCGAACGCGTCCTTCACCGCTTCGAAGGCGCGGGCGATGCGGCTGCCGAACATGGTCTCGTTGAATTCGCTGCGCACGATGCCGTCGCCATGCTCACCGCTGTGAGAGCCTTTGTACTCGCGCACCAGGGCGAAGCATTGTTCGGCGACGGCGCGCATTTTGCGGACGTCGTTGGGGTCCTTCATGCTGAGAACAGGGCGGACATGCAGGCAGCCGACGGAGGCATGGGCGTACCAGGTGCCCTTGGTGCCGTGGCGTTCGAACACGTCGTTCAACCGTTCCGTGAAGTCGGCGAGGTCTTCCAGGTTCACGGCGCAGTCTTCGATGAAGGAGACGGGTTTGCCGTCGCCTTTCATGGACATCATGATGTTGAGACCGGCTTCGCGGACGGCGGCGATGTCGGCCTGGAAGGCGGGGTCGGTGGCGTGTACTATCTGGTTAGTTAATCCGAGATCGCCCATCAACGCCTCAAGTTCGGCCAGCTTGGCGAGGAGGGGCGCATCCTCGAAGCCGTGGAATTCGACGATCAGCAGGGAATCGGGTTCGCCCAGCAGCATGGCGTCGATCGTGGCGCGGTAGATCGGGATGCCGCGGCCGAGATCGATCATGGTGCGATCGACCAGTTCCACCGCCTCGGGGTCCAGCCTCACGATATGCTGCGCGGCTTCCATAGCTCGGCGGAAGGTGGGGAACTGGCAGATGCCCAGCACCTTGCGCGGCTTGAGCGGATGCAGGGTGAGTTCGAGCGCGGCAGAGAAGGCGAGCGTGCCTTCCGAACCGACGAGCAGGCGCGCGAGGTTTTCGCGGCCGGCGGCGCGGGAGGTGGGTGTCAGCACGTCGATATTGTAGCCGCCGACGCGGCGGAGCTGCCTGGGGAAGCGGGCTGCGATCTCTTCGGCTTCCGCGGCGCCGAGCGCACGCAGGCGTTGGATCAGCTCGGCGATATTGGCGGGCATGTCGGCGCCGAGGTTGTCCGGGACGGCGCCGAAACGGTGGCGTGTGCCGTCGGCGAGGATTGCGTCGATGGCGCGCACGTTGTCAGCCATCAGGCCGTAGCGGATCGATTTCGAACCGCAGGAGTTGTTGCCGGCCATTCCGCCGATGGTGCAGCGGGCGTGCGTGGACGGGTCCACCGGAAAGAACAGTTTGTGGGCGCGAAGTTCGGCGTTGAGTTGGCCCAGCACGACGCCGGGTTCGACCAAGGCGGTGCGCGCTTCGGCATCGACGTGCAGGATGCGGCGGAGGTGCTTGGAACAATCGATGACCAGCGCGCGGTTCACGGTCTGACCGCATTGGCTGGTGCCGCCGCCGCGCGGCAGCACGGGGACGCCTTCCTCGCGGGCGATTGCGAATGTTGCGGCGACGTCGTCTAGGGTGCGGGGAATGACCACGCCCAGCGGTTCGATTTGGTAGATCGAAGCGTCTGTGGCGTAGCGGCCGAGATCGGCGCGCGAGGAGAGGATCTCGGCCGAGGTATTGCGGTGCAGGCGGTCTATCATGCGACTCAACTTCTCCCACGTAGTGGGAGAGCTCGAGGTGCGAAGGGTGAGGGTGATCGGATCGGTATGTCAGGAATCCGTACCGACCCGATCACTCTCACCCTCGATGCTTCGCATCTCGACCTCTCCCGCGCGCAGTGCAAGAGAGGTTTCCTGCGCCTCACAGCCCCTCGAACAGTACGGTGGTAATATACCGCTCGGCGAACGAGGGGATGATCGTCACGATCCGCTTTCCTGCCATCTCCGGCCGTTTTGCCACCACCAGCGTCGCTGCCAAGGCAGCGCCGGACGAAATCCCGCATGGAATCCCCTCGGTCCGCGCCAGCCGACGCGCGTTGGCAAACGCCGCGTCGTTCGAGACTTTGATGATCTCGTCGATTTCCTTCGTATCCAGCACCTCGGGGACGAAGCCGGCACCGATGCCCTGAATGGGATGCGGGCCGGGGCTGCCGCCGGACAGGACCGGACTTGCCTCGGGTTCCACGGCAATCATGCGCAGCCCTGGACGGCGCGGCTTCAGCGCCTGTGCGACACCGGTAAGCGTGCCGCCGGTGCCGATTCCGGACACCACGGCATCGACTTCGCCGCGCGTATCGTACCAGATCTCCTCCGCCGTCGTTTTCACATGGATCGCCGGATTGGCGGGGTTGCCGAACTGGTCGGGAATCACCGAACCCGGCATTGAGGCCTGCAGCTCCTTTGCGCGCGCAATGGCGCCGTTCATACCCTTCTCGCGCGGCGTCAACTCCAATTGCGCGCCGAGCAAGGCCAGCATCTTGCGGCGTTCGATCGACATCGATTCCGGCATGGTGAGAATCAGCTTGTAGCCGCGCGCCGCACACATGAAGGCGAGCGCGATGCCCGTGTTGCCGGAGGTCGGCTCGATCACCGTGCCGCCCGGGTTCAGCCGGCCGTCGGCTTCCATGGCAAGCACCATGTTGACACCGATGCGGTCCTTCACGCTGGCGATCGGGTTGAAGAATTCCAGCTTCAGGCAGATGTCGGCCTTGACCCCTTCCTCCGCCACGATGCGCGGAATGCGTACCAGCGGCGTGTTGCCGATGGTCTCCGCAATGCTGTCGTAGATCCGGCCGCGCAGCGGCGGGTCCAGGTTCAGCGGCTGGTGTTCGCTTGCGGGCATGCTTCCTCCTGGCGGTTCATTGGCGATGGCAAAAGGTGGTAACATGCAGTCCGCCCCGGGTCACGCCACCGCCTGGTTCTACGGAACTCTCGGCGTGCCTGCCGGGTGGCGGAGCCGAAGGCCGGCTTTGGCGGTGGCGCCTGTTGCTCACCCATCACCAGCAACAACCCTGGCGTGTTGACCGGCCGTGGGCGAGGCGCCACCGTCGCGGCACGCAAGGGAGGAGGGCGCGACCATGCCGCGGCCGTTCGAAGGCATCCGCATCATCGATATTACCCACGTCCTGGCGGGACCGTTCGCCGCATATCAATTGGGTGTTCTGGGTGCCGACGTGATCAAGGTGGAGCATCCGGACGATCCGGACCAGAGTCGGGGTTCGGGCACCGACAACGCACTGAACCATGCGTGGATGGGCACCGGTTTTCTGACGCAGGCGTCCAACAAGCGTTCCATCACGCTAAACCTGAAGACCGAGGCGGGTCGCGAGATATTGCGCAAGCTGGTGCGCACGGCGGATGTGCTGGTGGAGAACTATCGGCCGGGCGCATTCGAAGCGCTTGGGCTGGGGTATGAGGATCTGCGCCGGATCAATCCGAAGCTGATCTATGCATCGTTTTCCGCGTTCGGCCAGGGCGGTCCGCGGCGCACGCAGACGGCGTATGACCACGTGATCCAGTCCACGTCGGGCATTATGGCGGTGACCGGCACGCCGGAGACCAATCCGGTGAAGGTCGGCCCTCCGGTGGTGGATTATGCCACCGGCACGATGGGCGCGTTTGCGTTGTCCGCTGCATTGTTCTTGCGCGAGCGAACCGGCGAGGGCCAGCGCATTGACATGGCGATGCTGGATGTCGCGATGATGCTGCAGGCATCGCTGTTGACCGGGTATCTGCGCAACGGGCGGCATCCCAAGCCGCACGGCAACAAGCAGCCGTATGCCACCAACAGTGCGTACCAGACAAAGGATGGGTTGGTGATGCTGGGCGCGTCGAATCTGCGTCAGCAGAGGCGGCTGTGGACGGTGCTGGAACATCCGGAGATGATCAAGCGCACCAACGATGATCGCGATGCGGACCGCGCGCGGGAGGAGGTGCTGCTGGAGCAGATCATGCTGACTCGGACGGCGGCGGAGTGGGAGGACTATCTGCAGGAGCGCCACGTGCCGGCGTCGCGGGTGCGCACGATGGGCGAGGCGCTGGCCGATCCGCAGATTGCGACGCGCGGGGTGCTGCACCGGTTTGAGACGGGTGCGCCGGGGGTGGACGGGGCATTTGCCGTGCCGCTGGCGGCATTCAAGTTCGCACATGACGGTCCGCGGATCGATACGCCGCCGCCGACGCTGGGGCAGCACAATGAGGAGGTGCTGGGGGAGTTGGGGTACAGCGCGCGGGAGATCACGGGATTCAAGGGGGACGGGATTATCTGACGTCAGCCTTTTGCGGCGGGCCGACGAAGTGGACCAATGCAATGCGCGGGCAGCGCCGATGGTGAGGGTGCCACGTGAGGCACAATCTATTATCGTGCTCCCGCAACACCCTCACCCGGCGAGCATCGCTCGCCGACCTCTCCCACGCGGAGCGCGGGAGAGGTTTATTGCGATGAAAGGACGCACCATGCAGATTGGACGTCTCGGCGCGTGGTACTCGATGGATAAGTTGGGTACGCCGCGGCAGATCAAGCAATTCGCAACCACGGTGGAACGGCTCGGCTACGATGTGCTGTGGTATCCCGAATCGCGTGGCTTCGAATCCCTTTCGGTTGCCGGCTTTGCTTTGGGCAACACCACGAAGCTGAAGCTCGGCAGTTCGATTGCCAGCATCTATGCACGCGATGCGTTCACGTCGCGGCGCGGCATGCTGTCGCTGCACGCGCTGTATGGTGAGCGTTTCATTCTGGGGTTGGGCGTCAGCCATCCGCCGATGGTCGAAGGCCTGCGCGGGCATCGCTACGAAAAGCCGGTGCCGGCGATGCGTGCCTACGTGGACGCGATTTGCAAGGGCGAGGCGGGGGCGGAGAACTGGCCGATCGCAATCGCTGCGCTCGGTCCGCTGATGCTGAAACTGGCGGCGGAGAAGACGCGCGGCGCGCTGCCGTATAATACCACGCCGCAGCATACGGCCGAGGCGGCGAAGATTCTTGGTGCGGGCAAGTGGCTGGCAATCGAGCAGAAGGTGACGCTGGAAACCGATGCCGTGAAGGCGCGCGCATTGGGGCGCAAGGAACTGGCGCGCTACCTGACGCTGGACAACTATTGCAACAACTGGCTGCGCATCGGCTTCACCGAGGCGGATCTGGCGAATGGCGGTTCCGATCGGTTCATCGACGCGATGATGCTGTGGGGTGACGCCGCGAAGGTGAAGCAAGGGTTGCGGGCACATTTCGATGCGGGCGCGACGCATGTGGCCATCCAGCCGGTGCACGCGGATGGCGATATGGCGGCCCGCGACGCGATCCTGACGGCGCTGGCGGATACATGACTCATGGCCGGGCCGCGTCCCCGGGCTTGACCCGGGGAGCGCCCGGCCATCTACGTAACGATCTTGCCACGGGGTTAGAAGCCCACCCCACTCACAAACTGGTGGATCGCCTGCGCCATCAGCCCAGGCGTTTGCACGGCGGCAAAATGCCCGGAATTGATCTGCAAATACTCTGCCCCCGGCACCGCCTTCGCCACCGCTTGCACCGACGCCGGAGGCCGGAGGCCATCGTGCGTGCAGCCGATCACCAGAGTGGGGCAGGCAATTCGCGCGATCTCGCCGCTCAGGTCTTCCGCTGCCAGCATGCGGCTGATTGCGGCAAAGCTGCGAGGATCGTTGCACAGCCAGCGTGCGCGGAATTTCCGAAATTCCTCGGCACTGTGCCGCACCGCCGGAGGATACGAATTTGCCAGGCTGCTTTCGACCAGGCCGAACATCCCGCCCGCTTCCGCCGCCGCCGCACGGTCGAGAGTGCCGTGCCGCCTGTCGCCACTGACGCCAAGCGCCGGACTGCTCACCACCAATGCGCCTGTGCGTGCCGCATGCCGCACGGCAAAATGCGCAGCAATGCCGGCGCCCACCGCGGTGCCTGCCAGTGCGACCCTGCCCACGATCCCGTGCGCGTCGAGCAATGCGGCAATGTCGTCCGCCATCTCGTTCCATGTCACCGGAGCGACGAGCTTCGCCGACAGCCCCGCACCGCGGGTATCGAAGCGCAGCACGCGTCGCGTGCTGGTCAGCGGCCCCATCACCTGGTCCCAGGATTCCAGCGTGCCGCCCATTTCATGCACCAGCACCAATGTTGTTGTGCCGCGGCCGGTGAGTTCGCAGCGCAGGCTGGTGCCGTTGACTTCGATCCAGTTCATGGCGACGTTCCCTCGCAAGTTCATGCGCGAGCCTATCCGCCGCGCGATCATGGTCAAGGAGACGCGCATGCCGCAGCCAATGACGCTGCATTGGTCGCCCCGCTCGCCCTATGTGCGCAAGGTGATGATCGCCGCGCACGAGATGGGGCTGCAGGACCGGTTGCGCCCAGTGCGCACCGTGGTCGGCGGCACCACGCCGCATCGCGAGCTGATGCGAATCAATCCGCTGGGCAAGATTCCCACTCTGGAATTGCCGGATGGTTCGGTGCTGTACGATTCGCCGGTGATTTGCGAATATCTCGACACGCTGCACGATGGCCCCCAACTGTTTCCCGTTGCGTGGCCGGAACGCGGTGTGGCGTTGCGCCGCCTGGCGCTAGGCGACGGCATGCTGGATGCGGCGCTGCCGTGGCTGGGCGAACGGTTCCGGCCGCCGGAGCGGCAGTCGCGGCCTCACATGGATCTGTGGCGCGAGAAGTTGCTGGCGTGCGTGGACGCGCTGGAACACGAAGCCGACGCTTTGGCCGAACGCGCCCTGACGATCGGCCATGTCGCGATCGGCGTGGCGCTGGGCTATCTGGACTTCCGGTTTGATGAATTGCAGTGGCGAAACGGACACGCGCGCCTGACGGCTTGGCACGCGACGTTCAACCAACGGCCGTCCGTGCTGGCAAACCCGCCGATCGACGATCGTTAATCCTGCTCAGGCCGCTTTCGTCTCCTGCGGTTCCCAGGAATCGCGATGCTCAATCTTCGCGGCTGTTTCGCCGGACAGATAGGCACGAAAAACAGCGATCGCGAAGCGATAGTCCTCAATAACCATCGAGGCAGATTTGATTTTCTGGTAAGGAAGGTTCGCTAAGACATGTCGGAGGGTGGGACTATCGAGCGGCACCGCCGCGCCGGTCGTCATGACGAAATCATCAACCGGTTGCAGCCGGCTGGCAAACAACTGGCCGACCGGCATCGTGGCTTCAAGACCCTCATCCATGAGCCGGAGAGTTTGCTGCCCGGCTACATCCAGGACGTTCAACCCGGCTGTTTTATGGCGCGCTTCAACAGAGCACACCACAAAGCGCGCGGTCTGTGCAGCGTACAACATCAGCGCCTCATCGCCGTTCGGGGCGGGATGGATGGATCGAGCATATCGATCGATCGCCCGCGACCGCCCTGGCTTCGACGTAAACAAAGCGAGGTCGTTGATATAGGCAAAGTCATCCATATTGTCCAAATTGATCGTATTGGCGAAAGCAACACCAAGCTTTCGTGCGTGTTCCATCATCGTCGGTCTGGCAACAAAGTCCATCGCCGCATTCAAGTGCTGTTTGCTGACGGCACGCAGGTGCCTGTAGCGTACTATAGCCTCCGCTCGGGTCATGGCCGGACACTCCGCTGTGGCTTCTCGCCAAGCATATCCGGCCCGCCCGATTCGCACCCAGGCCTCAGAAATAATGCCAGAAATTCGAGGTCCGCGCTTGCTCCGGCGAGCCGTCGAACACGATCTGCCCGTTGTTCATGATCGCCACCCGATCGGCGATCTCCAGCGCCGCGGCGACATTTTGCTCCACCAGAACCGCGGTCATTGCGTGCGAACGGCACACCTCCCGCACCTGACGGAACATCCGCTCCACCAGGTTCGGCGCCAGCCCGATCGAGGGTTCGTCCAGCAGCAGGCAGCGCGGTGTTCCCAAAATCGCCAGCGACAAAGCCAGCATTTGCTGCTGTCCGCCGCTCAGGCTGCCGGCACGCGTCGTGCGGCGTTCGTCCAGCGCAGGGAACAGCGCATACACGGCATCGATGCCGAACATCGCACCGGCTGCGACATTGCGTGCGCCCACCACCTCGATGTTCTCCGCCACAGTCAGGTCGGGAAAGATCCCGCGGCCTTCCGGCAGCAGCCGCAACCCGCGCGCGACACGTTCGGCAACACCCAGCCGATCGACGCGCTGGCCGTCGAACGTCACGGACCCCGCACGCAGCGGCAGCAGCCCCATCACGCAACGCAATGTTGTCGTCTTGCCGGCGCCGTTATGGCCGAGCAAGGCCAGGATCTGTCCGGGTTCCAGCGCCAGCGACACGTCGCTGATCACCGTCTTCGGTCCGTAGCCTGCCGCCAGTCCGGAAAGTTGCAAGATCACAGCGCACCGCCGAAATAGATTTCCGCCAGTGCCGGATCGGCGATGATTTCGGCCGGCGAGCCGCGCGCCATCAAATGGCCCTGATGCAGGAACAAGACTTCATCAGCGATCTGCTGCACCACGCGGGTGTTATGCTCTACCACCAGCAGCGTCTTGCCTTCCGCCTGCAGGCGGCGCAGCAGCGCCATCACCGCGTCCAGCGCGCCAGCGGAAAGGCCGGAGGCTGGTTCGTCGAGCAATAGCAGTTCCGCCTCTGTCGCCAATAGCCGCGCCACCGTCAGCAGTTTTTGCTCGCCATAGGAGAGGCTGCGGACCGTATCGCTGGCGCGATCCGCCAGGCCGACGTGCTGCAACGCCTGCATCGCATCGTCGCGACGCCGGCGTTGGCTGCGCGCCGCGTGCAGCGGTCGGAAGATCGCCCCCATGGGTCCTTCCGCGAACTGCCGCGGCAGTGCCACCATCACGTTGTCCAGCGCCGTTAGTTCAGAAAACAGGCGCAGGTTCTGGAAGCTGCGCGCGATGCCGGCGTGTACGATGGCTTGCGGGCGAAGACCGTCCAGCGAACGGCCTCGGAACGTGACGTGCCCCTGGTTCAGACGCAGAAAACCGGTGATCGCATTGAAGATTGTGGTCTTACCGGCGCCGTTCGGGCCCACCAGGCAGGTGATGCGGCCCTGCGGAATATCGAACGTGCAGTCCTGCAACGCATGCAGGCCGCCGAAATGGTGATCCAGTCCCTTGGCTTGCAGATAGGCCGTCACAGCCGCTCCCCCAGCAGGCCTTGCGGGCGGAACAGCATGAAGGCGATCAGCAGCAGGCCGTAGATCAACTGGCGTGCGGTCGCGGCAAAGGACGTGGGGATGTCCAGCAAGGTCAGGATCTGCGGCAAGGCCAGCACCAGGAACGGTCCGACAATGGAACCGGCCAACGTGCGTGCGCCGCCCACCACCACCATCGTCAGCAGCAGGATCGAAGCGTCGAGGTCGAAGGACGACGGATCGATGAAGCTCAGGAACGTGGCGTAGAGGCCGCCTGCGACGGCGGCGAACGCGCCGGCCAGGGCCGCGGCCGAGACCTTGGCCCGCAGCACGCTTTTGCCTGCGGCGGCGACGGCCCTTTCATCCTCGCGGATGGCACGCAACATACGGCCGAACGGCGCGCGCATGATCAGCCAGAAGCACAGGCAGGTCAGAACCATGCCCGCCACGCACAGCAGCGTAAGCTGCAAGGTGGATTGCAGTTGCACACCGAAGAGATCGGGCGGCGGAATGCCGGGCATGCCGCTGGCGCCGCCGGTGCCGGCCGTCCAGTTGGTGAAAACCGCCGTCGCCAGCAACTGGATGCCGAAGGATGTCACCACGAAATAGTCGCCGGAGACGCGCAGCGACGGCAGCGTGATGAGGATATTCAGCGAGATGCAGCACAGGATGGCGATGGCGAGCGCGGGCAGGAACGGCATCGGATCCGCCGCCATCAGGAAATGCGCGACGATATACGCACCCACGCCGAACACTGCCGCCTGCGACACCGAGAAGATGCCGACGATGCCGACCAGCAGGTTGGTGGACAGGCCCAGCATCACGTAGATCGATGCCAGCGCCAGGTAGGAGAGCAGGAAGTCCATGGCTCAGCGTGCCGCCGAGAACAGACCGGTGGGGCGGAACAACATGAAGATCACGAAGATGAAGAAGGTGATGCCGATGCTCCATTCGCCGGGGATCACCAGCAGTGACAGGTTCTGCAACTCGGCGATGACGATGGAGAGCAGGAAGGCGCCGGAAATACTGCCGACTCCGCCGGCGATCATGGCGATGGTCGCCGTGAGCAGGGGTGTGATTCCGCCATAGGGTTGCAGGCCAAGATCGAGCGGCACCAATACGCCGGGCAGTGCCACGATCCCCGATGCGATAGCGACAACGTAGACGTAGACCGTATTCGGTTGCAGCCGGGTGATGCCTGCCAGGAACGGATTGGATGCGACGGCCCGGATGCGTTTGCCCAGCGTGGTGAAATGCGCGAACCACACCACGCCGGCATAGGCGGTGATGCAGATCGCGACAGTCAGAACCTGGGTGTAGGTCAGGCTGATGCCGCCGACCGCGATGGTGCGGCTGCCCCAGGGAATTGGAAATTGCAGGATATCTGGGGAGAAGACTGCCGCCAGAATGTTCTGGATCACCGCCAGCAGCCCCAGCGAGGCGATCAGCACCACGAGATGAGTCGCGCCCCGGCGTTCCAGCCGGGCATAGAGAAGCTGCTGGATCAGCGCGCCCAACGCGGCGCAAACCAGCACGGCGGCAACAAGTGCCAGCAGGTCGGGCACCGCGTGCGACACCAGCAGCCAGGCGATATAGCCCGCGACCGTGTAAACGCCGGCATGCGCGACGTGGAAGATCCTGGTCGTCGCGTAGACCAGGGCAAAGCTGATGGCGACGACGCCCAGCGCGCAGCCGGTGATCAGGCCATTAATGAGAAGTTGCAGCAGGATCATATGCGTAACCAGTCCCATCGTGATGGCCGGGCCGGGCCCCTCCATCTACGCACGGTCGATCGAACTTTGCGGTCAACGCAACCGCCCGATCTGCTCTTGAGTCGATGGCCGGGTGAAGCCCGGCCATGACGGGAGGGCGGCCCTGCACTTACTGCGCCGCCGTGACCTTCTCCAGCGTGATGTCCTTGCCGTCTTTCATCTCATTGATGCCGATCGGCACCGTTGCGGTGTTGCTGGTGAACTCCATCGGGATCAGGCCCTGGAATTTACGGATCTGGAACAGAGTGGCGCGCATGTCCTTGCCGGTGATCGGCTTGTGTTCGCTGACCAGCTTGTTCAGAACGGTCAAGATGATCTGCGCCGCGTTGTAGTACTGACGGGCGAAGAAATCCATATCGGCGCCGTATTTCGCCTTGAACGCCGCGCTGAGCGCCGGCGGCGCATCGATCTGCACTTGCGTGTGGATGATCCCATTGGAGGCGGGATCGGCGATTGCCGCGGGATCGGCCGCGAAGGTAGAACCGGAGATCAGGAAGTCCGGCTTCATTTCGTGCAATTGCTGCACCAGCGACGGCATGCCGGCCGTCGTCACCACGTACAGCACATCCGGCTTGGCGGCGGCCAGCTTCAGCAGTGCGGGGCGATAGTCGGTCTGCCCGAATTGCACCGGTTCCTGCGCCACGATCTTGCCGCCGGTGGTTGGAAACCGCTTGACGAAATCGTCGCGCCCGCCAATCCCCGGAGCGTCATTTTCGTACAGGACCGCTGCCTGCTTCTTTCCGTGCTTGGCCAGGTACTTCACCATCACGTTCACTTCGTCATCGGTGCTGGGTAGCGTGTTCACCAGGTACGGCGAAGCCGTGGAAAGCTTGTCGGCCTGCGCGCCGGCATTCACCAGCAGGATCTGCTTACGCGTCGCGAGCGGCGCCATGGCAAGCGTCGGGCCGGAGTAGCCGACGAACATCATTGGAATATTCTCGAGATCGACCAGCTTGTTGAATGCCAGCACGGCCTGGTCGGCCTTGGCCTGATTGTCCTCGAACTGCACCTCGACCTTGTTGCCGTCAACGCCGCCCTTGGCATTCGCATTGTCGATGGCGAACTGAATGCCGCGCATTTCCTGGTTGCCGACGACGGCGGCCGGGCCGGTGAGGGGGATCACCGCCCCCAGATGAATCGTCTTCGCTGAAGCTGTACCTGCCATGCAAAGCAATGACAGCAGCGCCATTCCATAACGCAATCCACAAGCCATGACGTTTCCCCAATCGGCGGCGGCGGGTGTAGGCGGGCGGTTTCAAGGGGTCAACCCGGCCACGGTTGCCGCTGCGGCGAGCGTTCGCTAGCGTCCGGCCACGCATTGGATTGCCTGCAATGATGGGAACGTTACGCCGATGAGCAAGCATGTGGTGGCGACGGTTGCCGAGATTCCGCCGGGGGAGCGCAAGCTGGTGACGGTGCGCGGGCGGCCGATCGCTGTATTCAACCTCGGCGGCGAATTCTTCGG
>Ga0335072_10007427_pt1 | contig 15940 bp, 11 predicted proteins | sample Lox_Sample_21_FD_206725 | JGI IMG/M metagenome (GOLD analysis project Ga0335072, IMG submission 206725) | Soil microbial communities from Loxahatchee National Wildlife Refuge, Florida, United States - Lox_Sample_2.1 | ecosystem: Environmental > Terrestrial > Soil > Wetlands | place: USA...
GCCGATATGGCTGTTCTGGTAGCGAAGATGAGTGTTTGCCGAGATGATGTTGTGACCTTGCAGGAAACCGCAGGTACTTCAGACACGAGGTGATCGCCACATGAGGAGCGGATGGCCGCATACCCAGGCTGATCATGGGAGGCTTCCGGCGGACGAGCGGCGCGGGCCGTTCGGCCCGGACATCTCATGGCCGACCGGGTACTCCGACCTGGAGTACCGCGAGGGCGACTACCGCTACTCCCCTCCGGCAGCGCAGCCTCCTGCCGCCCAGGGTCAGCACCCCTACGCCGCCTTCTCGGCGGCCGGCTACGGCGACGATGGCTACAGTGACCCGGGCTACGACGGCCCGGCGGCCCAGGACGCCGGCTACCGGCAGGCCAGCTACCCGCCCGCCACGCGGTCCGGCAACGGATACGGCCACTCTGGCTACGCGCCCTCCGGCTACAGCGACTCGCGCGAGATCGAACTGGCATACCCGGCCCCCGCCCACCCCGGGCAGCAGGGCCAGGGCTATGGAGCGCCTGAGTCGTATGAGGCGGACTCTTACCGAGGCGCGGCGTGGGACTACGACCAGCCGCTCCGCTACGACGGCGAAGACACCGCGTACCCGGCCCGCGAAAGCTATGGCCAGCAGCATGACGAGTACCGGAACGCCGACGGATACGGGCCCGGGGTCTACGAGCCCGCCCCGGTGTACGACCCGGCCGACTACAACGGCTCCTCCTACTCCCGGCCGGGCATCGACGGCCCGGGCTACGACCTGTCGGGCATCATCGGCACCGGTGACTTCGAGGCGTTCGGCTACGACGAGCCGGCCTACGACGAGCGGCGGCTCTCCTACGACGACCCGCGCTACGACGACAATCCTCGCGGTGGCGGGCGGTACGACTACGACGACGGGCCCCGGGGCGGCGGCTCCGCGTACGACGCCCCGCGTGGCGGCGATTCGCTGTCCGACGACACGCGCCTCGATCTCGCCGGGTTCGGCGGCTCGGGTTACAACGGGCCCCGGTTCGACGAGACCCGGCTCGACAACCTGTGGCTGTCCGACGAGGACATCCGCGGCGACGCTCCCGTCGGATATGAGAACGACGGGTTCAGCGGAGACAGCCGCGTAGGTCCGCGGTACCCGGATTTTGGTGCTCCTGACAGCGGCCGCTTCGATGAGACGCGGCTCGACCTGGGCGCCGACATGCGGATGGACCAGACCCGGTTCGACGTCCCGGCTTACGACGAGACGCGCATCGACAACATGCGCGCGCTCAACGCGCCGTCGGCCGCGATCGGCCTGCTCGCGCCGCCGGATGAGCGGCAGCTGGGCTGGGCCCAAGAGACCTCGTTCGATGACTTCGGCGACCTCTACGAGGAGCCCGCGCCGGCACCCGCCGCGTTCACCCGCACCATTGAGCGTGAGGACGACACCGCGACGCGGCGCGCGATCGGCCGTCGCCGCGGCCGCAGCGGCGACCGCCGCCAGTGGATGGCGCTGGGCGCCATCGCCGTCGTGGCGGCCGGCACGATCGGCGGCGTGCTGATGAAGTACGTCTTCTCCGGGCCGAGCGGTCCCGCGCACACGGTTGTGGCGCCGAACCAGGCGGACGGGTTCACCCGGCAGCCGAACCTGGAGAAGCAGCTGAAGGTCGACTCGCTGGCCGAAACGTTCATGAAGGACAGCTCCGGTCACATGTCGCACCTGGTCCCCGCGGTGTACGAGCAGGGCAGCGCGGTGTCCGGCGCCAGCCCGCAGATCTTCGAGTTCGTCGGCGGCCAGCTAAGCGGGGCCTCACCGGCCGCATCCGTCGCCAGCTTCACCCATGACTATCCCGGGGCGCAGGTCGTCCCCGCCGGGTCGCTTGGTGGCGAGGCCGTCTGTGCCGAGGCGCAGCTGAACGGCCAGAGCATGGCGGTCTGCGCGTGGTTCGACAACGACAGCTTCGGCGTGCTGATGTCACCGACGATGTCCACCGCGAAGCTCGCCACCACGCTAGACGACGTGCGGCCGAGCCTCGAGCTCTACGCGAAGTAAGCCCGCAGACGCCGTTTCGGGGTTAGCGCTCTTTCGGCCTGCGTCGGAGACGAAGGCCGCGTGGGTGGTGGGCTCGCGACCTGCCGTTGCATGATCATGGGTCAAAGCGGCGCCATTCGCCTTCTATGACTCATGATCATGACGGTCGGCCCTTCCCGTATACCCCTGCAAGTGGCGGGGTATGTCGAGACATATGTCCTAGTTTGACCCATATTTCCGCGCCGCGTGGCGGCGGGCTCGACGTGCGGTTTCATGATCGTGGGTACTTTTCGGCGGATATCGCCGAAAAGTACCCACGATCATGACCATCGCCCCTGCTGGATACCCCTGTCGGGTATGTGGCTCTAGGGCTCCGGCGGGTCGTCGCCGTCTGGTTCCGCGGGCTGCTGCGCTTCGCTCGCGCTGTCGTTTGGCGCTGGTCCGGTGGCTGGCTTCGGCGATCCCGCTGGCGTAGGCGGGGCGGCGGACGCGGATCCAGCCTGTGCCTGGGCCTGGGCGGTCGCTGGGCGCCTGCGGAGTGACAGCCTGGCGACCGCGAGCACGAACGCCAGGGCGAGCACGCCGAGGCCGACCAGCTGCGCGCCGATGACAGGTGCCCCGAGCGGGAGCGCCGCGGTGTTCGCGACCGCCCGTCCGCTGGCCTTGTCGGTCCCCGCCTTGCCCGGCGGGTCCGCGGATGGGGTGAGCGAGGGGAACAGGCCCGCCGCGTTGCCACCCGGGCTGAGCAGCGGGCTGGAGCTTGGCACGTCCGCGATGCCCGGTAGGTCGCCGACCGACAGCGGGGATGTGTCGATGCCCGGCGTGGTCGGGTCGGATGTGCTCGCGTTCCCGGAACTGGAACTTGAACTGGAACTGGAGGGCGTGGCAGTCGGGGCGGCGGTGACGGTCGTGGCCTCCGACACCTGCGGATCCTTGGCGACGTTCGCCGCGGCGGCGACGGCCGTCAGGCTAACCGATGTCACCGTGGTCGCGGATGTGGCGACGGTGACCTTCGCCTGCAGCTGACGCTGGGCGGAGCTCGCGTCCAGCGCGCCGAGATCGCACGACGCGCTTCCGTCGTGGGTGCCGCAGCCGAAGCTGAACGTCGGCTTCAGGCTCGCGGGGGCGGCCACCAGACGGACGGTGGCGTCGGGAACGTTGCCGCCGGTCGTCCAGGCGGTCACCGTCCACAAGGCCGACTGCCCGCGATGGATGCTGGTCTGCGAGGGCTGCACCGCCACGCAGAGGCTGACCTGCGCGGCCGGGGTCGTGGTGGCGGCGAGAGCGACGGCGCTGCCATTCGTCGGGTCACTGGTCGTCGCTGACGGGCTCGGCGTCTTGGTCGGCGTGGACTTCGCGGACGCGCTGGCCGTCGTGGTCGTCTTCGCCGGGGTCGGCGTCGGGGTCTTGGTCGCGGTCGGCGTGGCCGAAGACTTCGCGGACGCGCTGGTCGTCGTGGTCGACGTGGCGGTCTTCGACGGCGGGTCGGACGTCTTGGTTGGCGACGGGGAGCTGCTGGACGACTTCAGGGTCTCTGTGGTGGTGCTGGTCGGCGACTTCGTGGCGGTGCTGCTCGCGGACGAGCTCGACGTGGGCGTACTCGTCGGGGAGGTGCTCGTGGTCGGGTCGCTCGTAGACGGTGTCGGGCTGGGGGAAGGACTGGTCTTGCTGGGCGATGGTGTCGGCGTCGGGGTCGGGCTTGGCGACGTCGTGGCGGCCTGCACGGGCTCACACTGTTGTGCCGTGCTGCCGCTGGCCGTGGCGACCGCCAGGATCAGCCCTGCCGGCTGACCCGCCGACGCGGTCATCGAGATTCCCGCGGCCGTCGCAGCCAGGACGCCGCCGGTCACGAGGCTCGTCACCACCGGTTGTACGTGCGCGATACGCATGGGAGGCCCTGTCAGTCCTGTTCGTTGCTGCGCGAAACGAATCGTGCTCGTGCCGTACGCCCACCATTAGACACCAGCCGCGGATGCCGCTGCCACCTGACTCCTACCCATCAGGTTGCACCGATCACGCCCGAATCCTCACGATCTCACGGTCACGCGGTGTCACAGAAACCCCTATGCCGCCGAGGATTGTTACGCTCAGTGATGGATGTCACAGTTTGATTTATCGCTTGCCGGACATAGGCGGCGGCTATTCGAGGTTAACTAGGTGTCCAGTTAGCACCCAGGCTGTGAGATGGTTGCTCGCTAGCAACGCGTCGCCTTGACCCGCGTCAACGTCCACGCCCCTGCCGTCGCTACGGTGCGTCACACCGGCCGGCAGTGCCGAGGGTGAAAGCCGGGCGTCCCGCGAAGACTGCGGACGCCGATTCAAGGATTGTTTCTTGAACCCCCGAATTAATTCAACACTGCCTCAATACCCTCTCATCCGCAACACCTGTCGCTTGACGCGTAAGCATTCACGGGTGTCACTGATAGCTGCCGCGGCGTTCGCGGCAGGCGCGTTCGGCGCTGTGGCGACCGACATGGCCGCGCCGGCCGAAGCGGCCGTCAACGCCGCGCCGTCCTCGCACATCACCGCCACCGCGCAGCTGGATTCGCTGATCGTTTCCGGGATGGGCGGCGCGGCAACGACACCGGCGGGCGACGTGCCCAAGGCATCGGAGTGGGCCGCCGGACTAAGCCGCACGCAGGCCGTCACGGAACAGTCCCCGGCCGCGCACGCCCTGGCGGCGCATGCACTGGTCACGCACCCGCTGACGGTGCAACTACCCACCGCGCAGGCAACTGCGGCGCAGGGAGTGGCGGCGCAGGGAGTCGCGGGACCCGCGAACGCCACGAACACACCCACGGGGCAGGCCACGGCGACGCCTGGCGTCGCGGCACCCGCTGTGGCCGCCAAGGGTCAGGCAGCACCGGCTCAGCCGGCGAAGCCGAAGGTAACACCGGCTCACGCCACCCCATCGCATGCGGCGCAGCCTCACCCCGCGGCGGCTCATCCGGTCGCGTCTCACCCGGCGCCGGCTATGCCGATCAAGCCTTTCGTCATCTATGACTCGGTGACCCCCTCCTCGATCCCCGGCGGACAGCAGGTCGCCACGTACGCCAACGGGGCGTACGCGCAGTCGGCCGCCTCCATGTCCAGCCGCGGCCACGTGCTGTGGATCGACACGAACGGGAGCGACCCCAAGGCTGACGTGCTCGACGTGGAGCCGGGTGACGCGACGCCGTCTGGCGCCGCGCAGTGGGTGAAGGCGAGGCTGAGCAGCCAGCCGCACGCGGTGGCCATCGTGTACACGATGCTGTCGGACTGGCAGGCGGTTAAGGGCTACGTGGGCCGTCTTCCGGTCCGGATGCAGGCCAATGTGCGGTACTGGATCGCGGACCCGACCGGCGTCGCGCACGTGGTGCCCGGTTCCAATGCGACGCAGTGGTACTGGGGCCAGAACTACGACATCAGCACGGCGACCCCGGGCTTCGAGAGCTCGTAACAGCCGTCATCTCGCCGAGTGCCGCCATCCTTACGGGACGGCGGCACTCGGCGTTTGCGCGCTAGGAGCGCGCGGACACGACCAAGGCACGCCGACCAGGGAAAGGCGCGGTTCACCCGCGACTGGTACAGACGAGATCAAGACCTGGAGAGACGAGCCGCGTGCGGGCGCTCGTCGCGGTCAGCTAACGGCGCGGGGATCCGCTGGACCGGGTGTTCTCCAGATGCCTGGGCTTCGCGCTGGGGCGAGTGTGAGCCTTTACCGAGCCGGCCTCGACGGCTGCGGTACCACGGTTCGTGTACGCATCCGCTCCTTTGATGCCTGTGAGCTCGATGCCGAAACGCGCGTCCAGGGCCGTTGACAGCGCCGCAAGCGTTCGGAGCGTGAGGTTCTCGCCACCACTGAGGATCTGGCTAACCCGTCCAGGAGAGACGCCCATGCGGTTCGCAAGCTCAGCCCTGGTGAGGCCACGTTCACGCATATACCAGCTGATCTCGTTCGTCAGCCGCGTGACGAGAGCTAGCGTCTCTTCGTCTATCTGGGTTTCCGTAGCCCGCCGGTCCGGCGCAACGCCGTGTCCCAAGCCCATCGCTGCCTCCACATGGTGACGACCAGACTCGTGGGCCCGGACCGTGGTTGGCTTCCTGTCCTTAGCTATACCTAAACATATAGCTATGACTAAACTCTTCCGCACGCCAGGGCCAGACAACCCCAGATCGTCAATCGTTACCAGAATGTTACCTAGAGGCTGACCGGCAAGCAAGTGCTGGTCGACATTGTGGCAAGAGGGGAGTTTGGGCAGGTTGAGCGCCATTGAGACTCCTGTGAATCGATTCCCGATGCCGCTTATTGACGTGAACAAGAATGAAGCCTAGATAGATTACTAATTGCCTGCAACCATATTCCTCGGGAGGCGTTGCCTGTTACGGGCACGGGCGCGCAAGGCGAGGGGGCTTCTTAACATGGCTAGCACGGTGGTGGGTGCTGTCGGGACATTTGCCCTGTCGCTCATCCTGGCCTACGTACTGTTGCGGCTGCGCTGCCGCAAGATCGGACCCCCGTTCGCGCGGCACGCCCGGTCCTGGGCCACTTTCGTCGTAGTGGGGACTGCCATCCTGTCCACGGGGGTCGGGCTCCTCATCGTCGCCGCCAGCCACGCGCACACCGCCGCGCTCGTCGGAGTCGTCGTGCCCGGCGGTCTATGGTTCAGGAAATTCCCTCCGCAGCGCGACCAGGACATGCTCCCAAGATCGGCAGTTGGCCTGCTGACGCTTCCATTCAGCCATCTCTATGACCGGATGGGCGACGACATGCAGGACTGGTGCGATATCAGGCTCAGGGCCGCGTCACCCAAGCCAGAGTGGATATCGGACGCGGTTATCTATTACCACAACCAGGTGGCGGCCGGGCTCAAGAATCCGCAGGCCATGGCGCAGCTGGACCGCTGGCATGATTCGATCACGCATAAGATCAACATCGAGCGGATGATCAACCTGGACACCACTGAGGCCAGGCTGCGAGCGGCACTCCAGACGCACCCATCGACACAGCACTTGCCTGACATCGGCGGATACACCGAAGAGGACCTAGAGCGGCTGGGCCTAAGGCTGGAGACCGAAGCGCTGAACGAATTGCACCTCTATCTCGCGTACGTGTACCGGCTTGGCTACCACAAGCTGCTGATCTACCCGTTCCGGCCGCCGAACACCCGGCGACCCCGCGTCCCGCACGCGGAGCCCACAGCACCGTAGCTGTAGGCGGGCAAGACCGGATCCTTCGGCCAGCACAAACGGAGCGCCGCGTACCGGCGGTGGTCAGAACAGTCGCAGGATTTCGGTTCGGAAGAGCCGCTGATCGAACCTCGGGCCGTCGGAGTAGTGGTACCAGGCGGGGTAGTGGGTCCGCAGTGCGATGGCGCTGGCGACTGAGACGGTCCCGTTGTGGCTCAGCTTGACCAGCGCGCCGCCTTCCGGAAACTCGGTGCCGCGCGCCGCATCGGTGACCCGCCGGTAGTCGACCTGGGGCAGGAGGTCCCGCAGCATGCGCAGGGCTTCTTCCCTCGCCTCTCGGCCTTCGCCGAATCCACTGGCCAGCACCTCACTCACCGCCTGTCGCTGAACGGCCTGCGTCCGTGACCTGAGCTCGTGGGTGTCCCTTGCCCTCCGGCTGCCGCGGTACATCTGCCCGCTGAGCGCTCGGAGATTGCCTAGTGTGCGCGGGCCCGGCCCGAGATGGACGGCCATCACCGTGCCGATGCTGGCGAGGAAAGCCGGGGGAACGATGAAGACAACGCGATCGAGCAGTTCTCGTTCTCGCAGCAGGAAGTCGATCTCCCACCGCGTCCCTGGACGTTGTGACGGGAGCAGGAAGATCGCGTGTGCCGATCTGGCGAGCACGGCGAAGGTGTCCTGCCAGCGGTCACCTGGCACCTCCACCCGGCCTGCGCCTACTTGCTCGCCGCTGGCGCCCAGGGCGACGAGCGGGGCGATCGGCTCCATAACTGTTGCCAGCATCGTCTCTATGTCCGTCGCGTTAACGTGGTAGCCCGTGTCCCTCGCCGGCTCGTCGTTCTTGCCTGCTTTGCGCGACTTGGCGATTACCCAGCAGCGCCCGGTCGAGTTGAACGGTCGCAGCCAGATCGAATACGGGCCGTGCTCCTCCGGCGCGCCCCTCTCCGCAACGGCAAGCGTGGCGGCCGCTCGAAGGTCACGGGCCCGCTGGCAGCCTTCCTGCTCCCAGCGCCGGACACGCTGGTAAAGCCACGGAATAGTAATGGCATAGCCGACGGCGAGGAAGAACGCGAGGAGCGCCACGAACCACCCGACGGTGTTCATGACGTGATCGACCACGGAGGAGCCAGTGAAGGCCCGGCGGTATGCCTTGCCGCAGACGAAAGCGCCATACGCCGCCGCAAGACCGAGCGCCCATGCAGCTGAAAAGTATCCGGCGCTTGCCCAGCGTGGGAGGAAACTGCTAATCCGCAGCAACCTCCGCACCCGGCCGCCCGGCTTGCGCGGGAAAGCGGGCAGCAGCAGCCCCCTGAACCTCGCCAGCGTGACGGCGGCGTACCAGGCTGCGAGAACGGCGGCCAAGGCGAAAAGCGCGATGACAGAAGACACCTGCGCTAATGCCTCCTTGCGATTGAGGTACATGCGTGAGGAGACCGGCCGTGACACCGGCCCGCGACAGTCGGCGGCTCCCCGGACACCTACTAGCTAACCGCGCGTGCAAGGAACTAGCTACTTCAACCTGAAAAGGCGTCGTCCTCCCGCTAGTCGTGCGAGAACGTACGGCGTAGCTGGTGCGGGTGCAGGTCGGCCTTGGCCGCCTCCAGGTGCAGACGCCTCGACGCGAGAAGTACGGTAAGCTCTCCTACGCTGGCCGGGTGTTCCAGTGGTCGTCATGTTCGCTAGGTGCGACGCTGTAGCACCGCTGTCCAAGACTTGAGGAACCGCCGTGAGGCAAGAAACCCCAGGTCAGAAAAGTGAAAACAAGCCCCGTTAGCTCAGTCGGCAGAGCGTCTCCATGGTAAGGAGAAGGTCTACGGTTCGATTCCGTAACGGGGCTCTGGTTAAGAGGGTAATTCGAGCGCCTCGAACGAGCTCGGGAGCCATTCCGGGAGCCAAGTGGTCGCTCCTGCGATCAAGTCAACCTGCTGTGGACTTCACCTGGCCCTTGGGCAATACGAGCAGCGAGCGGCCCACCACATTGGTCCTTAGTCGTGCGAACGCCTATCGGAGCGGTTGAGCCCAGCTAGGTGGCAGCCAGCAGGCACTAGCAGGGGCCGGCTTGGGCGGCGGACGGCTGACCCGGGCCGTTCCCGGGGACGTGGCAGATCGCAGCAAACCGGTTCTCAGCAGTGTCGAGCTGCCGCTTCTTCACGATCTGCGGCTCGAACCTTACTGCGGCTCGGGTTGTGTGAGGGCCAGGTCAATGGCGTCGCTGGCGGGAAGGGTGGCGCCGTGCTGCCGCTCGGCATCGAAGCGATCCTGGCCGAGCGCTGTGGTAGCGGCGGAGACCAGTCTTGCGTGGTCCTGCTCGAGCGCTGCTATGAGCTGGGTGCCGCTGGCCAGGTAGAGCGCGTCGGCGGCGCCGAGGAGGCGCGCGGCCCGCGAGTGGGCGCCGGTGCCGCCGGCGATCAAGGCGAAGCCGAACAGGCAGTTCGCTGTCATCAGCGGGTCCTGAATGCGCTGGAAGGCGCGCAGGGCTAGCCGCAGCTGCGTCGTGGCGGCCGGGATGTTCCCGCGTCTGATCTGGACCTGTGCGATCAGGAGGTGGGAGGTGCCGAGCCGATAGGGCGCGCCGATCGTCTGCGCCACTTTCAGGGCGGCTTCCTGGAGGGCTTCGGCCTGTTCGAGGTCGCCCGCGGCGTAGGCAACCGTGCCGAGGTTGTTCAGGGCCATGTGCTGGCCTGGCAGCCACGCTAGGACGCGCCAGAGTTCGAGCGCTTCTTCAAGGAGGGCGGTCACGTGGCCACGGTCGGGGTCGGCGCCCCACGAGCCTGCCACGCCCAGGCCGGTCAGGGCCAGGCCGAGGGCGCGGGTGTCACCGGCTACGCGACTGAGTGTCACCGCTTCCTCCAGCAGTGGGCGAGCGGCTGCCCGGTCTCCGCGCTGGAATGCCAGCCAGCCCGCGGCCCGCAGCGCATCCGCGTGGTCGGCCGGGCCCGGCGGCCGGCGCCTGGTTAGCGCCAGCACCGCGTTAGACCAGCCGCGGGCCTCGCGGTGGTGGCCGCGCCGGAGCCAGTACCACTGCAGTGCGCCCAGCAGTGCAGCCGCGATGCCGGATTCCTCGCGGTCCAGTGCCCAGCGCAACGCGGCACGCAGGTTATCTTGCTCGGCATCGAGCCGCTGCAGCCACTCGACCTGGCCTTCTTCCTCCAGGCCGAGGGCGGATTCGCGCGCGAGTTTGACCGCCCAGTCCGCGTGGCGGCGGCGGGCTGCCTCGGCGTCGTCCAGGGCCTGGAAACGCTCGCGTGCGTACTCGGCGACGGTCTGGAGCATGTAGAGGCGCGGCTGCTCGTTCTCAGCCTCGGCGACTAGGTTCTGCTCCACCAGCGAGGCCAGGTCATCGAGGTGCAAGGGGTAGCAGACCGACTCGATGGCGTCCAGCGTGCAGCCACCTTCGAAGACTGCTAGCTGGGCCAACAGGCGCTGCTCGGCGGTGCTGAGAAGGGAGTAGCTCCAGTCGATGGTGGCCCGGATGGTGCGCTGCCGCTCAGGCAGGTCACGGGGACCGCCGGTCAGGACTTGGAGCTGCTGGTCCAGGCGCTGCAGGAGCGCTGCGGGAGGCAGCAGCCGGATCCGGGCCGCGGCCAGTTCGATGGCCAGCGGCAGGCAGCCCAGCCGCTGGCACACCGTGGCGATGACCTCCTCGTTGGCGCCGCTGACCTCAAAGGATGCGCCCGCCGCAGCGGCACGCTCAGCGAATAGCCGGACCGCCGCCGCAGTGGTCAGGGCCTGGACCCGGAACTGGCGCTCGGGCCGCAGGCGGAGCGGGGCGCGGCTGGTGACCAGCACGGCAGCGTGAGGACCGGCGACCGCCAGCTCTGCCACGTCCGCGGCGGCGGGAAGCAGGTGCTCGAAGTTATCCAGGACAAGCAGGTGATGACTCTCAGCGAGGCGGGCCGTCAACCGCGGCCGTAGCTCGGTCGCCGTGGTGTCGCGCAGCCCGAAGGCCGCAGCGATGGTCGGCAGCACCATCCCGGGATCATGCAGGGAGGCGAGCGAGACGAACACCACACCATCGGCGAACCGGTCGGCCACGGCCCCGGCGGCGGCAATGGCCAGGCTGGTCTTCCCGACGCCGCCCGCGCCCGTCAGAGTCAGCAGGCGCTGGGCAGGCTCCCGCAGCAGCCTGGCCACAGCCGTGACGTCACCGTCACGACCGATCAGCGGCGCAGGCAGCAACGGCGGCCCGGCCGGTGCCGGATGCCTTGGGCCAGTCGCCCGCTCCGCGAACACCGCGCGGGCGGCTCGGTCCAGTCCAAGCGCGTCGGCGAGCAAGCCGACCGTGAACGCCCGCGGGCGGCTGCGGCGCCCGGTCTCCAGGGCCGCGACGCCATCCACGCTGAGGCCGGCCCGCTCGGCGAGCGCCTCCTGGGACAGTCCGGCCGCGACCCGCGCCCGACGCAGCAGCCCGCCGAACCCGTCCGGGTCATCCACGGCCATAAGGCTTCAACACTCCCAGCGCAGCCGAATGTCAGGGCACTGTCAGGGCAGCGTCACTGGGCCGGGCGGGACCGCGACGGCACGCTGAAGGCATGCGAAAATCACGCGTCCTGGTAGCCGGGGCCGGCATCGCCGGCCTGACCGCCGCCAAAGGACTGCACGGCGGGGGCTGGCAGGTGCACCTGGCAGAGCGGCGCCCGGCGTTCGACGCGGTTCCCACCGGCCTGTTCTTCCCCGCCAACGGCATGCGCGCCCTCACCGCCCTCGGCGCGGGCACGACCCTGCTCTCATGCGGCCAGCGTATCGCCCGGCTGCGCCTCAGCAGTGCCAGCAGCGACACCGAGGCAGTCGCTGACCTCGCGCAGGTGTGGCCCGCAACCGGGCCCTCTATCGCCGTCCATCGCCCGCGGGCGTTGGACGCACTGCTTGACTGGTGCCCGGTTCCCGTCCGGCCCGGGGTCGGCATCCAGTCGCTGACCCAGCACGGCGAACGCGTGCAAGCACAGCTGGATGACGGCTCCGCCGAAGAGTATGACCTGGTTATCGGCGCGGACGGCGTTCACTCGACGGTACGCGGCGCGCTGTGGCCAGACACCGCGGCGCGCTATGGCGGCGAGTCGTGGTGGCGCGGCGTGGTGGCCTGCCCGGCGGGCCTTGAGGACTGGAGCGCCTGCTTCTGCCAGGAAGGCAATTTCGTGAGCATACCCATCGGTCGCGGCCTGGCGTACTGGGCGGCGGGTAGCTACTCGGCCGAGCCATTCGGCGATCCTCCGCAGGGTCGCGCGGCACGCGTCCGGGAACGCTTCAGCGACGTCACCGGAATCCACGCCAAGATCCTCGGCCAGGTCGACGACGACGCACAGGTCCAGTTCAGCCCAGCCGAAGAAGTCTGGGTAGAACAGCCAGTGCGGGGGCGTGTCGTCCTCCTCGGCGACGCCGCTCACGCCACGACGCCCAGCATGGCTCAGGGTGGATCGATGGCAGCCGAAGACGCGCTCGTGCTGGCCGCGGAACTGGCGGCAGCCCCCGACGTCGACCAGGCCCTGGCCCGGTACGCCTCCCGCAGGCGCCCAAGAACCAGCTACGTGCAGGAGGCCACCGCGATGCGCAACGGCCTCGCCGCGCTGTCCCTCCAGGAGCGGACCGGGTTCGTGCTCCCGAACTGGGCGGAACTGAGCATAAACGCCTTCGCCCCATTGGTCCGCGAACCCTGAACCGTGTATTGGGCGCGGGAGTCACCACGGCTCCGTTCGGAAAGATCCTTGTCTTTTATCCGAACGCACGCGGAATGACTCCCGGCGCCGAGTAACCACCCGGATTTCCGGGGCACACAGGGGCTGCCCCGGATGACCGGCGGCCTGCGGGACAGCCTGGAGTCGGTGAGATCCTGGCGGGCTTACCGCTGGACGCGATGCGGATTCCCGGCCTTACCGGTGGCCCGGGTGCGCAGGTACCGGCGCAGCGAATTGAGCAAGGTCACCGCCATCACCGTTATCCCAGTGACCGCGATTGGAGCAGGGAAGTTGAGCATCTGCACCACCAGTTGGAGCAGGGCTGCCCCGGCCGCGCACACCAAGACCGCAGCTGCCGTGCAGGCCATTGCCCGCTGGACCATGCCACCGGCCTTCGCGCGCAGGCCGGCGGTGCCGGCGAACCCTGCTGGCTTAGCGTTCCCCTTGATGACGATGGCCGCCATTTCCGCCTCCCCCGGTACTGACATGACCAGCTGCGCTCAGCGTCCGGGCCGCGCGGCATCTGCCAGTCACCTCCCCGTCCACGCCGCTGTCCGCTGCGCGATACGGTGACGGCGGACCCCCCCGGAACGTCGGCGCGTCCTACCAGGTCAGAGCGCTCGCAGGCAGCTCCGATACATCTGCGTACATCTGCGTCCGTCTTTTAGCCGCCTAGGGCAGCCGGGGCCGGTGTCGGCGATGCCGGCGGCGACGTTGTTCCGGTCGTCGTCGTTCCGGTCGAGGTCGTTCCGGTCGTCGTCGTTCCGGTCGACGTTGTTCCGGTCGACGTTGTTCCGGTCGACGTTGTTCCGGTCGAGGTCGTTCCGGTCGACGTCGTTCCGGTCGACGTTGTTCCTGTCGACGTCGTTCCCGTCGTGGCTGTCGTTCCTGTGGTCGGTGTCCTCGGTGGTGTTGGTGATGTCGGCGGTGACGTTGGTGGTGTTGTTACTGATGTTGCCGTGTCGCCGGTGCTGCCGGACCCGCCGCTGGTGGTGCTGGTGCCGGATCCGCCGCCGGACCGGTGGGATACGGGGTGCGGGGGTTGGTGGCTGATTGTCGGGGTCGTGTTGGATAGCGCACGGCTGGCGGCGGCCCCGCCGCCGGCGAGGGCGGCGATGAGCACGAGCACGCCAACTGCCAGTGGGAGCCGGCGCCTGGCTGGGGCCGTCAACGCGGGGGCGGCGGCTGGAGTGCGGCCGCCTGCGGCGGTCATTGGTGGCACGAGCGCGGCTGTCTTGGCGGGCCCGGCTTGGTCGGCGGAAAGCGGAGTGAGGCGATCGGGTACTGGGGCCGCGGCGACCGCGGCGCCGACCCCGGCCGCGCTGGCACCCACCGCGGCGGCGCCGAGGGCTATGGCGTGTTTGGGGTGGGTGTCGACGGAGGTCGGGCGTCCGAGTTCTGCCGACACCAGGTGAGCGACCATGGGGATACGCGAGGAACCGCCGACCAGCAGCACGGTATGCAGCTGGGGGAGATCGATTCGGGCAGACTCCAGCGCCCGGCGCAGGGAGGCGATGGTGGCGTCGATCGCCGGGCGGATCATTTGCTCGAACTCGCCGCGGGTCAGGCGGACCTCGGTCTGCAGCTCGGGCAGTAGCACCGGAATGGTGGTTTCGGTATCCGCTGACAGGGTTTCCTTGGCGGTGACGCACTCGTGGCGCAGCCGGATGACCGCGCTGATGGCTCGAGGATCAGCCGGGTCGAGGCGGGTGACTGCGCCGTCGAGGGTTTGGTCGACATGGGTGAACACCGCCTCATCGAAGTCGAGGCCGCCGAGTCCCTCGATGCCTTCCGGGCGTCCGAGGATCTCAAAGCCGTGCTCGGTGGTGCGCAGAACAGTCGCATCGAAGGTGCCCCCGCCAAGGTCGTAGACCGCGACTAGCGCGCCAGGGTCGAGGCGATCGTTGCGGGCGTAGTGCGCGGCCGCGGCCTCGGGCTCGGTGAGCATGTGGACCTCACCAAGTCCGGCCAACACGGGGACCTGGGCGAAGAGTTCGCGCTTGTAAGGCCCCCAGTTCGCCGGGTGGGTCAGGGTGACCACATCGGGTCGGCCGCCCTCACGGTCGCTGACGAGGTTGACGACGTCGCGTAGTTGGTGGGCGATCAGCGCGGTGGCCGGGTGCGGCGCCCCGCCAAGGATCACCGGCATCGGGTCGCCGAAGCGGCGCTTGACCGAACGAGCGACCCGGTCGGGCTCGACCATGGCCCGGCGCTCGGCGGCCCCGCCAGTCAGCACAGTGCCGTCGTCGCGGATCAGCACGACCGAGGGGACGGCATCGGTGTGGTCACCCAGGGTGGCCATTTCGACTCGCCCGTCGCGGAAAACGGCGGCGGCCGTGAAGGTGGTACCCAGATCGACACCCAGCCCGTAACTCATCGGAATCTCTTCTTTCTGCTCGTATGCGGATCAATGGATGACGGCGGTGTCGGTGCCGGGGTCGTGCCCAGACAGCTCGTCTGCTGGGCCCGCCGACGAGTCGGGGTGAGCCCCGCTGGCCTCTTCGTGCTCACCGACGCTGTCGGCGTCGGTGCTGGGGTAGGGCTCGGTCGGGTTGCTGGCTGCCAGATCGATGTCGGCGTGGACGCCTTGTTCGTCGAGAGCGGGCTGGTCATGGCCGGCGAACGCTTCGCCGTGGTACGGGTCTGGCCTCGGCGTGTCGGCCGGTGGCTCCGTTGTCGAGTGCTCGAACGACCTTGAGGCCGCCGGGCTGGACGCGGAGTCGAACGCCACGCTTGTCGGCTGCGCCGGGACCGGCTCGTTCAGACCGGCGAAGGCGCTTGGCGGGTTTGGCTCATGGCCCGACGTCAGTCCACTGACCGTCGTCGCGGCGGTGCCCAGGCTGGTGGCCAGCGGCGGCGGTTGGGGCATACTCGCCGAGGGCTGGCCCGTGCCGGGTACGGTCTGCTCGCTGAGTACTTCAGTCTGGTCACTAGTGGTGCCGCCGGACTCGTTTTCCGTCAGCGAGGCGGTGTCGTGCCCATCGGCGCCGGGATCGTGACCGATCTGCACGCTCTCGGTCTGGGTGACAGTGACTTCGTGTTGGCTGTCGCTGCCGGAGCCGACCGTGACGCTGATGCTGTTGTCGGCCTGGGT
>Ga0335072_10007428_pt1 | contig 15940 bp, 15 predicted proteins | sample Lox_Sample_21_FD_206725 | JGI IMG/M metagenome (GOLD analysis project Ga0335072, IMG submission 206725) | Soil microbial communities from Loxahatchee National Wildlife Refuge, Florida, United States - Lox_Sample_2.1 | ecosystem: Environmental > Terrestrial > Soil > Wetlands | place: USA...
TGGTGGCCCGGGCGCTGCTGACCGCGGTCGGCAGGCACCCGATGATCAACTCAACATGGGACGAGGCCGCCCAGGAGATCGTGGTCAAGCGCTACGTGAACCTGGGCGTCGCGGTGGCTACCGAGCGTGGCCTGCTGGTGCCGTCGGTCAAGGGCGCGCAGTCGATGTCACTGGCCCAGCTGGCCCATGGGCTTGACGAGCTGGCGGCGACCGCGCGCTCGGGCAAGGCGACCCCGGCCGACTTGTCCGGCGGAACGATCACGATCACGAACGTCGGTGTCTTCGGTGTTGACGCGGGTACGCCCATCCTGACGCCCGGCGAGGCGGCGATCCTGGCCTTCGGCGCGATCAGGGACATGCCCTGGGTCGTCGACGGCCAGCTCGCGGTCCGGAAGGTGACGACACTTTCGCTGTCCTTCGACCACAGAATTGTGGACGGTGAACTCGGCAGTGCCGTGCTCCGGGACGTAGGCTCAATGCTAGAGGACCCGCTCAGGATGCTGGCGTGGTCGTAACACAAAGTGCCTTAGCGGGAGGCCCGATGTCCCTCCGGAACCTGCGCAACGCGCTCATCGTCATGGGCGCGTTTCTGGCCCTGATCTGGATCCTCCAGGTGGTCAACTGGACTGACCACTACCAACTGGACCAGGAGTACGGCATCCTGCCGCGTTCCGTCGGTCGCCTGGGGGACATCTTCTCCGCCCCGTTCCTCCACGCCAGCTGGGAGCACATCGAGGGCAACTCGGTGCCGCTGTTCGTGCTTGGCGTGGCCGCGGCCTACCGCAGCCTGCTGCGGTTCGCCGCGCTGACGGTGTTCGTCGCGATCACGAGCGGGCTGACGGTCTGGTTCTTCCAGAGCGGCAACACCGTGACGATCGGGGCCAGCGGGCTGATCTTCGGGTACTTCGGCTACGTGCTGGTGCGCGGCATCGTCGACAGGAACTGGATCGACCTCCTGGTCGGCCTGCTCGCCGGGGCCGCGTACTACAGCATCCTGGCGGTCGCACTGCCGGGGACGCCGGGGATCAGCTGGCTCGGGCACATCGGCGGCCTGGTCGGCGGCGTCGCCGCGGCCTGGCTGCTGCGGACGCCGCGGGCCGTTTCGTCAGGGGGCGCGCGGCGTCCCTTCCTGGCGGGCACCCGGACCTCGGCCGGCACCGCCGGGTCCCCGGCTCGTCGTACCGGGCCATCGGCGGGCGGCACCTCTGGCGGCTCGCAGTCGGCCGACGACCTGCTGCGCGACCTCAAGGACATGGGGCTGTAGCAGCGCGCGGCTGGCTTTACCGAGTAGCACCCGGGGCGGCTGAGCGACAGGCGACGGGCCTAAGCTGACAGTCATGATCCGTCATGTGGTGCTGTTCAAGTGGAAGTCAGAGGCCACCGAAGAGCAGAAGCGGTTCGTCGCGACCGAGCTGGCCACGCTGCCGACCCTCGTGCCCTCCATCATGGGGTTCGCGCTCGGCACGGACGCCGGGATCAATGAGGGGAACGCGGACTTCGCCGTCACCGCCGACTTCGAGGACGAGGCCGGCTACCTGGCCTACCGTGACGATCCCGACCACCGCACGATCGTCACCAAGCACCTCGGCCCAATAGTGGCCAACCGCACCGCCATCCAGTTCCGGCTCTGACGAGCCGCGGGGCCGAGCGAGCCGGCCCCGCGGTGCCTCGCGGTCTTAGAAGGCGGACTCGGGGATGTCCATCAGGTCGTTGCTGGCCTGCTCGATGACCTTGCGGTCGGACTCAAGGCGGGGCAGCACGGTGCTGGTGAAGAACCGGGCCACGGCCACCTTGCCCGTGTAGAAGTCACGATCCGCCGCCGAGACATCGTCGCCGTCCAGGGCGCGGCTGGCGACCTCGGCGTGGCGGCCAAGCAGCCACGCGATGATCAGGTCGCCGAACGCCATCAGGAACCTGACGCTGTGCTGGCCGACCTTGTAGACCTCGGCCGGCTGCTCGAGCGAGCCGATCGCGTACCCGGACAGCGCGGTCAGCATCGCCTGGACCTGCTCGATGGCGTCAGCGATGGCCGCGCGCTCGGTCTTCAGCAGGCCGTCAGAGTCGTCCGCCGCGAACTGGGAGATCTCCTCGATCAGCGACCCCAGCCCGGCGCCGCCGTCCCGGCCGATCTTGCGGAAGAAAAAGTCCAGGGACTGGATCGCGGTGGTCCCCTCGTACAGGGAGTCGATCTTGGCGTCCCTGATGTACTGCTCCATCGGGTAGTCCTGGAGGAACCCAGAGCCACCGAGGGTCTGCAGCGACAACGTCAGCATCTCGTAGGCCCGCTCGGACCCGACGCCCTTGATGACGGGCAGCAGCAGGTCGTTGCGGGCCGCGACGGCCTTGTCCGGCGCGCCGCCGCCGAGGGTCGCGGCCTGGACCGCGTCCTGCAGCGTGGCGGTGTAGAGCACGAGGGCGCGCAGGCCCTCGGCGTAGGACTTCTGCAGCATCAGCATCCGGCGCACGTCCGGGTGGTTGATGATCGTCACCCGGGGCGCGGTCTTGTCGATCTGCCGGGCCAGGTCGGCCCCCTGCACCCGGTTCCTGGCGAAGTCGAGCGCGTTGAGGTAGGCGGTTGAGAGCGTCTCGATCGCCTTGGCGCCCACCATCATCCGGGCGTGCTCGATGATCATGAACATCTGGCGGATGCCGTCGTGCACGCCGCCGATGAGCGTGCCCACCGCGGGCTTGTCGGCGCCGAAGGTCAGCTCGCAGGTCGTCGAGACCTTCAGGCCCATCTTGTGCTCGAGGTTGGTCACGTAGACGCCATTGCGCTCGCCTAGTGAGCCGTCTGGGTTGACCAGGAACTTGGGCACGAGGAACATCGACAGGCCCTTGGTGCCGGGGCCGGCGCCCTCGGGGCGGGCCAGCACGACGTGGAAGATGTTCTCGGCCATGTCGTGCTCGGCGGTGGTGATGAAGCGCTTGACGCCCTCGATGTGCCAGGTGCCGTCGGGCTGCTCGATGGCCTTGGCCCGCCCGGCGCCCACGTCGGAGCCCGCGTCGGCCTCGGTGAGCACCATCGTCGCGCCCCACTGCCGCTCGGTGGCGATCCGGGCGAACTCCTTCTGCTCTGGCGTGCCGAGGAGCCACAGGATGTTGGCGAATGTCGGGCCGTTGGCGTACATCCAGGCGGCTGGGTTGGCGCCGAGGATGAAGCTGGCCACCGCCCAGTTGAGCGAGCGCGGTACGACCGTGCCGCCCAGCTCGGGCGGGGAGGAAAGCCGCCACCACTCGGCGTCCATCAGCGCGCGGAACGACTTCTTGAACGACTCAGGCATCGTCACGCTGTGGTTCGCGGGGTCGAACACCGGCGGGTTGCGGTCGGAGTCCTCCCAGGACTCGGCGATCGGGCCTGCCGCGAGGCGCTCGACCTCGGCCAGCATGTCCCGCGCGGTTTCCTCGTCTACCTCGGCGAAGGGGCCGCCGCCGAGGATGCTCTGGCGGTCAAGCACCTCGAACAGGTTGAACTCGATATCCCTGCGATTGCTCTTGTAGTGACTCATGACGTCGCTCCGCTGACTCGGTGTCCCGGCTCCCTATGCTACTCGCTAGTAACAAGTTTGTGGATGCCTCGATTCCTGTAAGAACGAGGGGAAGTTTCGCCGCTTTTGAGCCATGACTGCCTTGTTGGCGACTAGGCTTTCGTGGCGTGACTGACCAGCAGGGCTACCCCGACCAGCAGGGTTACTCCGATCCCGGCTACCCCAGGGATCAGCTGTTTCCGCAGCGTCGCCCGTCGAGCAGGCCTCCGTCGCTGCGGCCAGGCGGGCGGCACCGGCGCGACATTCCCGTGAGTCTGTCCCAGGACGCGCCCGCGCTGGTCATCGCCGTGCCCGGGGCAGGGACCGACCTCGCGTCCGGCCCGATGGGCGAGCTCATGACGATCCTGCGAGTGGACAACCCCTCGGTGGACGTGCGAGCCGCGCTCATTGACGTTGCCCCCGATGACCCGCAGAGCGTCGCCAGCGTGCTGACCGCCATCGCGGGCCTGCGCGATGACAGCGATGGCCCGGTCGCGGTCGTCATCCCGCTGATCGTGGCCCCGCACCCGCCGCTGGTACGCAAGCTGCGCGAGGAGATCGCCGCCAGCGGGGTTGAGGCCCGCGTGAGCGGTTTCATCAACTCCAACGGCCTGGTGGCCGAGGCGCTGCACATCCGGCTGGCTGAGGCTGGCCTGGCGCGGGCCGACCGGGTCCGGTTGTTCAGCATCGTCACGGCGGCCGACGGCATCATCATCGCCACCGTGGGCGGCCCTGACGCCGTCGTCGCCACCAACGTGACCGCCGTCATGCTGGCTGCCCGGCTAGCGCTGCCGGTCTACACCGCCTCGCTTGACAGCTCGCCGTCCGTGGCCGAGGTCGCTGTGCGGCTGAAGGAGATGGGGGTCAACCGGATCGCCATCGCGCCCTGCGTGGTCGGCCCCGAGGCGACCCGCCCCGACCTCGACGCCATGTCCATCGGGGCCGAGGTCGCCGCCCCGATCGGCCCCCACAGCAACATCGCCAAGCTGGCCGCCGGGGCCTACGGCCACGTGCTCAGCCAGCTAGACGCGGCGGCCGAGGCGGCCGCCGAGCAGGCGCAGCAGGCGGAAGAAGGCCCGCCCGCGAGCTAACCGAAACTCGCGACCTACATCACACAACCGCAAGTCCCCTTTGCGCGTCTTTGGTGTGAAGTTATACACCTAAGTGGTGGAGGGCGCGATGAAGAGGCTGACGCGAAGAATGTCGACCGGGCTGGCCGTGCTGCTAGCCGGCGGGATCGCCGTCGGCGCGGGCATAGCCGGGATCGGCGGGGCCAGCGCGGCGACGACGGCCAGTCAGGCCGCGCCGGCGGCCAACCAGGCTGGCTTCATATACGGATCCGACAGCCAGTCGGTCCCCATCGGCAGCGGCAAGCCGCTGCCGATGACTCACCTGTCCGGCAGCTACGGCGGCTACATGGGCATGGCCGGCAACTGGGCACGCCAGGAAGGCTGCTCGACCGGCAACTTCCTGGCCTACTCGCCGCAGAACGGCGCCCAGGCCAACGCCAACTATCTCGACTACCACGTCGGCGTGGGCGAGGGCGTCTACTGGTACATGGGCGGCCCGGGCGTGGACCCGCACTACAACGGCAAGACCAGCGAGGCGGAGAGCTGGGGCACCACCCAGGCCGAGTGGACGCTGGCCGCGATGAAGAAGGTGCACGTCACCTACCCGGTCGTCTGGGCCGACATCGAGTTCCCTGAGATCGCGCCCGCCCACGACAACGGCTGGACCGACGTCTACACCAGCCCGTGCAGCGGCGTCGTCAAGGGGTCGTTCTCGACCTCGTCCGACCTGGCCAGGGATGAGTTCAACGCCTTCGCCGACTACATCACCAGTCACTCCAGCTACAAGGTCGGGGTGTACACCGACGCCCCCACCTGGACGGACATCATGGGCACGGGGACGAACTCGCTGATCCCCAACACCTACGAGTGGACCTACGAGACCGAGACGGCGAACCTCAGCCAGATGCCGTCCGGCTGGTGCCTGACGGGCCTGAAGGGGCACTGCGGGGTGTGGTTCGGCGGGCAGGTCAGCGGGAGCAAGTACGCGCTGATGTGGCAGTGGTCCGGCGGTGGCGGCGTCCGCAACGCCTACGGCGACTACGACGAGATCGACGCGGCCCGCATGAAGTAACCCCCATGCAGGCTAAGGAGGCCCGGAGGGCAAGCCCTCCGGGCCTCCTGCTTGATCGGGCGCCGGCGACCCCCTTGATCAGGAGGTGACAACCCCGGCGAGGAGGGCCTCGAGGCGGACCGCGGGGTTGTCCCGCTGGATGGCGTTCAGCCGCCACTTGTCGGCGAACAGGGCAAGCAGCGCCCCGTCCAGCCGCCGGGTCAGCACCTCGCAGCCGCGGATGCCCTTCAGCGACTCGGCGCCCGCGGCGTTGGTCTGCCGGGCCAGCTCGAAGTCCAGGTGCGACAGGTCTGACTTGGCGCCGAACTCGTGCTCAAGCCGGTGCAGCACCACGTCGAACTGCAGCGGGCCGACGGCCGCGAGCACTGGGGCCTGGTCGCCGCGCAGGTCCGAGGACAGCACCTGGACGACGCCCTCGGTGTCGAGCTGGTCGATGCCCCGGCGGAACTGCTTGAACTTCCCCGCGTCCTTGCACCTGACCACGGCGAAGTGCTCGGGGGCGAACGATGGGATCGGCGGGTACTCCACCGGCGCGTCGGCGTAGAGCGTGTCGCCTGGGCGCAGCGCCGTCGCGTTGACCAGGCCGATGACGTCGCCGGGGAAGGCCAGGTCGATCGTCTCGCGGTCCGCGCCGAACATCTCCTGCACGTACTTGGTCGCGAATGGGCGCCCAGTCGCGGCGTGAGTCAGGACCATGCCGCGATCGAACCGGCCCGAGCACACCCGGACGAACGCCACCCGGTCGCGGTGGGCTGGGTTCATGTTGGCCTGCACCTTGAAGACCAGGCCAGAGAACGGAGCCTCAACCGGGCGGGGATCACCGCTCACCGACGCCCTCGGGGCCGGGGCGGGAGCCAGCGCGCACATGGCGTCAAGCAGCCGCCGGACGCCGAAGTTGGGCAGCGCGGCACCGAACAGCACCGGCGACGACTCCCCGGCCAGGAAGGACGGCATGTCCACCCCGGCGCCGATCTCGGAGAGCAGCTCGAGCTCCTCGGTCGCCGTCTCGTAGGCGGCTCCCTCGCGGTCAAGGGCGGTCGCGGCGTCGAAGACTTCCTCAAGGGCACGCTCGGCCCCGCCCGGCATCCGGGTGTAGGCCGTGTAGACCCCGGTCTCCCGCTCGATCAGCCCGCGGAAGTCGCCGGCGATCCCGACCGGCCAGTTCACCGGGGTCGGCCGCAGCCCGATCCGCTGCTCGATCTCGTCAAGCAGCTCAAGCGGCTCCCGGCCGGGCCGGTCCCACTTGTTCACGAACGTCACGACGGGCACGTGCCTGGACCGGCACACGTCGAACAGCTTGAGCGTCTGCGGCTCCAGGCCCTTGGCTGAGTCAAGCAGCATGATCGCGCAGTCCACCGCCTCGAGGACCCGGTAGGTGTCCTCGGAGAAGTCCGCGTGACCCGGGGTGTCGAGGAGGTTCAGCACGTGGCCGTCATAGTCGAACTTCAAGGCCGCCGACGTGATCGAGATGCCGCGGTCCTTCTCCATCGACATCCAGTCGGAGGTGACCCCGCGCCTGCCTGCCTTGCCGTGCACCGCGCCGGCCTGGTTGATCGCCTTCGCGTGCAAGGCCAGCGCCTCGGTCAGCGTGGACTTGCCCGCGTCCGGGTGGCTGATGACGGCGAACGTCCGCCGCCGCTGAGCCTCACCGAGCACGCCGGAATCGGCTCGAGCGGATCCAGCCTCAGTGACGGTCACCGCGGCACCTCTCCCTTAGTTCAGTAACGCTCCGCGTTACAAGATCGACCCCTCCAGGTCCAGCCCCAGGTCAAGTGCCGGACTTGAGTGCGTGAGCGCGCCCACCGCCAGGTAGTCGACGCCGGTCTCCGCGACCGCTCGGGCCGTCTGCAGGCGAAGCCCGCCGCTGGCCTCCAGGCGCACTCCGGGGTAGGACCTGGCCTCGGCGACGGCGACGCGCAGCTCATCACTAGACATATTGTCCAGCAAGATAAAGCGTGCGCCAGCCTCCAAAGATTCCCTGACTTCCGCGAGCGTATCGCACTCGACCTCAAGCGGGACTTCCGGCGAGTGAGCTACCACGGCCGCGATCGCCTTGGCGACCCCGCCCGCCGCGGCCACGTGGTTGTCCTTGATCAGCGCCGCGTCACCGAGGCCCATCCGGTGGTTGACCCCGCCGCCGCACCGTACCGCGTACTTCTCCAGCAGCCGCAGGCCCGGCGTTGTCTTACGGGTGTCCCTGATCGCCGCCCCCGTCCCCTTGACCGCGTCGACCCAGGCCCGGGTGGAGCTGGCGATGCCGGACAGGTGGGTCAGGAAGTTGAGCATGGTCCGCTCCGTCCCGAGCACCGCCGCCGCCGGGCCGCTGACCCGCAGCACCGCGTCCCCTGGCCCGATCCTGTCACCGTCGGCCCGCAGCGCCACCGCGTCGATCGTCCCGCCGGCATAGCCGGCTTCGGTAGCCAGGTCGGCCACGGCGAGCGCGACAGGAAGCCCCGCCACCACCCCGCCAGCCCGGGCCACAACCTGGCCGGCCACGGTGGTCTCAGGACCGGCCGTCGCCGCGCTGGTGACGTCCGGCCCGTACCTGAAGTCTTCCTCAAGCGCCCGCAGCACCGCGGCCTTGATGTCGTTGGCGTCAAGGCCCGCCGCCCGCAGGGCCGCTGCCGTCTGTTCCCTCATACCTTCACCCTTCCTTTCTACGCGGCCCAGCGCAGCAGCGTGTGCCGGGCCGGCCCCCAGGCCTGCGCGGCGTCCCGCCTGCGGTGGCAGCCGCGGCTTTCCTTTCGCGCCAGGGCCGCCGCCGCGATGAGCAGCGACACCGTACGCAGGTTCGCCGCCTCGACCTCCCGCGCCTGACCAGGGGTCATAACGGGCCGATCCATCAGCCCCACGGCCGCCGACTGTGCGAGGGAGGTCCGTGGCCGCACTGTCGTGCCCGGCGATCGCACGGCGGCGGCTACCTGTAGCAGTGCCCTCAGCCCGTCGGCGTCCCGCACCACTCCGGCGTAGCGCGACATCGCCGCCGCCAGCTCGTCGCGGCCGGCGGCTGGCCTGCCGGAGATCTCGTCGCCCACCGTCAGGAGGCCGGTGCTGGCGGGCCAGGGCCTGCCCGACCCCCAGTCGCCGTCCCGGCGGCCGAACCGGTCGACCGCGATCGCCTCGGCCGCGTTGCGGCCCATGATGACCGCCTCGACAAGGGAGTTGGACGCGAGCCTGTTGGCGCCGTGGAAGCCGGTGCTCGCGGCCTCGCCCACCGCGTACAGGCTGGGGAGGCTGGTGCGTCCGGCCAGGTCGGTCGCGATGCCGCCGCAGGAGTAGTGCGCGCCCGGTGCCACCGGAATGAGGTCACTGGCGGGGTCGATGCCCTCAGCCCGGCAGGCGGCCGTGACGGTCGGGAAGCCGCGTTCGAGCTCATCGCGGCCAAGCCCGGTGGCATCGAGCCAGAGGTGCTCGCAACCGTCGCGTTCCATGACCTCCGACATTCCCGCGGCCACGATGTCCCGCGGTGCGAGGTCTCCCAGCGGGTGCCGCCCGGTCATCACCGGGCTTCCGGCCCGGTCGCGGAGCACGGCGCCCGCCCCGCGCAGCGCCTCGGTGATCAGCGGCCGCTGTCCGGTCGCACCCCGGCTCCAGAGCACGGTCGGGTGGAACTGAACGAACTCCACGTCACGCAGCACCGCTCCGGCCCTGGCCGCGATCGCGATCGCGTCCCCGGTCGCGCCAACGGGATTGGACGTGGTCGCGAATGCCTGGCCAAGTCCACCGCCCGCGAGCACCACGGCCCGCGCGGTGATCAGCTCGGGGCTGAGCTCGCCGTGCGGCCCGATCGTGGCGGCCAGCAGGCCCTGACCGGTCAGGTCAAGGGCAATCACCCGGTCCCTGACCTCGACCCAGCTCGCGCCGAGCGCGGCCACCAGCGCCCGGTGGACTTCCGCTCCGCTGGCGTCGTCACCGGAGTGGACGATCCTGCGCCTGCTGTGCCCGCCCTCCAGCCGCAGGTCCCGCCGTTCCAGCTGAGCGCCCAGCGCGACCAGCCAGTCGATCGCGCCTGGCGACCCGGCCGCCAGCGCGGCCACCGTATCGGCGTCGCACAAGCCGGCGCCAGCCGTCATCGTGTCCCGCGCGTGCAGCGCGGCGCTGTCGCCAGGCCCGATCGCGGCAGCCAGCCCGCCCTGGGCCAGGGGCGACGCGCCACCGGTCAGGTCCTTGGTGACCATCACCACCCGCAGCCCCTGGCCCGCGGCCGTCAGCGCGGTCGTGATCCCGGCCGCGCCCGACCCGACGACAATGACATCGGTATCACTCATGCGATCATCGCCTCCACCGCGCGCCGTGCCCGGGCCGCGATGTGCGGATCGACCGTGACCTCAGTCGTGCCGTCGCGGAGACACCGCTCCAGGGCGGCGGCCGTCGTCATTTTCATGTAGTGACAGGTCGCGTGCGGGTTGACCGGTTCCCAGCGAACCTCAGGCCGCGCCTTCCGCAGCTGGTGCAGCATTCCCGTCTCGGTGGCGACAAGAACCGTGGGCGCGGCCACCGAGCGCGCCGCCGACAGCATCGCCGAGGTGGACAGTACGCGGGCCCGTTCGGCAAAAAGGTCTTCTGAGGTCGCCTGCCATAGGGCCGGGGTCGCGCACCCGCACTCGGGGTGGATGTAGAGCTCGGCCTCCGGGTCGGCGGTGGCCTTGCGGCGCAGCTCAGCCGGGGAGATGCCGGCGTGGACGTGGCACTCGCCCATCCAGACGTGCAGGTTGGCGCGCCCGGTGACGCGGCGGACGAACGCCCCGAGGAACTGGTCGGGCAGGAAGAGGACCTCGCGCTCGGCCGGGATGGCGGCGACGATCTCGGCCGCGTTGGCGGAGGTGCAGCACACGTCGGCCTCCGCCTTGACCTCGGCGCTCGTGTTGACGTACGCGACGACGGCCGCGCCGGGGTGCTCGCTCTTCCAGGCCCGCAGCTGGGCCGCCGTGATGCTGTCGGCCAGGGAGCAGCCGGCGCCCGCGTCGGGGATGAGGACGGTCCGCTGGGGGCTGAGGATCTTCGCGGTCTCGGCCATGAAGTAGACGCCGGCCAACACGATCGTGCTCGCGGTGCTGGCGGCGGCGAGCCGGGCGAGGGCGAGGGAGTCGCCCACGTGGTCCGCGACCTCCTGGATCTCAGGGCGCTGGTAGTTGTGCGCCAGGATCACCGCGTCGCGCTCGTCCTTGAGCTGGCTGATGCGCTCTTGCCACGTAGTCAGCGGGTTACTCGTCTGAGAACTCATAGTTAACGGCTCCTCGTCTCTTAGTTAACGACTCTAAGTTTAAAACTTTAGGTTTTCAACCCTCAGTCGATAACTACTTTCCGCTACGATTGGCGCGTGACGGGCGACCGCTTCCGCCATGAGGCGCTTGGGGTGGTGTTTCAGGTCCGCGAGGGCCAGCTATGCGTGCTGCTGTGGCAGCGGGCCACCGAGCCGTTCGCTGGCTCGTGGGCGCTGCCTGGTGGCTCGCTCCTGCCTGGAGAGCGGCTTGGCACCTCGGCGAGCAGGCACCTGGCGGCCAAGGTGGACATCTCGGAGATCGCCCACCTTGAGCAGCTTGAAACGCGCAGCGACCCGCTGCGCGATCCACGCGAGCGGGTGCTCGCCACGGCCTACCTGGCCCTGGTCACGGTGGGATCGCAGCCCCGGCTGCCCGCCGATACCGGCTGGCACCCGGTGGACTGCCTGCCCGCATGCGCCTTTGACCACGAGTCGATCATCGCCTCGGGGCGCGAGCGGCTACGGGCCAAGCTGTCCTACACCAACATCGGGTTCGCGCTGGCCCCGCCGGTGTTCACCATCGCGCAGCTGCGGGACGTTTACGCGGCCGCGCTCGGCTACGAGGTCTCGACGACCAACTTGCAGCGGATCTTGACCCGGCGCGAGGTGATCGAGCCGACCTCGGCGCTGTCGCGGCCGTCGGCCGTCGGGGGCCGCCCGGCCGTGCTTTACAAGTTCGCTTCGTCTTCCCTCGTCGTCACGAACGCCTTCGCGGCCTTCCGCCCGCGCGAGGCGTTACGGGACCCGGCCTCCCACTCCGCTTGCCCACCCTGTTGCCTCACCCTCCGGGCTCGTCGAGCATCCGCTCGAGGAGGACCTGCAGGCGGTGCTGCTCGGCTGGGCCGAGCCTGCTGGTCATGGGGGCCAGCGAGTCCGCGACGCGGCCGCGGATCAGCTGGGCGGCGGCTAGCCCCTCCGGGCTGAGGAAGACGTCGAACCCGCGGCGGTCGGTTCCGTTCTGCGCTCGCCTGACCAGCCCCCGCTTCTCGGCCCGATCGATGAGGCCGCTCAGCGTGGACTTCTCCAGCCCGAGGTAGTCGGCCAGTTCGGTCATCCGCAGCCGCCGGTCGCGCAAGATCCCGAATACGCGCAGCTGGGTAAGGGACAGGTCGTTCTCCGCGCCGATCCTGCTCAGGTGCGCCATTGTCGCGAAGGCGGCCCGCGCGAGCGCGTCCACGAGGTCATCCGGCTCGGCATCCACGGCTCGAGAGTACTTGATTCAGTTCGTGTCACCAACTATATTTGGTTCGTGTTACCAACTAATCCTGGAGGCGCCACCCCGCTACGCGGACTTTTCCGAGCCGGTCACCACCGAGGACGAGGCGATGATCGTCAGCCTCGTGGCCGCGGGCCTGCACCCGCGGGTCCGCTCCCAGGCCGACGGGTCGCACTACACGAGCACCGGTGTCCTGCCGCTGGTACCTGGGGTCGACGGGGTCGGCCGAGACCCGGCAGGCGAGCTGCGCTACTTCGTCCTTGAGGACACCACGCTCGGCTCGATGGCCGAGCGGATCGCCATCGACCCTCGTCGCAGCGTCGTCCTGCCGTCCGACTGCGACCCGCTGGCGGTCGCCGCCGCCATGAACCCCGCGATGTCCTCATGGATCGCCCTGCGCCAGCGGATCTCGTTCGTGCCTGGCGGCAACGTGCTCGTGCTCGGGGCGACAGGGAACGCCGGCCGCCTGGCCGTCCAGGTGGCGCGACTGCTCGGCGCGGGGCAGGTCATCGCGGCGGGGCGCCGGGCCGACCTGCTCGCTGGCCTACCCGCCCTCGGGGCAACCCGCACACTGCTGCTCGACGACGCCTCCCCGGTCGTGCAGGATCGCCTGGGCCAGTCCGCGAGTGATGTGGACGTGGTGCTCGACTACCTATGGGGTCAGCCGGCCGCCACGGTGCTTACCGCCCTCATCAGCGGCCGCGCCGACCGGGGCAAGCCGCTGACCTGGATCGAGATCGGGTCCGTCGCCGGACTCGCCGCGCCGATCCCGTCGGCCGCGCTGCGGGCCGCCCAGCTGCAGATGATCGGCAGCGGCCGGGGCTCGGTTGCCAGCTCGGCCATCCTGGCTGAACTGCCCGGCCTGGCTCGCGAGATCAGCAAGGGAACGTTCGGTATCGATGTACAGGCGGTTCCGCTAGCGGATGTCGAGCGGGCCTGGACCGATGACGCCGGGACCCGCCACCGGATCGTCATCACGGTGTTACCGGCAGCTGGGCGTGTGGCCAACGCTGCCTGCGTCCAGTCAGGTATCGGCTCATAAATGCTGACGAGCGGGGTAGAGCAGGTTCCACGACAAGGAACCCGCGCCCAGAGAACAGGACAGCGCAATGAGCTACACGCCGAAGCACGCCAAGCCTGCATCTGACCACGCGTCGAGCAGCAGCCGCGGGCCACTCGGGATCGCCGAGACCCCCGTCGGCCGTCACGTCCGCAAGCCTCGCCGTGAGGAGGGCCTGACCAGCATGGAAGCCCGCAGGTCAACCTCAGCCCGGGCGTAGCGCCCTAAGGCGCTGTGCGCCCCGCATGCCCCTCAACATCATTATTGCCACTTTGGGTATGCGAGTGATTACCACCCGGCATCGGGGGCCGGTGGTGAGAGGTATGGGGGGACCGGTGGTTCGCAAGCTTATAGTCGAGACAGTCGGCACTGGGGTGCTGGTGTTCTTCGGCGTCGGAGCGGCAACACTCGCGTTCGGCTTTCACATAGCTGGTGCCAGCCTGAGCGCCGGCGTGGTGGCGACCGCACTGGTGTTTGGCCTGACCCTCTTCGGGCTCATGTACGCGTTCGGGACGATCTCCGGGTGCCACGTCAACCCGGCCGTCACCCTGGCCGCGCTGCTCGCCGGCCGGATCAAGGCGCCGGACGCCGTCATGTACTGGATCTGCCAGTTCTCGGGCGGCCTGGTCGGCGCCCTCATGCTCTGGGCCGTGGTCGGCCAGTCTCGTGGGTACACCAGGGCGGGCGTCGGCCTCGGCACCGACGGCTGGGGCCAGGCCTCGCTTATACACATTGACCTAGGCGGCGCCTTCCTCGCCGAGGTGATCCTCACCGCCATCTTCGTCTTTGTCTGGCTGGCCGTGACCGGCAGGGAGACCAACCCGGCCGCCATGGGACTCATCGGCCTGGCGCTGGCCCTGGTCCACCTGGTCGGAATCCCGCTCACCGGCACGTCAGTCAACCCGGCTCGCGCCCTCGGCCCGGCCGCGATCGTCGGCGGCACGGCCCTGAACCAGGTCTGGCTGTTCATCCTCGCCCCCTTCGTCGGGGCCGTGGTGGCCGCGGTGCTGCACGGCCTGCTCTACGGGCAGGCAGAGCCGGTGCTGCCCTTCTTCCCGCACCCGCGGACCCATTCCGAGGCGCCCGCCAGCGCGGAGCAGGACCAGCGCCGCTAGTCCTGCCAAGCGCTACTCCGTTGGCCCCCGAGCTACTCCGTGGCCCCCGAGCTACTCCGTTGGCCTGGGCATCAGGACGTCGAGAACGGCCTCTGGCGCGTGGACCTGCGTCGCGCTACTCCCCACGCGATCCAGGGCGCTGTTCATCTCGGTGACGCAGACCGCGACCTTCGGTTCTGAGTACTCTCCCGACCAGGCCCCTGAGGCCGGCGAGGTATCGACAACGTAGTAACGCCCATCTGACCACATGATCACGTCGCCCACCCGCAGATCGGTCACGGTCACTGGAACGGTGAATACGCTTTGTGTCACTGCTTACCTCGCCTCCTAGCTCGTCCGGGACGTCTACCACCGTCGCGGACGCCGAATCCAGGAAGGCACCGGCAGTCGCCGCAATCCAGTCGCCCTCGCCACTGGCTCGCGGAAGACTACGTGTCCATGGCGCAGAGCTCACAGGGGCCGCCCTCGGTCGAGCCGACAGATCCGGGGGTGCGGTCAGGGTCGGCCTGTGGGTATCGGACGACAACGCCAGGGCCTGCCGGTTCTGTGAGCGGCACGGATTCCGGGTGACCGGGCGGCGTCGCCCCTTCCCCGGCGCCCCGGAGCGCTCGATCAGCGAGATGTCGCGTGCGCTCACTTAGGGTGCTGCGTGATTGAGGTACCGTCGGCGTTCGCTCACAGCACGGCGGAAGTGCTCGCCGTCTAACGATCTTCAACTGCAAGGGTTACGGACAGCGACAAGGCCGATCGGCTGGCGGCTGCCTCACAAGACACTGCGACGTTCGGCCGCGCTTTCGGGTGGCCACCGTCGCACCATCATGCGGGACGACGAGGGAGCACGTCCGCGACCGCCGCATCCTGTAACCTCGGCCGTTAATGATCTTTAGCCGCGAGCCTTGGCCAAGCTCGCTGCACGGGGTCGGTACTGCCAGTGCCAGGGCTCTGCCCGCATGCCGAACTCGTTGCCTTCGTACCAGGATTCGTAGAAGCTGAACTCGCCGCCACGCCGGCGCAGCCAAGCGTATTCGACTGTGTCCTTGAAATCTTCCGGGCGATAGCCTGATGGCGGCCCGTCAACGCACTTAAAATCGATCGCCGCCTTACTGGCAATCGTATGCTGCGAGTAGCGCGGCGGCGATGCATGGCGGATAACCTTGGCAATGTCGCCCTGGTACGCGTTGATGAGCCAGTCGATGAAGACGGCTACCTGGTAGGCCGGTGACCGGTAGCACGATCCCACGAGCAGGCTGCGGCTCTGGTATTCGCTCATGAACGCCTCGTTCATGCGAGCATAAGCCTCAAAAATGTGGCGTGGAACATACTTCGCGGCGATGGTCTTCCGCTCGCCCTGCTCGGTGTACTGCTGGCCGGCCACCCTTACGAGATCCGCGGGAACGGGCTCAAGATCGCCAGCATAGGGCGTGTTAACGCCATAGTCTTGCGGCTTAAGGTTAACGATCTGATCAACGATGACCTGTTGACTGGAGCTCAATGAGGACATCAGCTTGTCGAGCGTGACGATAGGGGTCAGTATGCCCTGCGCTTCGAGGGACTCGAATGTCGCCGGGAACGTCCCAAGTACTGATTCATCGAATGACTCGATTGGACCACCCATGCTTC
>Ga0335072_10007430_pt1 | contig 15939 bp, 11 predicted proteins | sample Lox_Sample_21_FD_206725 | JGI IMG/M metagenome (GOLD analysis project Ga0335072, IMG submission 206725) | Soil microbial communities from Loxahatchee National Wildlife Refuge, Florida, United States - Lox_Sample_2.1 | ecosystem: Environmental > Terrestrial > Soil > Wetlands | place: USA...
GATCCCGCGATGTATGACAGCGAGGGCAACCGGCGAAAGCTGATCGTGTTCAGCGAACACCGCGACACCCTCAATTACCTGGTCCGCAAGCTTCGCGCGCTGGTGGGCCGGGAGGACGCGGTCGTGTCGATTCACGGCGGGATGCCCCGTGATCAGCGGAGGAAGATCCAGGAAGCCTTCATCCACGACAAGGAGGTGCTGATTCTCGTCGCGACCGATGCCGCGGGCGAGGGGATCAACCTCCAGCGCGCTCACCTCATGATCAACTACGACCTGCCGTGGAACCCGAACCGCATCGAGCAGCGGTTCGGCCGGGTTCACCGCATCGGCCAGACCGAGGTCTGCCACCTGTGGAACCTGGTCGCCGAGGACACCCGTGAGGGCCAGGTGTTCCAGCGGCTCTTCGAGAAGCTGGAGGAGCAGCGCAACGCGCTCGGCGATCAGGTCTTCGACGTTCTCGGCGAAGCCTTTTACGGCAGAAGCCTGCGTGACCTGCTGATCGAGGCGGTCAGGTACGGCGAGCAGCCCGAGGTGAAGCAGAACCTCAAGGTCGTCGTGGACGCCACCGTGGGCGAGGCGCTGCGACAGGTGATCCACGACCGTGCGCTGGTCAGCGACGTCATGACCGCTGGTGATGTGGAGCGGATCCGTGAGGAGATGGAACGTGCCGAGGCCCGGAGGCTCCAGCCGCACTTCATCCGCTCCTTCTTCGTGACCGCCTTCGCCCATATTGGCGGAGTCATCAGGCAACGTGAACCAGGCCGGTTCGAGATCACCAACGTCCCGGCTGAACTACGCCGCCGTGATCGCCAGATCGGCACGGGAGCTCCCTTGCAGCGCCAGTACGAGCGCATTACCTTCGACAAAGGTCTCGTCGCCCCGCCGCGCGGGCCGGTGGCCGAGTACGTAACGCCAGGTCACCCCCTGCTTGACGGGACCATTGACCTGATCATCGAGCGCTACGACAGCCTGCTCAAGCAGGGCACGGTGCTGATCGACGTACACGATTCAGGCGTGCGGCCCCATGTCCTCGTCTACTTGCAGCATTCAGTGGTGGACGGCCGTGCCGACCAGACCGGTAACCGCCGGGTCGTCTCCAAGCGCTTCGAGTTCGTCAGCGTCGATCCCGAGGGCTCTGCTCACGCCGCCGGCTGGGCCCCCTACCTCGACCTCCGCCCAGCCGCCGCGGATGAGATGAGGCTCCTGACCCCGGTCGTCGACGGTGGATGGGTCCGTGCCGATCTCGAAGACGCCGCGGTCGGTCATGGGGTCAGCCTCGCCCGGGCGCACCTGGAAGAGGTCCGGCGCCGGGTCGTCGACCGCGTCCAGCGGACGACCGCGGCCGTCAAAGCCAGGCTGGAATCGGAGATCCGTTACTGGGATCATCGCGCTACCCAGCTGAGAGAACGTGAACTCGCGGGAAAGCTGCCCAGCAGCGGAATGAACTCGGCGAAGGCCCGCCAGCGGGCCGACGAGCTCCAGGGCCGCCTCAAGCAGCGCCTCGAGGACCTGAACGCCGAACAGCAGCTGTCGTCTCTGCCTCCGGTTGTCACCGGCGGCGCGCTGGTCGTGCCCGCGGGACTACTGTCATCCTTGCGGGGTGCAGCCGCACAGGATGTCGCCGAACGAGCGCGGGAACGCTCCGCCATCGAACAAGCCGCCGTCGACGCCGTCATGACCATCGAGCGCGCTCTCGGCCATGACCCGGCCGAGATGCCGCCCAACAACAAGGGCTATGACATCGAGAGCAAGGCGGCCGACGGGTCCCTGCTGTTCCTCGAGGTCAAGGGGCGCGTGCGCGGCGCGGAAATGTTCACCGTCACTAGGAGCGAGATCGGCATCGGACGCAACATGCCCGACCAGCACATCCTCGCTCTCGCTGAGGTCTGGGCCACCGGATTCCCGGACGTCCGGTACGTCCGCGGAGCATTCCGGGATATCGGCGACCTTCCCTTTGACGCGATAAGCGTCAACCTCTCCTGGAGCTCCTATTTCGGCCGAGGTGAGCCGCCGGCATGACATCGGAGAATCTCATCGAGACCGCGCCATTGCCCGAAGGCGAGGATCCGGCTCCCCGCGCGCTCGTTTCCGAGGCCCGGGCCCTCAGAGAGGCTATTTCCGTACTAGCCGCCGAACCTCCTGCCCGGCTCCGCGCGGCCCGGGCCACATACGAGCTGGCCCGAAACGATGTCGTGTACCAGCAGCTGGCCGAACTCCCCCTAGCCCGGCTCAAGGAGACAACTCAGGGCAGGCTCCGGCTGGGGCTCATCGAGGCCGCCGGCTACCGGACCGTCGGCCACGCCGCGGCCGCCGGAGTCGTCAGGCTCCAGCAGATACCGGGTGTCGGACCCCAGACCGCCACTCAGGTGGTGGCCGCGGCCCGCCAGCTGGCCAGCGCGATGGTGCAGAGCGTCAGGCTGCGGTTCGACCCCGATGCCCGCCCGGTGATGCAGACCAGGCTGCTGGCCGAACTCCACGCCTACGCCGTGGCCCGCCAGGCCGCCTCGCCGGGTCGCGAGAACCTCGACGACGTGGCGGCAGCCCTCGATGCGATCCTCACCGGATCAAGGCGCGCCGCTAGCCGGCTGAGGATGTTCTTTTCCGGTTCCCGCAAGCGCGACGAGGCCCGGACCGCGCTGAGCCAGCTCGGCGGCCTGATGAGAGCGGCGCACCAGTCAGGCCTGGACGCCCGGCTCCAGCAGAGCCTCGCCGCGCTGGGCGCGAAACCGCCCGACGCCGCCGGCCTGTGGCAGGACTACGAGGAGCGCGCCGTCTTTTTCAACGGCCTGCTCATCGAGGTCGGCGAGCTCGCGCCCGACATCGAATCCGGGCAGGGGTTCATCCCGGCGGACATCGCGCAGCGGGTCCATCAGCACCCGCTCGACCTCTCCCTCATGCGCGCGTCCCTGCGCGGCTACCAGGCGTTCGGCGCGAAGTTCGCGCTCTGCCAGCGCCGGGCGATGCTCGGCGACGAGATGGGCCTGGGCAAGAGTGTGGAGGCCCTGGCCGCGATGTGCCACCTCCACGTCGAAGGCCAGCGGCACTTCCTCGTCGTGTGCCCGGCGAGCGTCCTGGTCAACTGGACTCACGAGATCAGGCGGCACAGTGAGCTGCAGTCCCACCGGCTGCACGGCCCTGACCGCCAGCGGAACTTCCGGGTCTGGACCCGCACCGGCGGCATCGCGGTCACCACCTACGATTCGCTGCGCTCACTGCCCAAGCCCGCGGGAATGGACCTCGGCCTGCTGGTCGTCGACGAGGCCCACTACACCAAGAACATGAACGCCGAACGCACCAAGGCCGTCCGGGAGTGGGCCCGGACCACCATCCGCGTCCTGTTCCTCACCGGTACCCCGATGGAGAACCGGGTCGAGGAGTTCCGCGTCCTGGTCAGTCACCTGCAGCCCGCTCTGCTCCCGCACATCAGCAACGTGGACGGCCTGATCGGCGCCGGTCATTTCCGGGCCGCCGTCGCGCCCGTCTACCTCCGCCGGAACCAGTCCGACGTGCTGGAGGAGCTCCCTCCCCGCGTCGACACCGAGGAATGGGTGGAGCTCAGAGGCCGCGACTGGGAGGCGTACCGGGATGCGGTCGCCGCGGGTAACTTCATGGCCATGCGCCGGGCTGCCTACGCGCCCGGCTGCCCCGCGGACTCGGCCAAACTAGGCCGGCTCGTCGAGATCGTCGAGGAAGCATCGGCCAACCGCCGCAAGGTCGTGGTCTTCTCCTATTTCCGCGACGTCCTCGACGTCATCGCCGCCGTCCTCGGCGACGTGGCGGTCGGTCCGCTGACCGGCAGCACCCCGCCGATCCACCGGCAGGCCATGGTCGATGAATTCTCGGAGCGCCGCGCTCCCGCGGTCCTGGTCAGCCAGATCCAAGCCGGGGGAGTGGGCCTGAACATCCAGGCCGCCTCCGTCGTCATTCTCACCGAACCGCAGTGGAAACCCACGAGCGAAGACCAGGCCATCGCCCGCTGCCACCGCATGGGCCAGGTCCGCTCGGTCGACGTGCACCGCCTGCTCGCCGAGGACACCGTAGACCAGCGCATGCTCGAGATCCTCGCCACCAAGACAGTCCTGTTCGACGAGTACGTCCGCCGCAGCGACCTGAAGGACCAGAGCCCCGACGCCGTCGACGTATCCGACCTGAAGGCCGCCCAGGACGTCGGAAACCAGGTAGAAGCCGAGCGCCGGATCATCGAAATGGAACGAAAACGCCTCCGTCTGGAAGCTGACTCCCCGCCCGAACCCAACCCCGCCTCCTCGTAAGCGGAGCGTCGCGGGTGGCCGCGCCAGGCTCCAGCTGCACCGTTCTTCCCAGGCCCGGCACAAGGCATTTGCCAGGACCATCTGGTGCGGTGTCCGGCACGATACCCGGATGAGGTCGGGACTGGCCACGATGATGGCCATCGCCCTGGCCCGCGAGGTCGCGACGTTCAGCCGATGCCGGTCGTACAGGAAGTCCAGGCCGCGCGGCGCATCGTCGGCCGACGAGGTGGCCATCGAGTAGATCACCACCGGCGCCTCGCGGCCCTGGAACTTGTCGACGGTCCCGATCCGCGGCCCGGTCAGGCCGCGGGCCGCCAGCGCGTCCTGGATGGCCCTGATCTGCGCGTTGTACGGGGTCACGATGAGGATGCCGTCCGAGCCGATCGGCCGGACCGTATCGTCCCGGTCCCGCCACCGATAGCCCGCGAGCGTCTCTGCAAGGCGCGCTACCTCGTCGGCTTCTTCCGGCGAAGCGTTGGTGTTGCCCTCATGCGGTACCTCCACCACGCGCAGGCCCGAACCGGAGAAAGGCTCCTCGCCCAGAATCTCCTGCCGTCCGAGCCCGTCGGCGCCGTTCAGTTTCCCGTCGTAGAAGACCTCTGAGGTGTACCGGCACAGGTCCGGGTGCATCCGGTAGGTCTGGTCCAGCAGCAGCCCGGCGCCCTCGGGTATCGTCGCCCGATCGCCCAGGATGTGGCCTAGCGCCGAGACACCCGCGCCTGGCGGGTGGGTGGCCTGACTCGGCTGGGCCAGCTGCTGCGGATCACCCAGCAGCACCAGATTCTGGGCAGCGCCGCTGATAGCCAGGACATTGGCCAGCGACATCTGCCCCGCCTCGTCCACAAACAGGGTGTCCACGCTGTCGGCCAGGCCGGGGCGTGCCCACAGCCAGGCCGTGCCCGCGGCTACGTCGAGCTCGCCATCGCGCAGCGCCCGCTCCAGCTGCTCGTTCGCCATCCCCGTGGCCGAACCATGCAGGAACGGGTTGTCCCGGTCCGCCCGCTGGCCGATCCTCGGCGCGAGGCCACGAGCGCTCGCGCGCTCGCACACGGTGTCGATCAGTTTCTCGATGACCGCGTGCGACGGGCCGGTGATCCCGACCGCGCGGCCCTGCGCGATGAGCGCAAGAATCTGCTCGGCGCCCGTATAGGTTTTGCCGGTCCCCGGCGGCCCCTGCAGCGGTAGGTACGACCGGTGGAGCAAGGCTGCCAACCGGACCGCCGCCCCGGCTACCGTCTCGCCGTCGGCGCGCAGCGGCCCCGCCGTCGACGGCGGTCGCCGAAGCAGCAGCGCGGTGGCCGCGTCCCCGCCGTCGATACCCTCTCGTGCCACCCGGTCGCCAAGACCCCTGAGCCTTTCTCGCAGCTGCGTCGTGTCCATCACGTCGATTTCGATCAGCGCTGCGGGCAGCGGCCCGTCATAAGTGTTGCCAATCTTCAGGTCGATCGTCCCGGCCGTGTCATCCACCGCCCAGACCGTCCAGCCCTTGCCGGTCTCGGCGTCGCACGCCGTCTTGCCGACGGCGAATTTGTACTCCTGCGGAGGGAGTGAGAAGCGCCGCACCACCGACCGGTTGATCCGATCTATGATCTCGCCGCCGGTAAGGCCGCCCAGCGCGTCCCGCTCGTCGACCAGCTCCGCCGAGCTCAGCGAGCACAGGTAGAAGTACCGCCACCAGGCTGGCTTGGCCTCCCGCCGGTGCCAGTCGATCAGGTCGGCCAGCAGCGCCCGCGCCCGCTCCTCGTCGGTCCGCGCAGACGTTTCCGCGGGAACGCCGGCCAGCAGCGCGGACCTGATCCGGGAGACCTCCGTATCCTCGGGCGCCCGCTCCGGCTCATCGACGAACGGGCGCGGCAGCTGTTGGCCGGTCCGTTCGGCCAAATCAAGCCGCCGGTCCTCCAGCCAGTCCCGCAACGCCAGGGTGGCCCGGCAGTCGTCCTCGTTGTACCCGGCCACCACCCACTGCCGCCCGGCGTCGCCCGCCGCCGTCCCATCCTCCAGCGCCGCCTCGAACGCGATCAGGCTTGCCGTGGCCTCCCGCAGGTCCACCTGCCGCCGGTACCCGCACAGCGGCTCCAGCCGCTTGATCGAGTAACTCTCCACCCCGGCCTGCACACCCTGCCGGATGACCCGGTACAGGTCGACGAACACCCCGAGCCGGAACAGGTCGTCCACCTCGTCCTCGCGGGTGGCGAACCGCCCCATCAGCCGGCCCACCGCCTCCTGGCGCGTGCCGTGCAGCTCGGTGAGATGGTCCACCGACGTCGGCTCGTAGTGGTTGTAGTGGTACACGTGCAGCCCCGGGCACGCTGCGCGGCGCTTGGTGATGAAGTCGACGAGATCCTCGAATGCCCGCTTCTCGCCCTGCCGCTCGAAGGCCCAGATCGGCGTGTATCTGGGGCGTCCCGACGAATCCAGGTCGGCCGTGTCCACCACGCCGAACAGGTACTGCAGCCCGAACTCCTGGCTGTCCTCGGAGTAGTACCGGGCCCCTTCGATGTCGAAGAACAGATCGCCGGTGACCGGTTCGGGCAGCGCGAGCAGCCCGCGGTTCGGGATCAGGGTGCCGCTGGCATCCCGCTCCGGTTCCAGCAGCCTGTACCGGATGGCACCTTCGTCCTCGCTAGCCACCTGCAGCCGGGCCTGGGCGCGCGAGCGTTCGAGCGAATCCGGGCTCACCCGGTCCAGGCGGGGGAGTTCGGCCAGGTCCGCGAACCCGCGCCGGGTGGCGATCCCGGCCGCCTTCAGCACCCGCCGCTGCCCCGTCGTCATCCCGGCGACGAGGGACAGGTCATCGTCCTGCCGCCGCCGTCCGGCGCACAGCTCGCTCCACCGGCAGATGGCGCAGTGCTCGACCGGTTCGGGGTACAAGCCGGCCGGCGGCCCAGCGTCGAGGACCTCTTCTAGCCGCCGCCGGGTCTGCCGTTCGTACGCGGCGAAGTCCTTCACCTTGAACGGGACGAACTGCCCGTCGCCGAGCGCCAGGTGCATCCAGCGCGGCTCGATCCCCTGCAGTTCGGCCAGCAGCCGCGAGTAGAACGCGGTCTGCAGAACGGCCCGGGCCTTCGCCGTCCGCGCCAGCTTGGCGTCGACCACTTCGTAGTGTCGCCCGCCCGGCCGCGCCTCCCCGTCCGGAGCAGGCAGCAAGTCGGCCCGCACCAGGAAGTCAGGCAGCCCCAGCAGCAGTGTCGCGCCCTCAGCCCCGGTAAGCGTCCCCTGGTAGATCACCCCCGCCCCATCGCGGATGGCAGCCGCCGTCGTCTCGCCAGAATCCCAAGTCCCGCTGAGGTCCGCGACCTCCCACCCGTCCGCCCGGAACCGTTCGAGTACCGCCCGCTCGTGTTCGTCGCCGCGCCGCACCAGGTCCTCGAACCCGAGGTCGACCGCCTGCGGCGGCTCCAGCGCCCCCCGTGCCGCCCGCAGATCCAGCTGCGTCAGCACCTGGCAGGCCAGGAAGTTCGCGACATCGCTCGCCGCCACGCGCACCCGGTCCTCGACGATCTTCATCGACCCTCCCAGCTCCTGCCCCGCTCCGGCTAGCCTGGCGGCAAAGCCTCGACGACGTCCCTCTCTTCGGCGAATTTAGGGACCGAAAGAGCCCAAGCCACCCTCGGCCGCGCCCGTTCGAGCACCCCGTGGCCGAAGTTGTCACGATCCGACTCAGCGTCAACGAACAGCTAATTACTTCGCCCCTCCGCGGTCACCGGCCGGCGGCGGCTACGGTGGTGCGTCGATCCACGCGGACGGGGCCCGGGGGCCGGCCGGGACGTGCTGGAGCGCCGTGCCTCGGCCGAGGATCTGGAAGCCGCGGAAGCCGATGACGTGCTCCAGGCCCACCGGGAGTGGGTGGCCGCCGGCCGGCCGGGCGCGGTCTCGCACGAGGAAGCGATGGCCGGGCTGCTCGGTGGCGACCGGTGAGGATCGAGTGGTCGCCGCAGGCCAGGGCTTCCGCCCGCCGTTATATATGGACGACCAGGACGGCATGCACCCGATCGGCGTGGCCGTCGCCGCTCTGGCCCTCGACCCCAACCCGCGGAACGCATTCATCCGGGGCGACTACCGGCGCTTAAGGGTCGGTCCCTACCGCGTCATGTACGTGATAGACGATCCCGGCCTCCATGGCCGCCCGCTGGAATCCTGCCCCCAAGCCGACGCCACGGTATCCCCGGACGAACCCTGATCGTTGCCCGGGGTGATCAGCTGCTCCAGCTCTGCACCGTTGTGATACCATTATGGTATGGCCATGACGCTTCGCTTGCCGCCCGAGATCGAAGACCAGCTCAAGCAGGTCGCCGAGGTTGAGCACCGCAGCGTACAGCAGACGGTCCTGGTCGCGATCGAAGAGTACCTGTCGATGCGAGAGACCGCCGAGATCCTCGTCGATCCATCAGCGCTGCGAGGCCTGGCCGAAGCCAGGGAGTCTGAGCAGTCCGGCGACGTGGTCTACGGCGCCGAAGCGGCGCGCGCGCTTCTGGCTGGGCGCAAGAGGTGAGCTCCGGGCCTTACGAGCCTGGAATGACCCGACCGGCCCGGCGCGCGATCTCGGAGCTGCTCGCGCAGGACGTAGCGGCCGCGGCGGTTGAATTCATCACCGGACCGCTCCTGGAGGCGCCTTACCGGGTCGGCAAACCGGTCCGGGACACCCTGTCCGGCTTCCGCAGCGCCCGGCTCGGTGCTCAGTGGCGCGTGCTGTACCGGATCGACGAATCAAAGCATGCGGTCATCGTTCAGGACATCCAGCCCCGCTCGTCCGCCCGCCGCCGCCGGTAGACCCGTGGCGGCCACAGGATAGGCGGCCAGATGTCCGCGCTTCATGCGCCTATCTGACCATCATTTTTCCGGACGGACCGTAGTGCTTGCCCTGTCCCCGAGTATGGATCTCACTGCCGGCCGATCGCCGCGACTTCCTTCGCCTCGGCAGTCTGACTTGCCGGTTCCGCGGTTTCCGTCTGGCTGTCGTCTGGCTTGCCGCAGTGCGGCGTGGTGCGCAGGAATCGCAGCATGGCCCGGCCGTCCCACAAGTGCCAAAGGAGGAGGACGACCAGGTAAACCACGGCCACGAGGGTCAGCGCGACCACGAGACGGACGAGATCATCGCTCATCTGTGTATGCGGGATGATGGTCCGGACCAGCCGCCGCACCGGTCCCTCGAAGGAACGCACAGGCAAGAAGAAAAACTGCATGATCCCGAGCGCCAGGATCAGCAAGCGAGCGCGTACCAGCCAGGCAATCCGGCTGCGCCGACGGCAGCTGGCCGCCGCCAGGTCGTCCTTGCCGACCAACAGCGGCTTATGTTGACCTGGGCTGGGCTGCCCGCCATACGCCGCGACCACGAGGTCGTTGAGCAGCCGGGACAGCATCTCATCCTGGTTGCGGAGGTAGCCGTTGTGGTCGGTCAGGAGAGACCGGAAGTCGTACACCTCGTTGCAGGGGCTTGGCTCCATGCACCCGTGGTTGCCAGCTGGCTGGGCGCTGAGCGGGCCGTTCGGTACCGGATCGGCGCTGGCGTAGTAGTCGATCCAGCGGAACTGCGAGCAGGCCGCGGGCAGGCGGACATCCTGCTCCACTTCGGTCTTCACCGCGCGGGCAGCGAGGACGACTCCGGTCGTGACCACCAGCAGACCGCTGATGATCAGCGTGATGCTCCACGGGAGGGCGGCCGGGACAGTAAAAATCGGCCAGCGGAAATGCGGGCTGGCCAGCACGGCGAGCGCGGGAAAGCCGGCACACGCCATTCCGATGGTCACGAGCAGTCGGCTCCACCAGGTGACACGGTGCACTTTGGGATCCCAGTCCATGTGCCACAGCAGGTGCATTTTGCCTATTCCCTGCCCGAGCGTGATGAAAGTCCGCAGGCCAGGCCCGTAGCCGCCATCCTTGAGGACCTGATGCGCGATCGCCGCGCCCTGAGAATGCGCCACGATCGCGACCTTGCCGCAGCGTTCCTGAAGCCACCGAAGGTCATGCTCTACCTTCGTCCGCATCGCCGCGAACTGTACCGGGCAGTGCGCAAGCACGTAGCTGTCACCCAGCACCGACGATATCTTCACGACCACCCAGCGCACCGCCAGCTCGATTCGGGGAATCGGCAGCTTGGCCGCCACGGCCAGGGCGAACAGAAGAATGGACAGCAGCACCGACAGCATGCCGGCGATACACATCAGGATCGCGTAACACACGACCGCCGCGATATGCCCGAGTCGGCTCCGCTTGGCCGGGCCATCCGGCTTGGTCCTGACTTGGCGCAAGTTACGGCGCAGCGGGATCACGAACTGCATGACCAGCAGGCAGGTCGATACCTTCCAGATCCAGCGGGCCAGGTCCAAGAAGCGCGGCGCGTCGAACAAGACTGGCCACGACGATTCCGCCAGCAACCAGTGCGCGTCCTGGCGGCCGCTGCTCAACGGCAGCGGGACGGCGAGGCTCAAGTGCGCGGGCTCGCCATCCGCGCTCGCCCCCGGCGACAACACCGCCTCGCTCAACGCCGGCGAACTACCCGGGCAAAGGCTCGTCCGGCAATTCCACCGCAGCAGCCAGCCATAGAGGGCGCCCGACAATGCCGAGAGTGCACTGCCTGGACGCTGATGAGCTATGCCGCTCACGAAGAGAACGCCGAATTCCAGACCGTCTTCCTGGTCATATGTCGGCACCGTCGCCTCCCCAGGCTCCGTCCGCCGCGCAGCTCCCGAGCAAGATCACTCCAAAGCCACACCCTCCGTCTAAGGAGAGGGCCGCCCAGCCTGTTTAATACCGATGCAACACACGTGTGACCTTGGATCTGGGGCGAATTCAGCGGAAATTCGCAGGACTGGGCAGGCGGACCGGATCCGTGATAGAGCAAGGGTATGGATGACGTACTGCTCGGGATCGTCCTGCAACGCCTGGGTGAATGTCCTCTCGCGGAGGAGCCGGCCGATCTCTTAATCGCCGCTCTAGACGGCGACGAAAGCTTGTCCGCCCAGATGGGCGGACAAGCACAGCCACGCTCGAAGGCCCCGGATCTCGCGCCTCCGTCGGCGCCCGCAGGCGCCTACCTGCAATCGCTGACGGTCAGCGGATTTCGCGGGATCGGTCCGCCTGCGACCTTAACGGTGACGCCGCGCCCAGGCTTGACCCTGGTGGCCGGGCGCAACGGCAGCGGCAAGTCAAGCTTCGCCGAAGCACTCGAAGTACTGCTCACCGGGAACCTCAGGCGCTGGGAGACGCTCTCGGCCGTCTGGAAGCAGGGCTGGCGCAGCATGCACTGCCCGGACGAGGCGCAGATCACGGCCGAGTTCGTCATCGAGGGCGCCGGCCTGGCCAAGGTCCAACGGACATGGCCGGCGGGCGCGGACTTCGCCGGATCCGTGGTAACAGTGCAAGTCGCAGGCGAGAAGCAGGCCGGCGCCGAACGTCTCGGCTGGACCCCGGCCCTCACCGACTACCGCCCGTTCCTTTCGCACAGCGAGCTGGAAGCATTCTTCGGCAGCCCCTCTGGCCTGTACGAGCTCCTCGCCTCGGTCCTCGGCCTGGAGGATCTCACGCTGGCGGCCGCCAGGCTGGCGCAAGTCCGCAAGATACGTGAGGCCGCGCTGGCCGAGGTCAAGAAGCGGCTGCCTGGCTTGCTGACGCGGCTGGAAACGGCCGGCGACGAGCGAGCCGAAGCATGCCGCCGTGCCTTGACCGGACGCAGCTGGGATCTGGCCGCCGCCCGGTCGGCGGCCACCGGCGCCCGTACGGCGCGCGACGGAGGTGAGCTCGACCGACTTCGCCGCCTGGCCCAGCTCAGCGTCCCACCCGAGGCCGACGTCCTGGAGATCGCGGAAGAGCTGAGGCTCGCCGCGGCCGGACTGGTTGCCGTCGCCGGCTCGCCCGCTGGCCAGGCGCGGTCGCTGGCCAGACTGCTGACCGCCGCGCTACAGCACCATGACGCGCACGGCGACGGCGACTGCCCGGTGTGCGGACGGCCTGGTGCCCTGACCACGCAATGGCGACAGGCCACCCAAGAGGCGGCAGACAGGCTCCACCTGGAGGCAGAGACAGCGGAATCCGCCGAACGGGCCGCGGCTGACGCCAGGCACCGGGCGGCAGCCTTGATGCAGCCCGTGCCGCCGGTACTCCTGGCCGAGCCACCCCCTCCAGGCGTTGACACCGGTCCGGCCCGGGCAGCCTGGCAACGATGGGTGAGCCGGCCCGACGCCGGGACGGCGGCCGGTCCGACCGGCCTGCGTGCCCTGGCCGATCACCTGGAAAAGGAGATAACCCCGTTCACCCGGCAGACCCAGGCTCTGTCAGATCTAGCCTCCGCTGAGGTCGCCCGGCGGGAGGACAAATGGGCTCCGGTTGCCGTCGAGGCCGCATCCTGGTGCGCCGACGCTGCCGCGGCCAATGACGGCATGGTCCCGGTACCGACGATCAAGGCGGCCGAGGCATGGCTGAAGGGTGCCACCGACGACATCCGCAACCAGCGCCTCGCCCCGCTCGCCGAGCAGGCTCGCGCCATCTGGCGGATGCTCCGCCAGGAGAGCAACGTGGACCTGGGCGCGATCCGGCTGGCCGGTTCGGCGACCCAGCGGCGCGTCGAGCTCGACGTGAGCGTCGACGGCACCCCCGGCTCCGCGCTGGGCGTCATGAGCCAGGGAGAGGTTAACGCGCTGGCCCTGAGCGTCTTCCTGCCCCGCGCGACCCTGCCCGCCAGCCCCTTCCGCTTCCTGGTCATCGACGACCCGGTGCAGGCGATGGACCCGGCCAAGGTCGACGGCCTCGCCCGCGTCCTGGAAAGCACCGCGTCCGGCCGGCAGGTGATCGTCTTCACCCACGACAACCGCCTGGCCCAAGCCGTCCGCCAGCTGAGCATCCCGGCCACCATCCTGGATGTGACTCGTCGGCCCGGCTCCGCCGTCCAGATCCGGACCTGCCTGGATCCGACCGAGCAGGCTTTGCAGGACGCCAGGGCGCTGGCCGCCGATGACTCACTGCCGCCCGAGGTGGCCGCCCGCGTGGTCCCGGGCCTGTGCCGAACCGCCGTGGAGGCCGCCTTCACCGAAGCGATCTGGCGTCACCAGCTGGGCGCAGGCCGACGGCACGAGCAGATCGAGGACGCCCTCCAGGACGCCCGCGTCCGCCTGAACCCTCTCGCCGCCCTGGCCCTGACCGGCGATGCGTCCAAAGGCGGCGAGGTTCTGCCGAAGCTCAATGCGTGGGGTCACCGCTACGGCGATACCTACCGGACCCTGAACAGGGGCGCCCACGTGGCCCACGACCATGACCTTCGCCTGCTCACCAATGACGTCGGTCACCTCGTCACCAAGATCCGTGCCATGCTGTCATGACCCCGGACGACCTGCTCGCCGCCGCCAACGGCCTCATGCGGCGGCCCGACACCCTGATCACCGGGATCTGGCCGCGCGCCGCCGCCCTGCTCGCTCGGCAGGCCCTCGAAGCGGCCATGGCCGAACTATGGGCCTCCAACCCACAGACAGCCGAAATGTCCAGGCACCCTATGCGATCGCAGCTGCTGTGCCTGACCGCCTACCTCGACCCCGGCATGGCCCGCCGGACCGCCTACCTGTTCGCCGCCCTCAGCCACGCCTGCCACTATCACCCCTACGAGCTGGCCCCCACCGCGGCCGAACTCACCGGCTGGCTCGACCAGGCCACCCATCTCGTGGCCCAGCTCCAGGCAGCGACCGCAGCGCCGGCACAGGCCCGTAATACAGCTGCGGCCCGGGACAGCTGAAAGCCTTGGCCCGAACGACCCGTGGTGCTTCTGGCCGGATGACCGCTGACGGGCTGCTCGGTCGCCATGCCCCGAGCACGGCGCGTTCCCGGCTGCAGTTCCCAGCGTCGACCCTAACCCCGGACGTTGAGCCAAGCGAGCTGGTCAGTCGGCAGATCCAGGTCCTGCGGGCGGACCCGGTTAGCGTAGCGATCTGGCAGCGCCTCAGCCCGCTCGATAACCTCGGCTTCGGTCACGGTGTCTCCCTCGGGTTCTTGACGACCTTCGCGCTGGCCGTGCACCCGCCACCTCCGGTTAGCGTTCGCCCTAGCCGCCCATTTCCCACGCCCGGCACAGGGCGTTTACCAGGACCATCTGGTGCGGCGTCCGGCAGGACACCCAGATCAGGTCCGGCGGCGTTGACGAACATCACGCTCACGACAACGAGGCAGAAGGACTGTGTGGCGTACTCTGTGGACGTGGCCTATGAGCGGATTACCGTCAACCCGAACCGGATGAGCGGCCTGCCCTGCATCCGTGACACCCGGGTGACGGTGAGCGCTGTCCTAGGCCAGCTCGCAGCCGGGCGCAGCATTGAGGAAATTCTCGTCGACTATCCGTACCTGGACCGGGATGACATCCTCGCCGCCTTGGAGTTCGCAGCCGCAGCCGTGCAAGAACGCGAACTGCCGCTGGCCCAGTCGGCCTAGCTTCCATGCGGTTCCTGGTCGACGCGAACCTCTCGCCCAGAGTTGCGGCCGGACTGACCAGTGCAGGCTTCGACTCTGTCCACGTCACCGAAGTTGGCTTGCTCACCGCTTCTGACCAAGACATCTTGGATTACGCGGCAGAGAACGGACTCGTGATTGTGTCGGCCGACACCGATTTCGGCGAACTGCTCGCTCTCTCGCGAGGGGCGATCCGTCCATCGGCAGTGCTGCTCCGCTCGGCGGATCGCCTCACCCCAGATCAGCAGGCTGCCATGTTGGCAGCAAATCGAGCAATTGTCAAGACTTGTGGATCAAGATCTTTAGGCGGCTTCCGCCTCCGTGTTCTCGCAAGGCCGCTCGACGAGCTTGCCGTTGATGAAGGTCCCTCCGGCGCGGACCAGGGCGACGAGGTGGGGCGCGTTGACCGCGCGCCAGCGATCTTGCGCTGACTCGATCAGCTTGAAGGCCATGGCCAGCCCGGCGGCCCGCGAGCCCGGGCCTCTGGTGACCTTGGTCCGGTGCCGGACGGTGGCGAAGGTCGACTCGATCGGGTTCGTGGTCCGCAGGTGCACCCAGTGCTCGCAGGGATAGTCGTAGAACGCCAGCAGCTCGTCCAGGTCGTCGGTGATCTTCGCCGCGGCCTTGGGGAACTTGGCGCCGTACGCAGCGTCGAAGGCCTTCGCCGCGGCGCGGGCGTGGTCCTTGTCCTCGGCGCCCCAGATCTCCGCGAGTGCCTTCTTCGCCCCCGGGTGCGCCGACTTCGGCAGCGCGGCCAGCACGTTGCCGGTCTTGTGGAACCAGCAGCGGCCCTCGCGGGCCTGCGGGAAGACCTCGCGCAGGCCGCCCCAGAACCCCAGCGCCCCGTCGCCGACGGCCAGCACCGGCGCGCGCATGCCTCGCCGGGCACAGTCGCGCAGCAGGTCCGCCCACGACTCGGCCGACTCGCGGTACCCGTCAGCCAGGGCGATGAGCTCCTTGCGCCCGTCCGCGCGGACCCCGATCATGACCAGCAGGCACAGCTTGTGCTCCTCCAGCCGGATGTTCACGTGGATCCCGTCAGCCCACAGGTACACGTAGTCCACGCCGGACAGGTCCCGCCCGGCGAAGGCCCGCTGCTCGGCCTTCCACTGCTCGGTCAGCCTTGTGACCACCGCCGCTGACAGCCCGGCTGAGCTGCCGAGGAACTGGCTGAGGGCGGGCACGAAGTCGCCGGATGACAGGCCGTGCAGGTAGAGCAGGGGCAGCACTTCGGTGATCTTCA
>Ga0335072_10007431_pt1 | contig 15936 bp, 17 predicted proteins | sample Lox_Sample_21_FD_206725 | JGI IMG/M metagenome (GOLD analysis project Ga0335072, IMG submission 206725) | Soil microbial communities from Loxahatchee National Wildlife Refuge, Florida, United States - Lox_Sample_2.1 | ecosystem: Environmental > Terrestrial > Soil > Wetlands | place: USA...
CGCGCAAGTCTTTTTCTCGACATAACCACCAAATGCGATGCCTGAAAAGGTCACGCGACCTCCGAGTCAATTCCCACGAAATCCGCTCCAACGCTGTTCATCTAGGCAACGATTGCTGAGGGAACTCTGCCGACGGCCGTGGTCGGTGTTCCGTGTCGAATTAATCAATCGCACGAGAAACCGACGCCCGGGAGGGCACGGCGGAGAGATGTGAAGTTGACGACTTCAAGCTACGCCGGTGCAGGGGAGTTAGCAAATTGCTTCTCCCCGGTCAAATCCCCCAATCACACACGGGGCCGCCGTCGGATACGTGAAAACTGCCAAGGCTGTCCACCAAGGTCGAGTTCAAACTAACACACGGCAGGCTGGCCCCTGCGAACAAGCCAGCCTGCAAAATCGCTCATTTCTCCCGGCGCAAGTCCTTGGCAAACGAACCCTCTTTGCGAACCTTTTTCCGCGCGCGTTTCCGCGCCAAAGCCTGTTTCACCCGGCGCCTTTCGCCCGGCTTCAAGTAATACGAGTGACGTTTCACTTCTCGGATGATGTCTTCCGATTGAACCTTACGTTTGAATCGCCGGAGCGCATTCTCTAAGGATTCGCCTTCTTGCAATCGAATTTCTGCCACACTCTTCCTCCCACACTAGATTATTGCCATACGGCATGGTTCAGCTGCCAAGGCACCAGGCTCCGGCAGACTGCATTCACGTCACTCGTCGATTCGGGCATCGGGCGAAGACGGTTCTACCGTTTCAGTTTCTTCCACGCCAATGTTGAACAACGCCGCCTGGGCTGCGGCGTGTTCGCGCAGTTCGGCCATTTCATCCACGCTGCCGGGCGCCGGCTTGTCCTGTTTTCGCAGATTCCTGCGCTCTGCCTTGTCTCTTTGTCTCTGTTGCCGTGTCTGTTCCTTCTGGCGCTTTGTAAATGTTGATCGGCCTCTAGGCATAACTGTCCCCTGTTCTTCGTTCTTAGCCGGCGGGCACGTTCTGTAACCTCACCGGCACATCGTGTTCGAGAAAGAGCTACCAGCGCGGTTCGCGCGGCTGGCGTGGATGGCCACGATAGTCGTCTCGCCCACGACCGCCTCCGCCGCCAAAACGGTGGCCGCCCCCGCCACGCGGACGCTCTGTCTTCGGCTTGGCCTCGTTGATAGTCAAGGTTCGTCCACCCAGATCGGTCCCGTTGAGCGCCGCGATCGCCTTATCGGCCTCGCTGGCGTTGGTCATTTCGACAAACCCGAATCCACGGGAGCGGCCCGTATCCCGGTCGGTCACGAGACTGATTTTTTCCACCGCTCCGTGTGCCTCAAAAAGGTTGCGCAGCTCGGCTTCCGTTGTGTTGTGGGGCAGGTTTCCAACGTACAGGTTCTTCATCGTAATTCCTCTCTTAATAAATCATCTAGGCTGCTGGTTGTCGGGTTTGGTTTCGATGGACGTCCTTCAGAATCTCTTGGCGGAGAGGGCAGGGCGCGCATCGCCTGGGTGCGCGCGACCGACGCGGAGCGGACTTCCGAGATTCGCCTTGACGCCTCTAGGATGCCCCAGCGCTGGTTCACATCTCTACGATCGGCAGCGAAGTTAAGGTTCAAGTCGCGCGCGATCTGCTCGTCGCCGTTCTGCGCCAGCAACTCTGCATCCCCGTTGGGCGCATCGGCGAGATATTCTGGCTGGCCTACCAGGAACGCTAACCGCTGCGGGGGTGTTGCGCTGCGAACGTCGTCGCAAAATTTGTCCCGATGGCCGTGCCCCTTTCCCATGTTGATCAAGACGAGGTCGTACAGGGCGGCTCTCCACCACGAACGAGCTTCCGCGATGTCGGCCGCGCAGTCAACATCCATGCCGAACTTTCTCATCACTTCGGCACGCAACTCGCGCTTCGCCTGCGCAGTGTCGACCAGCAGCACTCGTTTCTTCCTCACTTCTTCACGCTTGACTACCCCATCAATGGCTGTGGAGAGCAGTGACGCCGGAGGCAGTGTGGTCATCATGCCGTCACCGGCCTTGGGTGCACTCGGGCCGAAGTGTTTTCGGGCTTCGGTGCCTTGGCTGCGTGCTCCAGCAGTTCGAAGATGCGCTTCCGCCGCGCAATTTTTTGTTTGCGCTCGCGGTTAAATCTGGACTTGTCTCCATTCCGTGCAGACATCATGAACTCCTGTCATTCTGGCGGTTAGTGCCGGCTGATCACAGCATTTCGTTGAGGGTGCGCAAGGACAAACAGACTAGTAGATTTTCCAAGGCTTATCGGCGAAGCCGCTAACAGCGCCAGAGTTGCCATGTCAAGCATGGAGATGATTAAGTGGGAAAACTGCGGCCGGTGGAACGGTGTAAGTATGCCCAGAACTCCCAGGAAAAGCAGTGTCCATACGAACTTGCCGGTAGTGAGGCTCCGAATCACAACTGCCGCCGCAGCTACCGATACAATGACGCAAACACTCATCCTGAAATCGGATGGAGAACGAAATAACACGGCTGCCGCCAGGGTCACTGTCGCAACCAGCGTCATGAGGCGCGCCAAGATGAACCCTTTCGGCTGCAGCCGCTGCCGGTCACGGAGTAGCGTGGCAGGATCAGGGATAAACGCTTGCGCACACATGCGCCTCTCGATCTCTCAATCGCGAAGGCGCGGGATGTTCCGTGGCGTGTCTTCGAGGTCAAGTAGATCCAGTATACGCTGTTGGCCGCAATCATGCTGAAGACTCGCACGCCCCGACTGGGGACACCATGAACCATCGTGCACAACCTTGGTTGCGCGTGTGGTGCGGTGCCAGTGCTCGGACGCCGCCAGAGGGTCGGGCAGTGGCGCAATTTCGAGACTGACCCACCGATGCCGGAATCGCCTTGCGAATTGTTCCGGCTTCGCATACGATGACTGTGTACGTTAGACCGAATCGGTCGTGAGCAGCTCTCGCCTCAACAGCCAGTAACCTGCGCAAGTTTTCTTCCGAGTCCCTCCAGCGTAACTATCACAAAGGAACAAGAGTACAAACACACATGGAACAAGGAACAGTAAAGTGGTTCAACGACGCCAAAGGCTACGGCTTCATTAGCCGGCAGACTGGCGAAGACGTTTTTGTGCATTTCTCCGCCATCCAGGCTGGCGGTTTCAAAAGCCTGCAGGAAGGCCAGACGGTGCAGTTCGAGGTCACCAAGGGCCCCAAGGGCTGGCAAGCTGAAAACGTGCAGGCACTTTAGACCGGCGGATTTCTGCGAAAAGGCGATAGCAACCGAGATCGCCTTTTCGCTTTTTTACGGCAAGCGAAGAGCTGCCTGAAAAGCCTGCGAAAAGTTATGACGAACATCTTCGTTCGAAACCTCGATCCGACGACCACGGAAGCACAGTTGAAAGATCTTTTCGGGGCCTATGGATCCGTCAAGACCGTCACCGTCGTGATGGACCGGGACACCCACGGACCTCGCGGTTTCGCTTTCGTTGAAATGACTGACGAGTCTGAGGCCAAGACGGCCATCGAATCGTTGAATGGATTCCGCCTGAATGACCGCGCGATCAGGTTGAACGAAGCCCGCCCGAAGCTGCTGCACGATCCTGGACGCGACTCATCGAGAGAACACCGGCGTCATAAAATTTGAGAGCCGCTGTTTCTATTGCTCTCGGATCTGCGTTTGACTTGGTTGCAATGGATTCCTTGTGACTCTCGACCTCAGTACCATCATTCGACCTTGACAATGGTATGGCAGCGGCATAGCATTCCTGAGGTAGTTTGTTCTACTCATTCAGATTCCTGAACTAAGTCAGCCCATCTGAAGTACGTCCCTCTTAGTTCGCGGCGCAAAAGTTGACATGATCGAGCGCAACGTTCACCACAACTTGGATGCGAACCCAGCCCACGAACCCGGCGAGAACGAGCCGCAGTGGCTTGGAGCCGAGCGGCGTCAGCAAGAGTGGCTTCATGCCGAGCGCGATGAGCAGGAATGGCTCCGAACGCAACAGCAGATGTTCGCGCGCAAGCCGTGAGGAGGGATTTTACCGAGCCCGCGCTCCGGCGGGGACGGCGAAAGGACGGCGATGGAGTGCTTAAAGTGCACGCATCTGGAGGAAGCATTTCAATCCCGGCTCAGCGATTACAACGAAGCCCGTTTTTCAGCCTTCTATCAGGTCAGTACTGAACTTGCAGCGAAAAAGAATGTCGATCTGGAGCGCGCGCGATACGATCTGGAAGAGCACAGTTGACTTGCCTGTCGCATAGCCCTGACGCATCGGATGTAAACTGAAGGCCCGGCGACCAGGCCGTTGATCATCTGAGTACGCTACGAAAATGGATTCTTTCTGACACGCGACGAACAGACATCTTCTTACGCCATCATCCGCTATAACATCCGCACCTACCAGTCCGCTGGGGTCGTGGCTGTGATCAGGGGCAAGCACAACGCCGAATCAGAATTGAAGAAGTTCGAGGAGGTCCAACCCTCCTCAGATCGGCACGAAGGCTGGCGCTACTTGATCGACAAGACCGATCTCAAGGCGGGAACCGATCCGGCTGAGGCTACCCAACATCGCCAGGCTGAATTGGAAGAGCGAGAATCGAAAGCTCTGCGGGAGACTGAGACTCCGCGTTCTTCTTGGCCACATCGTCAAAGGTGATGCTCCCAATCAAGATGAAAGCCCGCCTAGTCGAGGTAATACTCCCGGGCTTTCTCAACCGAAAAGATACGCAGAATAGGGATGACGCGGAGGGTGCGTGGAGACATTCACGGATGATACTAAACTCCCAGAGTATATGCGCCCTTCAATCACCCGCCAATCCCGATCATTGTCGCAACCGTGCAATGCCACAACTGTGCGCTTTTCGTTCGCGATTTCTGGAGTTTTGAGCGCTATCGCTGTTTACGCCAGTCGTCGGCGGCGCACGATCTTATAGCACAAACGGTATGAGAGCCTTGGTGTGCGACTTGTAACGCGCGTATGCATCAGGAAAATGCTTCGACAACAGAATTTCTTCTTTGCTCAGTTTCCACCACGTTCCGAGAAAGGCAACAATTAAAGCGCCCAAACTGCTAACACTGCCGAGGTTCACGCTCGTGCCCGCAATCATCAATAAAAAGCCTGTGTACATTGGATGTCGCACAAAGCGGTATGGACCACGCTGAACTAACTCATGGCCTTCGCGATAGGTGACCGTGGCGCTCCAATTGGCCCCCAAAGAGAGTCGGGACCAAATTGAGGCTGCGAGTCCCAGGAATGTGATGATGCAGCCCGTAATCCGCAGCGCATGCCCCAACCGCCATATCCGCGTGTTAATGCCCGCCCACGGAATCTTCCCCAGCAGCAGCATGAATGTCAGCGTCAAGAAAGCGAACGTAGCCAGCCTACCAGCCCAAGATTGACGCTCTATTGTCGGCTTGACCGAGAAGGCTGAAACGATCCAAACAAGGACGAACAAGCACCAACACAGGGTAATGAAATGCACGCCAACGAAATGCAGGATGCTCATGGAGCGACAGGCGTTACTGAAACCTGATTCTTAACTATATATCGGAGTTAAAACTCCACTACCGAAGTTCTCAGCTGTCGTAAGCAGGTGATTCACTCAGATTGCCAGAGCCAACCGGCTTGTCTCCCGGGCCGGCTTATTCGCGTCCGTCATCGAAGAGTGCCTTGAGTCTGCCGGAGCGCGAGGGATGGCGCAGCTTGCGCAGAGCCTTAGCTTCGATCTGGCGAATGCGCTCGCGGGTGACGCCAAACGACTGGCCCACCTCCTCCAGCGTCCGCTCCGAGCCGTCCTCTATTCCAAAGCGCATCCTGATGATCTTCTCTTCCCGCGGGCTGAGCGTCCGCAAAACGTGCGCAGTCCGCTCTTCAATGTTTGCGTTGATGACCGCCGCGGCGGGCGAGACTTGCCCCCGATCTTCGATGAGGTCGCTGAGGTGTGAATCCCCTTCCTCGCCAATCGGCGTCTCCAGAGAGATCGGCGCTCGCATGATCTTGCGGACCTTGCGCACCTTGGCTTCGGGAATGTCCATTTGCTGGGCAATCTCTGCCGAGGTGGGTTCGCGGCCCAAAGTTTGGACCAGCTGCCGCGACACCCGGATCAGTTTGTTGACGATCTCGACCATGTGCACCGGGAGCCGGATGGTGCGCGCCTGATCGGCAATCGCTCGGCTCACAGCCTGGCGAATCCACCAGGTGGCGTACGTGGAGAACTTGTAGCCCCGGCGATAGTCGAACTTATCTACCGCCTTCATCAAGCCCACGTTTCCTTCCTGGATGAGGTCGAGGAACTGCAGCCCGCGGTTGCCATACTTCTTCGCGATGGACACCACGAGCCGAAGGTTGGCTTCGATGAGTTCGTGTTTCGCTTGTTCCGCGTCCATTTCGCCCTTGATGATTTGACGCTGCGTCCGCTTCAGTTCCGCGAACGTCATACCGGCTTCGCTCTCCAGCCTTTTCAGCTCGGCACGTTGCTGTCGCTGCGTAATACGGTAGCTTTTCCTGAGTTCCTCGCTGCGCGTGTTCGCGATCTTGTTTTCCAAATTACCAAGTTGGCGCTCAAGCGAACGCATGAGGTCGGTGGTGTTATTGACTCGGTCCGTCAGGCGCTTGCGCTCCGAGGGGGTCAAGCCGAGGCTGCGAATGATGAGCGAAATCCCAACAATCTGGCGACTGAGCTGCGACCGGCAATGGCGGTACCTTCGCGTCTTCTTGTCCGCGGCCGAAGTTGCCATTTGTTCCGCCAGGCGTCCGGCTCTTCTGTAATTGTCGTGCATCTGATCGATGCGGCGCACAACTTCCTTGACACGATCCTGCAGAATCTTCTCGGTGGTTTCATCCTCATCGAAAATGACCGTGTCTTCAATGGAGCGCAGGCCCCGTTTCAAGTCCTCGCCAATGGCGAGGATCTGGTGAATCACAATGGGCGAGCGCGAAAGCGCTCTCATGGCCGAGAGTTGTCCGCGTTCGATGCGCTTGGCGATCTCCACTTCGCCTTCACGCGTGAGCAGAGGGGAGGCGCCCATCTCGCGCAAGTAAACCCGCACTGGATCGTTGCCCGCGTCAAGGGCGACCGGCGCCGGGCTGACATCAATTTCGTCCGACTCGCTAACCAGCGCTCGTTCCAGAATCGAATCCGGTGCCTGAGGCTCTTCTTCGAGCACGTCGAGGCCGCGCGTGCGAATGGCGGCAAGGAAGTCGTCCACGTCGTGCGCGGAAGGCACCCCGAGGGGACTGGGCTTACCCATCTCTTTGCTCGAGGAATCGCTCTCTTCCTTTCCCTCACGGATCGTTTTTCTAATATCGTCCATAGCCACGCAGCGCTCCTTTCTCAGGGCCATCCTGCATGGAGAGAGGAGGCGTTAATTGGGTCTGCAGCGGTAGCTTCAGCAGGATGCGAAAATCCAACACTGCGATGATGCTAACACGGCGTCCCAACACCTTCATCAATTGCCTGTTTTTTAGCCCGCGCGCCAGTTGGAAGACGGTCGCCCTTGCACTCATCGATTTCGGCAATGACCCATAGGATTTCAGGGGTGACGGGGGCAGGCGTCTTGACCGCGAATCGCAGTCAGAGCCAAGACCCTTCGAAGAAGGTGCAACCTAATTACGCCACTGGATTGCGAAACGCCGATGATGCCGGAAAGGCGTACAAGCTCGAGAATTTGTCGCCTGAAATCGGCCAGCGCAAAAATTCTGTAAAAAGAGGAAGTGGCGAGACTCGCCCTATAGTTAGACGTTAAAATAGTCGATTACGAAATTTTATGCCTCTCCAGCCGCCATTCACCGACGTTCCCGACGCGATCGCGGAAATCCGCGCCGGACGCATGATCGTCGTCGTCGATGACGAAGATCGCGAGAACGAAGGCGACCTCACGCTCGCCGCCGAAAAAGTTACTCCCGACGCCATCAACTTCATGGCCAAGCACGGACGCGGCCTCATCTGCTTGGCAATGACAGAAGAGCGGCTCGACCATCTCCGCATCGGCCCAATGACCGCCGAGAACACCTCGCAATATGGCACGGCGTTCTGCGAAGCGATTGACGCGCGCCAAGGCATCACGACCGGCATTTCCGCCTACGATCGCGCCCGCACGATCCAGGTTGCGATCGATCCCGTAACCAAGCCCACAGATCTTGCCCGTCCCGGGCATGTCTTTCCGCTTCGAGCCCGCAAAGGCGGCGTGCTCGTTCGCGCCGGACAAACCGAAGCTTCCGTCGATCTTGCGCGGCTCGCGGGGATGATCCCGGCCGGCATCATCTGCGAAATCATGAAAGATGATGGCAGCATGGCGCGAGTGCCCGACCTGATCCAATTCTGCCGCCAGCACGATCTCAAGATTCTCACCGTCGCCGAACTGATCCGTTATCGCATGGCGCACGAGCGCTATGTGCACCGCGTCGGCGAAGCGTTGATCGATACGCGTTTCGGCGAATTTCGCTTGATCGCTTACGAAAGTGAAATCGATGGTGGCGAATCGCACGTGGCGCTGATTAAGGGAGAAATGCCGCGCGGTGACATGGAACAGAGCGAATCGCCCGTGCTGGTGCGCATGCATGCTCACTGCCTTCTTGGCGACGTTTTCGGCGCCACTGGATGCGAATGCCATGCCACGCTGGAAGGCTCTCTGCATACCATTGCGCAGGAAGGCCGCGGCGCGTTGATTTATCTGCATCAGACCTCGCAAGGATTTTCCATCGAGAAAGTCGGCGACCGCACCGCGCTCAACTTTCATCGTGGACGCACGCTTCCATCTCTCTACGACAATGAGAAGCAAGTCAAACGCGAGATCGGCATCGGGGCGCAGATTCTTTCCGATCTCGGCCTCCGCCGCATCCGCCTGCTCACGAACCGTCCCAAAAAGGTTGCCGCCCTCGAAGGCTTCGGCATCGAAATCGTGGAACAGGTGCCCGTCCCTCTGAAACAATCCCTCCTCCGCTAAGGAGATTTGCCGTGGAAAGTATGGGCGCTGTCTAGTGCCACCTTGCCTCGATTTGGCAAGCACTCCTCCCTTGGCTTACCCTAGCTGCCCTATGACACTTCCTAAATTCAAGTGGCAGGCCACTCTTATTTTGATCTTGGCCCTGGTCACAACTCTGCGCGCGCAGTCCTCGTTCACCTTGGAACAGGTCATGAGCTCGCCTTTCCCCAGCGAACTGGTCGCGGCCCAGCAGGGAAGCCGCGTCGCCTGGGTCTTCGACGCCAAGGGAGTCCGCAATGTATGGGTGGCGGACGGAACCGACTTTGCGCTTACCGCGCGCCCGGCGACTCACTACGATGCCGACGATGGCCAACCCATCGCAAGCTTGCGGCTCACGCCTGACGGCAGAACGGTGCTGTATGCGGTGGGCACGGAGTTGAACGACGCGCAGGAGAGCGCCAATCCGGCGAGCTGGACAAAGGGAGCCAAACAGCAAGTCTTTGCCATCGACGTCGATTCGAAAAACGCGACGCCCCGACTTTTGGGCGAGATGGGTTGTCCGGACGAAGGTTGCGAAGATATTGAGATTTCACCAGACGGCAAATGGGCGGTTTGGCCGGCAAACAAAAAGTTATGGCTTGCCAGTGTCGATGGTAAACAGCAAGCCAAGGAATTGGCTTTTGTGCGCGGAACGCCGGATGCGCCGAAATGGTCGCCGGACGGCCAGCACATTGTTTTCGTCAGCCACCGTGAAGGGCACAGTCTGATTGCGATTTACGACTTCGCCGGTGATTCCATTCGATACATGGCGCCAAGCGTCGATAAAGATTTCATGCCGCGCTGGTCGCCAGATGGCAGGTGGATCGTTTTCATCCGAACGCCCGGAGACGAGGCTAAGTTACCGCTGATTCCGATACGGTCCCGGCCCTGGTCGCTGTGGGTTGCCGACGCCGCAACCGGTGTGGGTCGTCTAGTCTGGCGCAGCGGCGAAAAACCGGATGATTCTCTTCCCAGATTGAAAGAGGATCTGCCGCTTGAAGTTGCGGCCGATGGCCGGATTATATTTTCCTCGGAGCAGGACGGCCGCGATCACCTGTATTCGATTGCTTCCAGCGGAGGATCGGCTACTCTGCTCACGCCTGGCGACTTCGACGTGGAAGACGTCACGCTTAGCACTGACAAGGCGTCGGTGATTTATTCCTCCAATCAGGATGATGTCGATCGTCGGCATTTGTGGCGCGTGGCCGTGGCCGGTGGTACGCCGCCGCAGGCGCTCACCAGCGGCGAGACCATGGAGTGGTCCCCGGTCGCGACCGGCGACGGTAAGCACATTCTTTGCCTGGGCTCGACGGCGACCCTGCCGGCGATGCCATATGAAGTCACGCCGAACGGCCGCGAGATGATCGCGAAACAAGCTTTGCCCAGCGACTTTCCGTCTGCCTCGCTGGTAACTCCAAAGCAAGTGATTTTCCGCAGCGAAGACGGCGTCACACTGCACGGTCAACTTTTTCTTCCTCGCAATATAAGTGGAAAAGCGCCAGGACTGGTTTTCATGCATGGTGGACCGAGCCGGCAGATGATGCTTGGCTTCCACTACATGGATTACTACCACAACGCCTACGCCGAGAATCAATACCTGGCGAGCCGTGGATATGTAGTTCTCTCAGTGAATTACCGTCTCGGAATTATGTATGGCCGCGCATTTCGGGAAGCTCCCAACACCATATGGCGCGGAGCGGCCGAATACGACGACGTTGTAGCCGCAGGCCACTATTTACAAGCGCTTCCGCAAGTTGACGCCGAGAAAGTCGGATTATGGGGCGGTTCTTACGGCGGCTTTCTGACTGCTATGGGCTTGGCTCGCAATTCGGACCTGTTCAAGGCGGGAGTCGATTTTCACGGTGTGCACGACTGGAGTGTTTTTCTCACCGAGCGGCCTTATTTCGGCAATCTGGCGCTGCGACCGCCGGACGCCGACGCCGCCGTAAAGTTGGCCTGGGAATCCTCGCCCGATGCGTATGTGAGTACCTGGAAGTCACCAGTGTTGCTCATTCAAGGGGATGATGACCGCAACGTACCGTTCACCCAAACCGTGGATCTGGTGCAGCGCTTGCGAGCGCAGCATGTCCCATTCGAACAAATGGTCTTGCCAGATGAGATCCACGGGTTCTTGAGATGGCAGGACTGGCTGCGTACTTACGCCGCCACGGCCGATTTTTTTGATCGCGTGCTGAAACACGGTCAAAAGATCCGAACGGGCAACTAAAGTCTTCAAGAATGGCCGCAACGACACGGCAATCGCGCACCGTGTTCTGTCGCACGGCAATCCTCCAGATTGCGGATACTTGCTATCACGTCCGCCGACCTCAATCTCACTCTCTCCGGAGCGTAAGAGAACGCCAGCTCGAACGAAATGGTTGGAAGTGTCCGCCGACAACCTTGGTACGTCCGGTAGCGAACCGCAAGTATCGATCTCCCGGGTCCGGGACGCTACTTCAAATGGGATTGTGATGTTAATCACATCGTAGTTCTGCGAACCATAAGAGAATTACGGGACCAATCGCAAAATGCAGGCGGAGAGGATTGCGATCCGCGTAGATTGCCCCTCCCAACCAAGCTGATCTTTTGGAAAGAGAAGGTGCACTATGAGTCTCAGTCAGCTAGCCCGTTCCATTAAGGAGTCGGCAACTCTGAAGTTGAATGAAACGGCTGCTCGACTTCGCGAGAAGGGCGAGCCCGTGATCCACTTGGGAGGCGGTGAGCCGAAAAGCAAGTGTCCGGTCGATGCAGTCATCAATTGCGCAGCACTTTTAAACACGGGAGAGATCCGCTATGCGCCCCCGGACGGCATTCCCGCATTGAAGAAGGCAATCATTCGCTATACCGAGGAGCACTATAAGAAGCCGGTGTCGGCCGACAACGTGATTGCCTCGGGTGGGGCTAAACAGGCGCTGATGGTGCTTTTGCACACCATCCTCGACCCCAAAGAAGAAGTGGTCTTTCCGGCGCCGTATTGGGTGAGCTATCCGGAAATGGTGAAGCTGGCGGGCGGTGTGCCCGTTCCCGTGACCGCGGAAGACGGGACTTTCTTTCCTACCGTTAAAGAGATCACCGAGGTCGTCAGCTCTTATACGAAGGCGATCATTCTGAACAGCCCCAACAATCCGTCAGGGGCGATGTACTCGAAAGACTTCGTGCAGGAGATGGTCGAATACTGCGAAAAGAAAAGCCTATACCTGATCATGGACGACATTTACAACCGGCTGGTTTTCGATGGCAAAAACGCGCCGATTTGCTACGAATTCGCCAAGGCTCCTTTGGAAGAATCGAAGCTGGTCGTGATCAATGGCGTGTCGAAGATGTACGCGATGACCGGTTTTCGCATCGGTTGGGCCATCGGCAATAAGCGATTGATCGAGGCGATGGCCACGATCCAGTCGCAGCAGACGTCAGGAGCGTCTGCTCCGGCGCAATGGGCTGCGGTTGGTGCGCTCAACGGCGTGCAGTCCTCCGTCGACGGCTTGCGGGTGACTCTCGAGAACAACCGCAACGTCATGATGGACCGCCTCAGGGCTTTCGATGGCGTGAAGGTTTACCAGCCGGAAGGCACGTTCTACTGCTTCCCGGATTTCAGCGCCTACATGAAGGACTCGCAGAAGCTCTCGAACTTCTTGCTCGATAAAGTCCGAGTCGTCACGGTGCCGGGCAAGGAATTCGGCTTCGAAGGCCATCTCCGGCTGAGTTATTGCGGAACGATCCGCGACATCACCGAAGGGTTGGATCGCATCAAGTGGGCACTCGACACGAATTCCGCCAATGAACTTTATCTTGGCGACCGCAAACTGGTGAGGGAGTGGCTATGAACATTTATCTCGACGTCCAATCTCCTGCGGTGCAAGAGGCCGGAAGGCTGGCCTCGAGTTACGGTCTGCAGAATCATGGATTAGTGAATCTGCGGCGTGCTTACTGGAACCTGCCCACACCGGCACTTTACGAAGAGAGTGTATTTCGGTCTGAGGGCAGGCTGTCTCATCTCGGTCCGCTCGTGGTAGACACGGGCAAACACACGGCGCGGGCTGCGGCCGACAAGTTTGTCGTCCGGGAGCAATCGACTGAAGACAAGATCTGGTGGGGCCAGTACAACCGTCCCTTCACCGGCGAGAGTTTTAGTGCGCTCCTGACTCGTCTGCAAGGCTATTTGCAGGGCCGCGATGTATTCGTGCAAGACTGCTGTGCGGGTGCCGATCCCGACCACAGTTTGCCAATTCGCATCATCACGCAGAAGGCGTGGCACAGTCTGTTTGCGAGAACGATGTTCTTGAAAATCCGCGGTCAGGATGCGCTGCAACGCCACATTCCCGAATTTACCGTGATTACCGCGCCCGGGTTCCAGGCCTCGCCGATGGTCGACGGCACGCGCACAGAAACATTCGTCGTTATCAATTTCCGCGAACGGCTGGCCATCATCGGAGGCACCAGCTACGCTGGCGAGATCAAGAAGACAATTTTCACAGTCCTGAATTTTCTGTTGCCGCTCGAAGGCATTTTGTCGATGCACTGCTCGGCGAACGTCGGCTCCGACGGCGACGTTGCCATTTTCTTCGGCCTCTCGGGTACGGGTAAGACTACGCTTTCAGCAGATCCCAGGCGTCACCTCATCGGCGATGACGAGCACGGCTGGGGCGACAGCGGCGTTTTCAACTTCGAGGATGGCTGTTATGCGAAGGTGATTCGTCTCTCTCCCGAAGCCGAGCCGCAGATCTATGCCTGCACCCGCAGATTTGGCACGATCCTGGAGAACGTGACGTTTGATCCAGTTTCGCGTCAGCTCGATTTGAACGATTACTCGGTAACGGAGAACACTCGCGCAGCCTATCCTCTCTCCTATATTAAGAACTTCATGCCGGAGAAGCGCGCCGGACATCCCAGGAACGTCATCTTCCTGACTTGTGACGCCTCGGGCGTAATGCCGCCAATCGCGAAGCTGAGCCCTGATCAGGCTATCTATCACTTCATCTCCGGCTACACCAGCAAGATTGCGGGGACGGAAATCGGACTCGGGGTGGAACCGGAGATGACATTCAGCACCTGCTTCGGCGGTCCGTTCATGGTTCATCATCCGCTGGCGTACGCCGAACTTCTGAAGAAGAAGATTCAAAAACACAGCGCTAACGTATGGCTGGTCAATACCGGCTGGACCGGCGGACCGTTTGGCATTGGCAAACGCATCAGCATTCATCACACCCGTGCTTTGCTCAATGCTGCGCTCAGTGGATCGCTGTTGAAAGTTGAGTACAACAAAGATCCAGTGTTTGGATTCGATGTGCCGGTTGCGTGCGAGGGCGTGCCATCCCAAATTCTCGATCCAGCGAATACTTGGCCGAGCCGTGATGAATATTTCCGCAAGTATGACGCGCTGGCGGCACGCTTCATCGAAAACTTCAAACTGATGATGGCGGAATGCCCCGAACACATCTTGGAGGCCGGACCGAAGCGCTTGACGGCGGTCTCCGTGCGTTAGCCCGGGATCGGGCGTCGGCCATACCGGCACGCATGCCCTCCGGCACTCTTACCCCGGCATTCTTACCGGATGTGGATTGACGCGATAGGGACGCCAATCGGAGTGCAACAGAAACTCACGCGGCACGCTGACATCCGCACCACCATGAACATTTACGGTGACGCGTCTTCAGCGGACATGCGTGAGGCGCACAACAAGATTGTGGGTCTTGCGCTGCAGACTGTATGAACAGCACGGGAAGCGGCACGGAACGCGGTCTAACCTGCTGAGAAAGAATGGCTCCTCAGGTAGGACTCGAACCTACAACCCTCCGGTTAACAGCCGGATGCTCTGCCATTGAGCTACTGAGGAGTGTAGCGGCCGCGCGCTGAAGGCGCGGCCTGTGCTTTTCGAAAATCATCATAGCATTTCCGCCCACATTCCCCAAAACGGCAACGCATTGGCGGAAGGGCTTGCCTCTCAACAATCGCGAAACTGCCCGGATTGCATCTCATCGCTCGGCCGGATTCCTGCTGATTTCTGATACGCTGAATCGCTGGCATCGCGCGCGTTGAATTCTGTCTCCTTCCGTTTCTCAAACGTGAGGGCCCGAACCAGCGCCGATCCGCGGGATTGTCGCGAGCCAGCGCGCTGCCCCGGTCGAGGTGCTCATGTCAGGAGGTTTTCGTTTGCTGCTCGCGCTTTCGTCTCTTTTCATCATTGCCGCCGTCTTGAATGCAACCGACAACTCGAAATCTCCAGAGCATCGAACGCCGCTCGTGCCGCCCAAAGCCGAAATCAAGCCATACGCCGAAATCTTTCATGGCACTCGCGTCATCGACAACTACCGCTGGCTGGAAAACGCGAACAGTCCCGAAACAAAAGAGTGGGTCGCGGAAGAGATGGCTTACACGCGCTCGATCCTCGATCCGCTTCCCGGACGCGCGGCCATCGAGAAGCGCCTGACCGAGTTGCTCTCGATCGGCAATGTGACTCCTCCGCAGATCGCCGGCCGCTATTACTTCTACACCAAGCGCGAGGGCATGCAGAACCAGCCTGTCCTTTATGTACGCGAGAACCTGGCCGAAATCGCCCGTGAGGAAGCCCGTGAGCATATTGGCGAAGTCGCGCCGAACAACGCAGAAGCTTCAAAGCAGGCTCCCGCGCCGACCGCCGCTCCTGACCGCGTGCTCGTCGACGTCAATCAACTCTCCGCCGACGGCACCGTCGCGCTCGACTGGTATGAGCCCAGCTACAACGGAAAATACGTCGCTTATGGAACTTCGGCCAGCGGCTCGGAAATGTCCACGCTGCATATCATCGATACGAAAACCGGCGAACTGCTTCCCGATACCATCGAGCGCACCCGCGCCTGCTCGATCGCCTGGCTGCACGACAACTCCGGCTTCTATTACACGCGCTATCCCAATAAAGGCGAAGTTCCCCCCGGCGAGGAGATGTACAACCGGCACGTCTTCTTTCATATGCTCGGCACGCCGGTGGACTTGGATGACAAAATCTTCGGCGAAGGCCGCGATCCCGAAGACTGGCCGAGCCTGCATCTTTCCA
>Ga0335072_10007432_pt1 | contig 15935 bp, 13 predicted proteins | sample Lox_Sample_21_FD_206725 | JGI IMG/M metagenome (GOLD analysis project Ga0335072, IMG submission 206725) | Soil microbial communities from Loxahatchee National Wildlife Refuge, Florida, United States - Lox_Sample_2.1 | ecosystem: Environmental > Terrestrial > Soil > Wetlands | place: USA...
ACCACCGCCACGTTCATCGCGTCGGGGCCTGCGCGCACCGGGCCGCGCAGTCCCGCGGTGCCGAAACTGAGCGGTCGGGCGAAGCGCGCCGCGCGCTCGTCGGGACCACACGCGGCGAGCTCGGCGGCCGTCTTGGGGTCCGGGTCGTGCGCGATCCACTGCTCGGGCGTCATGTCGTCTAGAACCGGGCGATGACGTCGGCGAGCAGAGCTCCGATCCGGCCCGCGGATGCGTCCCCGGTGGCAACCACGTCGGCATGGCTCAATGGCGCACCGGTGATACCGGCAGCCAGGTTTGTCACCAGGGATATGCCGAGCACCTCGGCGCCGGCCGCACGGGCCGCGATGGTTTCGTGCACGGTCGACATCCCCACCAGGTCGGCGCCCAGCACGCGCAGCATCCGGATTTCGGCCGGCGTCTCGTAATGCGGCCCGGGCAGGCCCGCATACACCCCCTCGGTCAGCTGTGGGTCCGTCTCACGGGCGAGATCCCGCAGTCGCGGCGCATAGGCGTCGGTCAGGTCCACGAACTGCGCGCCGACCAGCGGCGAACGCGCGGTCAGGTTGAGGTGGTCGCTGATCAGCACGGGTTGGCCGATCCGCATGTCCGGGCGCAGTCCGCCGGCGGCGTTGGTGAGCACGACGATGCGTGCCCCTGCCGCACACGCGGCCCGCACCGGGTGCACGACATGGGCCAGGTCATGCCCTTCATAGGCGTGCACCCGACCGACCAGCACCAATACCCGGTGTTCGCCGACGCGTACCGACATCAGCTCACCGGTATGCCCGACTGCGCGCGGCGGTGCGAATCCGGGCAGCTCGGCCTGGGGCAGCGTGATGGTTGGGGAGCCCAGGGCGGCGGCCGCCGGCGCCCACCCGGACCCCAGAACGACGGCGACATCGTGCTCGTCCACCCCGGCGCGTTCACCGATGACTTTCGCCGCCCGCTGCGCGAGTTCGCCGGGGTTGGATGCAGCGTTGGTCACAATGCGCGAGCTTAGTGCCGGGTATGCCAGGATCTGGCGCATGGGTTTTGGCAGAACGTGGGTTGTTGGCCTGTTCGTTGGGGTTGTGGCAACCGTGTCCACGGTCACCGGTGGCTCGGTACCGACGGCGCGAGCCGACTGTCCCGACGTCCAACTCATCTTCGCCCGCGGTACCGCCGAGCCGCCCGGCATGGGGCGCATAGGCGATGCGCTCTTCGCCGCGCTGCAGCCCGCCCTCGGCTCGCGCAGCGTCGACGCTTACGCGGTGAACTATCCGGCTAGCTATAACTTTCTGACCACCGCCGACGCCGCCAACGACGCACGCGATCACATCGCGGCGATGACCGACCAGTGCCCGGCGACGCGGCTGGTGCTCGGCGGCTTCTCGCAGGGCGCCGCCGCGATCTCGATGCTGGCCGGGGTGCCGCCCGTCGGCCAGCGCATCGGCAACTTCGGGTCGGCACCGGCGCTGGATCCCGGTCTGGCCGGCAAGATCAGGGCGGTCGCGGTGTTCGGCAATCCCGGCAACCGCTTCAACACGCCGCTGTCGTCGACGGGTGCATTCGCCGGGCGCGCCATCGACCTGTGCAGCCCGGGTGATCCGGTCTGCGTCGTCGGCGGTCGCGACCGCGACGCGCACAGCGACTACGAGTCACCGCCCTACCCCGGTCAGGCGGCGGGATTCATCGCCGGGCTGGTATAGCCGTCGCGGCGGGGCCTCGGTGAGATACTGCGAGAATGCCCCCAACCACCGCATTGGACAGCGTCGAAGATCTGGTGCGGCGTCGTGGCGGCGACCTCGTCGAGTTGTCCCACGCCATCCACGCCGAGCCTGAGCTGGCATTCGCGGAGCATCGCAGCTGCGCCAAGGCGCAGGCGCTGGTCGCCGAACGGGGTTTCGAGATCACCGCGTGCGCCGGTGGGTTGGACACGGCCTTTCGCGCCGACTTCGGCAGCGGACCGCTGGTCGTCGGGATCTGCGCGGAGTACGACGCGCTTCCCGAAATCGGGCACGCGTGTGGCCACAACATCATCGCGGCCTCGGCGGTCGGGAGCGCGCTGGCGCTCGCCGAGGTCGCCGACGACCTGGGCCTGACGGTGGCGCTGCTGGGCACTCCCGCCGAGGAAGCCGGCGGCGGCAAAGAACTTCTGTTGCAGGCCGGGGTGTTCGACGATGTCGCGGTCGCCGTGATGATCCATCCCGGGCCGACCGACATCGCAGCGGCCCGGTCACTGGCGCTGTCCGAAGTGGTCGTGCACTACCGTGGCAAGGAATCGCATGCAGCCGTCGCGCCGCACCTGGGGATCAACGCCGCCGACGCTGTCACCGTCGCGCAAGTGGCCATCGGGCTGCTGCGCCAACAACTGGCCCCCGGGCAACTGATGCACGGGATCGTCACCGACGGCGGACAGGCGGTCAACGTCATCCCCGGGCACGCGGCGGTGCAGTATGCGATGCGGGCGCTGGAATCGGACTCGCTGCGACAGCTGGAGGGCAGGATGTACGCGTGCTTTGCCGCGGGTGCGCTGGCCGCCGGCTGCGAATATGAAATCGACACCCCTTCACCGCCATACGCAGAGCTCAAACCCGACCGATGGCTGGCCGGTGTCTTTCGCGAAGAGATGCGCCGGCTGGGACGTAACCCGGTGGGACCAGAGATCGAGGACGCCCTGCCGATGGGCAGCACCGATATGGGCAACGTGACGCAGGTGCTGCCCGGGATCCATCCGGTGATCGGCGTCGACGCCGGCGGTGCCACGGTTCACCAGCGTGCTTTCGCCGCTGCAGCCGCCGGTCCCAGCGCCGATCGCGCGGTCGTCGAGGGCGCGATCATGCTGGCGCGCACGGTTGTCCACCTCGCCGCGACCCCCGATGAGCGCGACCGGGTATTGACCGCGCAGCAGCGCAGACACAGCAGGGCCGACGCATGAGCCTGGTCGACACCGCCGAATCGTGGCTGGCCGCACACCACCAGGACCTCGTCGAATGGCGCCGGCACATCCACCGCTATCCGGAGCTGGGCCGGCAGGAGTACGCCACCACGCAGTTCGTCGCCGAGCGGTTGGCCGACGCGGGGCTGAATCCGAAGGTGCTGCCCGGCGGTACCGGGCTGACCTGTGATTTCGGCCCGGACCACGAGCCGAGGATCGCACTGCGCGCCGATATGGACGCGCTGCCCATGGCCGAGCGGACCGGCGCGCCGTACACCTCGACGATGCCCAATGTCGCGCACGCCTGCGGCCATGATGCGCACACCGCGATCCTGCTGGGCACCGCGCTGGCGCTGGCGTTGGTTCCCGAGCTACCGGTCGGGGTGCGGCTGATCTTCCAGGCCGCCGAGGAGTTGATGCCCGGCGGGGCGATCGACGCCATCGCGGCCGGAGCGTTGACCGGGGTGTCGCGGATCTTCGCGCTGCACTGCGATCCCCGGCTGGAAGTCGGCAAGGTCGCGGTCCGGCAGGGCCCCATCACCTCGGCCGCCGACCAGATCGAGATCACGCTGTATTCACCCGGCGGGCACACCTCGCGGCCACACCTGACCGCCGACCTGGTCTACGGGCTCGGCACGCTGATCACCGGGCTGCCCGGGGTGCTGTCACGCCGCATCGATCCACGCAACGGCACCGTGTTGGTGTGGGGCGCGGTCAATGCGGGTGTCGCCCCCAATGCCATTCCACAAACCGGCGTGCTGGCCGGCACCGTGCGCACCGCCAGCCGGCATACCTGGGTCGGCCTCGAGGAGCTCATCCGCCAGGCCGTCACGGGCCTGCTGTCGCCGCTGGCGATCGAGCACACGCTGCAATACCGGCGCGGGGTGCCGCCGGTGGTCAATGAGGACGTCTCGACCCGCATCCTCATGCACGCGATCGACGCCGTCGGCCCCGATGTGCTGGCCGACACCCGGCAATCCGGCGGCGGTGAGGATTTCTCCTGGTACTTGGAGGAGATTCCCGGCGCGATGGCGCGACTGGGGGTGTGGTCGGGCGAGGGACCACAGTTAGACCTGCACCAGCCGACGTTCGATCTCGACGAACGAGCCCTGGCGATCGGGCTGCGCGTGATGGTCAACATCATCGAGCAGTCGGCCGCCTTTTAGTTGCTGCCCACCCTTCTAACCGCGAGCGCGCGTGTTTGTACGGTGACACGCCGTTCGGCATGGCATTTTGGGGTCACTCGGCGGGTGAATTGTGGGCGTCGCGTGGGACGCCGACGATTGCCGGCATGTATCCAGAGCTCGACCGGTTGCTCGCCGAACAAGGCGGAGTGGTTACCTCTGGCCAGGCGTTGACTTTCCTCACCCGCCGCGACCTGGAGACTCAGCTGAAATGCGGTGTGTTGCAGAAGGTTTGGCACGGTGTTTACGGCCGGGGGGAAATCACCGACGCATTGCGACTGCGCGGACTGGACTTGTCGACCGGCACCGAAGTCGCGGTGTGCCTGACTACCGCCGCGTCCATGCACGGCTTCGACACCGAGGAGGATGCGGACCTTCACGTCCTCAATCCCGGCGGCCGGCGATTGCGCTCGACGGACGGCCTGGTTGTACACCGGCGCGAGGGCGCGCCGCTGACCACGATTGCGGGACGGCCGGCCACCACTGCGGCGTGGACGGCGATCGAAGTCGCTCGTGGCCTTCGCCGGCCTCGAGCCCTGGCGGCGATGGATGCCGCGCTGCGCAGCCGCGCCTGCAGCCGCGGCGAGCTACAGCGGATGCTGATCCGACAGACGAGCCGTCGCGGTGTCGTCGCGGTCCGCGAGCTACTCCCTCTGGCATCACCGCAGGCCGAGTCGCCGATGGAGAGCGAGGCGCGGCTGGTCATGATCGACGGTGGGTTGCCGCCGCCCGTGCTCCAGTACGAGATTGTGGACCTCAGCGGGCGGCTCTGGCGGTTCGACTTCGCGTGGCCCGAATACCGCGTTGCGGCCGAATACGACGGCGTGGACTGGCACAGCGGACCCGAGGCCTTCTTCCGCGATCGCCGGCGCAGCGCGGCCGTCCAGGATCTCGGCTGGGTGGTCGTGCCGATCGTGGCCGAGGACGTCAGGCGCCGCCAGGCAGAACTCGTCGCCCGCCTTGAGCGGCGCCTCGCGCGCGCAGCGTGAGCGTCCGCAAAATGCCACACAACACGGCGTGTCGGCGTACAGACACGCGCGCTCGTGGCAAGACGGCTACGTAGAAGTCCCGGGGCCGATGTTGCGGGCCGGCCGAGTCCGCAGGTCGTGCACGTAATCGCTTGGCGCGCCGGCGATTTCGGCGGCATCGGCCATCACGCCCAGGTATCGCGCCGACGGCAGGCCGCCCTCCCAGGCGTCCAGCACATACAGCCAGGCCAGCACCGGATCGGTGGTGGTATCCGAGGACAGGCGCTCCACCCGGCATCGGATTTTCTTGTGGACGCCCAACTCGGAGCCCTCCCAGCGGTCAAGGTTCTTCTCGTCCGCCGGTGTCATGTCGTAGAGGACGACGAACACCTTCGAAAGCGGATCCTCGACGATGGTGGCCAACGCACCCTCCCAGCCGATGTCCTCGCCGCCGAACGTCAACCGCCACCCCGGCAACCAGCCGGTTCCGGCCATCGGCGAGTGGGGTGCGCGCTTGAGCATCTGCTCGGGATGCATGTTCGACCCATAGGCGGCATAGAGCGGCACGGGAAAAGCTTAAACGGCACACGCCTGGGCGGTATTCATCCGAGCGTTTAGTGGAGTTTGATTCTCGCCCGGATAGGTTAGGAGCTGTGGTGACCCGCATCGTGATCCTCGGCGGAGGCCCGGCCGGTTACGAAGCCGCGCTGGTGGCTGCCACCTCGCACCCGGAAACAGTCCAGGTCACCGTCATCGACTCCGAAGGCATCGGCGGGGCCGCGGTTCTCGACGACTGCGTGCCGTCCAAGACGTTCATCGCCTCCACCTGGCTGCGCACCGAACTGCGCCGGGCGCCGCAGCTGGGCTTCGACATCGACATCGACGACGCCAAGATCTTGTTGCCGCAGATCCATGCCCGGGTCAAGCGGCTGGCCGCCGAGCAGTCGGCTGACATCGCGGCCCAGCTGCGCAGCGTGGGCGTGCAACTGGTTGCCGGGCGCGGCGAGCTGTGCGATTCGGTCCCCGGCTTGGCGCATCATCGCGTAAAAGTGACCGCCGCCGACGGCAGCGTCAGCGAACACGACGCCGACATCGTTTTGATCGCCACGGGTGCCAGCCCGCGGGTGTTGCCGTCGGCCCAGCCGGACGGCGAACGCATTCTCACCTGGCGTCAGCTCTACGACCTCGAGGAACTGCCCGAGCACCTCATCGTGGTGGGCTCGGGGGTCACCGGCGCCGAGTTCGTGCACGCCTACACCGAATTGGGTGTGCCGGTGACGGTGGCGGCCAGCCGGGACCGGGTGCTGCCCTACGAAGACGCCGACGCTGCGCTGGTTCTGGAAGAGTCGTTCGCCGAACGCGGCGTCCAGCTGTTCAAGAACGCCCGTGCGGAATCCGTCGTCCGCACCGACAACGGTGTGCTGGTCACCATGACCGACGGCCGCACCGTCGAGGGCAGCCACGCCCTGATGACCATCGGCTCGGTCCCCAACACCAGCGGTCTGGGGCTGGAGCGGGTCGGCATCGAGCTCAGCCGCGGTGACTACCTGACCGTGGACCGGGTATCGCGTACATCTGTGCCGGGCATCTATGCCGCGGGCGACTGCACCGGCCTGTTGCTGCTGGCGTCGGTGGCGGCGATGCAGGGCCGGATCGCGATGTATCACGCGCTTGGAGAGGGCGTCAGCCCCATCCGGCTGCGCACCGTCGCGGCGACGGTGTTCACCAGGCCCGAGATCGCCGCCGTCGGCGTGCCGCAATCGGCGATCGACGACGGATCGTTCAGCGCCCGGACCATCATGCTGCCGCTGCGGACCAACGCCCGGGCCAAGATGTCAGGGCTGCGCCAAGGCTTTGTCAAGATCTTCTGCCGCCAGTCCACCGGCGTGGTGATCGGCGGCGTGGTCGTCGCCCCGATCGCGTCCGAGCTGATCCTGCCCATCGCGGTGGCCGTGCAGAACCGCATCACCGTCAACGAATTGGCGCAGACGCTTGCCGTCTACCCGTCGTTCTCCGGGTCGATCACCGAAGCGGCCCGGCGGTTGATGGCGCATGACGATCTCGACTGAATGCGACTCAACCCTGCCGGACGAACTAGCCTGGGGAGCAGTCCCTACCGACGAGTAACTGACGGGAGCCCCCTGATGAGGAGTCTTTTGCCGTGAGTGACCCGATCCATGCGCCGACCGAGCTGACCTGGCCGGCTTCCGTGCTCGGACCGCAGCAGCGCGAGGTGGCCTGGGAGCGACTTGGCACCGAGCAGTTCGACGTGGTGGTCGTCGGCGGCGGCGTGGTTGGCTCCGGGTGCGCGCTGGATGCTGCCACGCGCGGGCTCAAGGTGGCGCTGGTCGAGGCGCGCGACCTGGCCTCCGGCACGTCGAGCCGTTCGTCGAAGATGTTCCACGGCGGGCTGCGCTACCTCGAGCAACTGGAATTCGGGCTGGTCCGCGAGGCGCTCTTCGAGCGTGAGCTATCGCTGACCACGCTGGCGCCCCATTTGGTCAAGCCGTTGCCGTTCTTGTTCCCGCTCACCAACCGCGTCTGGGAACGTCCGTACATCGCCGCGGGCATCTTCCTTTACGACCGGCTCGGCGGCGCGAAATCTGTTCCGCCGCAAAAGCATTTGACCCGTGCCGGTGCGCTGCGATTGAGCCCAGGCCTGAAACGCAGCTCGTTGATAGGCGGAATTCGCTACTACGACACCGTCGTCGACGATGCCCGGCACACCATGACGGTCGCACGCACCGCGGCGCATTACGGCGCGGTCGTGCGGTGCTCGACTCAGGTGGTCGGATTGTTGCGCGACGGCGACCGGGTGATCGGCGTGCGCGTCCGCGACTCCGAGGACGGCTCGATCAAAGAGGTCCGCGGCCACGTCGTGGTCAACGCGACCGGGGTTTGGACCGACGAGATTCAGGCATTGTCCAAGCAGCGGGGGCGATTCCAAGTGCGCGCGTCCAAGGGTGTGCACGTGGTGGTGCCGCGAGACCGGGTCGTCAGTGACGTCGCGATGATCCTGCGCACCGAGAAATCGGTGATGTTCATCATCCCGTGGGGCAACCACTGGATCATCGGAACCACGGATACCGATTGGAATCTCGACCTGGCCCATCCCGCGGCCACCAAGGCCGACATCGACTACATCCTGGGCACCGTCAACACCGTGCTGGCCACGCCGTTGACCCATGCCGACATCGACGGGGTATACGCGGGGCTGCGCCCGTTGCTCGCCGGGGAAAGCGACGACACCTCCAAGCTGTCCAGGGAACACGCCGTGGCGGTGCCCGCGGCGGGTCTGGTGGCCATCGCCGGCGGCAAGTACACGACCTACCGGGTGATGGCGGCCGACGCGATCGATGCTGCGGCCCAATACGTTCCGGCCCGGGTTGCTCCGTCGATCACCGAGAAGGTGAGCCTGCTGGGCGCCGACGGCTACTTCGCGCTGATCAATCAGGCCGAACATGTCGGCGCGTTGCAAGGTTTGCACCCCTACCGGGTGCGCCATCTGCTGGACCGCTACGGATCGCTGATCGGCGACGTGCTGGAGTTGGCGGCCGAAACTCCCGGCCTGCTCAGCCCGATCAAAGAAGCACCCGGCTACCTGAAGGTGGAAGCCCTGTACGCGGTCACTGCCGAGGGGGCCCTGCACCTGGAGGACATCCTGGCCCGCCGGATGCGCATCTCCATCGAGTATTCGCACCGTGGCGTCGACTGCGCCAGGGAGGTGGCCGAACTCGTCGCTCCGGTGCTGGGGTGGACCGCCGCGGACGTCGACCGCGAGGTCGCGAACTACACCGCGCGAGTGGAAGCCGAGGTCCTGTCGCAGGCCCAGCCCGACGACGTGTCCGCCGATGAGTTGCGCGCCAGTGCACCCGAGGCCCGCGCCGAGATCCTCGAGCCGGTGCCGCTCAATTGAGGCCCGCCCCGCTGCCGGTTCGCGACGGATTAGGGCCCGCGCGAGTGCGATTGCATGGGGGACCGGTGCTGGTCGAGCTCGCCGCGCGGTTCGGCGAGCCCGCCCGCGCCAAGGTCCTGGCCGGAGAAGTCGTCGACGCCGACGGCTTCGTGGTCGATGACGCCACCGTGTTGCCCACCGGTTCCAGCGTTTACCTGTATCGCGAGCTGCCCGATGAGGTGCCCGTGCCTTTTGAGATCCCGGTGCTGCACCAAGACGCCGACATCGTGGTCGTCGACAAGCCACACTTTCTGGCCACCATGCCGCGGGGCCGGCACGTCGCGCAGACCGCGCTGGTGCGGCTACGCCGGGAGCTGGGATTGCCCGAGCTGAGCCCGGCCCACCGGCTGGACCGGCTGACAGCCGGGGTGCTGCTGTTCACCACGCGGCGCGAGCTGCGCGGCGCCTACCAGACGCTGTTCGCGCGCGGCTTGGTGAGCAAGACATACCTGGCGCGGGCGGCCGTCGATCCGGCCCTGGTGCTCCCGCGCGTGGTCGCAAGCCGCATCGTCAAACGGCGCGGACAGCTGCAGGCGGTCTGCGAGCCCGGGGTGCCCAACGCGGAGACGTTGGTGGAGCTCATAGCCCCGCACGGCCTCTATCGGTTGACGCCGCGCACCGGACGAACCCACCAACTTCGGGTGCAGATGGCCTCACTCGGGATACCGATCACGGGTGATCCGTTGTACCCCAACGTGATTGACGTTCCACCTGCCGACTTCAGCGCTCCGATGCAATTGCTGGCCCAGCGCATCGAGTTCGATGATCCGCGCACCGGGGTGCGTCGGGAGTTCGTCAGCCGTCGAGAAGACTAGTGAGTGAATCGGGCGCCGGCGTGGTTGCCACGCGGGATTCCTTCATGCGGTTGCGAACGATGTGTTCGACGAGAACCGGAACGAAGGCTTGGACTGGTGCATTGGCGAAGTGTCGAGCGGCCTCGTCGCACCAGCCCTTGATCTGGGCGGTGCGCTGCTCGTCGCCCAGCCCTTCGCGACGGGCCAGCTTGTCAGCGATATCGGCCACGGCCCGCGCGACCGTCGACTGGCTGGCGGGCGCAACCCCGGCGTCGGCTCGTACTCCCGCGTTTTCCAGCGCCTGTCGGGCAACCTCTTCGCCGACGTCCGGCCGGATGACGTGCAGAGTGAGATGACGACCATCCTTCCCGATCAGCATGACGCTGGCCGGTGCGTCACTGGCGAAGCCCAGCAATTCGATTGTGTGACCGCCGATCTCAGTCAGTGGAGGTGCGTCGTTCCAGCCATGGCGATGGTAACCCACCATAACGATCTGTCCCAGGCGCTCGGACACCGACGTCACCAAGTTCGGCAGTTCGTCGATCAAGTTTGTCGAGTGTGGCCACCAGGCCCCGTCGATATGCTCTGAGACATACCGATAAGGCTTGAGCTGTAACCGATTTTCGTGTGCCATCTCGACCACCTGCCGCTGAGTATGCGGTTTGCCGTGCGATTTGCCGGATTTCCGCAGTCAACGGTACGGGCATGACCGCCAGGCCGCGACTCGAGCACGGCGGTTGGCCAGAAGGTTGAAGATAGTGAAACAAACGGTTTTCGCTGCGCGAACGGGCGGCGCAGATGACATCGTTGACATTGGGAGGTCACCCGACATATGAGAGCGCTGCAATGTCGTTAACACCCAAGGTGACCGATGCGTCGGACACTGGGGCGGTGACCGCGAAGCAAGTCGCCGCGGCCTCCGTCGACGAGGTCCTGCGATGGTTGGACAGCTCGGCCGCCGGATTATCCGGTACGGAGGCGGCCGCCAGATTAGTGCGTTACGGCCCGAATGCGGTGCGGACGCATCACGTCAACGCGTTTGCGGTGTTGGGCCGTCAATTGCGCAACGCGGTGCTCATCTTGTTGGCTGGCACCGCGGTCGTCTCGTTCTTTCTGGGCGACAGCATGCAGGCGATCATCATCGGCGTGATCCTGGCGGCCAGCATCGGGCTGGGTTTTGTCAATGAGTACCGCGCCGAGCGGGCCGCCGCTGAGTTGCATGCGGGGATGCAGCACAAGGCCGTCGTGCGCCGTGACGGGAAATTCGTCACGATCGGTGTCGCCGCGCTGGTGCCCGGCGATGTGATTCGGTTGTCATTGGGCGAGGCCGTACCGGCCGATGTGCGACTGATCGAAGTCAGCGGTCTGGAATGCAACGAAAGCATCTTGACCGGGGAATCGATCGGCTCAGAGAAATCGCCGCAAGCCGTCCCGACCGCCACCGAACTGGCCGAATCAACGGACCTGGCTTTCATGGGCACCATCGTGAGCGCCGGGGAGGGCACCGGGGTGGTGTACGCCACCGGCAGAAAGGCCGAATTCGGCCGTATCGCAGCGGGTTTGGATGAGCGGCAGCCTGAAACGGGCTTCCAGGTCGGGCTGCGCCGGTTCTCCTACCTGTTGCTGCAAGTCGCGATCGCGCTGATGGTGGTCATCTTGATCAGCAATCTGCTATTGCGAAAGCCGATCATCGATTCCGTGCTGTTCTCTCTGGCGATCGCGGTCGGCATTACGCCGCAGCTGCTGCCCGCCGTCGTGAGCGCCAGCCTCGCGACGGGGTCGCGGCAGCTGGCCAAGGCGAAAGTGCTCGTCAAGCGATTGGTGTGCATTGAGGATCTAGGCGACATCGACATCCTGATCACCGACAAGACCGGCACTTTGACGGAAGGCCGGATCCGGTTGGTCGACACGATTGACCCCACCGGTGCGCACAGCGAGTCGGTCCGGCGACTCGGGCTGCTGGCCACGGATGTGGATCCGAACCAGGGTGGTGTCAGCGCCAACCCGCTCGACGCCGCGCTCTGGGATTCCTCGCTCGCGCAGCAACTGGTGGGCGGTGCTGCGCACCGGGTCGCGATGCTGCCGTTCGACCATGAGCGCCGGGCGACCTCGGCTTTGGTCGATGACGCCGGGAAGCGCGTGCTCGTGGTCAAAGGCGCCCCCGAGCAAGTGCTGGCCCAATGCCAGACGGCGGCGACAGCCGCACAAGACACCCTTGCGACCTTGTTCGCCGCTGGGCGTCGCGTGGTGGCTGTGGCCGCCAAGCCCGCAGCTGAGCTGATGACGATCACCCCTGACGACGAACGCGATCTGCTGTTGGTCGGGTTTTTGGTTTTCGCCGACGAACCTAAACCCGCCGCACGCCAGTCCTTGTCTGAACTGGCCGGCCTTGGCATTGAGCCGAAGATCGCCACCGGAGACAATCCGCTGGTTGCCGAAAAGGTCTGTGAAGATCTTGGTTTGGTGTCCAAGGGCACCATCACCGGCGCCCAGCTCGAGCTACTCGATGACGACAAGTTCGCTGAGGCTGCGCAAAACCACACCATCTTCGCCCGTATCTCCCCTGAACAAAAGGCACGGCTGATTGTCTCGCTGCGTCGCACCGGGAGAGCGATCGGGTTTCTCGGGGACGGTGTCAACGACGCGCTGGCCCTGCACGCCGCCGACGTGGGGATCTCGGTCGACAGCGCCACCGATGTCGCCAAAGATGCGGCCGACGTGGTGCTGCTGGAGAAAGACCTGGGCGTACTGGCCACCGGTGTGGCCGAAGGCCGGCGAATTTTCGCCAACACCATCAAATACGTGCTCATGGGTACGTCGAGCAACTTCGGAAATATGTTCAGCGCTGCCGCCGCTTCGGCGCTACTGCCATTTCTGCCGATGCTGCCCAGCCAGATCCTGCTGAATAATCTGCTCTACGACTCCTCGCAGCTGGCCATACCGACCGACCGAGTTGACGAAGAGCAGCTGCACGCGCCCTCGCATTGGAATGTCGCCTTCATCCGCCGGTTCATGCTGATCTTCGGCCCGATCAGCTCGCTGTTCGACTTCTTGACCTTCGGGTTGATGTTGGGCGTCCTGCACGCCGACGCCATCGAGTTTCGCACCGGCTGGTTCGTGGAATCGCTCGCGACCCAAACGCTGATCATTTTCGCGATCCGCACGCGCAAGGTGCCGTTCTTCCGCAGTCGCCCCAGCACGTTATTGGCAACCACCAGTCTCACGGTGGTTGCCGTCGGCGCCGTGCTCACGATTTCGCCGTTGGCTCACACCCTCGGCTTCACGCCGCTGCCGTGGCAATTCTTCGCTGTGCTGGGCTTGTTCATCATCACCTACCTGGTCCTTGTGGAACTCGCCAAGATGATGTTCTACGCCGAGCCGATACACCTCGTTGAACAGGCACATCGCACCCGCGGACGCGCCCATCGCATCCGACGACGCGCCGCACGCTTCCATTCCATCAACAGTGGTCCGCCCCGCATACGAGGTGTGCGGGGGTAATCGGCCAGCTGACCACTTGAGCTCGCGCTGAAATAATCGTCCCTGGCGCCGGGCTGGTCGATCGAACCCGGCGTCACGCCGCTACAGCAGACACCACAACGCTGTCGCTGACTAAAAGTGTTGTGCTAGGAGGCGTTTGGATTGCCAGTGCCGTCAGGCGGCGGACGGGTTATCCCGTCAGTGGTTTTCCTCGGGCATGTACTGAGGGCAATACACCCTGATGGCCGCGCCGACGAAGTAGCCGCAGTGGTAGGCGGGCATGTTACTGCTGTTCACCACGTCCTGGGCCACGGCGTCGGGTGTCGCTCCGCCGTCCAGTTTCTGGCAGACGGTGTGACCGGCCTCGATCGCGTGTGCGGGAGATACGTGGTCGGTGATGCCCTCTTGCCTCAGTATCGAGATGAATTTGTCGTCATTGGCGTCGGCATGAGCGGTCGAGACTGCTGCCAGCGGGCCAAGCAAAGCGACCGCCACAGCGAGTAGAACGCGGGTAACCATTGGGGTGCTCCCTGAAGTGAGACGGTTTGCTGAAGCCAAGGTTGGACCGCCAACGTTGGAGGTTTCAGCTTCTACAGGCAATATTCTCCTGGGTACATCGATTTCTGACAACTGGGGTTCCAGGTGGCCGGGTAGTTGTACATGCTCTGTTCACCCACCGGTTAGGTCGGCGGGCGAGAAACAACACCGCGATGCGCCGTCTGACATGGTGCGCTGGCATTCGCTGGGCCGCATCCCGGGGCGGCTACGTGCAATTTCGGGGTATTTTCCCGTCTTAAGTCAAGAATTTTATTCAGCGATTTTCCAACCGAAGTCGATGTGCAATGTTCATCGGGCAGAACGCCCCCGGTGGTCCCGCAGCGCTCGGGCAGCCGTGCGATGCCCGCACCGCGGCCGGGGCCCACCACCGGGCGACCTTGTTAGGATGCGTCACGACTGCGAATGACACCAGTTTGGCGGGCTAAGGAATTGAATTGAAACCCAATCGATTTGGCGCCGCGCTGAGCATTCTGGCCACTGGTGCGGTGATGTTGTCGGCGTGTGCCGGTGACAACAACGCGACCGGAAGAAGTGCAACGACGGGCGCGGCGCCGGCGAAGGTGGCCTGCGGCGGCAAGCCGACTCTGAATGCCAGCGGTTCCACCGCCCAGGCAAACGCAATGACCCGTTTTGTCAAGGCTTTCGAACAAGCCTGCCCGGGGCAGTCCCTGAATTACACGGCCAATGGTTCCGGCGCTGGGATTAGCGAATTAGTGGGCAACCAAACCGATTTCGGTGGCTCGGACTCACCGCTGAGCAAGGGCGAGTACGACAGGGCGGACCAGCGGTGCGGCTCGCCGGTGTGGAACCTGCCAATGGTGTTTGGCCCCATCGCGATCGCCTATCACGTCAACGGTCTGACGTCGTTGGACCTCGACGCACCGACCGCGGCAAAGATCTTCAACGGCGCCATCACCACCTGGAACGATCCCGCGATTCGGGCGCTGAACTCGGGTGCGCCCCTGCCTGCCGAGCCAATTCGTGTCGTGTTCCGCAGCGACGAGTCCGGGACCTCGGATAACTTCCAGAGATATCTCGATACCGCTTCCGACGGCGCCTGGCGCAAGGGTGCCGGAAAGCAGTTCAACGGCGGTGTCGGCGAGGGCGCCAAGGGTAACGACGGCGCCGCCGCGGCCGTCGGCAGCATCGAAGGAGGGATCGGCTACGTCGAATGGTCGTTCGCCCAGGCGCAACACCTGAACATGGCCAAGGTCGTCACGTCGGCCGGTCCGGACCCGGTGGCGATCAGCGCGGACTCGGTCGGGAAGACGCTTTCGGCTGCATATTTCATCAGGGAGGGCAACGACCTCGCCCTCGACACGATCTCGTTCTATCGGCCAAACCAAACCGGCTCCTACCCGATCGTGCTCGCGACGTATGAGATTGTGTGCTCGAAGTATCCCGATTCACAGGCCGGTGCGGCGGTGAAGGCGTTGCTGCAAAGCACGATCGGCGCCGGCCAGAATGGCCTGTCGGACAACGGATACATCCCCATTCCGGGCGGGCTCAGGTCGCGATTGTCGACCGCGGTCAACGCCATCTCGTGATCTGAGGCGTTACCGGGGTGAAAGCCGCGCAGTCATGACAAACTCGCTCTGTGCCGCCACAGCTGAGGTCGCCGATTGCGCCGGGATCACTGATGGCCGCCGCGGGCTGAACGCAGCGTGATCGGTAACTTGACGACCATGCCATGGGCGCGATTGCTGTCCGTCAGCGTCCTCGCGGTGTGTCTGGTCGGGTGTGGCGTGCGGGATGTGTCGGCGGCCAGCCCCCGAGATCTGCCCGGGACATTCCGTTCCGGCGGCATGGACCGCACCTACACGTTGCACGTGCCGCCCGGCAATCCGGTCGGCCTGGTGCTCAACCTGCACGGTGGTGGTGGTACCGGTACCGGGCAGCAGGGCCTCACCGACTTCGATACCGTTGCCGACGCCCACAGCCTGCTAGTGGTCTATCCCGATGGCTACGACAAGAGCTGGGCCGACGGGCGAGGAGCTTCGCCGGCGGATCGCCGCCATGTCGACGACGTCGGCTTCCTGGTCGCGTTGGCGGGCAAGCTGCAGAACGACTACGGCATCG
>Ga0335072_10007434_pt1 | contig 15932 bp, 8 predicted proteins | sample Lox_Sample_21_FD_206725 | JGI IMG/M metagenome (GOLD analysis project Ga0335072, IMG submission 206725) | Soil microbial communities from Loxahatchee National Wildlife Refuge, Florida, United States - Lox_Sample_2.1 | ecosystem: Environmental > Terrestrial > Soil > Wetlands | place: USA: Florida...
GATGCCAAAGAGCTTGAAGCAGCAAGCCAGGAACAACGGATAGCCGGGCAGCCGGATAATCGTCGGGTAGATCTCGCCGCCTGCGCCGTTGAGCGCGTATCGGCCGTGCAAAAGCAGGTTCTTGGCGATCCCTCCATAAATGAGCGCATCGTAGTTGGCCTCGAAGCAGAACTTGAGCGCCCAGAGCCGCATCACCAGCCCGGCCAGCAGGGGCAACACCAAGCAAACAAAGGTTCCCAGGAGCCGTCTAGTGGCCCCATGGCGCCTGAAACTGCTCAGTACGAATTGGCCCCCCTCACCGGCTTCCATACGATTGGTACTGTAACAGCCCTGAGGGGCGAACTTTGATGCGAGGATTTTCAGGACCTCGAGGGGTCCTGTTTCGTCCAACCAGCCCCCGCAATCGTTATTCTAAGAATAAGCAGGCCGCGTACCCGGTTTGCATTTGAGTAAACGGCTCTTCAAAGCATGCCTGACCGCCAAATCTTCTTCGACCCCGAAAGAAAGCGATGGAAGCGCCTCCGCCGCTTTCTCGACGCCGGGGCCGTCATCACCACGCTGGTTATCGTCGCCTTTGTTTTCAATGTGGTCCGCAACCAGGCATTGCCTGAGCTGCTGTTGCCGTCGCAAAAGCACAATCTAAAGGCGGTGCCCGATCGCCAGCCCCTGCTTCGGGTCCGCAGTCAGCGCCCCTCGCGCCGCAAAACCGCGCGCAAGCCGTCTGAGATTCCCCTCAACTCCGGTGAAGGCCTGCGCGCAGCCTTCTACGTGCAGGACGACGCGGCCAGCTACTCCTCGCTCAAAGAGCATGTTCACCAGATTGACATGCTGTTTCCTCAGTGGCTTCACGTCGACTCGCCCGACGGAACTCTGATGATGATGAGCGGCGACAATCTACGCGAGCTGCCGGTTATCGAAGGTGGCAACGTGCGCGACCCCGACTTTCTCAACAAGGTCAAGGGCGTAATCCAGGCCGCACACACCGACACCGAAATTTTCCCTGGACTGAACAACTTCAATCCGCACACACAAACCTGGGACGCGGGCGTGGGCGACGTCCTCAAGGACGATGGCAAAAGCGCCGCTTTTGAGCAGCAGATAATGCATTTTCTCTCTACTTACCCGTCCTACCACGGCCTGGCGCTCGACATCGAAAGCATTCCAGACGATGCCGAGCCGGCTTACATAAATTTCATCAGGACTTTGTATCCGCAGATGCACGCGCGCAACCTCAGGCTGTGGGTCGACGTGGCAGTGGCCACCAGCGACGCCGACATGCAAGCCATTGCCGCCAACTCCGACGGCATTGTGCTCATGAACTACGACGAGCACCAGACCACCAGCGACCCCGGTCCCATCGCCAGCCAGACCTGGTTCGTCGGCAACCTGCAGCGCGCGCTCAAGGTGGTGCCCAAGAAAAAAATCATCTGCGCCCTCGGCAACTACGGCTACGACTGGACGCTCTCCATCCCCAACCCAAAAGATCGTCATCACCCGAAACCGGTGGTCCTGAATACTGAAGATCTCTCTGTCTCCGATACCTGGGGCCGCGCATCCGATGCCGACGCCGATCTCGATCTTGACTACAACGCGATGAATCCGCACTTCGAATACGTCGACGAGGACAACAATCAGCGTCACATCGTATGGTTTCTTGACGCTGTATCGCTGCTCGACGAGATGCGCGCGGCCCGCCAGCTCGGCCTCGAGACATTTGCACTGTGGCGGCTGGGATGGGAAGACAGTTCGCTGTGGAACGTGTGGGATCACCCTAGCGACCCGAGCGCTCTGCAGGCGCTCAAAAACGTCAAACCCGGCCACGACGTCGACACTGAGGGCGAGGGCGACATCATGCGCATCACCGGCCTACCGCAGGACGGCCAGCGCACCGTGCAGATCGATACAGACGACGAGACCGATCCTCGCAAGCAATTGATCGTCGACGAGCATATGGATGTTTATCCGCGCACCTACACTATCGAACAGTACGGATATCATCCTGACGAGGTTGCGCTCTCGTTCGACGACAGCCCCGATCCCGAGTGGACACCGAAGATCCTGGACATTCTGAAAGCGAAAGACGTCAAAGGCACCTTCATGGCCATCGGCTCTGAGGCCGTGCAGCACATTGGCCTCATGCAACGCATTGTGCGCGAAGGCAACGAGATCGGCAGCCACACCTGGACCCATCCCGACATCAGCGAGATTTCAAAGCGCCAGCTCGACCTCGAAATCAACCTCACCGAGCGACTGTTTGAAAGCAAGCTGGGCGTGCAGCCGCTTTATTTCCGCCCGCCGTACGACATCGATGAAGAGCCCGACACCGACGACGAAGCAGCGCCCGCCTACTACATCCAGCAGAAGGGCTACATCATCGTCGGCAACAAAATAGATACCGACGACTGGAACGAGCATCCGCGTAAGACCACGGCGGAGATTATCGACTCGGTGATGAAGCAGTTGCAGGCCATGAAGACCAAGCCGCAGTTCGCCGGCTCCATCATCCTCATGCACGACGGCGGCGGCAACCGGCAGGTGACGGTAAACGCGCTGGGACCATTGATTGACGCGCTGCGCGCGCACGGCTACAAGATTGTTCCCATCAGCGCGCTTATGGGCAAGACGACCGCCGACGTGATGCCTCCATTGAGTTTCTGGCAGCGCATGCGCGCTATTCCCGACTCCATCGCCTTCTCTGTGCTCGATATCATTGGCGGCTTCATCGTTACGGTCTTCTTCATCGGCGATATCCTCATGAGCGCGCGGCTCATCATGGTTGGCTTGTTCGCCATTATTGACCGCTTGCTGCCGCACAGACAGCCCTCCACAAGCTTCAATCCGCGGGTTGCCGTGCTCATCCCCGCATATAACGAAGAAACCGTCATCGTGCGCACCATTCGCTCCGTGCTCAACTCCGACTACAAAAACCTTCACGTCATCGTCATCGACGACGGCTCATCGGACCGCACAGCCGAGGTTGCGGCCCTGGCCTATGCGCAGGAGATCAGGGCCGGCCACGTGCAAGTGCTCACCAAGCCCAACGCGGGCAAGGCCGCCGCGCTCAACTACGCGCTCGGCTGCATCGACGAAGAGATCTTCATCGGCATCGACGCCGATACTGTGATCGCCGCCGATGCAATCTCAAAACTGGTGCCGCACTTTGAAGACCCGCGCATCGGCGCCATGGCGGGCAACGCCAAGGTGGGCAACCGCGTGAACCTGTGGACCAGTTGGCAGGCGCTTGAATACGTCACCAGCCAGAACTTCGAACGCCGCGCCCTCGACCTGATGCACGTGGTTACGGTAGTTCCCGGCGCAATTGGCGCATGGCGGACCGCGCCGGTGAAGGCCGCCGGAGGCTACCCGCTCAACACCGTGGCCGAAGACGCCGACCTCACCATGAGCCTGCTCGAGCACGGGTACCGTGTGGACTACGAAGATCGCGCGCTTGCCTTTACCGAAGCGCCCATCAACGCAAACGGCCTCATGCGGCAGCGCTTCCGCTGGTCGTTCGGCACGCTCCAGGCAATTTGGAAACACCGCGCAGCCTTTGTGCGCAACAAGGCCATGGGACTGTTTGCGCTGCCCAACATTCTCGTCTTCCAAATGTTCCTGCCGCTGGTTTCGCCCTTCATCGACGTGCTGTTTGCGTGGGGTGTCATCACCTTCCTGCTCGACCGGCACTACCATCCCGAAGCCGCATCGTCTGCCAGCTTCCTCAAACTCGTCACATACTTCCTCGGGTTCCTGGTCATCGACTTCCTCACCTCGTCGGTAGCCTTCAGCCTGGAGCGCCGTCACCCCGCCAACAAGGGCGACGGCTGGCTGCTCTTCCACATCTGGATACAGCGTTTCGCTTACCGCCAGCTTTTCTCGCTGGTGATCGCCAAAACGCTCAAGCGCGCCGTCGACGGCAAGCCCTTCAACTGGGACAAGATTCAGCGCACGGCGCAGATGAGCAAGAAGACTGAAGCGATGGTAGAGACGGCGGGGTGAGAAAAGCAGGAAACGAGGGAAAAAGGGAACAAGGGGCTAAGGGACTGAGGGTCTAAGGGACTGAGGACCGCTGGGGGCAGCCTTACTGGAATCGTTCCTGTTCTTTTGTCTCTGATCCCTGATCCTGTTCTCAGTTCTCTGTTCCCTCGTTCCCTTGTTCCCTGTTTTATCAGTGGCTGTACGACTCGGGGTCGATCTCCACGTCCGGCGGCGGAAACATCAGCGTATGCGTCCTGGGATCGTATTCCAGGCTGAGCGCTCCGCTTTTGCGTCCGTTGATGAGGATCGCAGCCAGCAGAACATTGCCGTAGACGCGCGCGGCAACAATCTTGTGCGACCGGATGATGCCGTAGTCGTTGTCGTGGCTGTCGGGCGACCAATCTTTCTGGAATTGAACGAATGTGTAGAACTTGAGCTGGCCGGGATGCTGCTGCCATTTGGAATCGTGCAGCCACACGCCGTACGCCTTCTCGAGATCGTTCCGCTCAACATCGGCGAGGAAGGTGTTCATCGCGTGGCGGCCGGCCAGATGTGTGTACCAGTTCCATGGCCAGTCAATGGGCCGGCCCGCGATCAGCCAGAAGGTAACGAACAGCACGAAGAACGCGCTTGCCCCGGCCGAGAGAATCAGCCGGCGGCGCTTGTCGCGAGTCTCATCGAATTTTGGTGCATCCAGAAGAGTCATATACAGGTGTCAGGTTCGGGTGTCAGCAATCAGAGATCAGAGAAAAGAGACCAGAGATCGCCTCCCTAACTCATTAGACACCAGGAGGGTGCGCCGGGTTCCCCGAGCATTTTGAGTCTCTCTGCCCCTTTCTTCTCGTTCCCTCGTGTACTCCTGCCCTGATTCCCCATCTGCGGCCTTCACCCCTCGTAGCTGTATGTGTTCCGATTCTTGTCGGCTTGCCGCTCCAGCGCGAGTTCAATGAGCCGCGTGATCAGGTCCTTGTAACTGAGCCCTGTCGCCTCCCACAGCTTGGGGTACATGCTGATGGAGGTAAAGCCGGGAAGCGTGTTTACCTCATTGAGGTAGATGCGGTGTTTGCCATCGGGTTCCATCAGGAAGTCGACGCGCGCCAGGCCTGAGAGGTCGCAGGCCTTGAATGCCGCAATAGCCATTGTTCTGATCCGGTTGCTTTCGGCGCGGGAGATTTTGGCCGGAATCATGGGCACCGAGCCTTCCGACAGATACTTCGCTTCGTAGTCGTAAAACTCCTTCCCGGGAATGATCTCGCCCACCACGCTGGCCTTAGGATCGTCGTTGCCGAGGACTGCCACTTCGAACTCGCGAGCGCGGGCCTTCTTTCCTCCAACGCCATGTTCGATCACGATCTTGCGGTCGAATTTGCAGGCGAGTGTCAACGCCGGCCCAAGCTCCTTGCGATCGTGCGCCTTGCTGATGCCGACCGACGAGCCCAGGTTCGCCGGTTTCACGAATACCGGGTACTTGAGGGCCGTCTCAATGCGCGCGATGGCCTTGCGTGGAAAGGACTCCCAATCGGAACGCAGCAGCGTGACATGCTTAACGATAGGCAGCCCGTCCTCTGCGAAGAGGCGCTTCATCACATCCTTGTCCATGCCCGCCGCGGAGCCGAGCACGCCTGAGCCGACGTAGGCGATGCCGGCCAGTTCAAACAACCCCTGGATCGTCCCGTCCTCACCAAAGGTGCCATGTAGAACCGGAAAGACAACGTCGAGGGGTTTTTCCTGGCTCTGGACGAGCGCAGTGGAACCGGGCTCCGGCGCGAGCAACGTCGGGATGCCTTCCTCGAGCAGCTTGGCGCCGGGAGTGGTTTCCGGGTCGCCGGCCCTTAAGCGCCGCGACACCGTGCTCGAGTCGCCCTCGAGCAGCCCCTTTGCGTCGGCCGAGGCCAGCCAGCGGCCCTCCTTGGTGATGCCGATGGGGGTCACGTCGAACTTGCTGCGATCGATTGCGTTCAGAATCGAGGCGGCCGACAGCAGCGAAACCTCATGTTCGCCGCTGCGCCCGCCAAAGAGTATGCCTACGCGTAGCTTCTTGCCCATGCTTCTATTTCAACACCTCGAGCCTGCAATTCACGTCCTCGCTGACGGTATTGCGGCCAAAGTTAATAACAAGTTCTAAACCGCATTTTCATCTGGCTTGAACAGAGAAAGACTAAGCGGACGAATAACCTGAACGTAAATCGGGAGAGAGAGATGGAGGGGGCGATGAGTCATCATCCGGTGGTTCACTTCGAGATTGGGTGCAAGGACAAGGCGGCGACGAGCGCGTTCTACTCCGCGGTGTTTGCCTGGAAGATCGATGCGGGACCGATGGGCATGATCGATACGGGCTCGGCGGATGGAATTCCGGGCCACATTGCGGCCCTCGGCCACGAGCCGCACCAGTACACGCATTTTTACGTGCATACCGACGACGTGGCGCAGACACTCAAACGAATCGAACAGGTGGGCGGCAAGACCGTTGTGCCCCCGGTCGAGATTCCCAGCGGAACGTTTGCGTGGTTCGCGGACCCCGAGGGAAACGTGGTGGGGCTGTGGAAGCCGAAGGAGTGAAGACAGCGAGTCAGCAAGTCAGCGCCTCTGACTTTATTGCTTTCCCAGGTCTCAGAAGCGAGACCTGTGGCACCCACTGCTTTGGTTAGTTTGCATCCTCAGACCTGGGCAACCGCCTAGATGTCTGTTAACGATGCAATGATCCTTCGCGGACAGATCGAAGTGATCATCGTCACAATACTGATGAATGATCGGGAGACCTGACAAGAATACGCTTGACGAGCCTCATGAAGCGGATTAGATTCCCATGCAACAATCTAAGTTTCATCGAATGCTTGTCTGATTTCGCTGGTTTGCCCCGAACGAATCGGCAGATATTGTGTGGTTCTTTCTTGGTTGTTATGCCTGATCGCCGCCAACCAAGTTCCTTCCTGATCCCCAGCCTGCACACGCACTATCGTCATTTCCGACGTAGATCGAAGTCACAGAGCGTTGTGCCAGAAATGCAAGTGCGAGCGTCTGCAAAATTCGCGGGGTAACCAAAAGCCCTTGATTGAAGGGAGGTGTCTCTTGGTTTTCACCAAAAGAATTAGTTTCCGCGAAAATGTTTTTCTAATCGTATCTGCCGTCGTCTTAACAGGCAGTACTGCCGTCTGCACGAATCTCTGCACGGCGCAGGCAATTGTCCCTCAGGATAGCCCTTCGAAAAAGCTGCCAGAATTTGAGGTGGCGTCGATACATCCATCCAAGCAGGATGGAACCTCTTGGGAGTGCTTGCCTGGTGGCCGGATCAAAGGGGTACAAACTCTAGGCGGGCTCATTAGCTTGGCGTACATTAACGAGGTTCGAATCGACCACATTGTGAATCTGCCGAAGTGGGGACGAAGTGATTTATATGCCATTTCGGCCCTTCCTCCCGAATCATCAGAGTCTGCCAAAATACAATATCGAACGGTGTATCCCAGTAAAGAACAGCAGCAGATGTTGCAATCGTTACTGATAGAGAGGTTTCATCTAAAGTTTCATCGAGAATCCACAAACGAGCAAGCGTACCTTCTGTTCGTGAGAAGAAAGCCTGATGTTATGAGGCTGCAACCACCCAAGGACGAGCATATGACTCCTTATGTTTCGTTGCATATTAACAACGCGGCAACAGGGAGTGTTTCTTTTGATGTACTTAATTCCACCATGTCGGTCTTTGCACGACAGTTGGGTCGGTTCACAAAGATGAATTTTATCGACCGAACCGGGTTGACCGGGTCGTACGACTTACAGGTTCCTTTTTACTACCGAGAGAAGTCAGGTGACGAGCCAGCTTCTGACGTTGGAGCTTCTGTGCTAGCGGGACTTCGGGAATTTGGTTTCGATGTTAAGTCAGCCAAGGCGCCAATCGAACGCATCGTCATCGACCATGTGGACAAGCCCTCCGAAAACTAGAGAGTATCCGCATACGACTTGAGGTCTGAGATGATCTCCCGCGTGACAAAGCTCCGCTCGCCTACAGTATCTTCTTCCCGAACGCCGAGCAGGCCAGCTCGACAGCCAGGTCGGCAGTGCGGTTGTGCTCGTCGATTACCGGGTTCACTTCTACCATTTCGAAGCTGAGCAGGCGGCCGTGGTCAGCCAGGATTTCCATGGCCAGGTGCGCCTCGCGATAGGTCGCTCCGCCACGCACAGGCGTGCCGACGCCGGGCGCGTCTTCGGGGTCGATCCAGTCCAGATCGAGCGACACGTGGTAGCCGGCAGTGCCGCGTCCGGCGGCGCGCAGAGCCTCTTCCATCACTGCTCTCATACCGCGCTCGTCAATGTCGCGCATGGTGTAGACCTCGGCAATGCCGGCGCGGCGAATGTTCTCGCGCTCGGCCGCGTCAATGTCGCGCACGCCAACCAGAACGGCATTTTCGGGCTCTATCTTCGGCGAGTAGCCGTAGATGTTCGCCAACGGTTCGGGCCCGAGGCCGAGCAGCGCCGCCAGCGGCATGCCGTGCACGTTGCCGCTGGGCGAGGTGTCCGGGGTGTTGATATCGGAGTGGGCGTCGATCCAGATGATGCCGATCTTCTGACCGCGGCGGCGATAGAAGTGGGAGACGCCTGAGACCGAGCCAACCGCCAGCGAGTGGTCGCCGCCCAGCACCAGCGGAGTTTCGCCTTTGTCGAGCGCGGCCAGAACGGCCTCGGCAGTCCGCGTGCAGGTTTCGGTTATCTCGGTGAGGTAGCGCGCATTTTCGCTGCCCGAGGCGCGTGTTTCCGCCACTTCCACGCGGATATTGCCACCGTCGGTGACGTGATGGCCAAGAGCCTCGAGCCTGGCTTCGAGGCCGGCGACACGCATGGCTGAAGGCCCCATGTCGACGCCGCGGCGGCTCGCGCCCATATCCAGCGGCACGCCGATGACGCGAATGCTGCGCGGAGGCAGAGTTTGCGCGCCTGCCGTATGGATTGCCGGTACCGACTTTTCCTGGCCGTCGCTCATCGATTTGTTCCTTTCCTCAACCTGCCGATGGCCTTTAGAAGGCGCCCGGTGAATTGTACACAAACCGGTCAATGGCGGGTGTTTACCAATCCGACAAGGGTGAGCCTGATGACCCAAATTAGCCATTTTGGATGGTCCACCAAGTGGTACGATGGATGCGAAGTTCTGTGTCCTGAATGGCTTGACTGTACCGATCAATGGCTCTCAAGCGGCCATTGGCTGGGGATGGCGAGACGTGGCCGTGGCAGGACATTTGGTCGGCTTGCGCTACCTGAAAGGGCGGTGGCTTTGGTTCGCTTGGTTGGCATCCCACGACGCCTTACGTGCACGGATTTCCCGATAGAGGGAGCAAAGGGGAATAAGCTGCAATCTGCACACCCATCCGTCGCTGTTCATCTACGTGCCTCGATCCTGGCTGTAGCGCTCATTGCGCTCGGTGGGGCCTCGATGCACGCCGCTTCGATCCTCAATTCCGTCAGCGCGGTTAAGTCCCTCAAACGCGATGAGGCGCGGCAACAGCTTTCTGTGGACTTCGAAGCTACGGTTCTATACTCCCGCCTATATCAGTACACGCTTTTTGTAGAGCAGGACGGCGTCCCCATCTACGTGAGTGCGCACACCAGTCTCAATCTTGTTCCCGGCGATCGCGTGCGGATTCAGGGGACCACCCGGCCCAGTTTCAGAACTTATGTGGTCAGCTCCCAGATCGACTTGCTCGGCCATGGTCCCGTACCTGTGCCGGAGAAAGTGACCTACGAACAGTTGCGGTCAGGCGACACTGACTGCCAATTAATCACGGTGAAAGCTCACATTCTGTCGGCCGATTTTCTTTCATCGGGACCAAACGGACAGGTAACGACATCCCTTGAAATCCTGATCGACGGCGAAAAGGCTGAGGCCACCCTCGACAGCAGCGATCCAGCGCTGCTGAAGGAGTTGCTCGACGCCGATGTGGAGATTACCGGCGTCTCAGGAGAGCAGTTCGACAACAAAATGCAGCAGACGGGGATCCTGCTGCACGTGCAGAACAGGGACTGGATGAAGATACTCTCACGCAACCAAGCCGATCCCTGGTCGCTTCCCATCACGCCAATGAACCTGCTCTACGGCGGCTACGCAATGCGCGACCTGAGCCAGCGGATGCGCGTGCATGGAACGATTACCTACTATGAGCCTGGATCGGCAATTGTGCTGGAGGACGGCGCCAAGAGCGTCTGGGTGACCACGGCGACAGCCGAACCGATGCGGATAGGCGATATGGCGGACGCAATCGGTTTTCCCGACGTACGTGATGGGTTTCTGTACCTTACGCGCAGCGAGATTCGCGACTCTGGCGTGCAGGCGCCGGTGGTTCCGGCGCTGTTAACCTGGCGCGACCTGGCCATGGGCGGAAACGAATCGGGAGGCCATAGTTTCGACCTTGTGTCGATCGAAGGCCGAGTCGCTACGGCGGTGCGCCAGGGCGTGCAGGACGAATACGTACTGGAGGCCGATGGCCACGTCTTCAGCGCCATCATGCGGCATCCGGCTCCGGGCAGAGGCGCACCGTTGCCCACGATGCGCGAAGTTGCAATCGGCTCGCGGCTTCGCGTCACCGGCATTTGCATGCTTCAGTCCGCAAATCCTTTCAACGGCGGCGTGCCGTTCAACATCCTCCTGCGTTCTTACGACGACATCGAGACTGTGGCGCAGCCGCCGTGGTTCGACGTCCGCCACCTCACAATGATCGTGATTGCGCTGGTGCTGGTAATTTTCCTGTTCGGCATCAGGGTGGTGTGGACCGAGCGACAGGCGCGCCGCTACAACGCGCACCAGGCTTATCTCGAACGCCGGCGCGGCAAGATTCTTGAAGACATCAACAACGCCCGGCCGCTGGCCGAAATCCTGGAGCGCATCACAGGGCTGGTTTCGGCGCGGCTAAACGGCACTCCCTGCTGGTGCAAGGTGGCCGATGGCGCTACGCTGGGGAGCTGTCCGAGTGAGGAGTTCCTGGCCAGGTTGCGCGTTGTTACGCACGAAATTACCGGGCGCTCCGGCGGAGTACTGGGCAATATGTACGCCGCTTTCGCCGCCCGCTCAAAGCCGGATAACGAAGAAGGTGAAGCACTGAAACAGGCCACCGGCCTGGCCACGCTAGCCATTGAAACCTCGCGGCTCTACAGTGACCTCGTGCATCGCTCCGAATTCGACCTGCTCACCGACATTCACAACCGCTTCTCGCTTGAAAAGCACCTTGAGGGCGTGATTGACGAAGCCCGTCAATCGGCCGGAATCTTCGGACTGCTCTACGTTGATCTGAACGATTTTAAGCTCGTCAACGACCAATTCGGACACCGCACCGGCGATCTTTATCTGCAGGAGGTTGCTCTGCGCATGAAGCGGCAGTTGCGTCCCGGCGACGTGCTGGCAAGACTCGGCGGCGACGAGTTTGCCGTGGTGGTGCTGCGCATTCACTCGCGCACCGACGTGGAAGTAATATCGCACCGGCTGGAGCGGTGTTTCGAGCAGCCCTTCGCTTGCGACGGCCAGTCAATCAGCGGGTCGGCCAGCATTGGAATTGCGATGTATCCCGACGACAGCGCCACCAGGGACGGCCTGCTTAGCGCGGCCGACGCGGCCATGTATGTGGCCAAGCAGTCAAAGCCGCGCAGGGGCGAGAGATATTCCGGCCAGGCAGTCAGCGAACAGCGCAAAATCTAGGCTTGAGCGGTTCCAAAGCTGCTTGTGCATGAAACTACTGCCGCCAAACGGCATTTTCCTCAAGTAGATGCCGCTGTTCACACCCGTGACATGGGCACAGGAACTCTGGCGCCGCTGCAAAAAGTCCTCGATCTCCACTTCCGGGCGAGCCTATTCACTCATTTTTCAACCGAAACTGCCGATAAGTACTGCGAGCGCTCCACGGGCGGCGCTGCCCTGTATTTGGCGTGAAACGCCCGGTCGTGCATAGCATGCCGCGGATGCATGAAATCCTCGTTTGTCTTTGCGGCGGATAACTGCGGGGCAGCATTCAATGCGAATCGGGAGGCAGGTCTCAATTGTCTTTGTGGCGATGGCATTCGTCATCGCCGGTCGGGCGCAGCAGCCGGCCCCCCTTACGACGATTCATGCCATCCGGTCCCTGAGTAATGCCGAGGCATCGAAAGGCCTGCCGGTAGCGTTTGACGCCACAGTCACATACTTCCGCAGCTACGAATCGACACTGTTTGTCCAGGATCAGAGCGAGGCGATCTATATCTGGGCCCGGCCCAGCCTCGCTCTCGAGCCGGGAGACCGCATCCGCGTTCGCGGCATCACCGCTGGCGATTTCAAACCTTTTGTCGTTGAGAGCGGCGTCACTCTGCTTTCGCGCGGAGCGATGCCCGCGCCCCAGCCATCCACTTTCAGCCAGATGATTCAGGCGCAGCGCGACTGCGTCTATGTTTCGGTGCGGGGAGTGGTTCGCTCAGCCGACATCAACCTCAGTTCCGGGCGTCACGTAACCCAGCTCGAGATTGCGACTGACGGCGGATATGTGGGCGTGGCGATGGACAACGACGATCCCGAGCGGCTGAGGGACTGGGTCGACTCCGAGGTTGAAGTAAATGGGGTGGCCGCGAGCCGGTTTGACGGCAAAAAGCAACAGACCGGCGTGTTGCTTTACGCGTCCTCCTACCGGAATTTGACGGTGCGGCGACCGGCCGGACACGATCCCTGGTCGATTCCGGCAACGCCGATGGATAAAGTGCTCCAGGCATACAACATTGACGATCGAACCGCGAGGGTCCGCGTCGAAGGCGTCCTCACGTATTACCACCAGACGCAGATGGCCGTATTGCAGAACGGCGAACGCAGCATCCGCGTGCTTACGCCGCAGGTGGACTCGCTGGTTGTTGGAGATCGTGTGGAGGCAATCGGTATTCCGGGAGTGGAGGATGGCTTTCTGATACTGAGGCTAGGCGCAATTCGTTCGCTGGGGCGGGCAGCGCCCGTAGATCCTCAGGCGGTGACATGGGACGAGCTGGCTTCAGGCAAGCGCTCTTTCGACCTGGTTTCGATCGAGGGAACAATGGTGTCGCAGGTTCGCGAACAGGCCCAGGATGTATACATCGTCTCTGCGAACGGACATTTGTTCAATGCCGCTTTCCGGCATCCGTTTGTCTACGAGTGGCCACAGTTGAAGCCGCCGCCCCCCATGCCGGCAATCGCAGCCGGCAGCCGGGTGCGGGTTACCGGAGTGGCGATTCTCGACGACGGCAACCCGTTCAATGGCTCCATGGCCTTCGGCATTCTGCTGCGCTCAGCCGGCGACGTAACGGTGATTGCCAGGCCCTCATGGCTCAACGTCCGCAACCTCATGAAGATCGTCACCGTGCTGCTGGCTGCAATCGTGGTGGTGGGCGCGTGGGGCTTTATGCTGCAGCTGAAGACGCACAGGCAGACGCGCCAGCTTGCCGGGCGCATCGAGTCCGAAGCAATCGCGGAACGGCGACGCGGCCGGATTCTCGAAGACATCAACCACGACGAACCGATTGCGGGGATCCTCGAAGAGATTACCGGCCTGCTTTCGTTTCTGCTTGGCAATGCGCCGTGCTGTTGCGAGCTGGCCGATGGAACGCACATTGGCCGATGCGACGGCAGCATACATCACTCTGCCGCGGTGCGGCGGGAGATTTCTTCGCGCTCCGGCGAGCCTCATGGCTTTCTCTACGCATTCATCGATCCATTGTCGGTTTTCGAAAAGAGCTCGGTGGACGGATTGACGATGGGGGCCAGCCTGGCTGCGCTGGCTATCGAGTCTTCGCGCCTTCATTCCGATCTTGTGCACCGCTCGGAATTCGATCTGCTCACCGATGTGCGCAACCGGTTCTCGTTTGAACAGGCTCTCGATTCACTGATCGCGAACGCCAGGGAACAAGGCCAGATCTTCGGGCTTATCTACATCGATCTCGATTACTTCAAGCAGGTAAACGACCGCTACGGCCACCAGACGGGCGACAAGTATCTCAAAGCTGTGTCGGCCCGCATGAAAAGCCAGTTGCGCTCCTGCGACACCCTGGCCCGGCTGGGTGGAGACGAGTTTGCAGCGCTGGTGAGGAATGTCACCGACCGCACCGCCATCGAAGAGATCACAACCCGCATCGAGCACTGTTTCGACGACCCGTTCACAATGGCCGGATTCACCATTCGGGGATCGGCCAGTATCGGCATCGCAATCTACCCTGAAGACGGCGACACCCGCGATAGCCTGCTGAATACAGCCGATGCCGCCATGTACGTCGCGAAGCAGACGCGGCCGGAGCCCGAGGCCGAGCAAAAATCTAAAGCAGCCTATTGACTCAAACGGTGATTAAGCCGATATATACAGCGAGCAAGTGTATGCCGATCAAGCAGGTGGTGCGTTTTATCGTCGCAATCGTTGGATGCAGTACCTTTGCAGCTGCGGCAACGCCCGACCGCCTGACCACAATTGCCGCAATCAATACCATTGGCAATGTTGAAGCCCAACGGCACATGAGCCTGTCGTTTGAGGCAACCGTCACATACTTCAGGGGATATCAGAGGGATCTCTTTGTTCAGGACGGCGACGCAGCAATATTTGTTGAGGTTTTGAACAACGTGACCCTGAAACCGGGCGACCGGGTACTGGTGAGGGGCCAGTTGCGTCCGAGTTTTCGACCATATGTTGTGAGCAGCGAAGTGAAATTTCTCCGCCACGGATCGCTACCCCAACCCGTTCAAGCAACCTTTACGCAGATGCTTGGCACCGAGATCGATTGCCGGCTGGTTACGGTGCGGGCGAGAGTGCGCTCAGCGGACCTGGCACAAGATCCTAACTATCTGAGGATGGTGACCTACCTGCGTCTGCTGGTTGACGGCAGTGCGGTTGCGGCGACTGTGGACAACGACGATCCATCCTTGCTGAACGGGCTGCTCGATGCCGGGGTCGAAATTACCGGGGTCGCATCCGGACAGTTTGACAACAAGATGCAGAAAACGGGAGTTTTCCTGCACGTTCAGTCACTGCGCGACGTAAAGGTTCTCGAGTCCGCAAAGGTCGATCCGTGGTCGCTATCGGTTTCGCCCATGGATAGTCTGATTGTAGGCCACCGGATAAACGACTTGAGCGAACGGATGCGCGTTCACGGTACCGTTACCTACTACGAGCCTAACCAGTCGCTGGTGTTGCAGGATGGCGGAAAAAGCGTGCGGGTCTTGACCCAGGCTGCGCCTGATCTGCAGATTGGCGATCTGGCGGATGCGATCGGATTCCCCAATGTGCAGGATGGTTTTTTGGAACTCACGGAAAGCGAAGTGCGCGACGACCTGATCAAATCGGCGGTGACTCCGACGCTTTATCGCTGGAAGGAACTCTCCACTGGCGGCAACGCGGGCGTTAGCCACATCTTCGATCTGGTTTCGATTGAAGGACAGGTGGTGACCGAAGTGCGTCAGGCAACGCAGGACGAATATGTGCTTCAGGGAGACGGCCACCTGTTTTCTGCGATTCTGCGCCATCCCGGATCGGTAAGCCGGGCTCCGCTAGCACCCATGGAAATGATTCCCGTTGGTTCGCGAATTCGAGTGACAGGCATCTGCGTGCCGGCTGACTCAAACCCATTCAACGGCGAAGTGCCTTTCAACATCCTCATGCGCTCGGTTTCAGATGTCGAGGTACTCGCACGTCCGTCGTGGCTGACCGTCACCCACCTTTTGTACCTGGTTGCGGTTTTGCTGGTTTCAATTGTCGTGGTTGGAGGTCGCGGCTGGTACATCGAGCATTTATCGAGGCGCAAAACCGCTGCGCTTGCTCACATCGAGCAGCGCCGCAGCCGCATTCTCGAGAAGATGAACAATTCGCGCCCGCTCGTTGAAGTTCTTGAGCAGATCACGGCGCTGGTTTCGTTCAAGCTGCAGGGGCTTCCCTGCTGGTGCGAAGTAACCGACGGCGTCACAGTGGGCAACCGGCCCGGCAACTGGAGGAGTCCGGTTTGGCGAGTGGTGG